>Ga0187780_10001508_pt1 | contig 17579 bp, 12 predicted proteins | sample 1015_Q2_SP10_20__FD_132429 | JGI IMG/M metagenome (GOLD analysis project Ga0187780, IMG submission 132429) | Tropical peat soil microbial communities from peatlands in Department of Meta, Colombia - 1015_Q2_SP10_20_MG | ecosystem: Environmental > Terrestrial > Soil > Wetlands > Peat | place...
ACCGGGTCCTCGAATTGCTCTTTAAATGCAATCACGGGTCGGCTCACCTTGTGAGGAATGATACTTTTCGCTTTAAAGTCTTCCAGATCATCGAGGTCCCTGGCCGCCTCCGGCGAAGAAGAGATGGAATGTTTCAGCCAGTCCTCTGTCGTTTTTCCCTCTAGGAAATCGTTAATGCCCAAACGAGAAGCGACTTGATCAACAATCCATAAATCGCTTTTGGCCTCTCCGGGCGGCTCCATTACTTTGTGGCAAAAAAGATGATAATCACCGCTTAGCCAGGGCCTTGCATAGTCATCTCGCTCCCAGTGGGATGACACAGGAAGAATCATGTCAGCGTACCTTGCGGTCGTCGTCATGAATTGCTCATTGACCACCATGAAATCTAACTTTTCTATCGCCTTGATCCCCTTTTCAACATTCGACGCCTGATTCAGCGGGTTGGCGAACACAACCCAAACAAACTTAATGTCCGCTGGATATCCGTTGCTTTTTCCGTGAAGTACCGCATCCCAGAGATTTCCTGCACGGATAAAGAATTTATCTTTTATGTTTGGGTTGAGGCTAACAATATTCCGCTTCGGGTCGAGGGGATTTGGCCCTGTTGGCATAAGAGAGGGAGCTGTGGGTTGCGTGGGACCGGGCGAAACGCCAATACGCATGACCGCGGCATTACCCGTACTGCCGCCGCTCTTTCCGGCGTTACCGGTGATGCAAGCAAGCACGGCTGCTGCCCTATGGGTTTGCTCTCCGTAGGCTGTGCGGCCCGGTGAAAAACCGAGTAACAGCGCACTCGGTCTCTTGGTAGCATAATCGCGCGCCAAATTTTCAATGGTAGATGCCGGTACGCCGCAAATCTTTTCCGCCCAAGAGGCCGTCTTGGGTACGCCGTCCTCTTCTCCTGATACATAAGCCCGGTATTTGTCGAAGCCGACGGTATAGGTATCGAGGAAGTCTTGATCTTGTAACTTTTCCTTAAGGATCACATACGCCATGGATATCAGCATGGCAGTGTCGGTACCAGGCCTAATTGGGATCCATTGGTCAGCCCAGGCGGCTGCTGAATCGTGGAAACGGGGATCGACGGCGATAAACCTCACTCCCGCATCCTTCGCATTGCAAATATGATAAGGGGTATTGGTGCCCCATATCGTATTCGCTGGGTTCCACCCCCACATAATGACGAGCCGGGAGTTCACCAAGTCATCCCTCGTATTCTCAGTCGCATGAGAGCCGTAGGTAATCCTGCCGGCAAAATAGGTCGCCTCGCCGGAGTAGCTTCCCCACCGCATGGTATAGCCCCCTATTTTATTCAGCAATCTGAAAAGTATTGCGGGGCTGTACAGGCGACCGGGACTCCCGCTCGCCGTCAGCGGAAAGATGGCCTCATTTCCATATCGCTCTTTGACCCGCTTGAGCTCGCCAGCGACACGATCCAAAGCTTCCTCCCAGGATATCCGCCGAAAACTGTCCTCATACCCCCGGGGACCGACTCTCACCAGAGGGTATTTCAGTCGCTCAGGCGAGAGCATTCTATTCAGGATGCCGTATCCTCTGGCACAGGCCTTCAGCTCTTCGCTCGGCTCGATCTTGACGGGCACTCCGTCCTTGAGGTGGACTTTATAAGGGCATTTCCCCCCGCAATCGAAACAGCCACCCGTCAGCACAATTTCGGTCTTATAATTGTTCGAGCCGTGAGTCTCACGAATCCTTTCTCCGGCCGTTTGTTCTTTGCTCTTTCCTTCTGTCATATCCTAGCAGGTTCCTCTTACCAGCCTGATCTTTTCTCGGCAACTACCGCTATGCTCAGAGAAAGGGCAGATAACTGCGGTTGGTCCTCGTCTTCTTATACAAAATAATCCCTTTCGATCTACACAACCTTTTCTTGAACTAATGCCTCCACTACTTTGCCAGCGATATCTCCTACATTTCCTTCAACCAAACCAACCTTTTTTTCAGTTTTTTGGCCAGTCATGAGTAATCTCATGCGTTCGCTCGCCGAAAGATTACTGTCGGGTGTAAATACTTTCTTTGGTTTCGGTCTTGGTGGTGATAACGTCATATACTGGACTATGTTCATCTCATCATCGGTGCTCAATCCCAGAGAGCTTGACTCTATCACCTCAATCTCTGCTTTTTTCGCTGAAAGCCTGTTGGGAAGTGAGGGATATCGCGGGTCATTCAGCCCTTTTTCAACCGTAAATAAAGCCGGCACACTACATTCTAGCACCTGTCTATCGCCTCTTCCTAAGGATCTGTGAACCACAGCCTTCTTTTCTTGAGGTGACAGCTCCAGCCTGACAATACGCGAAACATGAGGAATATTTAACAAGTCAGCGAGAAAGGAACCGACCAGGCCAGCGTTGTTATCGATAGTCTTTTTTCCACAGATTACGATGTCATAATTTAGATCTTTGATTGCTTCAGCCAGAATGACTGAAATAGACCACGGATCATCGCTTTCAGAATCTACCCGTATCATCCTATCCCCGCCTAAAGCAAAAGCATATCTAAGCATTTCTTCAGAGGCGGGTGGCCCAACGGTAATAAGAATCACCTCGCAATCCTTATAGCGCTCTTTGATCCTGACAGCCTCCTCGACTGCGATCTCGTCGTAAGGATTGATCATCAATGCCATTTTCTCCGGGTCAATCTCATTCCTTGCCTCGCCCAAGGGCAAATGATGATAGACATATCTCACCTGTTTGACGCAAACGACTATTCTCATGACAGACCGTAGCTATTTTACTTTATCTGCTGATTGGATTATTCTCTACTCTCTGATTTTCTTCATCACAATAAGGCAGCATGAATAACTTGCCGCATAAAGGGAAAGAGTCCATTTCATCCTCTGATCTCAGTTATTTTTTTCAGCCTTTCAATGATGGCCGGTATGACTTCTCTTACATCCCCGAGGACATTCAGATCCGCAGCCTTGAAGATATGTGCCTTAGAATCGTTGTTGATGGCGATGGTCAGACTCGCCTTTTCTATCCCCCCGGTGAATTCACGAGCTCCTGAAATACCACAGGCTATTAATACCTTCGGAGCAACTGACTTCCCAGTAAGCCCAATTTGTCGCCTATGCGGTGCAATCCCCTCATCCACCAGTGGCCTTGTGACCCCTACCGAGGCTCCCAACATATCTGCGAGTTCTTCAAGGAGAGCAAATCCCTCTGTGCCTACCCCCCTCCCTGCTGCTACGATGAGTTGGGCTTCTTCGAGGTCGATTTCCCTTGGGTCTCCCTTGATGAAGTCCTTGTTCCTAACACGTGTATCATCAAACGGAGCCTGGATGTTTTCCCTTATCACCTCAGGCTCGGTGGGCCTCTTTATTTCATCACTCTCCATATCACCGGGCAAGACGGTTACGATTACTGTCTTATTCGGAACAAGGTCGAAATTCAGATACAGCTTGTCGTTGAAACCAGATTTTGATATTGATATTTTCTCCCCGTCAAAACCCACTTTTTTTACTTCTGTGATGCAACGAAGCCTAAGCTTTGCAGCAATTCTCACTGCTAATTCAGTTCCCACTGCCGTGGCCCCAATCATCATCATCGATGGTCTATACTTCTCTATCAATTCTTCCAGGATATGAGCATAGTCATGCGATGAATCTCCTGCGAGACCCTCATTCTCCACTAGGTACACCTTCCCAGTGCCATAGCGAGAAAGGGAACCAATATATTCATCATTCTGAGCGCCAATAAGGCATGCGCAAATCTGTCCTTTGAGATTGGAGGCCAGTTTTCGTCCTTCGGTGAGCATTTCCCACGTGGTACTTTCCATCTCGCAATTGTTATGTTCAGCAAATACCCAGATATCTTTCAGCATAAGCACACGTCTTGTTTTAGTCCATCAGTGACTTTGTCGACGGACGGAAGCATTTGGATGCCGTCGACGACGCCAAGAATGGAGACGAATCGCCGCATCTCCGCCAGCGGGGTAGGGAAGACTAACAAGAACCTGGCAAGGGCGACGGAGAAGCGGGAAGGAAATGACGGAAACAAAGGACATACAAAATGTTTTGGTAGCACCTACCGGGATGTGTGTTTTATGCAGATGTTGCGACACAAGGAAATCTTTCCAGCATCAGAACATCACGCCATGGCCTTTCTTTAGCCACCCTCTCGGCCTTAGTGTCCTGCTGAATTGTTTCGCCCCTAGCCCACTACCAAAGCACGCTTCCGTTCATAAAGCGATACCACCAGAATGATGATTATCCCTCTTATCATCAGCTGTGTGTATCCGCCGACACTATGTAAATTCAGGACGTTGGCGAGCACAGACATGATCAGAACCCCGACGATGGTCCCTGACAGGCCTCCTCTGCCCCCGAAAAGGCTTGTTCCTCCGATCACCACGGCGGCTATAGAGGCTAGTTCAAACCCTGAGCCCACTGTCGGGTCACCTATCGTTGTGCGGCTCGCCACAAACAGGCCGGTGAGAGCCGAGGTAAAGCCACAGATTAAATAAGCCAAGAGCTTTGTCTGTCCGACTTGAATACCCGATAGCCGAGCCACCTCAGCATCTCCACCTACGGCATAGATATACCTGCCAAGGGTCGTTTTATTAAGAATAAGGATGGCAACAACGACCAAAAGGGCAAATCCGATGACGCTAAAGGGCAGAGGACCCCAGGAAGCCCTGGCGATCGTGGCGAATGGCTTTGCCACCAAACCGGCCGGCTTCGGGGTATAAGCCAAGGCAGCTCCCCCAATCATAAACATCATTCCCAAGGTTACCAAAAAATCTGGCACCTTAAGCTTCGTGACGATCAATCCATTGATGAGCCCTATCACCAGTCCCAAGACTAACGACATGGCCACCGCCGGCAAGATCATCTCTGTTCTTCCTGCCATCATACCGGTGCTCAAAACGGACACGAGACTGATGGTGGAACCCACTGACAGATCTATGCCAGCGATGAGAATGACGTACGTCTGCCCGATGCTGACAATGCCAAGAGCCACGGATTGGCGCAGAACATTACCAATGTTGTCTGCCTGTAAAAAGAACGGACTGGTGGCGATCACGAATACGACCAGGATCATCAAGATGATCCATGCCGGCGTCGTACGCTTGGCGCTAACCTCCCTCAGAAACTTGAACAGAGACATTTCTCCTCTCTCAGCGCAATGTTTTTTTATGTTTCACTTACACCCATCATAGCCGCGGTCAAAATGTCTTTCTCCGTGGGCTCTCCTCCTTTGAACTCACGAGCGATCCGTCCCTTACGCATCACCAATACGCGATCGCTCATCCCGATGATTTCAGGAAGCTCGGAAGAAAGCATCAGGATAGCGGTGCCGCGATTGGCCAGCTCTCTCATCAGATGATAAATCTCAACCTTGGTTCCCACGTCAATGCCTCTGGTCGGCTCATCTAACACAATAAGCTTGGCGTCCATGAGCAGCCACTTAGCCAAGACCCCTTTCTGCTGTGTGCCACCGCTGAGGTATTGCGCTTCACGCTTCAAAAAACCACAGTCAAGTCTCACACTCTCTGCCGCTTTGGCTACTTCCTTTTTCTCCCGCACTCGGTTAATGACAAACCCACGTAAACGGAACCCTAAGCTGGGCAGCGATATGTTCTCCAAAAGAGAGAGGCCCATAATAAGCCCTTCGGATTTCCTGTCATCGCTCATAAAGGCCAAGCCGGCGCGAATGGTCTTCCGCGGGGACTTACAGCTTACCCTTTTGCCAAAAAGATATACCTCGCCTCGCTCTGGAGGATCATCTCCTGAAACGGCCCGACCCAGCTCGCGGCGTCCCGATCCATCTAACCCCGTCACCCCCACAATCTCTCCACAGCCCAGGGCGAAGCTCACGCCGTCTAAGAAAGGTTTCCGGGTCAAGTCGACCGTGCGTAGCGCTTCCTTACGAACTGGCTGGCTGCTTCTGGAAGGGAAAGCATCCGAGAGGGGCCGGCCCACCATCATCTCGATGAGATTCGTTTTAGTGGCCTCTTTGACGTTGAGACTAGCAACCTTCTTGCCATCTTTGAGCACCGTAACCATGTCAGCGATTTCGAAAATTTCATCAAGACGGTGGGATATATAGATGATGGCAACACCGTGTGCTTTTAACGACCTCACCATGGCAAAGAGACGTTCTACCTCCTTCGAAGGCAGGGATGAGGTAGGTTCGTCCATGACCAATATCTGTGCATCATAGGAAAGCGACTTGGCGATTTCGATGATCTGACGATGAGCGACACTCAGTAAGTGAACAGGCCGCTTCAAGTGGATTGAGACTCCGAGGCGGCTAACAAGCTCTGTAGCTTGCTTGTATATTTCCTCGCTCTTCAACCTTCCAAACCGCCCTTTAGGTTCTTTGCCCAAAAAAATGTTCTGGGCAGCATCAAGGTATGGAACAAGGTTTGACTCCTGGTAAATGATGCTGATACCTAAGTGCAAGGCATTTCGTGGATCTCTGATTTCGACCTTCTCGCCTCGCAGTATTATTTCCCCGCTATCAGGCTGATAGGCACCCGCCAGTATTTTCATCAAGGTTGATTTCCCAGCACCGTTCTCCCCCACCAAAGCATGAACACTGCCTTTCTGGCAATGGAAGTCCACTCCATCCAGTGCTAGGACGCCAGGGAACCTTTTGGTAATCGATCTCATTTCTAAGACGAAGTTCTCAGATATGCCCATTTCTCTCCGTAGCCATTTCCGCCCCCTGGTCGCAAGGCGTAAGGAATAGAAATTGAGGTTTTAGCTCTCTTGGGGGCTTATTTGTTGTCCCCAAGAGAGCTGTTCTTCTTAGGACACAGAAACTATTTTTTCGAACCGAAGAGTCTCTTCTTTAGATCCTCCGGCGCCTGAAAAAAACCTGGTACGCTGTCGAAAGGGAAATAAGCGTCTCCGAGGTCCATCCTCACCCATTTGTCTATGTTCTGATCAGTTATGTCATATACGGGGAATTCGGCTGTCCTGGGAACGGGTTCTCCCCTGAGGATCTTGAAAGCGGTTGCCATGGCGGTGACGCCGATAAAAAGCGGCACGTTGGTCGTCGCGTACACAGGAAGCTTCTTTTGTTTCCACATCTTCAGCCAGCCGTTGAAGATATCGCCGCCAGATGGGATAGGCTTTCTGCCAGCCTCTAGCCATGCTTCCATGGCCGGCTGAGCGCTCATGCCGCTGTCCGACCAGATGCCGTCTATCTTGGGTATGCCAGCAATGAAGTCCTCCATGGCTCTCTTGGCAATAGTCAAAGTCCAGTACGTATACACAGGACCACCTACGATCTTCACGTCGGGATACTTGAGAAGAACCTGACGCATGCCCATCAAACGGCCTTCGCTCGGCCACGCACCGGGCACGCCGCTGAATACGACAATGTTGCCTTTGTAGTTAATCGCTTTACATAGCCATTCTGTGATCATTCTCCCGATGAGTTCCTCCTGCGTCAGCAGGATGCTGGTGTACTCTTCGGTCCCCCCGGTGCGGGTGAACTGCACAACGGGGATGCCTTTCCTGAAGACCGCCTCCTGGCCCGGGTTGGCCGCAGGGCTGACCGGGGTAGAAAGCAGGACGTCGATGCCCTTCACTGCTAAATCCTCTGTATCGGCTATCTGTTTTATCGGGTTGCCCTCCGCATCGGTGACGTAGAACTCCTTAATGAGCTTGGAGTTCTGTTTTGCGAAGTATTTCATCAACTCCAGGTGGTAGACGAGCCAGTCGTCGGTTAAAGAGGGGCACGAGAAGCCTATCTTCCACGGCGGATTTTTTTTGAATTTTGTGGTATCCACCCAGGGCACGCCCCGCTTTACGATGGTTCCTGGAATCGGCACTTGCTCCGCTGCGTTTGACGTGGCGGCAAAGCAAACCAGCACTGTGCCTGCAAAGAAAACAATCGCCGCACTGAAACTGATGAATCGTAAAAACTTCTTGGTATTCAGCATCGCCATACCTCCTTTTTGATTTGTTTTCTTAAGCTCTCCCAGGGGCTGATTTACTGCCCCTAAGGAGAGCTGTTCTTCTGAGGACGCGGAAACTATTTCAAACTGAAAAGCTTCTTCTTTAACTCCTCCGGCGCCTGAAAAAAACCGGGTACACTGTCGTAACTGAAATAAGCATCGGAGAGGTCCATCCTAACCCATTTGTCCAAATTCTCATCCGTTATCTCATAGACGTTGTATTCGGATGACCTCGGAACCGGTTCCCCGCTGAGGATACTGAAAGCGGCTTTCATCGCTAAGACACCACAAAAAAGAGGTACGTTGGTCGTCCCGTACGCTGGAAGTTTCTTGGTTTTCCACATCTTCATCCAACCATTGAAGCAATCACCCACAGTTGGAATCGGTTTTCTACCGGCCTCCAGCCATGCTTCCATGGCCGGCTTAGCCATCATGCCGCTGTCTGACCAGATGCCGTCGATCTTGGGTATACCAGCAATCCAGTCCTCCATGGCCTTCTTGGCAGTCGCCATGCTCCAGAATGTGTATACAGGACCTCCAACGATCTTCACGTCGGGATATTTGGAGAGAACCTGCCTCATTCCCATCAAGCGGCCTTCGCTGGGCCATCCACCCGGCACACCGCTGAAGACGACGATGTTGCCTTTCTTGCCTATCGCTTTCACTAACCATTCTGTCAGCATTCTTCCAACTTCGACCTCCTGCGTCAGCTGGGTGCAGGTGTACTCCTCGGTCCCCCCAGTGCGGTCAAACTGCACGACAGGCTTGCCTTTCCTGAAGACCGCCTCCTGGCCAGGGTTGGCCGCCGGGGTGGCTGGGGAAGAAAGCAGAATGTCGATGCCCTTCACTGCTAAGTCCTCTGTATCGGCTATCTGTTTTACCGGGTTGTCCTCCGAATCAGTAACGTGCAGCGCCTTCACGAGGTTGGGGTTCTGCTTTGCATAGTATTTCATTAACTCCACCATGTACACTCTCCACTCGTTGGATAAAGAGGGGTTCGAGTAGCCGATCACCCAGGGCGGATTTTTTTTGAATTTTGTGGTATTCACCCAGGGCACGCCACGCTTTACGATGGTTCCTGGAGTTGGCACTTGCTCCGCTGCGTTTAACGTGGCTGCAATGCAAACCAGCACTATGCCTGCAAAGAAAACAATCGCCGTACTGAAGCTGATGAATCGCAAAAACTTCTTGGTATTCAGCATCGCAATCCCTCCTTTTTGATTTGTTTTCTTAACGAAAAATACCCTCGCTCCCTTTGCCTCGGACGATCACCCCCTTTCAAAGGCAAAGCATATTCCTCAGACCCGACTTCGCACATACCAGGCTACCGCAGCTATGATGATCGCGCCCCTTACGATCTGGATCACAAACCAAAGAGCGCCAAAAGCATTCAGCAAACTATTAATGAGAGTCAGGATGAGGACACCCGCGATGTTGCCACTTATCTTCCCCCGGCCACCGGCAAGGCTGGCTCCACCGATGACAACCGCAGCAATCGAGCCCAACTCATACCCCATGCCTGTTCTGCTGTCGCCCACGGATACGTAGCCCAGAGAAATCAGACCAGCCAGAACTCCACTTAAGGCGCAAAGGACGTACGGGATGACTGTTACAAGATCGACGCTCACTCCGGACATGCGAGCTGCCACCCTATTGCCACCCGTAGCGTAGATACGCCTGCCAAATGGCGTTCTATAAAGAACCACTGCAGCCACAACGGAAAGAAATGCCCAAATGATGACGGGTGTGGGAACCGGGCCAATATATCCTAAACCTAACTGGCGAAAACCCGGTGGAACATAGGCCATATTCGCGCCTTTGGAGTAATTCCAGTGGAATCCCTGAATAATGACCATCATCGCAAGGGTCATGACAAAAGGCTCTACTCTCCGCTTGGCGATGATAATCCCATTCATAAAGCCCGAAGCGGCCGCCAACCCCACCACCACAGCGACCGCAGGCAGGATCCTGTTTTGCTCCCCCATGATAATCCCGCTCGCTATGACACTGGTCATACTCATGACCTGACCCACCGAAAGATCGATACCGGAAATGAGGATAACAAAGAGCTGTCCCAGGGCCACGATGCCTAAGGGGGCCGCCTGGCGAAGCAACAGCATCAGTTTGCTGGGCTTCAGGTAGCCCGGGGTAATCACCGCCGCTGCCACCAGGAGTAAGATGATAACGACCCATAGCCCATAGGCCTGGAGAAAACTCATCACATTTCGTTGGTTCTCTGTCCTTCGTTGAGCCCGCTCAGCGACTATGCTCGTCATTCCTTCAGATTTCATGGCCGTCCAATCAACTCCCCCCAAGAACTTATTAATTCTTACTCAGATTACCTTGGCCCGTGCGAACAAGAATGCCGGCGCTAAAGACCTGCAAACCAACTTGCCGGCCCCTTATCCTTATCCCGGCCGGGCAAGAGATTCGCCGTGCTCTCAGGTTTTCAGGATTGTTATTGCAGAATTGCCTGGTGCCCCCAGACAATGTGCCATGCCCACCCTGGCCCCGTGAATCTGTCGCGCTCCAGCTTCTCCCCTTAACTGCCAAACCAGTTCAGCTATTTGAGCCAGCCCAGTCGCTGAAACCGGATGCCTCCTGGACAAAAGTCCCCCGCTTGGGTTTATTGGAAGCTTTCCATCTCGATCAAATGCCCCTTCCTCAAGCAGGTGGCCGTACTCCCCTTTCTTGCAAAACCCGAGCTTCTCAACATTGATCAGCTCAGCGGAGGACATTGTATCGTACGCTTCCAGTACATCAACATCCTCAGGCCCATATCCAGATATTTCGTATGCTTGCTTGGCTCCGATTTCAGTTCTATCAAGATTGTGAATTCTAACGCTCCCTGCCCCTTTCACGTTGCCATAAGTCTCTGAAGTGAGCACCGCGGCAGCAACTGTAACCTTCTTCCGTTTTGATTTGAGCTTGTTGGTACTGCAAAGAACGGCCGCCGCTGCGCCATCACCATTGGCACAACACATGAGGAGTCGCAACGGGTAGGATATCATCCGAGAATTCAAGACTTCCTCAACCGTCACTTCCTTCTGAAATCCTGCATAGGGATTCAAGCAGCCATTCTTTCTGTTCTTCACCGTTACCTTGGCAAACTGTTCCACTGTCGAGCCGTACTCCTCCATATGTCTTTGTGCTTCGACGCCGTAGGAGGCAGGTTGAACATTAAAACCCATTTTTCTTTCGAATACCGGCCAAGAGCTATCGTCAAGCAATCCACCCGGTATTTTTTCAACGCCAATCGCAAGGCAGACGTCATAAAGCCCTGCTGCCACTGATTGGTAACACAGTCGGAACGCCGACATCCCGCCCGAGCAGGCGTTCTCCACATTGACAATAGGGACTCCCTTCATGCCAATACTGTAAGCAACTCTATGTCCGACTCCCATGCCTCCATAAGCATTAGCGCAAAAGATGGCTTGCACATCGCGCCACTCGTAATCAGAATCCTTGAGAGCGTTCACTACCGCTTCGTGCCCCAAATCGTCTAAGTCCCTGTCCTCATATCTGCCGAATTTACACATTCCAACGCCCGCTACTGCAACTTTCCTCATCACACCTCTCCCTCTATCTCAGCTCTCCTTTGATGGTCCGATCAGCCTAAACTTATGGGCCACCACCTCGTTCCCATCCTGGTCCTCCGTCAGCTTTTCAATGACGACCTCCACCTCCCTGCCGATTCTCAGGTCCTCAAAGTTATCGCAAACGAACAGACCCTCCCCCCGGACCTTTTCAGGAAACTCAACCCAACCGAATGCGTAAGGGACCGGACCTTCGTAGTACCTTCCCGGGCGTTGCATCACAACGCTAAAGCTATAAATTTTCCCTCTCGGGCTCAGGGTAATTTCCCTCAACTTCTCTTCCTGGCAGTTGGCACACATTTTCCGTTTTGGAAAGAGAACCTCGCCACATGAAGGGCACTCACTGGCAATCAGTCGTGGTTTCTCATCAGGGTTCGAGGGCATCGTAAATAGCCCTTCCTTTACCGGGATTCTTTTTTTGATTTCTTTCATATCGTCCGTATCCAGTCAACTGAGCGGACACTTACGTCCGCTCTTATAGACAATCATCACTTTGACTGAGAATATCTTTTTACCAAGTCTTTACGAAGGATTTTTCCTATCCCACTTTTTGGAAGTTCTTGCAAAAAATAGATGAGTTGAGGTTTTTTGTAGCTGGCCAGCCGCTCTTTACAAAAGCTGATCAGTTCTTCGTCCGTGGCACTCGCGCCCTCCTTCAAAGCAACAGCGGCCGCAACCGCTTCTCCCCACTTTTTATCTGGAATGCCGAATGCACATGCTTCCCTGACGGCGGGGTGCAAATAGAGGACCTGTTCTATCTCTTTCGGAAAGATATTTTCTCCCCCTGAAATGATCATGTCACTTGTTCGACCACCACTCAGAAAAACATAGCCCTCTTCATTTATTGTACCTAAATCTTTGGTATGCACCCAGCCGTCGATCAGGACCTCATTCGTCGCCTCTGGGTTCTTTAGATAACCCAACATCATGTGGTCTCCTCGGACAACGATTTCTCCCATCTCCCCAGGCGCGACCTCTCTGCTTCGCTGATCCACAACCCTGACCTTGACCATCGTGCAAGGCTTGCCCACAGACTTTAAGAGCTTTTCGTTACGGTGGTCTTCTTTCTTCAAAACGCTTATGGTCATCGGCACTTCTGTCTGACCGTAAAGCTGCATGAATACAGGGCCAAAAATATCCATAGCCTCTTTAAGCCTCTTTTCCGGCATCGGTTCGCCACCATAGATGATTGTCTTAATACCACCGATGTCACGCCTTCTTATATCTGGGCAATCCAAGAGCCTCATGAGTACTGTGGGAATGGTTTTGATTGCAGTAATTTTCTCCTTTTCAATGACTTCCAGGGCTGCCTCGGCATGAAAATCATTCACAATGTATTGGGTCATGCCCTTCACCCATACAGGTAAGTTGAACCATCCTGCACCATGAAAAAGCGGTTGTATCGCAAGCCATCTGTCGTTGGAGGTCAAGTCACCTAAATAATCCATCAGGAGGTCTCTGGTGACAGTGGCCGCACTCCTGAAGGGTAGCATAATTCCTTTTGGCGTTCCCGTGGTTCCCCCGGTGTAACGGAGTTCCCCCAAGTTTTCCGGATTCAACTCTATCGGAAGTTCATCCTTACTTGTTCCCTCCAAGATTTTCTCGTAGTCAAGCATTCCGTCGCCCCTGCCATCAAAACAGATGAAAACCTTCACCGCAGGTAACCGATCTCGCATAGACCGCACCATTTCAGCATAGCGCCCCTGTAAAATGAGTACCTCTGCCTCAGAGTTGCTGACTTGAAAGAGTATCTCCCCCCCACTGAGCATCGGGTTGAGTATCACCTGTGGGAAGCCGCCTTTCATCAAGGCAAACTGTATTTCCGGATATTCCAAACAATTGTGTACTAACGTAGCCACTCTCGTCCCGGGTTTGAATCCTTGCTCCATCAGATGATTGGCTAAAGCACAAGCACGCTCGTTCACCTGTGCAAAGGTCAACCCCCGGCCCTCAATCAAGCTCGGGTTGCCGCCCTTATAAACAAATGCCGGTTTGTTGCGAAAATATCTCGCTCCCCGGCTTACGAATTCCTTCTGATCAACAATCATTCTGATGCCTCTCCAGCTATGACACTTCCTTCACATTCCTTTATATTTTCTGTGTCCCAAACTCTTGGTTAAGGTTCATTGGAGGGAATCAATCCCATCTCTTCCGGTTGCTAAATCATCCTGCCAATAAGCGCTCCTTCAAAGATCGCGTCTGATGCGTCTCGAGGTATGACCGCATCGCCGATTCGATAGATTTCAGGAACCTTGTTATCTCCAACGACCTCATCGACCAATTGATTGACCGACTTTCTCGCCCAAGCCAGAACCACCGAATCCACCCCTGATAGTTTTTCGAACAAATCTTCTCTGTGCAATTCCACCTCTTGATCGTTAATCCTTTCCACGGTCGTTCTCAGCTTGACGTCTATTCCAGTGTTTTCGTTTATTCTGTCTCGGATGACCCACTGCCGTAAGGGCCCGAAATCCAAACCCAGGGCATCTGAAGCCTCCACCACAGTCACCTGACTGCCGTTTTCGCATATGAACTCTGCCACTGTCAGTCCTTCCCTCCCACCGCCGATCACTAAGCTCTTCCTGCCAACCTCCCTCTTCCCGGAGAGGATATCCGTACTAGTAGAAACTGAAGCGTGATGAATTCCTGGAATCGTCGGCACAAAAGGGACTGCTCCAGTAGCAATCACCACCGCATCAGGATTGAAACGAGTCACGTCAGCCAACGTGACCTCTTTCCCCAGTTCAAGTTTTACGCCTGTTCTTTTGACTTCATGAATTCGATATCGTGCCGCTTGAAAGAATTCTTCGTAGTATTTGCCCTTAGAGGCCCAACGAATCTGGCCCCCCAATTCTGCATCTTTTTCAAACAAAGTCACATCATGGCCGCGGATCCGGGCAATTCGTGCCGCTTCCATGCCAGCCACTCCTCCGCCGATCACCATGACTCTTTTTCTAGCCTTTGCTGCCTTCAATTCGAACTCTTTCTCTCTCCCTGCACATGGATTTACGGTGCAAATAATAGGAAGGTTCTTCAGCAGCACCTCAACGCATTTATTGCATGCCATACACATGCAGATGTCATCTATCTCTCCCTTCCGGGCCTTGACTAAAATCTCTGGATCTGCATGAAATGCTCTCACCATATGGACATAATCGGCCTGATGATTCTGTAGGATACGGTCCGCAAGCACCATGTCATTTATACGTCCCGTGGCAATAATAGGAATGGCGACCACCTCTTTGATTGCAGCGGCGAGATGAGTCAGATAACCTAAAGGCATATCCATGGGGGCACACATCATCGGCGTGGACTCATAAATCCCAGCGCTGATATCCAGATAGTCCATCCCAGCCTCTTCAAGCATCTTGGCAATCCTCTTGGTATCGTCTAAAGTAAGTCCGCCATCTATAAACTCGTCCGCACTCAGCCGGTAACCTACAGGGTAGTCATCCCCCACGACAGCCCTTGTCGCTCTGTATACCTCCATTGCGAATCTCATTCTTTTTTCAAATGTCCCACCGTACTCGTCCGTTCGTTTGTTACTGTACGGCGAGGCAAAGGCATTGATGAGGTAGCCATGCGCTCCATGAATGGTGACCGTATCATAACCCGCTTTCTTTGCCCTTCTGGCTGCTTCGGCGAATTTCTGGACAAGTTCTTTGATCTCGGCAATGGTCAGCTCTCGAGGAACCTCTCCTCCAGTCGGTACACAGGGAACGGATGATGGTCCTACAGGTTGAACCCCGGTGACGAGGGCTGTTGTCTGCCTGCCAGCATGCTGTAGCTCCGCAGAGATCCTTGCTCCGTACTCGTGAACCGCATCCGTGAGCCGTTTATGGCCCGGAATGAGCTTGTCATCATAGAGTCCCAATTGGTAGACATGACCACGCCCTGTTGGGTCAATGTAAGTAGATTCGACAGCCATCATCCCCACGCCGTTCTTTGCTCTTTCAACCATGTAGTCGATGTACTTTTGCGATACGGAACCATCCATGTTCGCATAACAGCGTTCCATCGGGGCCATTGACACCCTGTTCTTTATCCTCAGATTTTTGATCAGACCTGGTTCAAGGAGTTTCTGTAATTGAGCCATTCTTAACTCCCTTTCAAACCATGGAACATTTGGGATGAGCAATCATAGCCGGAACCTATACTGAGAACGCAGCAATATTGGACGGACCAGGAGGCGATCTTTTTGAAATCGCGGATCGCCTACTGGTCTCAAACAGGCATTACAACTTCTTCAAGTCCTGCAAATATTCAGTCATACGTAATTTACGGAGAGTTTTTGGAAGAGGCTTGCCTGTCGCTCGCTCCCAGCCCATAAGCTCATAGTATTCTTCCACTAACATTCTCCAGTACGGGGCCATCGTAACACCCTCTGCCGCCCCCGAAGTGGGTGCTTCGAGAAGCCGAGGTCCAACATTTAGGTCATCGGCGATGGTCAGCCCGCGTCTCATATTGAACAAACGTTCCAAATTAACAACCCTCTCGCCCACGGCGAACCCTTCCTCACGGCTGAAGTCTTTCCAACCCGTCACTGCCTCCAGTGCTTGGGGAGCAAGAACGGTTACATTAGGAACACCCCAGGTGCCATACCAGCACAATCCGAGAGAATCCGCGTCCCAAATCTTTTTGAGCTGCGACATTCGTACGTCCGCTGCTTTCCCTTCCGTGCTAAAAGGATCCTTCCGAAGGGAAGTATACCCCAGATCTGGTTCGGCTACGCATGCATCGTATCCAGGAGCCTGCCACACGGGCCCCGCGCCTGAGACCATTTGTCCCAAGAAAGTACTCGTTGCCGCTCTCCAATCGTGAAGGTTAAATCCCGTACCCTTCATGTGGACCACCAGCTTCAAGGCTCCCTTGCCAATGCGCTCGGCTGCCCTGAGCGGACCATCGGCTATGATCTTTCCAAAGCCCTCCCTTTTTATCATCATATGAAGTAACTTTAGCGCTGCCTCGTGATTCCCCCAGGTGAGCTCGAGCCCACCCGTATCCTCTTTTGTAATGATCCCCTTTTCGTAACACTCGAAAACCAGGCCCATCGTGCAACCGGGTGTGCTGGAATCCAAGCCAAGGCGGTCGTACATGTCGGTCATCATCCAGACTGTCCCGGGCTCGAGCACCCCAATAATGGCGGCAGCGCCCTCTGTGTTCTCTCCGCCTCCGCATAGCGTTGCCACGTAGTCTTTGGCAGGTCCATCGGTTATTTTCACCTCGTAATGGCAAGCAATTGGACACCCTAAGCAGGCCTTCGGCTTCGCCCCCATCCGCTCTGCTGCTTCCCTCATGGCGATGCCATACTCAACCAGATTTGGTGCGGTGAGGTTCTTGGCTGCCAGCAAAGAGGCCTCTGGTAAGAAGTAATTACGAAGGATGCCAGCGTTGCGAACGATGGCTGCCGCCGAAGTTTCGACTTTAAAAAGATTCTCTCTCCACTCCTTGGCGATTTTTGCAAACAGCTCAGGCTGAGCAATAGGCACTTTGCCGGTTCCGCGCACGGCAATCGCCTTCAATTTCTTGGAGCCCATGACGGAGCCGGTACCGGATTTCGCCGCGGTATGGTGCTTATCATTTTCGATTAAACCTCCTGACACCATATTTTCACCCCCAGGACCGATGCAGGCGACACTGACATTTGGCTTCCCGCTGTCCGCTTGGATAAGGTCCTCCGTTTCGTGCGTGTCCTTACCCCAGTACTTTGATGCGTCCCTTATCTCGGCTTTGCCGTCCTCGATCCACAGGTAGACCGGTTTGCGCGAGGCACCCTCGATGATAATGCCGTCATAACCTGCAAACTTGAGGCGAGGTGCCCAGAAACCGTGAGAGTGCGCTGATCCCACGGTGAGACCTTCCGTTTCCTGACTCACTGTGACCACGGTGTAATTCGTGGAAGCGGGGACTGGGGTACCGGTGAGAGGCCCGGTGAGGAAGAACAATTTGTTCTCCTTATCGAGGGGCATCACCTTGGGAGGCACCTCATCGTACAACATCCTAACCCCCAGCCCTAAGCCCCCGATGTATTTCCTCAGCACCGACTGCGTCGGGAGA
>Ga0187780_10001509_pt1 | contig 17578 bp, 12 predicted proteins | sample 1015_Q2_SP10_20__FD_132429 | JGI IMG/M metagenome (GOLD analysis project Ga0187780, IMG submission 132429) | Tropical peat soil microbial communities from peatlands in Department of Meta, Colombia - 1015_Q2_SP10_20_MG | ecosystem: Environmental > Terrestrial > Soil > Wetlands > Peat | place...
GCTGTAGGTCTGGAACTGGCCGTCCGGCGTGGTGTTCATCTTGTTGACCAGCACGCCGTCGGTGTCCTGGGCCAGCAGCGGATCCCAGTCGCGGCCCCAGATGACCTTGATCACGTTCCAGCCCGCGCCGCGGAAGAACGCCTCGAGCTCCTGGATGATCTTGCCGTTGCCGCGTACCGGGCCGTCCAGGCGCTGCAGGTTGCAGTTGATGACGAAGGTGAGGTTGTCCAGTTCCTCGCGGGCGGCCAGGCCGATCGCGCCGAGCGCCTCCGGCTCGTCCATTTCGCCGTCGCCGACGAAGGCCCACACGTGCGACCGTGACGTGTCGTGCAGCTCGCGGGCGAGCAGGTACCGGTTGAACCTGGCCTGGTAGATCGCGTTCAGCGCGCCGAGTCCCATCGACACCGTAGGGAACTCCCAGAAGTCCGGCATCAGCCGGGGGTGCGGGTAGGACGGCAGCCCGCCGCCGGGGTGCGACAGCTCCTGCCGGAACCCGTTGAGCTGGTCCTCGGTCAGCCTGCCCTCCAGGAAGGCCCGCGCGTAGATGCCCGGCGCCGCGTGCCCCTGGAAGAACACCTGGTCGCCGGATTCGCCGTGGTCCTTGCCGCGGAAGAAGTGGTTGAAGCCGACCTCGTACAGGCTGGCCGCGCTCGCGTAGGTCGCGATATGCCCGCCCACGCCCATGCCGGGCCGGTTGGCCCGGGAGACCATGACGGCGGCGTTCCACCTGATGTAGGCCCTGATCCGGCGCTCGACGTGCTCGTCGCCGGGGAACCAGGGCTCGCGCTCGGGCGGGATCGTGTTGATGTAGTCCGTGCTGCGCAGGCCGGGCACGCCGACCTGCTGCTCGCGCGCCCGCTCGAGCAGGCGGAGCATCACGTACCTGGCGCGGGCCCGGCCCCTGGTCCGGACGACGGTGTCGAACGACTCGATCCATTCGCGGGTCTCGTCCGGGTCGATGTCGGGCAGCTGGGCCGGCAGCCCGTCGCTGATGATGGAGAATCGCTGGCGTCCGGAAGCCACGGGGTAGCCTCGCCTTCCGCAGTAATCGGGCGGCTGTTCGGCCGCATGTACGGTGCCTTGTTTTAGAAGTTCGTGGTGTTCAGTTTCATGCCGCGGTGCTCGCCGGACGTGACGCGTACCGGCAGCTCGCACGGGCCCGGGAGGCCCGTCGTCGCCGACCGGTTCTGACCAACACCCACGGAGCCCTCGATGTGTTGTCCAGACCAATCGTCGTACGAACTGGCCCCGAGCGCATCTCTACTCGACGGTAACCGCCGCAGACGGCAGGCGATGCCGCTAATACCTCAGCAAGCGCCCCGGTGGGGGATAGTTTCGCCAAGAGCGGATTCTCCGTTACCTTACGTGATGAGAACTGCGCGTGTGGCCGGGCTACGGGCCGGGGAGGTCAATTTATGGCGGCGGTTTTCCTGGCTGGGGCGGTTGCCACTTGCGCGCCGGGCCGACCCAGTGTGAACTGTCCCAACAAGAGTGCTGACGCGGACGCCGCCGTCGGCGGCTCGGCCAGGCTTTGGGCCGGGCGTCCACCAGGCGTGCGGTGACGCGGGGAGGGATTCAAGGAGGACGTTAGTGAGCGCGACCGCGGGCCAGGCGCAGGGCGAACGCGGCCAGGCCGAGCGGCTCGGTATCAAGCCGGGCCAGGTGGTGCAGGAGATCGGCTACGACGATGATTGCGACGAGCAGCTGCGTGGCGCGATCACCCAGATAGACGGCGTGGAGCTGGTCGACGAGGACTACGACGACGTGGTCGACGTGGTCCTGCTGTGGTGGCGGGACGGGGACGGCGACCTCGTTGACGCGCTGGTCGACGCCCTCACGCCGCTGGCCGACGGGGGGTACATCTGGCTGCTCACGCCGAAGGCGGGCAGGTCAGGCCACGTCGAGCCGAGCGACATCGGCGAGGCCGCGCCGACGGCCGGGCTGTCTCAGACCTCCAGCGTGAGCGCGGCGCGTGACTGGTCAGGTACGCGGCTGGTTGCGCCGAAGGCGCGCAGATAAGCCCGATCTCGGCGCTGTAGGTGCGCGGCTGACCGTCCGTTCGCTCTGTTTTCATCCCGAACGGTCCGTGGTACCACGCCTGCGGCCAGGTGGCAGACTTGGGCAGTGCCGGGGACTTTCCCCGGCACGTCCCCCGACCCAGCGAAAGGACTGTCGGCATGGCGGTGGAGGTAGGCGAGCAGGCGCCTGATTTCGAGCTGCCCGACCAGCACGGCACGCCGGTACGGCTATCCAGCTTTCGCGGTGCCAAGAACGTCGTACTGGTTTTCTACCCGCTGGCGTTCAGCGGAGTATGCACCAGCGAGCTGCGCGCGTTCCGCGACGAGTTCCCGGAGGTGAACTGGGACGACGTCGAGCTGCTCACGGTCTCGGTGGATTCGACGTACACCCACCGCGCCTGGTCAGACGCCGAGCACTTTCAGTTCGAGCTGCTGTCTGATTTCTGGCCGCACGGGGAGGTGGCGAAGCGGTACGGTGTGTTTGACCCCGAGCGCGGGGTCGCGAACCGGGGCACGTTCATCATCGACAAGGACGGCGTCGTGCGGTGGAAGGTCGTCAACCCGCTCCTGCAGGCGCGTGACCTGGCCGACTATTCCAAGGCGCTCGCCGCGCTCGGCTAGCGTCACGGTGGTCAATTCAATAGTTCGGGTTATTCAGATTCCCGCGGCGGTTCCGGCCGCGGCACCGCGCAGCGGTCGCTCGATGGGCTAATGGGCCGTGCTGGCAGCGTTTTCTGGATAACCCTCACGGTAGGGAGGCCTGGGGGTAGTGCCGTGTTACCGCTGCGGTGTCCGGCAGACGGATCCGGAGCGCGGGAAGAGTCCCTGGCGCCGCGGGGTGATCCGCGAGCAGCTGGTGCTCATCTGCCCGGCCTGCCAGGAATCCGGTGACTGGACCGCTGACCTGGAGCGCTGCGCGCAGTGCCGCAGCGCTCACCTGATCCGCCGGCTGGGCCAGGTCGAATGCCTCGACTGCGGCCTGGTCCGCGAGCCGGAGGCCAACCTCATCCCTGTCGGCGGGGGAGAGGCTGACCCCCGCGCTCCGGCCAGAACCGATACCGCCCTGGCCGACGAGGTCGGGCGCGCGCTCGACCGCCTGCTCGGCCGCCGCTGACCGCCGCTGACCGCCGCTCATCCGACGTAGCTCCGCTTCCCGGAGCACAGATCCCATTTGCCACATGAGCCAACCTCCCTCCCACGCCCGGATTCGCGTTTAGGGCCGTGCCCGGCTGGTAGCGCTAAAGCAGACGCAACGGTATCCACGAAACGCAAGGAGGCAACGTCATGGGCGCCAGGGTGCGCGACCTGATGACGCCAGGCCCCATCGCGGTGGACTACGGCCAGACCATCGCCGAGGCCGCACGGACCATGCGTGACTGGGGAGTCGGAGCTGTCCTGGTGGTCCAGGACCATATCCTCTACGGCCTGGTCACCGACCGCGATCTGGTCGTCAGGGCGATGGCGGAATCTACCGGCCCAGACGCGGCCGTGGGCCCGCTGAGCAGCAGGGATCTCGTGGGCGTGCAGGCCGATGCCGACGCGGCCGAGGCCCTGCGGTTGATGCGCGAGCACGCCGTGCGTAGGCTGCCGGTGATCGACAACTGGCACGTCGCGGGCATGGTGTCACTCGGCGACCTGGACCCGCCGTCCCTGCACGCCGAACCGGCCCCCGCGTCGGCCGAGATCAGCAAGGCGCATGACCCGCATGAGTGAAGACATCACGGCCGGCGGCATCACGGTCCGCTTGTCCAATCCCAGGAAGGTCCTCTTCCCCGACGACGGGATCACCAAGGAGGACCTGGCCAGGTACTACGCGGATGTCGCGGGCCGGATGCTGCCGTGGCTGCGAGACCGGCCGATCACGATGATGCGCTACCCCGATGGCCTGAGCGGCCAGAGGATCGTTCAGAAGAACGTGCCCGCGTACTTCCCGGACTGGATCCGCCGGGTAGCGGTGCCCAAGGAGAGCGGCGTGGTGGAGCAGGCGGTCTGCGACCAGCCCGCCACCCTGGTCTACCTGGCCAGCCAGGCTTGCATCGAGGTGCACGCGCTCACCAGCCGCGCCGACCGGCTCGACGCGCCCGACCAGCTGGTCATCGACCTTGACCCGCCGGACGCGAAGCACTTCGGGCAGGTACGGCAAGCGGCGCTGTGGGCCCGCGAGCTGCTCGACGGCGAGCTGGGCTTCACCAGCTACGTCCGGACCACCGGTGGCCGCGGACTGCACGTGCACGTGGGGCTCGACCGGCGGGCCGGTTTCGACGCGGTGCTGGAGTTCACCCGCCGCGCGGCGGAGGCGCTCGCCAGCAGGCACCCGGACGTGATCACCACCGAGCAGCGCAAGGACAAGCGAGGCGAGCGCATCTACGCCGATGTCATGCGCAACGCCTACGCGCAGACGGTGGTGGCTTGCTACGCCGTTCGCGGCCGTCCCGGCGCGTCGGTCGCCACGCCGCTGAGCTGGCCGGAAGTGGAAGACGCCGGGCTGGAGCCCGGCCAGTTCACCATCTTCACCGTGCCGGCCAGGCTCGCCCGCACCGACGACCCGTGGGCCGGGTTCACCCACGCCAGGTACGGGCTCGGACAGGCGTCCGAACGCCTCGCCAAACTGACTCCAGCGACTTAACCCACGTCAGCCTGGCTGAACGCTGGGCAGGGTGACGTGAGCGCCGTTGGCCCGCGGCGGCGTGGCGGCTCAGGACCATGGTAGGAGGTGAACTCGACCGTACGTCATCCGCCGCTGACACTCAGGAACCGGCCACCGCATCCCTTTGCTGTCCATAAGCTTCAGGGAGCCCCGCACTGACAATGGGAGGCACCGATGAGCTCGCCCGACTGGCAGCAGCGCGTGCTTGACCGCATGGAAAGCGCGTTGCAGGCCAGCGAGCCTCACCTGGCTTCCATGTTCGCGATCTTCGCCAGGCTGAACGCAGGGGAGCCGGTAGGCGCCGAACCACTGGCCCGCCCACGACGGCGCCAGCCCCGGCGGTCGTCGTCGCCGGGCACGGCCGTCTACGCCTTCGTATTCATACCCCTCATGTTCGCCCTGATCGTCGGTGGCGCTCTGCTGGGCGGCGGCGCGCGCAACGCGAGGGCCTGCGAGGCCGGCTACTCGGTAGGTGCCACCTCGCCGCTGTTCGGCCAGCCGTCGTGCCAGGAGGCTGGGAAGACGGCCACCGGAAAGCGCAGCAGCGGACAGCAGGCCAGCGGGAAGCAGGCGACCGCGAACCAGGCCACCGGGAAGCAGGCGACCGGGAAGCAGGCGACCGGGAAGCAGGCGACCGGGAAGCAGGCGACCGGGAAGCAGGCGACCGTGAACCGGGTAACCGGGACGCAGACCGCCAGCCAGAGCGGCGCGTCCTGTATCGGCGCTGTCCCGGTCGCGCAGTCCGCCGCCTGGACCGATAGTGAACTGGCGGTTTCCCCGCCCGCGATTACGGGCGCAGCAAGGGGCGAACCGCAGATGTGTGGCAAGTGACCTAGGGACGGAGGGCCGGTTGCCGATCGGGGACCTGGGCCACGAGGCGGCAGAACTGCTGAGCCTGAGCCACGGCGGAGAGGCCAGGTCGCTGAACAAGCTGGCCGAGCTGGCCGCCTGGCAGGTGCCGGCCTGCTCGGGAGCCCACGCGGCGGTCTGGCTCGACGGCGAAGTGATCAGCGCTGCGGCGACCCATCCGGACCTGGCCGAGCTCGCTGACCTGCAGCTGAGGGCCGACCGCGGTCCCATCGTGGCCGCCGCCGCGGCAGGAGCCGCGGTCAGCTGCCCGGACACGCTGGAGGAGAGCCGCTGGCCCGAATACGCGGAGGCGGCGCTGCGCTGCGGCGTCCGCTGCTCGGTCCATCTGGTCCGCGAGCTCCCGCGCGGGGCGCTGGTGCTGTCGCTGTTCGGCGTCCGTCCCGGCGTGCTCGACGCCGAGTCCAATCCCATGGCGGACACGCTCGCCGCCTTCGGCGGCGCGATGCTCACGAACGCGACGGCCTACCACCAGGCACAGCGGACAGCCAGCCAGCTCAGGGACGCCGTCGTGGCGCGCTCGGTCGTCGACCAGGCCAAAGGCATCCTGATGCACGCGCTCGGCTGCGCCGCCGACGACGCGCTGCGCCGCCTGCGCCAGGAATCGCAGCGCCGCCACGTCAAGGTCACCGAGGTGGCCAGTGAGGTCGTGGCCGCCTACAGCGGCCAGGACGAGTCGACTCCAGAACGTCCGGCCTGACCCAGCCCTCGGCACGGGGTGCTGAGCCTGGCCAGGAACTTCGGCTTCGAACGCGGGCACTACGAGGTATCGGCCACCTGCGGCGGAGCCTTCGCCTGCGCGACCAGGATGGTCATGTCATCACGGAGCTCCTCCTGGGCGAAGCTGGCGACCAGGCTCTGCATCATCCGGGCGGTCTCGGCGGCGGACCGGCCGGCCAGGCGGGCGAGCTCGTCGGCCATGCTGTCCTCGAAGTAGCGCATATCCATGCTGCGCGCTTCCGTGACCCCATCGGAATAGAAGAAAAGCAGGTCGTCCTGGCCGAGCTCAAGCTCATCAGAGGCCGGGTCGGCATCGGGGAACAGGCCCAGGGGCAGGCCGCCGCCGTTCAGCATGTCCACCCGGCCGTCCGGCCGCACCAGGGCCGGGCCCGGGTGCCCGGCGCTGGCCAGCACCACGCGCAGCCGGCCGCCGTCCCACCGCAGGTAGGCGAGCTTGGCGGTCACGAAGCGGTCCTCGTAGTCACCGGCCAGCAGGACCTCGTTCACCTTGGCCAGCACGTCCGCAGGGTCCGGATTCCAGTGGGCGAGGACCCGGATCGCGTGCCGTGCGGCCGCGGTCATCGCGGCGGCTTCCTGCCCCTTGCCGCAGACGTCCCCGACCGTGATGGCCCAGCCGCCGGTGACCGGGAACACGTCGTAGAAGTCGCCGCTGACTTCCAGTCCTTCGCTGGCCGGCACGAAGGCGGCGGCCAGGTCGATTCCCGGCACGTCCGGCAGCCGGGCCGGGAGCAGGCTTTCCTGCAGCGCCTCGGCCACCGCCGAACGCTGCCGGAACATGCGGTCCACCCGGATGGCCACGCCGAGATGCTGGCCGAGTTCCTCGGCCAGGCCCAGGTCGACGATCTCGAATCGCCCGTCGGCTGCGGTGCGGGCGAGGGTGAGGGCGCCGTAATTGGTGACGCCGTCGGTGATCGGAACGCTGAGCAGTGACGTCGCGCCGAGCAGCATCAGCAACGGGGTCCCGTCCGGGGCGTTGCCGAGAATCCCGACGTCCTCGGTGTGGGCCAGCAGGATGGAGCTGCCCGCGGAGTGGACCTGCTGAGGCACCGAACCCGGCTGCGGGTTGATACCGCGTACGTGCCTGGCCAGTCCTTGCGACGGCTCGTCGTGCGGGCCGACCACGAATTGGCGCCGCAGCTGGTCCGCCCGCTCGACGTCGACGATCACCCAGCTCGCGATGTCGCCTTCCAGCAGCCGGGCGCAGCGCTGAAGCGTGACCGCTTCGCTGAACGTGCTGTTGTCGAGCAGCAGCCTGGTGACCGCCGTGATCAGGTCCATCCGGCGCGTCATGGCCCGGACCCCCTTGGCCACCGTCGTTTCTTTGGGCCCCTTAGCCCCTATCGTTTCTTTAGATCCCTTAGCCCCTTTGGACCCCTTGGGACCCTTCTTCCCCGCTGCGACTGCGGTTCCGTCATCGGGCTCGTCCCGCGTCCCCGTGCTGGGGCGATTCGCCCGCGCCGTCGGATCCGCTGCGGTCATCGGGTCTGACCCGGCGGCGGCCGGGGCGATCACGGTGACCACCAGCAGCCGCGTGCTGTCCTGGAGCGTGATGACGTCCACGGCCAGGGTCGCGTCGACCGGTCCATCCGACCCGAGCAACGTGCAGCCCACCTGCCGGGCTGTTCCCGTCCGCGCGGCCGCGGCGAGCTGGCTCTGGACCGCGGCACGTGACGGCAGATCGACGAACGCGGTCAACGCCCGGCCGGTCGCGTACCCGGGCGCGGCCCCGAGCAGGTCACCGGCCTTGCCGTTCGCGCGCCGCACCGTGCTGTCCTGTTCGAGCACGAACAAAGGTGTGGGCGCCTGCTGGAAAACGGCCCGCAGCAGGGCTCTTTCCGCACTGAGTGAGTCGGGCGAGGCAGCAGGCGCGGCCTCTGGGTGGCCTGCTTCCGCCAGCTTCGTCAGTTCCTCGACGGCGGCGTCGAGTTCGGCGAACGCGGCGTCCAGCAGGGGCCGCGGATCGGCACCGGGCATCGCCGCGGCCTGTCGGAGCGCATCACGCCGCCCCGCCAGGTCGGCGAGATCGGCGTCAGAGCCATTCGTCCAGGTGTCCTGCGGCATTCTCCCGACCATCATCGCTGGTGACGCGCACCGCCCTCGGTCGGCCAGCGGGCCACGCGCAGGGCGGCGGCGCCCTCTGAACCGCCTTAATAGTACTGGCGGCACGACCAAGCCCACGCAACAAAGATCCGCCGGGGCGATCGCCCTGGCGGATCGGTTGACTGCGCCTACCAGCGCCGCCAGGCGGGCCTGCGGCGGCTGCGGTACCGCCGCTGCTGAATGACCCTCCTAGTCTTCGTAGATGTCTTCCACGATCTCGGTCTCGCCTGGGCGCGGGCTCACGGACTCGGTGGACAGGTCGGGCATCGCGTCTGTATGGCTGGCCGCCTCGGAGCTGCCGAACGCGCCGGGAGCGGGCAGGCCGGCCCGCCGATCAGTGCGAGTCCCATACCCGTTTTCATGATGGTCCTTCCGCTGCTGGCGCCCGAGGTCTTAGCCCGTCGGCGCCGTGACCGGGGATGGGGAGGCAGGCGGGGCGTCGGAGGTTCCGGCCGGCTCGAGTAGCTTGCTTCTCAAGTGAGCCAGAGCCCGGGCGAGGAGCCTGGAGACGTGCATCTGCGAGATGCCGAGCCGGTCGCCGATCTCCGTCTGGGTGAGGTTGCCGTAGAAGCGCATGACCAGGATGCGCTGCTGACGTTCGGGCAGCTCGTCCCAGTGGGCGTTGACGGATTCCATGTCGATGGCGTGCGCGACCTCCGGGTCCTCATCGCCGAGCACGTCGGCCAGCAAGGCCGGGTCGTCCCGGTCGGACAGCGGAGCGTCGAGTGAGTACGTGCTGAACACCAGGTCCGCCTGGAGCGCCTCCCGCATGTCGTCCTGGCTGACCCCGAGCCGGGCGGCGAGTTCTCCTTCGGCGGGCGCCCGGCCGAGCTGCTGGGTGAGTTCCTCCTTGGCCTTGCGCAGTTCCAGCAGCAGTTCCTGAGCCGACCGGCGGACGTGGATCTGCCACCGCTTGTCCCGGAAGTGACGCTTGATCTCGCCGCTGACGCAAGGCTGGGCGTAGGCGGACAGGCTGTCGCCGACCTCAGGATCGTAGTTGTTGATCGCCTTGAGCAGGCCGACGTAGCCGACCTGCATCAGGTCCTCGGTGGGCTCGGGGCTGCCGCGGTACTGCCGTACGCACGAGCGGACCAGCTTCTGGTAACGGTCCACGAGTATCTCGCACGCGGCGGCACGCAACTCGCTGTCCCGTGGGAGTCCGCGGACCTTAGCCAGCAAGACGTTGTCTGACAACTCCTTCAGCTCGGCACGAGACCCGGGGTGGATGCTGGCGTCACGGCCATCGGCGGCGGCGCTTGTGGCGTCGCGTGGCGGCTGGCGGAGGATTCCCTTCATCACGGCGGTCTCCTTGGGACCCTGAGGAATTACGGACGAGTACGATGTGCCCGACCCGAGGCAGATAAACGTCAGGTCATGTGAAGCTGGTCACATCCGGTCACGCCGCTAGCGTCGGATGGCGAGGTGTAAGCCGACCACGAGACCGGCGGCGTAGGCGGCGGGCTGCCGCTGCGGCAGCCAGGCGCACCGTCGCGGCCTAGCCGCGGCCCGCAGCCTCGGTCCGTCAGCTCCGCATGATCCAGCGTTCCATGCAGGCCAGAAGCTCATCGGTGTCGACGGGCTTGGTGACGTAGTCGCTGGCCCCGGCCGCGATGCTCTTCTCCTTGTCGCCGGGCATGGCCCTGGCCGTCACCGCGATGATGGGCAGCGCGGCGAAGGCGGGCATCTTCCTGATCTTCCTCATCGTCGTGTAGCCGTCCATTTCCGGCATCATCACGTCCATCAGGATGAGGTCCAAGGGGGCGGTATCGCCGGCGGTCAGCAGGGCCTCGATGCCCTCGCGCCCGTTGGGCGCCTGGGTCACGGTCATCCCGTGCAGTTCGAGCGTGCTGGTTATCGCGAACACGTTGCGCGCGTCGTCGTCGATCACCAGGACCCTCCGGCCGCGCAGGGCTTCATGACCCTCGGCTTCCGGCGACGGGACGTGCGTCGCGGTCTCGGCCGGCTCGCTGATCAGGGCGGGCACGTGTCCGGGCTGATCGGCGGACAGGTGCAGCGTGATCCGCTCCCTCAGTTCGTCCAGCGAAGGGAGCAGCTCGAGCGACCCCGAACCGAAGCGTAGCCGGGCGAGCCGTGCCTGCGCACTGTCAGGCTTGTCCCGGGTGTGGGCGAGGACGGGGACGTCCCGCAGCTCAGGGTCTTCCTGGAGACGGCCGAGGAAGGCGAACGCGGAGGCGTCGGCGAGCCCGAGATCCAGGACGACACACTGGTGCGGCGCGGCGCTGAGCGCCTCAATGCCCTGCTCGGGGCTGAGCGCCGTGCCCACGTGCACCGGCCCGCGGACGCCGGCGAGATCCGACACCGCGCTGTGGGCGAGCAAGGCCAGCAGGCCGCCGCGTGCGCCCTCAAGGACCAGCAGGCGCCGCCCGCCCGCCGCCCCGTCGTCCGGAGCACCCGGCTGCCTGTACTGGGCCTCGGCCGCGCCGGCCCGGACCTCAAGGCCATCGCCGGCGCCGGCCCGGGGAGGCGACTCCCCAAAGCCCCCCGTCTCCGGGGAGAGCCATCCGGCCAGACCCCCCTTAGGCAACTCGGACGGCAGATACAGCGTGAACGTGCTGCCCTGGCCGAGTTCGCTTTCCGCGGTGATCTCGCCGCCGAGCAGGGCACCGACCTCGCGCGCGATCGACAGCCCGAGCCCGGTGCCTCCGTACCGGCGGCTGAGCGTGCCATCGCCCTGCTGGAAGGCGCCGAAGATCGTGCTCAGGTTCTCCGGCGCGATGCCGATGCCGGTGTCGGCTACCGAGAACGCCAGCACCTCGCCCCCGTCAGCGCCACGCTCGCTGGTTCTCGGGTCCAGGCTGACCCGGAGCAGCACGTGGCCCTTCTCGGTGAACTTGACCGCGTTAGAGAGCAGGTTGCCAAGCACCTGCCGCAGCCGCTGACGGTCGGTGAACAGCTCCGACAGGGCGCCAGAGTCTGCCTCGACGGCGAACTCCAGTCCCTTCTCCGCGGTGAGCGGCTGGAACGTGGCCTGGATGTCTTCGAGCAGCGCGCTGAGACCGAACCGTTCCGCGTGGATGTCCATCCGCCCCGCCTCGACCTTGGACAGGTCGAGGATGTCATTGATGAGCTGCAGCAGGTCCGAGCCGGCCGAGTGAATGACGTTGGCGTACTCGACCTGCTTGGCGGTGAGGTTCCGCCCGGGGTTCTGCGCCAGGAGCCGGGCGAGGATCAGCAGGCTGTTCAGCGGGGTACGCAGCTCGTGCGACATGTTGGCCAGGAACTGCGACTTGTACTTGGATGCCAGCGCCAGCTGCTGAGCTCGCTCCTCGATCTCCTGCCTGGCCCGCTCGATCTCGGCGTTCTTCGTCTCGATGTCTCGGTTCTGCGCGGCCAGCAGCGCCGCCTTATCCTCCAGCTCGGCGTTGGACCGCTGCAGTTCCACCTGCTGGGCCTGCAGCTCCTCCGATCGTGCCTGGAGTTCGGCCGCGAGCCGCTGCGACTCGCCGAGCAGCGCATCGGTGCGCGCGTTCGCGATGATCGTGTTGAAGTTGACGCCGAGGGTCTCCGTCAGCTGCTCGAGGAAGTCGGTCTGCACCCGGCTGAACGAGGTGAACGAGGCGAGCTCGATGACCCCGAGTACCTGGTCCTCGAACAAGATGGGCACGATGGCCAGGTTGGCCGGCGGCGCCTCGCCGAGTCCGGAGGAGATCGTCACGTAACCCTCGGGCAGGTTCGCGACGACTATGGACCGCTTGGTCCGCGCCACCTGGCCGATCAGGGACTGGCCGAGCCGGTACTGGATCGGTGCCGCCTTGTCGGCGCGCAGCCCGTAGCCAGCGATGAGGCGGAGCCGGGTGTCGCCGTCGGCAGGCTCGGCGAGGAAGAAGGTGCCGTGCTGCGCGCCGACCAGCGGGGCGAGCTCGTCCATGATCAGCTCGGCGACGACCGCGAGGTCCCGGTGGCCTTGCATCATGCCGGCGATGCGGGCCAGATTGGTCTTCAGCCAGTCCTGCTGCTGGTTAGCCCGGATGGTCTCGCGCAGCGACTGGACCATCGCGTTGATGTTGTCCTTCAGCTCCGCGACCTCGCCCTGGGCCTCCACGGAGATGGAGCGGGTCAGGTCGCCGGAGGCGACCGCACTGGTCACCTCGGCGATCGCGCGGACCTGCCTGGTCAGGTTCCCGGCCAGCTCGTTCACGTTCTCGGTCAGCCGCTTCCAGGTGCCGGACACGCCCTCAACCTCGGCCTGTCCGCCCAGCCGCCCCTCACTGCCGACCTCACGGGCGACGCGGGTAACCTCAGCGGCGAAGGACGAGAGCTGGTCGACCATGGTATTGATGGTGGTCTTGAGCTCGAGGATCTCACCGCGGGCGTCCACGTCGATCTTCTTCGACAGGTCGCCCTGGGCGACGGCCGTGGTGACCTGGGCAATGTTGCGGACCTGGCTGGTCAGGTTGTTCGCCATCGAGTTGACGTTGTCGGTCAGGTCCTTCCAGGTACCGGACACGCCCTTGACGTCGGCCTGTCCGCCGAGCCGTCCCTCGGTGCCGACCTCGCGGGCCACCCTGGTCACCTCGTCGGCGAATGCGGACAGCGTTCCGACCATCCGGTTGATGGTCTGGGCGAGCGCGGCCACTTCGCCCTTCGCCTCTACCGTGATCTGCTGGCTCAGGTCGCCGCGCTCGACCGCCGTGGCCACCTGGGCGATGGAGCGGACCTGGGCGGTCAGGTTGGATGCCATCACGTTGACGTTGTCGGTCAGGTCCTTCCAGGTGCCCGACACGCCGCGGACCGCGGCCTGGCCCCCCAGGTTGCCCTGGGTACCGACCTCGCGGGCCACCCTGGTCACCTCGTCGGCGAAGGCGGAGAGCTGGTCGACCATGGTGTTGATGGTCTCCTTCAGCTCCATAATCTCGCCGCGGGCGTCGACCCGGATCTTCTGGCTCAGGTCGCCCTTGGCGACCGCGGTGGTCACCTCGGCGATGGATCGTACCTGGTCGGTCAGGTTGGCCGCCATGACGTTGACGGATTCGGTCAGGTCCTTCCAGGTGCCGGAGACGCCCTTGACGTCGGCCTGTCCGCCGAGCCGGCCCTCGGTGCCGACCTCGCGGGCCACCCTGGTCACCTCGTCGGCGAAGGACGACAGCTGATCGACCATGGTGTTGAGCGTGGACTTCAGCTCGAGGATCTCGCCGCGCGCGTCCACGCCGATCTTCTGGCTGAGATCACCCCTGGCCACCGCGGTCGCCACCTGGGCGATGTTGCGCACCTGGCCGGTGAGGTTGCCCGCCATGGCGTTGACGGACTCGGTCAGGTCCTTCCAGGTTCCGGATACCCCGGGCACGTAAGCCTGACCGCCCAGCTTGCCTTCGGTGCCGACCTCGCGGGCCACCCTGGTCACCTCGGAGGTGAACAGGTCGAGCTGGTCCGACATGCCGTTGAAGACCGTAGCGATCTCATCCATCAGCGGATCGCCGGCCTTCGCCAGGCGGGTGCTGAAATCGCCGCCTCGAACCGCCGTCAGCCCCGCGAGCAGCTGCTCAAGTCCGGACTTGTCGAGCCTCGGACCCGAGTGGACCGTATCAGTCACCAGGTGCTCCTATCAGCCGTGCCAACCCGGCGCAACGCGCGTTCGGCACCGTTGTGCGATCCATACCGATGCTAGATCGGACGTAACTATCATGGGGCGAACGGAATTCTGAAGTAGGACAAGGACTCAAAATCCGCCTGCGGTGGCAGGTGCCGATCTCAATACGCGCTGCTTTCAGGAGATCTAAAGGTATTAAGAATCTTTATGGGCCGAAATCCTGACCTGCGGAAGGCGGGTGATCGTGGCGGGCAGCGATGACGACATGCTGCGGCTGATCGCGGTCATTGATCACCAGCGGCGTGAGCTCGATCGCATCCACGCCACAGCCGCCGAACAAGCGGTCGTCGCGATGGCCAGGGGCGCGCTGATGGAGCGGCTCGGCCTGTCCTCGGCGGAGGCCGCCAGCCAGCTCGCGGAGCTGTCCGCGGCGACCGGGATACCACTCGCCGAGATGGCCGCCGCGGTCTTGTCACCAGGTTTCCCGCCTGGCAGCGAATCCTCGGGTGGTGCGAGCGCCCATGGCGACACCGATGGGCCGGGGACGGGCAGCGTTCCAGCCAGGCCGCACCCGCTGATCATCGAGGCCACGGCCGAGCTGGCCGCCGATGGTGGCGAGCTGGCTGGCACTCTGGCCGGACAGGTCCTGGCGCCGCTCGGCGCAGCTGGAGTGGTGCTGTGGTTGCTCGAAGTGGACGGCGCGCTGGCGCTGCTCGGCGAGGCGGGACTGTCCAGCAGCGAGGCGAGGCGGTGGCGGCACATCCCGCCGCAGCTGGACTGTCCCGCTCAGCGTGTCGTTCACGGTGCCGCCGACTTGTGGTGGAACGCAGGCCGTCCGGAAGGCGATAGCGCGCCGGTCATCGGCCGGCCGGACGGCGCCCGGGCGGTCCTCGCGCTGCGTGAGCGGAACGGCGAGCTGCTCGGTGTGATGGAGGCCAGCTGGCCGGAGCCGCTGGCGGCGTTCGGCACCGACGTGCGCCAGCATCTGTCGGCGCTCGCCGCGGGCTGCGCGCGGGTGGTCAGCGCCCGTCTCGGGCACGGCACCCTGGCCGCCGCGCATCCCAGGGCGCCCCTCTACACCTTGCTGGACAGCCTGGCCGATTCGGTGCTCGTGGTCCAGGCCATCAGGGATGACGGCGGGCAGGTGACCGACTTCAGCATCGAGCACGTCAGCCCGGACTTCCATGATGCGGTGGGCAGGATAGGGACCGACCTGACCGGGCTGACCCTGCTGGAGGCTTACCCGGCGAGCGTTTCCAGCGAGGGCCTGTTCACCCGGGCCGTGCAGGTCCTGACCGATGGCGTGCCCCAGCACGTTCCCGGGCCGCTCAGCGGATCCTTGTCAGGCGAACTCGCCGTTGGCGAAGCCCCAGGTAAGGAAGACCCAGCCGAGGCTGGCCCAGCGCCGCCGGCCGATCTGCGCGCAGCCAGGTTCTTCGACGGCGTGATCTTCACCTGGCACGGCGACGGCTCGGCGAGCCGGCTGGCGGTGCTCCTTGATCACGCCCAGCGACTCGGCCGTCTCGGCGGCTGGGAGGAGAACCTCGACACCGGCGCCGTGCGCTGGACCGACTCGGCGTTCGAGCTGTTCGGCCTGGTGCCCTGTCCGGGGGCGGAAATCCCGCTGTCGGATCTGCACAGTTACGTGATGGCAGCCGACATGCCCGTGGTGAAGCGGTTTCGCCAGCGCCTGCTGGAGCGGCGGGAGGCCGCGACCGCCACGTTCCGCGTCGTCCACCCTGACGACCGGAGCATCCGCCAGATCCGGGTCTTCGCGGAACCGGTCACCGACGTGGCCGGCACTGTAGTGGCGCTGCGCGGGGCCTTCCAGGACGTCTCGGCGCATTACCACACGCAGGTTGCCCTGGCCGCGGCGCGTGACCAGCTCGCGGATACCGAGCAGCGAGCCGCGGAGGAGCACCTGCTCGCGCTGCGGCTGCAGCGGGCGATCATGCCGCCGGATGAAGCGCCGGTGGAGACGGCCGGGATCAATATCGCCGTGCGCTACCGGCCGGTCGGTGAGGGGCATCTGGTCGGCGGTGACTGGTACGACACCCTGCTGCTGCCATCGAAGGATGTCCTGATCGTGGTGGGTGACGTGGCCGGGCACGGCATCGACGCGGTGACCGGAATGGTCGCGGCCCGAAATTCACTGCGTGGTCTGGCCATCACCGGGGCCGGCCCGGCCGAGCTGCTCCGCATGCTCAACGGCGTGTTGTGCCATCTCACTTCCGGAGTGGTCGGAACCGTGGTGTGCGGGCTGTACAGTCCCGATACGCGCGTGCTGCGCTGGGCCCGCGCCGGGCACCTGCCGCCGGTTCTGATACACGGGGGAAACCCCAGAGCCGCCCGGACGCTCCCGCTGCCCAGCGGAGTGCTGCTCGGCATGGACCCGGACGCCAGCTACGAGGAAGCGACCCAGCCGCTGGAACTCGGTGACACCTTGCTGCTGTTCACCGACGGCCTGATCGAGCGGCGCGGCGAGTCCATCGACGACGTACTCGGGGAGTTCGTCGCCACCCTGATCCCGGCGGCTCCGACAGCTGGGGGCCTCGAGCTGACCGCGGCCGCTCAGGCCGATCAGGTGCTCGCCAGCACGGTCTCCGACACCGGCGACGATGCCTGCCTAGTCGTGGTCCGCATCTGCTGAGCTACCAGCAGATCAGCCGGGCCAGATCAGCTGTCGGGCTCCGTCGTGCGCTACTCGGAGGACTGTGCTGGGCTCGTGTCCTCGGGGCGACGCTGGCGGCCACGCGTCACCGCGCCGAAGATGACCCTGGCCCCGATCCCGATGATGATGAGATCGATGATCATCTGCCCCGTGACCACCAGCCGTGCCCCTTCGGTCTTGGCGGTGATGTCACCGAACCCGACCGTGGCGAACACCGTGACCGTGAAGTACAACCCGTCGGTGTGCGTCAGGTGCCCGCCGAAACTGCTGGCGGAGAGCGTGGCCATGACGACGTAGGTGCTGGCGAACAGCAGCAGGAACAGGGGAACGCTGGTGCCGAGGGCTTCGACGGCCCGCAGGCCAGGGAACGGTGACCGGACGATGGATCGGACCTGGAAGGCGATCAAGGCGATGAGTGCCACCAGCCCGATGACTAGCGTTGTGACGGCGAACCAAAGGGAGGAGTGGTCCAGGGGCAGCAGATAGTAGATGGCCACCAGTACGGCGCTGGATCCCGCTGCCCGCAGCAAAGACCACGCGATCATGCGGTTCGGGGGTCTGCCGTCAGACCCCGGGCCGACGTTATCGGTCATGGAACGTGCTCCTGGTTAGCGAACGTGCGGCCGGACCGCCGCCGCGGCTAGCCTGGGGCCCTGCGATGCGGTAGGCGGGTCGGCGTGAAGGCCCGATCGTCCCAGAAGAAGGTTTTCCTTGTCCATGGCGTAGCCCACGCCCAGCGCGGAGGGCGGACAAGAGAAGCCGGAAAGCCCTCCGAGGTGGCATGTGCCCCGGGGAGAGGATTCCGCGCGGATCCGGGACTTGGCGGAGAGGATTCCAGGCCCTCGGACCCGTCTATGCCGCCCGAGCGGTCGCCTTGTCGTAGACCGCGAGCGTCTCCCCGGCGATGCGATCCCACGAGTAGCGGGACTTGGCCCGGTCGGCCGCCGCGACCCCGTAGGCCTCGATGAGCATGGGGTGCGCGAGCA
>Ga0187780_10001510_pt1 | contig 17573 bp, 17 predicted proteins | sample 1015_Q2_SP10_20__FD_132429 | JGI IMG/M metagenome (GOLD analysis project Ga0187780, IMG submission 132429) | Tropical peat soil microbial communities from peatlands in Department of Meta, Colombia - 1015_Q2_SP10_20_MG | ecosystem: Environmental > Terrestrial > Soil > Wetlands > Peat | place...
CCGGTCTGGCAACCGGAGCGGGTGGCGCGGTTACGGCAGCCGAACCGGCAGCGTCGATCACGGCGACGACCGTTTGAATCGGCACCGTCTGGCCTTCTGTTACCTTGATTTCTTTCAAAACGCCCGCAGCGGGCGCGGGGATTTCGGCGTCAACCTTGTCGGTTGAAATCTCAAACAGCGGCTCATCGCGCTCGATCTTATCGCCGGGCTTTTTCAGCCACTTGGTGATCGTGCCTTCGAAAATGCTCTCCCCCATCTGGGGCATGATGACATCGACAGCCATGGCTTTCTCCTGGGGACAGAAGAGTTATGCGGCGCTAAGACATTCTTCATGCCAGACGCCCGGAATATTTTCCAGTGTATAGATCTCGTCTCCGCCGTGAAAGAACTCTACCCGCGTCACGTTAGCAACCCGTCCGGCGTATTCGATCTGCTCGGGTTCCAACTCGTTGTGATATTGCCCTTCCTCCAGAAAGCTTTCGAGAAAGGCGCGGTCGGCGATGCGAACCTGCGATCCCACCTCAAACTCGGCTACATTCAGACCCCTCGTCTTTCCCAAGGCGCACGCCTCCAGTTCTGCCGTACTAGTATTTTGCCAATTCCCGTGCGGCAGCGGCAACTTTTTCGACACTCGGAAGGAACTCGGCCTCAAGCGGCGGTGAATAGGGAACCGGCGTATCGAGGCCGGTCACGCGGGCAATCGGTCCGTCAAGGTAATCAAAGCCGCCTTCACACGCAATCGCCGCAATTTCTCCAGCAATTCCGCCCGTCCGCGTGTCTTCGTGGACGACGAGCAGCTTGCTGGTCTTCTGAAGTGAGCTCAAGATCGTTTCGCGGTCCAGCGGCAGGAGCGTTCGCAAGTCGATCACTTCTGCTTCGATGCCTTCCTTGGCCAGTACTTCGGCGGCCTCCCGGGAAGTGTGTGCCGCGGCGGCGTAACTCACAATTGTTAAATCGCGGCCCTCACGGCGCACCGCCGCTTTGCCGATAGGCACGGTGTAGTCGCTCTGTGGAATCTCTTCTTTGACGCGCCGGTAAAGAAATTTGTGTTCAAAAAAAAGCACCGGGTTGTTGTCGCGGATCGCTGACTTGAGAAGACCCTTGGCATCATAGGCCGTCGATGGATAGATCACCTTCAACCCAGGCGTGTGCACGAAATACATTTCCGGATTGGCGGAATGGAACGGTCCTCCATGAACCCCGCCGCCAGAAGGTCCGCGCAACACGATCGGCACAGGCGCTCCCCAGCGGTAGTGCGATTTGGCCGCGAAGTTCGTTACCTGGTTGAAGCAACAAGCGATGAAATCGATGAATTGCAGTTCGGCCACCGGACGCAGACCGAGGTAGCTCATGCCGCAGGCCGCTCCTACGATGGCCGTTTCGCTGATCGGCGTATCGATCACTCGCTGGGAACCAAATCGCGCCAACAGCCCCTCGGTGACCTTGAACGCACCCCCGTATACGCCGATATCCTCGCCAAGGGCCACGACAGAAGGGTCACGCTCCATCTCCTCCCAGAGCGCTTCACGGATGGCTTCGAGCATCGTGATCTCGGGCATCGTCAGCGTCTCCGTCGCTTGTGACGAGGCGGCTTGCTGGGCTGTTTCTCCTGCCTCTCCCGCTCAAACGCCCTGTCCTTGGGCCCGCGGCCGAACGGGACGCGCAGAGGCTGTTGGTGCTCGACGGCGATTTCCTCGACGCGAGGTGCCAACGGCCTTGTGGACCCCTTGGTGCCGGCCGAAGCCAGGGGCATCACCTCCTCCGCTTCGGCTCCGAGACCGCCGAAGTCCGCGACCTTCCAAACCGCTTCGACGCTCGCGGCGGGAGGCATCACTTCCTTCTTCGGCCGCTTCCATTCTGCCTCCACCGTGTGGCAGCCCTCGCAATAAACTCCCTGTTTGGCCTGCTCGGGCAGAGGCAGGGGAGACTGTTCGGCGAACTTCTGGTCCTCATCAAGTTCCCGCTCGATCCGGGCGTCGATCTCGGACCTGTTCTGCGGATCCCAGAGCCTGTGCTCAGTGAGGTAGGCTGCATAGCGGGCGATTGGATCGCGGGCCTTCCAATACTCGAACATCGCTTTGGGAACGTATTCGGCCGGATCGTGCTGCGCATGACCTTTCATGCGCATGGTTTTCATCTCAAGCAGTACGGGCCCCTTTCCCGCACGGCAATCGTTCACCGCGCTCCTGGTTGTCTCATACACGGCCGTCACGTCGTTGCCGTCGACGATTTTGCTTTGAATACCGTACGCCTTGGCGCGATCCGCCAGGTCCCGGATGGGAACCTGCTTGGCTACCGGTGTCGAATAGGCCCACTGGTTGTTCTCCAGAACCAGAACGAAGGGCGCGTGTTGCACCGCTGCAAGGTTCAGGCCTTCGTGGAACGCGCCGGTTGAGCTGCCGCCGTCGCCGATCCAGGTCATGGAGACGATGTTGTGGCCCAAATAACGACCGGCCATGGCCACCCCGGTCATCACCGGAATCAGGTCGCCCAGCATGGAGATGGGCGAAACGATGTGGTGAACCTTCAAATCCCCGAAATGGCTGGTGCCGTCTTTGCCGTGCGTCGGCGAGGTGTACTTCCCCATGTGCTGAGTGAAGATATCTCGTGGCTTGACACCCTTGACGAGCAGCGACCCGATATTGCGGATCATGGGCGCAAGCCAATCACGCGGCTCGAGAGCGTAGGCCGTTCCGACGGAGATGGCTTCCTGCCCAAGGCTTGAATACACGCCGCCGACTATCTTGTTTTGCCGGAAAAGTCGGACGAGCCGCTCTTCCAACTGCCGGTTGAGCTGCATGAAATAGTACAGGTCAAGATACTGTTCTGACGTGAGGCTTGCGTTCATGCTTCGTTTTGCGGCCTTTCCGGAGCCTTGCCGCCGGCGGAAATCGTCGGCCCTACGCGGTCGACGTGAGCACATCCGGAGCCTTTTCCCGGCGTGGGATGAGCCATTCGGCCAGTTGCGTTGGTGCCATCGGTTGTGGGTGACAATTGAAAACAAGCGCGAAATGAGAGACGAGTCGCGTGCGCACTTCCTCTAAAGACACCGAACGCCCCAGCGCGCGTTCGAGAGACGAAACGCCCTTTCCGGCAATGCCGCAGGGAACAATCAGATCGAAGTACCGCAAATCGGCCGAGACATTGTAGGCAAACCCGTGCGAGGTCACCCAGCGGCTCAGGTGTACTCCCAGCGCGCCGATTTTTTCTTCGCCGTCGGGTCCATCAACCCACACACCATGCTGCCCTTTGATCCGCTTCGCGAGGACGCCGAACTCCGCGGTTGTGCGGATCATCACCTCCTCAAGCTGATCCACGTACCAGCCAACGTCACGACGATGCTGGGCAAGATCGAGAATCGGATAGGCAACGACCTGGCCGGGACCGTGATAGGTGACGTCACCACCGCGATCGGTGGAATCGAATTCGATGCCCATCTCCTCCAGTACGCGACGGGAGGCACGCACGTGCTGGGGGTGTCCATTTCGACCCATGGTGATGATGTGTGGATGCTCGCAGAAAAGCAGAACATCCGGAATGGCCTGGGCTTTGCGCGCCTCCACGAGCTGTCGCTGCAAGGCGCAGGCCGAACGGTATGGAATCGCGCCCAGGTCGACCGTCCAGCAGGTTGTCTTTTCGTGACTCACGGGTGTCTGAAAGTGCCGCCTTCTTGTGCGGCAAACTTAAAAGTTGATCGCCAGACCACGCACCGCATTGAAGGCATCGCCCATGGCCTCCCATACCGTTGGATGCGCATGGATGGTAGCCGCCATGTCGTCGAGCGTGGCCTCAAGACCAAGCGCCGCCACCGGCTCGGAGATGATCTCGGTCGCCAGCGGACCAATCGCGTGAACCCCGAGAATCTCGCTGTACTTTGCCTCAGCGACAACCTTGATGAACCCTTCATGCTGTCCCAGGATCGTCGCCTTGCTGTTGGCCAGGAACGGAAACTTCCCGGTCTTTACGTCGAAACCGGCATCTCGCGCCTCGCGCTCAGTCAGGCCGATCGATCCAATCTGCGGCTCGCAGTACGTCGCGGCGGGGCATCGTTTCTTGTCAAATGGCGGGACGTCTCTTCCGGCCATCCGGCCCACCGCGATGATGCCCTCCATCGAAGCGGCATGGGCCAGCTGCGGCAGGCCCGCGACGATGTCACCGATCGCGTACACGCGAGGCTCCGCCGTCTCCAGATAGCCGTTCGCGTGGACATAGCCGCGCTCGACCTGCACCTTGGTGTTCTCAAGGCCGACGTTTTCAGTCAGCGGCCGTCGTCCGACGCCGATAAGCACCCGCTCGGCCGCAATCGATTGTGCTTTTCCAGTTTTATCCTTAAAAGTAACCGTCGCGCCCTTGGCGTCCTTCTTGACCGAGTCGACCTTGGCACCGGTCTCGATACGAATCCCCTTTTTCTTGAACGACTTTTCGAGCTCTGCCGATATTTCCTCGTCTTCCAAGGGAACGATGCGGGGAAGCATTTCGAGGATCGTTACATCGCTTCCGAAGGTGCGAAAGATCGACGCAAACTCGACGCCCACGGCACCCGCGCCCACAACCACCAACGACTTCGGTGGGGAGTTCAGCTGCAGAATCTCGCGGTTGGTCAAAATCGTGGTTCCGTCGATTTCCACTCCCGGCAGCGATCGAGCCTCCGAACCGGTTGCGATCATCGTGTAGGTGGTCTCGAGTTCTGTGGTCTTGCCGTCCTTCTCCACCGAGATGCGTCCCGGTCCTAGGATGCGTCCCCAGCCGGTCATGGAGTCAACCTTGTGTTTCCGGAAAAGCGCGCTGATGCCGCCTGCGTGCTTGTTCACAATCTTCTGCTTGCGCGCAACCATCGCGGGCCAGTTTACCTTCACGTCTTTTACTTCGAAGCCGAATTCCTCGGCGCGCTTGAAGTTGTCGTAAATGTCGGCGTGATGCAGGAAGACCTTCGTGGGAATGCAGCCCACGTGGAGGCACGTGCCACCCAGAAACGGATCCTTTTCGACGACAGCCGTCTTCAGGCCCCATTGGCTGGCGCGAATCGCGGCGACGTAGCCGCCCGGTCCGCTGCCAATGATGACGAGATCATATTTGGCCAAGCATATCCTCCCGGGTGTTGCTCGCTGACGCTGAGCCGGTGTGCCACGGAGGGTTGATCGAAAGCGGCCCTGTCATGTTCGCAGATTTGGCAGTTTAGCAGTCGCTGGCACGCCGTCGCAACTCAGGAACGCGCATCGGGGATGAATCGAGAAATACGCCGTTCGGGCCGGAGTTTTAAAAACAATAGTTCCTTAGCTCACGGCGCGATCTGGCTGACGGGAGGGTGTATGGGGGCCTGAAGCCTTGCCGTTGTTGGCCCTAGCTATCCATCGTGTGTTTCACGCGAACCGCACCAGGCTGCTGAGGCTGCTTGGGATCGAGCCGTCACCGTCCGATGCAACTGCCAGGCGACTGCTGCATCTAACCTTCCCTGTGAAAGGTCACTAATTTGACAATGAAAGTGCCTGAGACTAAAATCGTGGGTTTTGAACGGAGCTCTGAAGCTTTCCATCGGAATTCGCTTATGGATAAGAAGCGGCTGGACTACTACAAGAAAAAGCTGATCGCCCGGCGCGAGGAATTGCTGCGCGATATCGCCCGCAACCAACAAGAAGGCCGCGAGGCAGATGAAGATCCCACCGTGGATCTGGCGGACAAGGCCGCAAACTCCTACACCAAGGAGTTTCTCTTTGGCCAGACCCACAGTGACCGCGCCCTGCTGCAACTGGTCGACGATGCACTGGTGCGCATCAAAGACGGCTCGTTCGGCGAGTGTGTTTCTTGCCATGAGGAGCTCCAACAGAAGCGCCTAGAGGCGGTGCCGTGGACCCGCTACTGCATTTCCTGCCAGGAGAAGAAGGAAAAGGGTCTGCTGTAAGCTTGGGAGTGCGCCTCTCCGTCGTGGTTTCGATGCCAAACTACCCGGATCTCCCCTGTCGATCCTGTTCGACGCAATCCTCAAGGACGATCCCGAACCCGTACGGTGACAATCTGCGCCTGCTGCTGGATGGTCTCGCGTCGAAGGAGCGACCCTTAACGTCTGCGCACGACCCTGAAAAAAAACCTGGCGCACGCGGTATACTAGGATGGACCGTAGGGAGAGCCCGTTCCGGGGAAGGTGGGATCCGCAATCACGGCAAACCCGACGAACACGCCGAGCATCACTAGCCCATAAGGCGGCATGCAACGCAAAGGCGGGGCGATGGATATCGGAAAAAAGACTGGCTTACGCCCCCGGCCCAATCTCGGCCCGGGGGGAACGCTGTCCGATGTCGCTCTACCAAAACCAAGCGTGTCGATGGGTCGCCTTTCGGTGATGCAGGCGCCAGTCCTGGTACTCAATGCCACGTTCGAACCGATCAATGTCACTGCCGTGCGCCGGGCTTTGGTGCTGATGTTGAAGGGCGTAGCGCAGGCGGAGGAAACAAGTCACTCGCAGGTGCACTCCACGTCGAAGGCCATTCAGGTGCCGTCGGTGATTCGCCTGCTGAGCTACCGGCATATTCCGCAGCAGAGCCGGGCGCTTTCGCGGAAAAACATCCTACTGCGCGACCGGAACACCTGCCAATTCTGCGGCACTTTGTTCCCCGCTTCTGAGCTGACCCTGGATCATGTGCTACCGCGATCACGGGGGGGAAGATCGTCGTGGGAGAACCTGGTCGCGTCGTGCTACTCCTGCAACAACCGCAAGGGTGACCGAACCCCTGAAGAAGCGGGTTTGAAGCTCCAGCGCCGCCCGCGACCGTTCACGCTTCACACCTCTCGGCAATTGATGCGTTTAATCGGCCACCGCGACGAGAAGTGGCGCAAATATCTCTTCTACTGAGCCGCCTCGATCGCACTCAACGGCGTGCAACCTTTCCCGATCTCGAGCGTCTAATCGTGTAAGACTGCTTCTAGGACACACCCCGGGAAGCGAGACCAACCAAATTGGCCCGCTTCCCTTCTTATTTTCAACTCTTCATTTCTGTCCGGGCGGCGTGGTCCGATCGCCGGAGAGGGGCTGGAATGGGTTCTGGCCCGAGCTCTATTCAAGAATGAGGCCGGTGACGCGGATGGCAGGATATTGCCGATTCCACTCTGAGGGAAGATGAGCCCCTAGTGTAACTTGGAAATCACGGCTCTCCCGGGCCTTGAGGGGCGAGCCGTCGGCGAGAATCCGCTGTGGATCGCGCAGAACAACCTGGTTGAAGGGATCACGAAACTCGAACATCACATCCAGCGCACGCAGAGTTCTGGGACCGTCATTTGAAACCGTACCCGCGACGTAGGTGAACTCCTGATTAAGAAAATTCGTGGCCTGAGACATCTGGCCCCCTTGAAAATGGATCTCTTGGGCGTAGGCCTGCTCCTTTGGCCCGAAGGGAAGTTTGCCGACCGGCCCCGCTGTGCGTTGCGTGACCCGCGTTAGCCATACCAGACCACCGGCGAGAAGCAGCGTAATGACGACGCCCATCGCGAACGCCGCGGGAAACCCTGTCCTGCCTCTCCGATCGTTTGTTTCCTCGGCTGCCATGCTGTCTTTCGCTTCCCCTAGCGACCGAATGACAAGCGCAGCACGAGCGGCTCTGGAAGCCCGGCCCGCGTCATGCGATTCTGTACGGCCTCAATATCGTAGGGGACGCGCCAGAACTCGACCAGCCGCTCGTCCAGATGGGCAATGGCAAAGGCCGCGCGTGGATCGCCATCGCGTGGCTGCCCGATCGAGCCGGGGTTCAACAGATAGGTGGTGCCTTCTTCGATGGTCAGCCGTGAGAACGGAGTTCCGCCCGTTGGCTTGAAGTGGAGCACGCCCATTTCCTCGCCACGGAGCGTATAGCCGCCCTGAATATGAGTATGGCCGAAAAACACCACCGGCGAGGGCGCGTCATGCAGGCCCGCCAACGCCAATTCTGGGGCAAAGACGTACTCATCCTCATCATGAACGGATCCGTGAATGATCGCGAAGCCGTCGGCTTGGATGGGCCCTCGCGGCAACTCCTTTAAATAGGCAAGGTTTTGCGCCTGTAGTTGTTCTCGAGTCCACAGCACAGCCGCGCGCGCAATGGGATTGAACTCCTCGAAATCGGTCAGCCCAGCCACGGCTTTGTCGTGATTGCCCCGAATCGTGAGTGTGGCGATCTCACGGACGCGCTCGGTCACCTCGTTGGGGTCAGGACCATAGCCAACCAAATCGCCCAGGCAAACAGCCTTTTCCCATCGGCCTTTGGCCGCCTCCAGGGCCGCATCGAGCGCAGTCTGGTTCGCGTGAATATCGCTCAGAATGAGATAGCGCATGCCCCACTCCCTGAGAGGAGACGCCACATAATAGACGAAGACACCGCGTGTTGCACGAAACTCGCTCGTTGGGGGCCGCCCCAGAGCCGGTCGCCCAGATCAACGAATGAACATCGCATCCCCATAGCTATAAAAACGATAGCCCGCGTCAACCGCGTGCTCATACGCGTGGAGAACATTCTCGCGGCCCGCAAAAGCAGCCACAAGTGCGAGCAGGCTCGAGCGCGGAAGATGAAAGTTTGTCAGTAGTTGATTCACGACACGAAAAGCTTTTCCGGGATAGAGCAAAATGCTTGCTTCCGCCTTGCCCGACGCCACCGCGGACGGCTGCCCGCGATTTTTTTCGGCTGCATCTTCGAGCGCCCTGACGACTGTGGTTCCAATGGCCAGCACGGGACGACCCTCGCGTTTGGCGCGGTTCACCGCGGCCGCCGTCGCTTCTGGAATTTCATATGCTTCGCCATGGATCGGGTGGTCTTCCACGCGTTCGGAGCGGATCGGTTCGAACGTACCCAGGCCTACCTGGAGCGTAATCTCCACGATTTCCGCACCTCGCTGACGAATCCGCCCCAGGATTTCGGCAGTGAAATGCAGCCCCGCCGTGGGGGCAGCCACGGCATGACCTTGTCGCGCGAACACCGTTTGATAGCGCTCAGAATCGAGCGGTTCGTCGGCCCGTTTGATATAGGGTGGCAGAGGAATGTGACCCAGGCGTCGGAGGCTCTCGTCAAAGCCGCGGCCGGAGCCAAATCGCAGACGGCGAAGCCCGTACGGGCCGCGTCCTTCGACACAGGCTTCCAGCTCCCCCTCACCAAAAATGATCCTTTCGCCGCTTGGAACTTTTCGGCCAGGGCGCACCAGTGCTTCCCAGGTATCGGCGCCTAGTTGTCTGACGAGCAGCACTTCGATTTCGGTTTGCAAAAACTGGGCGCGAGCGGGGTTGTGGCTACCGATGGGCTGTGCGTGGATCCCCGCCCGTCGGCCAAAGAGCCGCGCGGGGATTACGCGCACGTTGTTGACGGCGATGAGTTCATCTCCGCGAAGCAGGTCAGGAAGCTCTCGAAACTGGCGATCTTCCCACCCTCCCGTCCGGCGATCGAGCAGCAGCATTCTGGAGGCATCGCGCTCTGGCAGCGGACGCTGGGCGATCCGTTCCGGCGGTAAGTTGTAGTCGAGCTCGCTGGGTTTCATTCGGCCGCTACCTGTTAGGTGTCGTTCGCGGCGTCCTCGGCAATGCTGGCGGCGACTTGAAGCACCTCTTGATGAATGCGCTGGTTCGATGCGAGGATGCTGGGCCCGCCCAGTCGGTAGGGCTGGCCGCGGAGATCGGTAATTCTGCCTCCCGCCTCTTCGACAATCACGATTCCGGCGGTGGTGTCCCATGACTTCAGGCCGAACTCCCAAAACGCATCAAACCGGCCGCAGGCCACCGAGCACAGATCGAGCGCCGCTGCGCCGTCGCGCCGCACGCCATGGGAACGCAGTGTGAACTGCCAGTAGTAGTTGATGTTCGAGCTTTTCTTGCGTCGGTGCGTCGGAAAACCGGTGGCCACGAGACTCGTGGCCAGCTTTTCCACCGGCGATACGCGGATGCGAACGTCGTTCCGGTAGGCGCCCTCTCCGCGTGCCGCGGCGAAAAGCTCGTTGCTGACGGGATTGAAAACCACCCCCACCATCGGCACTCCGCCCTCAGCCAGGCCAATGGAAACCGCAAAGCAGGGATACCCATGTGCGAAATTCGTCGTGCCATCCAACGGGTCCACGTGCCAACAATAGCTCGCAGTCGGCGCGGCGCCTCCGCCCTCTTCTGCCACAATGCCATGATCGGGGAAACGTGTTCGAAGGCGCGCCACAACCAATTGTTCCGAACGCCGATCGGACTCGGTGACCAGGTCGACCTCGCCCTTGTAAGAGATCGTTTTGGGGCGATCGAATCCTTCCCGCAGGATGGCTCCTGCCTCGCGGGCAATTTCAATGGCGGCGTCCAGATACTGTTTCATCGGGTCTCGTCCAACGATTTGGTCGTGGCTCAATCGCTTATTGGCTGACCGCAGCAGTCAAATACTCCTTGCGGTACCGCACCGTGTAGCCACCGGCCACGTCGAGACGCACATGACGGTCGCTTCCAGGCGGAGGAGTCGGGGCCGGATAATAACCCAGCAGATACTGCGTCCGCAGTTCCCGATCGATCCGGTCGAACATCTCTGCGATCTGCGCCATATCGTCGAGAATATACATGGCCCCTCCGGTGCTATCGGTAATCGTGATCAGGGCATGTTCACCGGCCGTGTTCCGCCCGCTCTCATTTTTTACGGGGCGGATGATGATCGTGTAGAGAAGTGCTTCCGAGGCAATCGCGGCGTGGCGCGTGTCATCAAATTTCGAGATGCTGGTAGTCTCGCCGCCGTCGGTGACGAGCACAATGGCGCGACGCCGCCCTTCCGGTCTCCTCTTCAACGAGCCCGAGCCCAGCACCACGGCGTCGTAGATGGACGTTCCTGATCCGGGAGTGACATGGCGCACGGCTGCTTGTAGCGCCGGGACGTCTTGCGAAAAGTCCGCCAATCGGGTCACGGCCTCGGAGAACTCGAAAACGGCCAGCATGTCTCCGGGTCGCACCACCTGCCGGATAAAATGTGCGGCAGCCTCCGTCTCGAATCGAAGGTCTTTGTAGGTGCTGAGGCTTGTGTCGATCATCAAGGCAAGATCGAGCGGCCGGTTCGTTTCCGCTTCAAAATAGTCCAGCTTTTGCGGCACGCCTTCCTCGGCAATCTGAAAAGCATCCCGGGTCAGATCAGGCATGGGCCGGCCATCGGCATCGGTTACACTTGCCAGAATCGTGACGAGATCGGTCCGCGCACGAATGGTACGCCCTCGGGTTTGTTGCTGGTCAGCGCTGACGCCAAAGCTGGCGCTGGCGGTAATAGCCGCGGCGAGCAACAGCCCCTTTTCAAGCAGGGAGCCAGATGAAATCACGGCAGGAGACATCCTCATCTAAGAGGTAGATTCGTTTGAACGGGAAATGGCTTCCTCGGGCGGCAACTCACCTTCGGCCCAGACGGCTCCCCCGACGAAATACTCCTTCTTCCAGATGGGAACGACTCGCTTGAGAGTATCGATACCGTAGCGGCAAGCGTCGAATGCCGCACCACGGTGCGCCGCGCTAACCGCAATGAACACGCTGGTCTCGCCGATTTCCAGCCGGCCCAATCGATGCACCATAGCGAGTCGGTGAATGGAAAACTTGGCGCGAATCTCCGTGCCGATCTCGCGCATCTTCGCAAGGGCCATCGTCTCATAGGCCTGATATTCCAGGTATAAGGTCCGCTTGCCTTTGAGATTGTTGCGCACGAACCCATCAAAGACGACCAGGGCTCCATCTTCGGGTCGCTTGAGGTTCGCGATGATCTCTTGCGGACGAATCGCGTCCCGCACGATCTGAAAGATGTCTTCATCGACCGCAACTTGCTGCCCACCACTAACGGGAGGAAGGAACGCCACCTCATCTCCGCTCGCGAGAGGCGCGCGCCATGTTGCGTACTCTTGATTCACAGAGGCGACGATGGACGCGCGGAACGAAGCCAGTTTTGGAAACCGCCGCCCGTAACGCTCGAAAAGATCCTGGACGCGCGCACCCTCGGATAGCTCGGCATCCTCCTGGTCGAGTCCCGTGATTTCCTTGAGTTGTCCGAAGAAAAGGACACGCACTCGCATGGGCCCATTTTAGCGCGCCCTAAGAGGAACGAGAAGCCGACGGGTTCAACTAGATTGACGGGACGCCGAGCGGCGGGCAGCCAAGCCCTCGGCGAGCATCCCGCGACGGGTCGGACGGAGATGGCCGTGGTCAGCCGATCGATGGGACCACGTCTTCGAGACTGAACCATATAGTTCACTATACGACCTGGGCTAGAGACCTGTCGACCTCGATGGCTCTCGATTCCCTTTTGCCACCTGACCTGATTAGGGTAGAATCAACCATCGGTTCGCTTCGAGTGCTCCCAAGCGTTCGGAACGGGTGGGAGGTTTGAAAGCTATGAAGATCCTCGCCAGAGTCCTCGCGTAGTCCAGCGCCGCTGTTCTTTTGCTGTTTTCGCGTTCCCGACACTCAACCGTTTTCTCCGCGCGCCTGGCAGGCCTTTTGACCTGCGCAGCGATCCTAGGGCCAGGTATAACGATGAGCACCGCTGTTAGAGAACTGTCGCAACAGAGCCTGTGGGCATCAGTCCGCGAAGCGGTTCGCGGATCACACCAGGACTTTACTGACGGCAACCTGAATCGCGCCATCCTCCTGCTGGCCGTCCCCATGGTGCTGGAAATGGTGCTCGAGTCGCTGTTCGCCGTGGTGGATGTTTTCTGGGTGGGGCGAGTGGGTGCCAACGCCGTTGCCACTGTCGGGCTCACCGAATCCATGCTGCTGCTGGTCTTCGCCGTAGGGATGGGATTGAGCCTCTCCACCAACGCCATGGTTGCGCGGCGCATCGGCGAGAAAAATCCCGAAGGAGCCGCTATGGCGGGCGTCCAGGCGATTTTTCTCGGGCTGGCGACGTCCGCCATCGTCGGGCTGCCATGTCTATTCCTGGCCCCTCGCCTGCTGCGGCTGATGGGAGCAACGCCGGAAATTGTGGCGGTTGGTAGTGGCTACGCGCGGATCGCGCTTGGCGGAAGCGGCGTGGTCCTTCTCCTGTTTCTCAACAACGCGATCTTCCGGGGTGCCGGTGATGCTGCCGTCGCCATGCGTCTGCTTTGGGTGTCAAACATCATCAATTTGATCTTGGATCCATGCCTGATTTTCGGATGGGGACCCTTTCCTCGGCTGGGCGTGACGGGCGCAGCCCTGGCAACCTTCACGGGACGGGGAGTCGGAGTGCTGTACCAGTTCTACCGCCTGCTCCACGGTACCGAACGGATTCGTGTGCTTCGGCGGCAGATTCGTCTCGACCCCCGCGTTCTTGCGCGGCTTTTCCGCCTCTCGCTCACGGGGATCACTCAGTTCGTCATTGCGCAGACAAGCTGGATTGGGCTGGTACGCATCGTGAGTTTATTCGGAGCGGCAGCCGTCGCCGGCTATACGATCGCGATTCGCATCGTGATCTTCGTCATCCTGCCCTCCTGGGGATTAAGCAATGCCGCGGCCACACTCGTCGGCCAGAATCTGGGAGCCAAGCGGCCTGACCGCGCCGAGACGTCCGTGTGGCGGACGGGACTGTACAACATGCTGTTTCTGGGCAGCGTGGGAGTTGTTTTTATGCTCTTTGCCCGACCTCTGGTCGGCCTGTTTACGAACGACCCCTCCGTCGCTCCCATGGCCGCGTCGTGCCTGCGCATTGTAAGTTACGGCAACATCGGCTATGCGTATGCGATGGTGATGCTGCAGGCCTTCAATGGAGCCGGCGACACGCTCACGCCGACCATCTTGAACCTGTTTGGCTTTTGGCTGTTCGAAATCCCCCTGGCGTACTGGCTGGCCATTCGACAGGGCTTCGAGTCCAGCGGTGTCTACTTCGCGATCGTGATCGCGGAAGGCACGGTGGCACTTGCGAGCATTCTGGTATTCAAGCGCGGTCGGTGGAAGCAACTCCAGATCTAGGGAGCGTGATCGGGTATCAATGACCGGCAGACGCTTGGGGCCGTCGAGCCTCGTGGGCCATGCGAGCGATTTCGTCGAGCTCAACGGAAGCTCGTAGCAGCGCTTGAGAAAGCGCCTCGGCTTCCCGATGCAGCATGGCCGAATCGTTCGCCAAGAGCGCATCGTTCTCGCCCGGTATAGGCGTCGCCGCATAGCCGTCGTAGCTGCCTGGCGCAAAAATCGTATGCTTGAACCAAGGGCGGCCGGTGAGCCCGTTGGGCGCGAGCAGCGCTTGTTCGACCGCTGCCAGAGCGTGATTGATTTCACTCCCTTTTTGGGGATCGAGTGGCACATCCGAGATTGCGCGAAGGGCCTGGGAAGCGCGATGCGCCGAAGCAGACAGATGCGCCGCCGCGTCGAGGGTGGCTTCCAGGGCATCCTGGTCGTCTTGATTTGTGGTTTTTGTAAATGCATCCGTCGCGGCGTGTTCGATCTCCAACGCGTAGGCTGGATAGTCAAAGGGCAGGATATCGGCCTCATCGAGCCGAAGCGCCAGCATCCCTAGAACCTGTGCCAGTGCCACATGGTAGGTGAACGTGGGATCGCCGAAGCGTTTCATCCAGTCGAAATCATCGTAAATCGAGTGGTAGACGCCGTACGGGCCCGTGAAGCCCAGATCCACGCTCGGTATGCCCGCGTGGTCAAGGAAGGCTGAAAAGTCGGAGCCAGAGCCCAAGGCTCCGAGGGGCACCTTCCCGGATGGGTCTGGGGGAGGAGCCTGCCGCCCTGTGCCGGATGGATTTTTCTTCTCCCGAGCAACGGACTCGATCCATGCTTGCTCGACGCTTCGACCCGTTTTGGGATCTTCGACATCGCGCGCCACATCGCGCACCAGGTCCTTGAGCGAAGGTACGGCAGAGGCTTCGAAGTTCGGGCCATCGACGCCGACGTCGGTGTTGATGTAGGCGACCGCTTTTTGCTGGAGTTCGGCACGGTTTGCTTCGACCCATTCTGTCGATCCAAGCAGGCCTTCCTCTTCGCCGTCCCATTGGCAAATCACGAGTGTCCGGCGTGGCTTCCAACCGGACTTTGCAAGTGCACCCAGGGCCCGCGCCGCCTCCAGCAACGATGCCGTTCCGCTGCCCGGATCGGCCGCGCCGTAAACCCACGCGTCGTGGTGATTGCCGAGGATGACCCATTCCCCATCTTCACTTCCACGCAGTCGGGCAACGACGTCATACAGCGAGCGCTCGCGGTAATCCATGACGAGCTTCATGTGAAGTTCACTATCGCCCGGTCCGACGTGATAACTGAATGGCAGGCCCCCTTGCCAGCCAGCCGGGGCCTGCTCACCGCTGAGGCTCGCGAGAATGACCGCGGCGTCCTGGGCGTTGATGGGCATGGCGGGAATGTGCGGTATGTTCGTAGCATCAGCCGCGAGAAGGCGCGTGGCCGGCACGGTCGCAGCAACACCGGGGGTCAACGGATCACCGGGATAGATCTCGGTGTACATGATCGAGCCACGCTGAATTCCGCTGACCGGCCGCCAGGGGCCATTGGGGTAGGTCGGGCCGGCCACCGCGCCATCGTCTTGCGGATCAGAGTAGAGGATCACGGCAGCCGCCCGATGCTCCTCGGCTAGCTTTACTTTGATGCCACGATACCCTCTGCCGTACCGTACGATGACAATCCTTCCTTCGACGCTCACGCCCAGCTGAGTCAGCTCGTCGTAATCGCTCCGCATACCGTAATTCACGTAGACGACCGGCGCGGTGACCTCCGCCGAGGGCGAATAGGAATTGAAGGCGGTGACAGCCCGTTTGTCATAGGTATCTTTGTCGCCCTCAACCGGTCGCTCAGGCGATGCGAGGGTCTTGGTTTCCGGTTTGGTAAGTTCGAGTTTCACTTCGCGCGGCTGGGGCATCCAGGCGCTGTAGCTAACGATATCCGCTTCGAAGCCGAAGCTGCGATACTGGTCACGCAGCCACTCGGCCACCCGGCGGCTCGCGTCGGTCCCGGCCATGTGTGGCTCGCTGGTCAGGCGGCGGAGATTGCTTTCGGCATGAGCGGGGTCGGGAATCTTCTTCAATTTCGCTTCGAGTTGACGCTCTTCGGGAACACGTGCCGCGACAAAGCCCGCAATTCCTTCCGTATCCTGTGCGCCGCCTCGAACCACGGCAAGCAGTACGAGCAGAGCCACCGAGAGGGCTATCAGGAATTGTCGAACACAGTCCCAGAGCGAGGCGCGCAGCCTGTCCTCGGCTCTGCTTCCCAGAGGCCCGACAATTTTGAGCATCCTAACTATCTTAGTAAAGGCCCGACCAAGTGCAAGGAGACAGTTCTCGGGACTTTTTTGTGCGCAACCTCCGTTTTGTAACCCCCACCGTCTGAGCGGAATCAATACTCGGAGCCGCGGGTTGCGCGGGAACAACCCGAGCCAGACCAGGACACAAAAACGACCAGGAAGAGCGAACTGCGGGCGCACACATAGGCTGCTGTGGCACCACCCAGAGCCCGTCAGCAGCATGGCACCCAGAATCGCGGTATTCGGAACCATTCAACTGCTTTTCGAGCGGGCCCCGGTTTGAATCCGAGCGTCCCTTGACCTAACGGGTCGCGGGTCCTAGGGTAGCGAAGAAGGAGATGCGCTTGAGGCGGATGGGCGCTCGGTCATGAAGATTCTTTTGTCCGGTGGATCCGGCTTCCTGGGCACCTCTCTCGCGCGGGTGCTCCGCCAAAAGGGCCATACGGTCGGGAGGCTGGTGCGTCCAGGAGGCCAACGGTCAACGGGTGACGTCGCGTGGGATCCGATGGCAGCGACCATCGACTCGGCCTCGATCGAAGGTACGGACGCTTTCGTCCATTTAAGTGGGGCCAACATCGGCGATGCCCGCTGGACTCGTGCCCGGAAAGCGCTGTTGCGCAGCAGCCGCGTCGATTCAACCCGTGTGCTGGTCGATGCGCTCGCGCGCTTGCGGCAAAGGCCCAGAGTCTTTGTCTCAGCCTCCGCCACGGGCTACTATGGCGATCGCGGTGACGAAATTCTCGCCGAGTCGAGCGTTCCCGGAACCGACTTTCTCTCGCTGCTTGCCCGCGATTGGGAAGCGGAGGCCGTGCGAGCCGAGCACAGCGGTATTCGCACGGTGCGCCTCCGATTTGGAATGATCCTTTCTGTCGATGGCGGTGCGCTTCCGCGAATGGCCTTGCCTTTTAAGTGGGGCATCGGTGGACGGTTCGGAAGCGGGCGCCAATGGATGTCGTGGATTACCCTCGAGGATGCCATCGAAATAACGCGCCTGGTGATCGAAAACGAGGCGTTCACGGGTCCTGTCAATGTCGTGACGCCCAACCCGGTCCGCAACCTAGAATTCACGCGTGCTCTGGCGAAGGCGCTTAACCGACCGGCGATCTTCCCTGCACCGGCGTTTGCGCTGCGGATGGTGCTCGGCGAAATGGCCGAGCCGCTCCTGCTTTCCAGCCAACGCGTGCGCCCGGAACAGCTGCTGAGGATGAATTACTCCTTCCGGCTTTCTGATCTTGCCGCCGTTTTGGGCAGCCTGTTCGGCTAACGACACCTTCCCGAAACAGCGACCGTTCGCACGACAGGATTCGACTCGCCCACAATCCCCAAAAAACGAAACGGCTTCCGGAGGATCCGGAAGCCGCTTCCGAGGTTGCGATCGCCTGTCTCTATTCCGTGGGCAACAGG
>Ga0187780_10001511_pt1 | contig 17571 bp, 15 predicted proteins | sample 1015_Q2_SP10_20__FD_132429 | JGI IMG/M metagenome (GOLD analysis project Ga0187780, IMG submission 132429) | Tropical peat soil microbial communities from peatlands in Department of Meta, Colombia - 1015_Q2_SP10_20_MG | ecosystem: Environmental > Terrestrial > Soil > Wetlands > Peat | place...
AAACCGGTGGCGACGGCATCCCCGCGTGCACTTCCATTACGCGCCGACTCACGCTTGCTGGGTCAATCTGGTGGAATGCGTTGTCAGCATCATGGGTAAGCCGGCACGTTTCCCAAGCGCCCATACTTCCAAACGTCAGCTCAAGGAATTCCTCTTGGACTATATCGCGCGCAACAACAACAATCCCCGGCCGTTGGTATGGACCAAGGGACCCGAAAAGCTCGAGCGCATCGAGGCGACGAAACTAAATCAAGTGGCGCACCCGCGCCCACCGCGGAAGGGGGCGTAATACTATAAATAACTAACTGGACGATGTACGGGTCAGGATACAGGGCGGGCCTGCTGAAGCTACTGGCGCGCGGCCCAGGCAAGGCCGTCGGGCTCGTGACCAGCGTTAATACGGCCGGTGATCTCCAAGGTTCGCAAGTCGATGGCCACGACATAGTCATCGGGACTGCACGCCACATAGGCGCGCGTGCCATCCGGCTGCATCAGAATCCCGGCCGCACCGTGTCCGACGTTCACTCGCTTGACCTCTCGGCGTGAACTGGTGTCGAACACCGCGAGACCCCCACCCCCGGACAAGCTGGAGACAAATACCAGCTTGCCGTCGGTGGTGAACTTAAGGCGGTTCGCTCCTTTGACGTTGGCTTGGAGGGTTTGGACCCGCTTCTTTGCGGCCAAGTCGATGATCGAAATCGTTCCGTCGTCGGCCGCGGCGGACCAGAGTTCCTTTCCATCGGGGGAAACGTCAAACCCTTCGGTACCGCGGCCGGTGTCGACCACGGTCTCTTCCCAGTCGGGCGAATTTCCTCCGGACAACCTGGCCGTTCTCTCGATGATACTGATGGTTCCGGAGTTCACGTTCGATGTGAAGATGTGATCGAGGGCATTGGAAACTGCAATCATATGTGTCCGGTTCTGCCCCGTGCCCAGCACCCAATCAATCTTCCCGGCGACCGGATCATACCGTCCGATTACCTTGTTGATCTCTGCGGTAAAGTACACTTTCCCAGCGGCAAACGCGAGTCCATGCGGTCCACGCAGAGCGCCGAGATCGATACGCGGCATCGCTTTCTGCGTGGTTAGATCGACCACCGAGATAGTGTTGTAGGCTCCGCCGCCGTAATTCGCGATAAACGCCATCTGTCCATCCCCTGAAGCCACGACTTCGTGAGGATCCGGCCCAGCCGGCAGGGTGGTTAGCACTTGCATGGATGCTGGATCCACAATGGCCAAAGTCTGGTCACGCTTCGACAACACCAACAACGCCGCGGCGGGTGTGCTCTGGGCCGCAATAGGACCCGTGCTCAATAAAGTCGACAGAATTACCGCAATCGTGCGGAGGTTCATCGGATTCTCACCTCTTTCTTGGCTTGGCAAGATTCTGGCGCCGGCAGAACATCGGGCTTCCCTAGGCGGGAGTCGTTGGCATCCGTAGTCCCGCTCCCATTCCGATTCAGAATCCTACACCGATCGCAGATGTTCGCTCAGCACAAATTACACATTCCGAAACCCGGTCGCAGCGACGGCACCGTGCCCTCCCGGCATGCGTCGAGGATTGTCCGATCGGGTGTGGTTACCGGCGGGCTTCCTTACGGTCTCTGCGGAGTTGGGACTTGTAGGGAGCGCTCCCGAGAGAGACAATGTCAGCCCAGCAGGAGGTCGTCGTGTCAGATCGAAAGTACCGCCAACGCGGATATCAGGACCGGGGCGAGGAACGGCAAAAGCAGCCCTCGGACAAGCCAGGAAAGCCGGTCAAGAAGGACACGTTTGGACCGCGACCCTTGCAAATGCCGGGCACGCGCATGGTGTCTCGCTGTGCGCAATGCGGAACGCTGCTCCCCGTTGGAATTGAGCCTACCGCCAAGTGTCCAAAATGTGGCTTCGAACTCCATTCCTGCCGTCAATGCACGTACTTTGACACTTCCAGCCGCTTCGAATGCACCCAGCCCATCCGGGAGCGCATCGCGCGTAAGGACGAGTGCAACCAGTGCACGTTTTACTCCATGCGGATCGGGGTGGAAAAAGAGACCTCGACACCAAGCGCCGCGCGCCCCACCGACGCACGGCAAGCCTTCGAGAATCTTTTCAAGAAATGAAGGGCAACCCCCGGCTGGCTAGACTGCGCTAAGGTTTGAGGCTGGGGCGCAGCAGTACTTCGCTGGCGAAGGACTGCGGCGACTGGGTAACCAGCATGGCCACCACGTGGGCCACGTCTTCCGGTTGGAGCATTCGCCGCGGGTCTTTCCCGGTATGCGGGCCAAAGGTGGTGGCCACCGATCCCGGACAAACCACGGCGGCCCGAATGTTGTAACCGCGCAACTCCTCGGCTACGGCATAGGTGAGCCCATTCAGTCCCCACTTGGAGGCGGCATACGCCGCACCGTTCGGCAACGGATTCTTGCCAGCCAGAGATGAAATATTGATGATGTGTCCGGTGCGGCGAGGGATCATCGCCGGCACACAGGCACGGATGCAGTAATACACTCCGCGCAGATTGGTGTTCAGCATCCGGTCCCAGGACTCTGGGGGAAGCTGGTGCAGAGGCCCTTCAAAGGTTCCCATGCCTGCGTTGTTGACCAGGATATCGATCCGACCAAAGGCGGCGTTCACTTGCGCCGCCATGGACTCGACCGATTCGAGATGGGTTACATCGCACTCGATGACTTCGGCTCGGCCACCCTCCTCCCCCACGGCCTGTGCGGTGGCGTCCAGACTGGCTCGCGTTCGTCCGCAGAGAACTGCGATCGCCCCCATCGTTCCCAGCCGCCTCGCGATGGCGGCGCCGATACCCCGCCCGGCGCCGGTTATTATCGCCACTTGACCGTCGAGTGGCACGCCATGTCTGTCCGTCATCGCCAGTCTTCTCCGCGATTTCGCTGTCGGAGTCGCACGCGAATCTTTTCCCCCGCATCCTACAGTACAGGATGGTACTGTCAAATTGCGAACTTGCCTTCGTCAAGGTACATACTTATAATCCGCTAACCGGACGTAGGTGTTAGAGGGCAAGGAAACTGGTTCGTTCCTGTGGCGCGTCCTCGAGAGTCCGGTGAAGGCAGCAATTTTTGCTTGCGCAGTGATAGCGGCAGCCATTTCCTGAGCGCTTAAGGAGCCATTTGAAATGAAGACCAGTCTAGTGGCGATTGTGATCACGTTTGCTGCGTCAGCCTGGGCGCAGCAGAGTGCAACGCAACCGCAGACCCCACCCACGGCTGGGGCGCAAACGGCGCCAGCACAAGCCCAGCCAGCACAGAAAAAGGAAATCAAGGATCCGGCCGAATATAACGCCTACGTGGGTGCTATTCAGCAGGCAGACCCGAGTGGCAAGATCAGCGGCCTCGAAGCATTTCTCACCCAGTATCCGAATAGCGTAATGAAGGAGGATGCTCTCGAGGTGCTGATGAGTGCCTACCAGCAAGCCGGGAATCAGGCCAAAATGCTGGATACCGCCCAGCGCGTGCTGCAGGTTAATCCCAATAATCTGCGTGCCTTGGCCCTGCTGGTCTTTTCCAAGCGACAACAGGCGGAGGCCGGTCAAAGTCCCCAGCAGAACATCGCCAGCGCCGCCCAATATGCCAACCAGGGTCTGGAAGCTTTGAAGACGGCCACCAAGCCTGAGGGAATGTCCGACACCGATTTCGATAAGCTCAAGACGCAAGCGAGCGTGATCTTCAACGGGGCGGCAGGAATTGCCGCTCTGCAGGGTAAGGATTACGCACACGCCCAGGCCAATCTCAAAGCGGCGGTCCAGGGCGACCCGAATGAACTGCGCAACGTCTATCCGCTGGCTTTGGCCGACCTCACCGGGACTCCACCCAATCAGGTGGAAGGTCTGTTCTTTATCGCTCGCGCCGCAAACCTAGCGGCCGGTTCTCCCGGGCAAGCGCAAATCGAAGGCTACGGTAAAAGTCAGTACGTGAAATTTCACGGTTCCGATCAAGGATGGACGGATCTTTTGGCGACCGCCAAGGCCAACCCTCTTCCCCCGGCGGGGTTCACCATTACCAAATATGTTCCTCCCAGCCCCGCCGAACAGGCTGCCGAGTTGGTGAAGAACAAGAGTACAAGTGAAATCAAACAGCTGAGCTTCGCCGATTGGGAGTTGGTGCTCTCCGCCGGCAAACCGGAGGATCAGGAGAAGGTCTGGAGCGTCATCAAGGGAGTTCCTTTGCAGATGGAAGGCCAGGTGATGGCCGCGACCGCCACGGAAATTCATATCGCGGAGAGCCAGGACGACATTGACCAGAGGCGAGCCGACATTGTTCTTACCATGTCGGGGACAATTCCGGATCGGCTGATGCCCAAGGTGGGATCCAGTCTCCAGTTTGAGGGTACGCCTGTTTCCTACGCGCCCAATCCCTTCGTAATGAATATGGATAAGGGGGCGCTGCTCACGGCGAAGAAACCGCCGCCCGTACACAAGCGACCGAGCCCGTCCCAATAGGCAACTCGATTTCCGTCGATCGGGGCAGCGCATTCCCGCGCTGCCCTTGCTTTCTCGCAGTGCTAAAACCGAGAGGCGGCGCGGAGCGTCACCGAAGGGCCTTCTTTTCGTAGGCCATGGGACGGGCGCTGCGGGGAGGTCGCTTGGCACCCGCCCGCAATTGTCCTACGTCGATCTTCAGATCCGAAATGGTTCGACTCAGTGTGTTGCGATGCATCGCGAGCTGGCGAGCGGCACGGCACTGATTGCCTTGATTTTCCTGGAGTACGGTCACGATGAACCGCTTCTTGAACTCGCGCACCGCCTCGGAGTATAGAATGTTGCTCTTATACATCTGCATCACGAGTGCTTCGAGTTGGTCTTTCACGGTTTCTCTCTTTCTTAGAACCTAGAAGAGCCGCGCTCTCCACAGTTCCCGATCGACGATCAAGCTTTCAGCCCACGCTTTCCCGGGGGCCGATCAGCGCGCCGGGTGCCCCTCCCGGTGCAACAGGTCAAGACCTTGATAAAAACGAGCTCTCAATTCTGCGGGCGCGACCCAGATCGCAGCTCGTCCTGCCACCAGAAAGTAAGGTGCTAATTCTGAACCCTGCAGCCACTTCGAGGTGGGCGTGAACGTGGCCATACTCACCAGAACGAGCGCGACCGCCAAACAACCTCGCAACAATCCCAGTGCGCCGCCGAGCAAGCGATCCACAAAAGTCAGTCCCGCTTCCCGCATGATCCAGCGGGAAATTCGCCCGGCGATGCCTGCAAGCAGCATAACCGTGGCCAAGATCACCAGGAACGCCACAATGTCGACGAGCCATGCTGAACCGTACGCTTGAAACCGATTTGCCAGACTGCGGTAGTTCCATGCCGCCAGCAAATATCCCAGGACCACACCAGCAATTGCGAACCCTCCCTGAAAAAAACCGGCGCTGGCAGCTTCGACGACCGACAAGAAGATCATAGCCACAATGACCCAGTCGGCGGCGTTCACCGCCTGCTCCAGCTGATCGCCTGCTGGTTAAACATCCAGCTCGCGTCCCGTGAGCCGGTGATATGCCTCCAGGTATTTTTCGCTGGTCTTGCGCACCACCTCCGGGGGGAGGGCCGGCGCCGGCGGCTGCTTCGACCAGCGAATTTCTTCCAAGTAATCCCGAACGTATTGCTTATCGTATGAATTTTGTGCCCGGCCTGGCTGATACTGATCGGCCGGCCAGAAGCGGGAAGAGTCTGGGGTCAAGACTTCGTCCGCTAAAGTAATTCCCCGGGGCGTCTTGCCGAACTCAAATTTTGTGTCGGCGATCAGGATGCCCTTCTCCCCAGCAAAATCCGCGGCCGCGCTGTAAATCTTCAGGGAAAGATCCCGCAGCTGGACGCTGATCTCTAGCCCTGCAATCTCGACCATCTTTTCGAAGGAGATGTTTTCATCGTGGCCCGTGGTCGCTTTGATCGCCGGGGTGAAGATGGGCTCCGGTAAGCGGTCGGATTCTTTCAGCCCGGAAGGCAGAGCAATGCCGCAAACCGAGCCGTCGGTTCTGTACTCTTTCCAGGCCGATCCTGAAAGATAGCCTCGTACCACGCACTCAACGGGAATCATGTCGGCCCGCAAGACCATCATCGAACGTCCGCGAAGCTGGTCGGCATGCGTTCGCACGGATTCGGGATAGCGATTCACATCGGCCGAGACCAGGTGGTTGGGCACGATGTCCCGCAGAAAATCGAACCAGAACAGAGAAATTTGGGTCAATACCTGACCTTTATGGGGAATGCCTGTGGCCAAGACGTAGTCGAATGCCGAGATGCGATCGGTGGCCACAAACAGAAGGTGCTCGCGATCCAATTCGTAGACATCGCGGACCTTGCCGCTGATGTGCAGTTCGAGTTTCGGAAAGTTGGTACGAAGTAGGACGGGGGCTAGCAGTTGAGAGCTCATGCGAACAATTTTATAGATGGAAAACAGTCGCGTATTCTAATTCCCCAGAAATATTTGTCAACGTCTAGGTTATTCATCAGGGGAACTCCTTGCATCTGCTCGCGGAAAAGGATTTGCGTTGCGAAACGGTGGAGTCTGGAAGCCACAGTCTTGTGGAAAACCTGAGGACGATCGAGGAAAAGAAGGAGAGATTTCGCGCCTGTGTGCTCGGATCGCACGTCTTGAAGGGTCCCGGGGGCGTCGGCCTTCATCACGCTTGTTCGAGGGGACGCCGACCTAGAGATTCTCGAGCGTCGAACCAGGGCACCAGGTTAAGCCGTGGCTCCAAATCGCACCGACACCAGTTTTGAAACGCCTGGCTCCTGCATCGTCACCCCGTAGAGCACCGGCGCGATGCCCATGGTCTTCTTGCTATGGGTAATCAGCACGAACTGAGTTTCGCAGCTCATCTCTTTGACGAGCTCGGTAAATCTTCCGATATTGGCCTCATCGAGGGGCGCGTCCACCTCATCGAGGATGCAGAACGGGCTTGGCTGATAGCGGAAGATACCCACGAGCAGAGCCAAGGCCGTGAGGGCTTTCTCTCCCCCGGAAAGCAGCAGCACGTTTTGCAACTTCTTTCCCGGCGGTGAAGCCACGATGTCAATGCCGCTCTCGGCGCTGTTTTCCTCGTCGGTCAGACGCATGAAGGCGTGACCCCCGCCAAAGAGCTTCTTGAAGGTGCCTTGAAAATTCTCGTTAATCTTGTGAAAGGCCTCTTCAAATTTCTGGCGAGAGAACGTGTCGATCTCGCGAATCGTTGCCTGGGTATTGTCGATCGATTCGATCAGGTCTTTTCTTTGGGTATCGAGGAAAGCGTGGCGCTCGCTGGTCTCCTTGTATTCCTCGAGTGCCATCATGTTGACGGGCCCCATCCCGTCCAAGCGGGCTCGCATCTCGCGATACCTCTGATCCTCGGCGGCAAGCTGCTCGCCGTGAACCATGGCAATGGTGGTGTCGGCCGCCAGAGCGTGGCGCTCGATCCCCAATTCTTGCAGGCAAGTTTCAGCCATGTATTGCGCGTCGGATTGCAATTTCGCCGCGGCGGCGGAAAGCTCGGCGCGACGATCGCGGACTTGCTCGAGCTCTTGGCGCACCGCGCGCAACCCGTCCTCGATGAGGGAAAGGCGTGCCCTTACCTGATCGGATTCGAACTGCAACAAACCCTCGCGGGTTTCGCAGGCATTGCCTTCGGCCTCGAAATCGTCGAGCAAGGTTGCGATTTGCCGGTTTTCTGCCTCCCGCTGAAGCTTTTCCTCCGCGTACGATACAAGTTGACGGGCAAGAGACTCCGCCCGCTCCGCCACCTCGGACATCATGGACTCAATGCGTTCGAGCACCGCCGCGGAGGATCGGTGCCGTTCTTCGAGCGCGGCTACGCGCGCCACATGCTGAGACGCCTGTTGGGCCGCTCGGTCTCGGTCCTGGCGCAAGCCGGCCAATTGCCGGTTGGCGCTGGCCGCCAGAACTTCCAGTTCGTTTTGCTTTTGTTTAAGCCGACCGAGCTCGGCCTGCCGGGCAGCGATCAGGTTCTCGTGCTCTCGGCGGTCTCCAAGTAATTGCTCGAGTTCCTTTCCGGCTGTGTTCAGCTGCTCGCGCATCCGGTCCATCTCGAGATCGAGCTGCTCGAGCTGATGTCCCGAGGTCATAACTTGCTTCTCTGCTTCCCGCTTTTCCTCTTCCAGCCGGTCGAGCAGGGAAGTGAGATCTGCGATCTCCCGTCCCAGGCTGAGCACCCCAAGTTCTTCCTGGCGCAGGCTGGCTTCGAGCTCGGTCAGCAGGCGGATCAGATCTCGGAGCTCGCGTTTCATCGAGAGCGGCCCCTCTTGCCTCTGTTTTCCCCCGGTCACCGTCACATTGTGGAAGCATTCCCCAGACGGGGAGAGAAAAAACGCATCCGGATTTTCCAGCGCCAGCTCGCGCGCGTTATACGGTTCGGTAACGATGTACCCGTTTCGCAGCTTGGGCAAGATCACTTCGAGCGACCGGCCGAAGCCATTCAGCACGCGAATCGCGTTCTTCAGCGGAATGATGGAGTCAGGTGTGGCGCTGTTCGTCGTCTCATTCACGGCAAAGGAAAACTTCGCCTGCGCGTCCTCGGGATGCACCAGGAATGTGGCGCGCCCATCCACATCCGAGCGCAGCAGGCGCAGACCTTCATCGGCCGCATCCCACGACTTCACCACGATGTAGTTCAACTCGTCGCGCAAGAAATCTTCCACCACACCCTCATGTCGTGGCTCGACTTCGAGAAAGTCGGCCAGCACCCCGGCCGGAGCCAACCCGCCGTTCAAAGCGCCGGATTGAAAAAGCCGCCTCACCGACTCGGTAGAATATCCATGCTCGGCGATGACCGCTTCGAGGGAGGACCTTCTTCCCAGGGCCGACGCGTACTCCGCCCGCAAACTATCCAAACGGTGTTTGGCTTCGAACTCTTGCCGACGCTTGGATTCAAGAAGCTCGCGGGCCTCGACGCATTTCTCGCCCAGTCGAGCGGCACGTTCGGAGACGGTCTCGAATTCGAGAGCGCGTTGCCCCCGTTCCCCCCCGAACGCTCTCACCTCGAAATCCGCATTGGCCATCTCCGTGCGCAGGCGCTCGGCTTGGCGATCGATGGCGGATATGCGCTCGGCTGCCTGCGTCAGCTGGTTTTGCAAGTTGGCGGCTGCGTTCACCGCTTCCAGAATGGCGTTATGAGAATCCTCCTGGCCATGCTCCAGGGCCGCCAGCTGATCGGATGCGTCCCGAATTTCCTGCTCGCAGGCGGCGAGTTCTTGCTGGGCGGCGAATAGGTCAGCGGCGGCCGAGTCGAGCACGCCCCGGTTTCCGTCCCGTTCTTCTTCGAGGGCCGTTAGCCGGGCACGAATCTGCACCAGGTCGGCTTGCTCGGCGGCGGCTCGGGTTTCGAACTCTCGGCAGCGTTCCTCGTTGTGGCGGCGGGTGGCCAGAGCGCGGTCGGCTTCCAACTTGATTTGGCTCAGACGGTCTCGGTTCTCCCGCATCTCGGACTCGATCGCGTAGCCACGCTGTCTTCGTTCTGTCTGCTCGGCCTCGAGACCCTGGATCTCGGTCGTCTGTTCCCGCATTTGTTCGGCCGTCGCGTTGAGCTGGCGCTCCAGCTCTATCCCCTCGAGCTCGAGTTGTGCGAAGCGGCTGGCCAGCACCAGCCGGAGCTTGGCGCGCATTTCCTCGCGCAACTTGGCATAGCGCTCGGCCTTCGAGGCCTGCCGCTTCAGCGAATTCATCTGGTGCGTGATTTCCTCGAAGATGTCGTTCACCCGGGCGAGATTTTGCTTGGCGTCTTCGAGTCGGGCTTCCGCCAGGCGCTTCTTGGTCTTAAACTTGGTGATCCCCGCCGCTTCTTCGATGACCGCCCGGCGATCGGTAGGGCGGCTGCTGAGGATCTGCCCGATCCGCCCTTGCTCGATGAGGGCATAGGACTCCGACCCCAACCCGGTGCCCATGAACAATTCCTGAATGTCGCGCAACCGACAGAGTTTTCCGTTGAGCAGATATTCGCTATCCCCCGAACGGAACAACCGGCGAGTCACCACGATTTCCCCTGCCCGGAACTGCTGCGGAAACCTTCTCCGCCGAATCTTCAGGACCACGGGCGAGCCGGCCGTCGGATCGGATGCTGCCGGTGTTTGGGCGTCGGCACCTGTCAGGGAATCCGGGCCGGCAACTCGGAATCCAGGTCCCTCGGCGGGCGGCGGTTCCACCTCTTCGAGTCTGCCCGGCTGGGCCTCCTCGGTAAGGCGATCCACTTCCTCCGCTGCTTGCGCTCTCAGTTCGGCCTCGTCCCAGTCCTCCTCCGGCAACTCGTCTTGGATCTCAATCTCGGTGGCGTCGTTCGCATCCTTGCCGCTATAAACCTCCGGATCGACGAGGGTAAGCGCGACTTCGGCCATACCCGTAGGCTTCCGATCGGGACTGCCCGCGAAGATTACATCTTCCATACGCGAGCCGCGCAGCGTTTTGGCCGACTGCTCGCCGAGCACCCAGGCAATGGCGTCGGCAAGGTTCGATTTGCCGCAGCCATTCGGTCCGACGATGGCCGCGATCCCGTCGCCATGGAACTTGAGCTCCGTGCGCTCGCAGAAGGATTTGAACCCGAGAATTTGCAGCTTTTTGAGTTTCAGCAACTTGTGCTCCTTCGTCGCGTTCGCTAGGCGAAGCGGCGGATTCCGTCTCTGCCAAGGAAGTGCACGGCGGGTGAGGCCGCGGGAAAACTCCAAAAACTAGCCGAGGCTAGGAAGGCTACGACTTCCGTCGTGCTGGGTTCGGGATTGTTGGACGAGAAAGCACATTCCACTAGCAGTCGGAACCAGGAATCAAAGAACCTTTTGTCTTGGATTCGATGTACCAACCGGGTTCCTTCCACGGTTTCCTCTCGTAGAATCGCCCTTGCCCGGACTAGGGCAAGACATGGATCGCAGCTACTGTAACCGTGAAACGGCGCCAGGGTCAAGCTATAAAACACCATATATAGGGGCTCCATTTGGATAACCACCTTTCCTGCGGCACGGAATGCAGCTACGTCGACACAACAAGTGGGGTCAGGAGGTCGGGAAAGGAGAATCGCGAGAGCACAACCAGCCTAGCGCACCCTAGGCAGGGAAGCAATGGGCTTTCTGTCTGTATGTGCTTCGGGATTAAACCTCGAGGCTTTGGGGACCTTGGCGGGACGTGCGGCGGTCGGGAACGTGACCGTTGCGGCTGATCAAGAGTGTTATCTTAAGAGACGAGAGGCTTCTATTATGTTGCTGCAAGGCATCTTTCCTCCTATCAGTACGCCCTTTTATCCTGAGGGCAATGTCTATTACAAGAAGCTCGAGCACAATGTTGAGCGCTATTCCAAGACGCCGGTGGCCGGCTTGGTGGTGCTCGGATCGACGGGCGAAGCGGTTTTCCTGTCGGATGAAGAACGCCGGGACGTGCTGAAGACCGCCCGCGCGGCTGCCTCTCCTAACAAAGTGCTGATCGCAGGCACCGGAATCGAATCCGCCATCGAGACCTTGCGCCTCACCGAACACGCTGCCGGACTCGGCTATGACGTCGCCATGGTGCGCACGCCGCATTATTTCCGGAAACAGATGGCGCCAGCGAACATGCTGGCCTTCTATCGCTTCGTGGCGGACCGCTCGCCATTGCCGGTGATGATCTACAATTTTCCCCAGGCAACGGCCTACGACATTCCCGTCGAGGTCGTCATCGAGCTGGCCGAGCATCCCAACCTGATCGGCATTAAGGAATCGAGTGGCGACGTGGAGAAGGTGCGCCACATGGTTGAAGGCACGCGACATGTGAAACGCACCGCGACCGTAACCGAAAGCTTTGAGGGGGTCACACCCCGCATGCTGGAAGCTGAAGCTGCAGGCAATGGACACGGCGGTGAACTGGTCTCTCTCGGGGCTCGGGGCGGCGTACCGGCGGAGCGGTCGCGCACGCCCGCAACCTCGTCGGCAGCCGCGGTCGGCCGGCTCAAGACGCGACAGAAGGAAGTGGGTTTTCAAGTGCTCGTGGGCGCGGCGCACAAACTAGCGCCGTCCTTCGAGGCAGGGGCGGTGGGAGGAATTCTGGCTTTTGCCGATGCTGCTCCTACGGCCTGCTATGAAATCTATGCTGCCTGGAAGGAGGGCGATCGCGACCTTGCCCGACTCCAGCAGGAGAGAATCGCCAAGGCTGCCGAACGCATCGTCGGCGAGCTCGGCATTTCCGCTCTGAAGTACGCCATGGATCTCAATGGCTATTTCGGCGGTATCGCGCGGCTGCCTCTTCTGCCCCTCACCGCCGAGATGAAATCGGAAATCGAACAGTTGATGTCGGACATTCGAAACTGACTCGACGCACGGTTCGACCTTCGCCGGCGACGCCCAACCGGCACTGGCGATGTGTGGGTGAATCGGCAGTACAGCCGCTCTCGATCCACCCGCTACCATCGCTGCGGGCCGGTAATTCTCATCGCCAAAGGTTACGAGAGTTTTGTGCCCCTTAGGTTTGGACCTTCCCGCACCCCGCTGGTTGGCAAGAGTTTCCGCGGCCGGCGCCCAAGCGGCAGCCCTTTCAGAGACAGGTTCGGGTTTGTCCTCTTGTGATCCCCTGGGCAACGGAGTATATTTGATTCGAACGAACGTTCGAACGATATGGCGTCGAGCACCCCGTCCATCGCGATCCAGCCCCGGCGTCAACCCGCCGCCCTGAACTCGGAGACGCGCTTTGATCGCCAGCTGGGCAAGATTCTGGAGTACGCCACGGAAGTCTTCGACGAGAAAGGCTACGCCGGCGCCTCGATGCGCGACCTTTCGCGGGCCAGCGGAATCTCCCTTTCTGGTCTTTATTACTATTTCGAATCCAAAGAGAAGCTCCTGTATTTGATCCAGAAGCACACGTTTACCACCATTTTGGAGCGGCTGCGCGAACGCCTCGACAAAGTCTCGGATCCCGAGCTGCGTATTCGCCTGTTCGTTCTGAATCATCTGGAATATTTCCTGGCCAACCGCCGAGCCATGAAGGTGCTCTCCCACGAGGACGAGGTCCTGAAGAATGGCTTTGGCGCTGCCATCCGAGCTCTCAAACGGGAGTACTACCGAACCTGCGTAGGCTTGCTGGACGATTTCAAGCGCCACAAGGGACTGGATTTCTCCAGCCGCATCGCGGTGCTCAGCCTTTTCGGCATGATGAACTGGATTTACACCTGGTACAACCCCCGCATCGACGCCGACGCCGAGCAGATCGCCGGCGAGATTGGGGATATTTTTCTGCACGGGATTTGCGCCCCGCGCGACAGCAAGAGGGTCAAGAAAAGGGCGAGTTGACATTCTGAGTTCAAAAGGAGTTTTGCCATGGCAACAACCGTACAACCGGCGGCTCGAGAGACTACGAAACCGTTGATCAATTACCGTTCCGACGCCGGGGTCGGCGTAATCGAAATGTGCGATCCCCCCGCCAACACGTACACCTATGAAATGAACCGCCAGTTGGATGAGGCCATTCTGCAGGCGCGCATGGATAACAGTGTCCACGTGATCGTGCTCGCCGGTGCCGGCGACAAGTTTTTCTCTGCCGGTGCGAACATCAAAATGCTGGCCAGCGTCGATCCAACGTTCAAGTACTACTTCTGCCTGCACGCGAACGAGACCCTTCTGCGCCTCGAGCACACGCCCAAGCTGGTGATTGCCGCCATCAATGGACACTGTGTTGGCGGAGGGCTCGAGATTGCCATGGCCGCCGATATTCGAATCGCCCGTCAGGACGCCGGCAAGATCGGTCTTCCCGAGGTGAATCTCGGTGTGCTGCCCGGGACCGGCGGTACGCAGCGGCTTTCCCGGTTGGTAGGGAAGAGCAAAGCCATTGAATTGATGGTCACGGGCAATACCTTCTCCTTCGAGGAAGCCAAAGAACTCGGGATCATCAATGACATCTTCGAGCGGGAAGGCTTTCTGGAAAACATCATGGAGTACGCCCGCCAATTCTGCCCGCCGAACAAGGCAGCCAAGGCGGTCGGGCGCATCAAGCGCGCGGTACAGACCGGCTGGGAAATTCCTCTCGAATCCGCCTTGGCGGTGGAGCGGGAGAACCAGCAGTTGCTGTTCCAGAGTGAGGACGCCAAAGAAGGTTTGGCAGCCTACGTCGACAAGCGTCCGGCGACCTTTAGGGCGAAGTGAGGGCCCCGGCGCCCGTGCCCAGGCACGGATTTTGAACGGACACGCCCCTCCCGGCGAGAGCTAGGGTGCCTATAAAGGAACGGGCGATCGAAGGCCCAATATCTGCCACGAAGGCCGGCGGGGTCGAGCAAGGGAGCGTTGCTTGCGCACCTGTCCCGTCGGTGTTCTTTGGGGTTGTGGAGGAGATTTATGCCAGGAAAAGTAGCCAAAATCGGAACTTTCAGCGACTGGGTCGGCCTGTTCAATGACTGGCGCAAGGAGATCGGCGTCGATCATGACCAGATCGCCAGCTTTCACTTCGACACTCTCTATGGCGCCATCGAGACTGACGAGATCCAGTTCGGTGCCTTCAAAGGCAAGAAGAAGTGGGAGAATCTGCGCCAGGTGCCGACTCAGCAGATGCGCGACGCGCTGCTCAACCTGATCGTGTACCAGGGCGATACCGAATTCGCCAGCGTGGAGCAGCAGCGCCACTTGTTCGAGAGCTCTCCCAGCGATTGGGACCGCAAAGCCCTGACGCGGGTGATGATCGAGGAAATGCGCCACGGTTGGCAGATGTGTGCCTTGCTGATCGCGCACTTCGGGTATTCCGGCAAAGTGGAAGCGCAAAAGATGCTGGAGCGGCGCGCATTCGAGAACAAGCGCCTGCTCGGGGCCTTCAACGTCGATGTCGACAACTGGATGGACTTCTTTACCTACACCGACTTCGTCGACCGCGACGGCAAATTCCAATTGCAGATGCTCAAATATTCCGCTTTTGCTCCGCTGGGCCGTTCCATGTCCTACATGTTGCGGGAAGAGGCCTTCCACATGGGCACGGGCAACGACGGTTTGCGACGCATCGTGGAGGCGGGGGTGGTTCCGGGCTGGCTCATCCAAAAGTATCTCAACAAGTGGCTTTCGAGCTCCTATGACTTGTTCGGCACGGATAATTCCGGTTCCGCCCATTGGGCCTACGTCTGGGGCATCAAAGGCCGCTATGACGAACCCAAGAACCTCGAAGAGGCCAAAGTGGACGAATTGAACGACTACAACCGCCATCTCTATCGCGATGAGGTTGCCGGCCTGATAGAGCGCTTTAACAGCGTCCGCAAGCCGGGCGAGCCCAAGCTGTACGCTCCCGATATCAAATTCAATCGCCAAATCGGGCGCTGGGCAGGGCAAAAGTTCCATGCCCAGACCGGTGAACCGCTCGACGACAAGGCTTACGTCGAGCACCTGGAAGAGTACATGCCGACTCCCAAGGACAAGAAGCTGTTGCTCGACATTATTGGTACCGAGAAGAAGTGGATCGCCGCTAAAGAGGGGGCGCGCGATCCGCTCGCCTCGATCGGCGAGGTGCGCAAGTCAGCCATCAATCTGTAGTCTTTCCGAACTGTGGAAAGGGACTCGAGGGTCGGTCAGGGGACCGGTTTCGATTGGCGTAGCAAAGGCGCCACGGGACCAGTCTTGGTGCTTGTTGTTCGGGGGAAGGGTGACGAGCTTGCTCCCTACAATCGCGAGTTCGCAGGTGCAGACTTACACGCTGGCTGAACTCATGGTGGCTTCGGCCGCTCGAGAGATCAAGGATGGCGAGATCGTGTTTGTCGGCATGCGCCTTCCTATGATCGCCTTCGTTGTGGCCAAGCGGGTGCACGCTCCGCATGCGGTGGGGCTGTTTGAGAACGGTGTCATCCGCGCCACGCCTGCTCCGGAGCTGCTTTACACCATGGCGGATCCTCCCAACATTCTTGGGGCAGTACAATGCTTGGACATGCTGGGGGTGATGAGCCTGCTCCAGTCGGGGCGCGTACATCTCGGTTTCCTTGGCGCTGCCGAAGTCGATCGTTTCGGTAACCTGAATTCCACTGAGGTGCGGGGCGTGCACGGGATGGTTCGTTTGCCGGGCTCGGGCGGTGCCTGCGACATTGCATCTCTCGCGCACCGTTTTGTGGCTTTACTCGAACACAGCCAACAACGACTCCCGGAGCGGGTTTCCTTTATGACCAGTCCCGGCTACGGAAATGGTCGCCGCTGGCGCCAGAAGCAAGGACTTCCGCGGGGCGGCCCATCGGCGGTCATTACTACCAAAGCCGTGCTCCGCTTTGATGAAGACGGGGAGGCCTATCTGGCCTCGGTGCATCCGGGCGTTGCTCTCGAAGACGTGCTCACGAACACAGGCTGGAAGCTGCGAGTGAGCAAAGATCTTGAGCCAACCGTGGCGCCAAGCGTGGAAGAACTCGAGGCAATTCGCGAGTACGACAAACAGGGATTTTGGACGAAGTAGTCGATCGATGTTCATCTTGATACGCCATGCCGATGTCAGGCGCGGGCGAACCAGGAGATGTGAGTCATGGATATGGCAACGGAAGCCCCATCGAAATGGTCTCGGATCGTCCTCGAGTTCGATCCGCCCTTGGCCAGGCTGCGCCTCGAAAGCCCGCCTCTCAACATCATTGATATCCCCATGATGGAGGAGTTGACCGCGGCGTGGGCCGAGATCGAGGCCTTGCCCGAAATCACAACCGTCGTCCTCTCCGGCTCGCAGAAGGCGTTCTCTGCCGGCGTCGACGTAGCTGCCCATGCACCGGACACAGTCGAGGAAATGTTAACGAAGTTTCACCGGCTCATCCGTCAAGTAGTCAAATCGAAGAAAGTGACGATCGCGGTGGTGCATGGTCATTGTTTGGGCGGAGGTGCAGAACTGGCGATGGTATGCGACTTGGTATACACGTCCGAATTGGCGACTTGGGGATTTCCGGAGATTAGGCTGGGTTGTTATCCGCCGGTCGCCACCACGGCCCTAGCCGCTTTGGTTGGGCAGAAGAACGCGGCTGACCTGGTGCTCACGGGGCGCAGTATCTCAGGCAAGGAAGCAACTGCCATTGGTTTGGCCAACGCCGTCGTGCCCGAGGTTGATTTGGAGCACACGGTCAAGGAAGTGGTGGAGTGCCTTTCGCTCAATAGTCCGGCGGCCTTAGCCATCACCAAGAAGGCTTTGTACTTCTGGGATTCCAGTCACTTCGAGAAAGGGCTTGCCCGAGCCGAGGACATCTACCTGGGGGAGCTCATGAAAACCGCGGACGCGCAAGAGGGAATTCAGGCCTTTCTCGAAAAACGGCCGCCACGATGGAAAGGGGAGTGATGGCGAAACTTCTTTCCATGCGCGATGCCATTGCCGAGTTTGTACCCGACGGCGCTTCCGTCGCCATGGGGCTGCAGATGGAGCAAATGATTCCCTTTGCAGCCGGGCACGAGATCATTCGCCAGAGGAAGCGTGCCCTTACCTTAATCGGCCCGATCTCGGATATTTTATTTGACCAGGCGATCGGAGCCGGATGTGTGGAGAGGGTCGTTGCCGCTTGGGTCGGCAACGTGATGATGGGCTCGGCCTACAACTTTCGCCGTGCGGTCGAGCAGAACGGGATGCCGGTCGTCAACCTGACCAACTTCAGCGTCGCCTTGGCCCTCCAAGCCGGTGCCATGGGCGTCCCCTTTCTCCCCACGCGAACCGCTCT
>Ga0187780_10001513_pt1 | contig 17567 bp, 11 predicted proteins | sample 1015_Q2_SP10_20__FD_132429 | JGI IMG/M metagenome (GOLD analysis project Ga0187780, IMG submission 132429) | Tropical peat soil microbial communities from peatlands in Department of Meta, Colombia - 1015_Q2_SP10_20_MG | ecosystem: Environmental > Terrestrial > Soil > Wetlands > Peat | place...
TAGCGGTTTCCCGCCTTGATGTGTGAGCATCGGTGAGATGGCTGGACTTCAGTACTTCTGGCGGGAACGGCCGGGACGGGGACCGGGACTGGAACTGGGACGGGGGCTGAGACGGCCGGGAGGGGGACGGGAGCCTGGGCAGCCAGGACGGGAGCCTGGGCAGCCGGGACGGGAGCCTGGGCAGCCCGGACTGGGACGGGAGCCGGGCAGGTCGCGGCGGCCGGGACGGCTGGCCGTCGCGGCGAGCGCCGGCCTGGCGGCCTGCGGCGTGCTCGCAGGCTGCACGACATCCTCATCCCCGCCGTCCTCCTCGTCCCCGCGATCGCCCTCCTCGTCTGCGTCGGGCGTGGAGCGGGTCAGCGGCGGCGCGGCCGGCTCCTACATCGTGCCGGCCGGCATTCACAAGATCAAGCACGTGATCATCGTCATGCAGGAGAACAGGTCATTCGACTCCTACTTCGGGACCTATCCCGGGGCGGACGGGATCGCGATGACGAACGGGACGCCGACGGTGTGCGTGCCGAACCCCGCCGGGGGGTGCACCCGGCCGTATCACGACACCGCCGACGTGAACGGGGGCGGACCGCACGGCGAGGCGAACGCGGTGGCCGACGTGAACGGCGGCCGGATGGACGGGTTCATCGCCCAGCGCGACGCGGCCAGGTCGACCTGTCAGAACCCGGACGACCCGGCGTGCAGCGCGGGCGGGCCGCCCGATGTCATGGGCTACCACACCGCGGCCGAGATCGCCAACTACTGGACCTACGCTAAGGATTTCGGGCTCGATGACCACATGTTCGAGCCGGTCAAGTCGTGGTCACTGCCCGATCACCTGTACCTGGTCTCGGCCTGGTCGGCCAAGTGCAAGAACGCCTCGCCCATGAGCTGCGTCAACAATATCGTCGGGCCGTACGGCGCCGCGCAGTTCGACCAGGCCGTGAGCCAGGAGCTGCGCACCGGGACCACCTCGATCGACCTGGCCTGGACCGATGTCACCTGGCTGCTGTTCGCCCACCACGTCAGCTGGGCCTACTACGTCCAGACCGGTGTCCAGCCCGACTGCGACGACGACTCGGCCGAGACGTGCGCCCCGGTCGCGCAGAGCGCGAAGACCCCCGGTATCTGGAACCCGCTGCCGCTGTTCGGCGACGTCCGCGCCGACCACCAGCTGACCAACGTCCAGAGCCTGGCCTCCTACTACGCCGCGGCCAGCGCGGGCTCGCTTCCCTCGGTCAGCTGGATCACCCCCTCGGGACCCGACAGCGAGCATCCCCCGGCCAGCGTGCACCAGGGCCAGGCGTACGTCACCTCGATCATCAACGCGGCCATGGAGAGCCCGGACTGGAACTCGACCGCCATCTTCCTGGCCTGGGACGACTGGGGCGGCTTCTACGACCACGTGGTGCCGCCCGCGGTGGACCAGAACGGCTACGGCCTGCGCGTCCCCAGCCTGGTGATCTCGCCCTACGCGAGGCGCGGGTACCTCGACCACCAGATCCTGTCCAGCGACGCCTACCTGAAGTTCATCGAAGACGACTTCCTCGGCGGCGCCCGCCTCGACCCGGCGACCGACGGCCGGCCCGACCCGCGTCCCGGCGTCCGCGAGGACGAGCCCGTGCTCGGCAACCTGGTCCAGGACTTCGATTTCAGCCAGCCCCCGCGCGCCCCGGTCCTGCTGGCCACGAACCCGCCGACCGACTCGCCGAACATCCCCCGCTACTTCCGCGGGAAACCAGCCTGCGTCGGCTGCACCACCCCGCCTCCGGCGCCGTAACTGCGCCCGGGCCTCACGCGCGGCCCCGGCCCGCAGCCTCGGGTTATGGCCAGATCCAGCGGCCGAGACGGGGAAACGGGGCCTGTTCCGGCCACCGCATCCCAGGAGCGAGGGGCGTTCCCCGTATGATTTCACAGTGTTCGGTGACTTCCCCTCGGCTCGCAGCGTTATCTCCCACGACTCCAGCACCGGAGCCAACCAGGCCAGGCTGCCCCGGGACAGTAACCCGTGGTTACCGTGAACCGCCCGCTCCGGATCGCGCTGCTGTCCTACCGCAGCAAACCGCACTGCGGCGGCCAGGGTGTCTACGTACGCCACCTGAGCAGGGAACTTGATGCGCTCGGGCACCGCGTCGAGGTGTTCTCCGGCCAGCCGTATCCCGACCTCGACCCCGGCCCGCGGCTGACCGAGGTGCCCAGCCTCGACCTGTACCGCGACCCCGACCCGTTCCGGACGCCGCGGTGGCGCGAATACCGGGACTGGGCGGATGCGCTGGAGACCGTCATGATGTGGGGCGGCGCCTTTCCCGAGCCGCTGACGTTCAGCATCAGGGTGCTGCGGGCGCTGAGCGCGCGCGCCGGACAATTCGATCTCGTCCACGACAACCAGGGGCTCGGCTACGGGATGCTCGGCGTCCGGCGGCTCGGGCTGCCGCTGGTGACCAGCATCCATCACCCGATCAGCGTGGACAGGCGCATCGACCTGGCGTCCCTGGGCTGGCGGGACAGGCTCTCCCGGCGGCGCTGGTACGGGTTCGTCCGGATGCAGGCCAGGGTCGCGCGGCGGGTCGCCGAGTCCGGGCCGCTGATCACCGTGTCGGCCTCGTCCAAGCGCGACATCTGCCGCGACTTCGGGGTCCCGCCGCACCGCGTGCGGATCATCCCGCTCGGCGTCGACACGCGCGTGTTCCGGCCGCGCCAGGCGGCGCGGGTGCCCGGCCGGGTCATCGCGGTGGCCAGCGCCGACTCGGCCATCAAGGGCGTGGCCACCCTGCTGCGCGCGGTCGGCAAGCTGGTCACCGACCGGGACGTGCACCTGGTCATCGTGGGCAAGCCCGCGCCCGCTACCGAGAAGCTGGCCGCTCAGCTATCCCTGGCCGACCGGGTCACGTTCACCCACGGACTGGACGACGCGGCATTTTCCGCGCTGCTGGCCAGCGCCGAGATCGCCGTCGTGCCCTCGCTGTATGAGGGGTTCTCGCTGCCGGCGGTCGAGCACATGGCGTCGGGCACCCCGCTGGTGGCCAGCGACTCGGGGGCGCTGCCCGAGGTGACCGGGGATGCCGCCGTCCTCGTCTCGCCAGCCGACAGCGAGGAACTCGCCGCCGTGCTGAGACGGCTGCATGACGGCCCGGCCGAGCGCGCCGCGCTCGCGGACCGCGCGCTGCGCCGGGTCGGCGAGCGGTTCGCCTGGCCGGCGGTGGCGAAGGCGACCGTCGCGCAGTACCGGGAGGCCCTCGGGCCCGAGGCTGGTCCCGGGACGGCCCCGTGCTGACCGTCGACTTCCGCCGGTTCCCGGTCCGGCCCGGCCAGCGCGTGCTCGACCTGGGCTGCGGCGGCGGGCGGCACGCGTTCGAGGTGTACCGGCGCGGCGCGAACGTGGTCGCGTTCGACCTCGACCCCGGCGAACTGGGCCCGGTGCGGGGCATGTTCGGCGCGATGCGGGCGGCGGGCGAGGCCAGGCCGGGGGCCGACGCGACGGCTGTGTCGGGGGACGCGACCGAGATGCCGTTCGGCGAGGGCACGTTCGACCGGGTGATCGCGGCCGAGGTCCTCGAGCATGTCGCGGACGACCAGCGGGCGATGAACGAGCTCGCGCGGGTGCTGCGGCCCGGCGGGCTGGCCGCGGTCACCGTGCCGAGCTGGCTGCCGGAACGGATCTGCTGGGCCCTGTCCACGGAATACCACGAGGTCCCCGGAGGGCACGTGCGCATCTACACGCGGGTGGAACTGGAAGCCAAGCTCGCCCGGGCCGGTCTGCGCGTCGGGTGGCACCACCACGCGCACGGCCTGCACTCCCCGTACTGGTGGCTGAAGTGCGCGGTCGGCGTCCACAACGACAAGCACCCGCTGGCCAGCGCCTATCACCGGATGCTGGTCTGGGACATCACGCGCTCCCCGGCCGCCACGCGGCTCGCCGACAAGGCGCTGAACCCGCTGGTGGGAAAGAGCCTGGTGGTGTACGCGGTCAAGCCGGGGCGGCGCAGTGGCCGCGGGTAAGGCCGACGCAGAGGATGCCGACGCCACACGAGGTATCCGGGGGGATGACATGGCGGAGCCGGGCGGTCCGGGGGGTCCGGCCAGGGGGGTTCGGGGGGACGCGTCCCCCCCAAGGGGGGTTCGGGGGGATGGGTCCCCCCGAGCGGGGGGGTCTGGGGGGGTCGTCCCCCCGGGGCTAGCACTCAGCGAAGCGGACGTGCTCGCGACGGGTGAGTGGATCGCGCGGGAGCAGGAGCCTTCGGGGGCGATCGCGTGGCCGGACGGGCACGTCGACGTCTGGGATCACGTGGAGTGCGCGATGGCGCTGAGCGCCTGCCGGCTGCGCGGGCCTGCCCGGCGGGCGTACGCGTGGCTGCGGGACACGCAGCGCGCCGACGGGTCATGGCCCAGGTCGAGCGTCGGCGGTACCGTGACCGACCCGGCGGCGGAAAGCCACCACGCCGCGTACGTGGCCGTCGGAGCCTGGCATGAGTACCTGGTGACCGGGGACGAGGACTACGCCCTGAGCCTGTGGCCGACGGTGCGCCGGGCCGTGGAGTGGGCGCTCGAGCTGCGCGCGCCGCGAGGCGAGATCCTCTGGGAGCGCGACGCCGCCGGAGCGCCCGGTACGTATGCGCTGCTTTCCGGCTGCTCCAGCATCCACCAGAGCCTGCGCTGCGCGATCGCGCTGGCCAAGCTCGCCGACGACCCGCAGCCCGACTGGGAGCTGGCGGCGGACCGGCTCGCGCACCTGGTGGCGGCGCACCCGGGGGCGTTCGCGGACAAGAGCGGGTTCGCCATGGACTGGTACTACCCGGTGCTCGGCGGGGCGGTCCGCGGGGTGAACGCGGTCCGCCGGCTGGCGGCGGACTGGGACACGTTCGTGGTGCCCGGCCGGGGCGTCCGGTGCGTCAGCGACCAGCCGTGGGTGACCGGCGCGGAGACCTGCGAGCTGGTCCTCGCCCTGGACGCGTGCGGGATGCAAGCGGAAGCGCGGGAGATGTTCGCGACGACCCGGCACCTGCGCCAGGGCGACGGCTCCTACTGGACCGGCTGGCAGTACGTCAACCGGGCGCCGTTCCCGCGCGAGCGGTCCAGCTGGACCGCGGCCGCGGTGGTCCTCGCGGCCGACGCGCTGACCGGCTGGTCCGGCGGCGCGGGGGTGTTCCGGGACGCCGGGTCAGCCGAGCCGTGAGCGTTGTCGCGGGCCGGTCAGCGAGCGCCGGCCGGCTGAGCCCTGAAGAAGGCACTGTGACCGGTTCGTTCCAGCAGGCGGAGTGAGCCCTCGGCGCGGACTTCGGTGAACGCACCGCAGCCCAGGGCCCGCCGGTAGATCAGGTACGGCGCCTGGCCGCCGTCCGCGGGATCGGGGAACACGTCGTGGATGGCCAGCGCGCCGCCGTGCGCCACCCACGGCGCCCAGGACTCATAGTCGGTGGCCGCCGCCTGTTCGGTGTGGCCGCCGTCGATGAACAGCAGGCCGAGCGGCGTGCCCCACAGCCGGGCCACGTCGGCGGACCGGCCCACCACCACGACCACGTGATCCTCGAGCCCGGCGCGCGCCAGCGTGGCGCGCAGGCTCGGCAGCGTGTCGAGGCGGCCGGTCACCGGGTCCACCAGGTCTGGGTCGTGGTACTCCCAGCCGGGCTGGTGCTCCTCCGAGCCGCGGTGGTGGTCGACGGTGACGACCACCTGGCCGGCGCGGCTGGCCGCCGCCGCGAGGTAGATCGTGGACTTGCCGCAGTAGCTGCCGATCTCGAGCACCGGCCCGCGCCGGGCGTAGCCCGCGGCCGCGTCGAACAGGGCGAGGCCCTCGGCCACGGGCATGAACCCGGCGGCCGCCTCCGCCGCTCGCATCAGGTCGGCGTTCATGCCGGTCATCGGTTCACCCTCCGGTGAGCAAGCACCACGGACCGTTCGGGATAATCAAGATTCTCCGGTGCGGCGGGGCGGCCGGGGATCAGCGCCCGGCCAGCCGGGACAGCCGGGTGAGCGCCTCGGTCAGCACCTCGGGGCGCTTGCAGAAGGCGAACCGGACCTGGGTGCGGGCCGCTTCGGGGTCGTCGTAGAAGACGGCGGACGGGATGGCGACCACGCCGGCGCGTTCGGGCAGGGTCCGGCAGAATTCCATGCCGTCCAGCTCGCTCAGGCCCCGGATGTCGGTGGTGACGAAGTAGGTGCCTGCGGGCGGGTACACCTCGAAGCCGAGGTCGCTCAGGCCGGAGGTGAACAGGTCGCGTCTGGCCTTCAGGTCCGCCCGCAGGGCGGCGTAGTACTCATCGGGCAGGGCGAGCGCCTGGGCTATCGCGTACTGGAACGGGCCGCCGTTCACGAACGTCATGAACTGCTTGGCGGTCTTGACCGCGGTGACCAGCTCCGGGGCCGCCTTAACCCAGCCGATCTTCCAGCCGGTGAACGAGAAGGTCTTGCCCGCCGAGCTGATCGTGACGGTCCGCTCGCGCATGCCCGGGAACTGAACTATCGGGACGTGCTCGCCGCGGAAGACCAGGTGCTCGTAGACCTCGTCGGTGACCACCAGCAGGTCACGCTCGACGGCCAGGTGAGCGATCGCGGCCAGCTCGTCGCGGGTGAATACCGAGCCGGTCGGGTTGTGCGGGCTGTTGAGCAGGATCAGCCTGGTCCGGTCGGTGATCGCCTTGGCCAGTTCGTCCAGGTCGGGGCGGAAGTCCGGCGGGCGCAGCGTGACCGGGACGCGGGTGCCGCCGGCCATCGCGATGTTCGCGGCGTAGGAGTCGTAGTAGGGCTCGAACGCGATCACCTCATCGCCCGGCTCGACCAGCGCGAGCAGGCTGGCGGCGACCGCCTCGGTGGCCCCGGCGGTGACCAGGACCTCGGTCTCGGGGTCGTAGCCCAGGCCGTAGAAGCGTTCGGCGTGCGCGGCGATGGCGTGCCTCAGCTCCGGGACGCCGGTGCCCGGAGGGTACTGGTTGCCCAGGCCCTTCATGATGGCGTCGGCCGCCGCCCGGGCGATCTGGGCCGGACCGTCGGTGTCCGGGAAGCCCTGGCCGAGGTTGATCGATCCGGTCGCGACCGCGCGGGCGGACATCTCGGCGAATATCGTGGTGCCCAGGCCCTCGAGGCGCCGGTTCAGCAGTGGTCGTTTCAGTGCGGGTCGGCTCACCCCTCCATGACATCATGTCGCGACCGGTCGCGCGCCAGCTAAGCTGCGGCTATGCGTGTCGCGTTGTGCCAGATCCCGGTCAGCTCCGTACCTGACGTCAACTCCGGGCGGGTCCGGGCAGCCCTGGGCGAGGCCGCCGACCAGGGCGCGGACCTGGCTATATTCCCCGAGGCGACCCAGGTCAGGTTCTCCTCGGACCTGCGGGCGGCCGCCCAGCCGCTGGACGGCGCGTTCTGCTCGGGCCTGGCGTCGGCGGCCAAGGACACCGGGGTCGCGCTGGTGGCGGGCGTCTTCGAGCCCGCCCCGGACGGCCGGGTGTACAACACCGCCGTGGCCTACGACGGGGCCGGGGAGCTGGTCGCCTCGTACCGGAAGCTGCACCTGTTCGACGCGTTCGGGCACCGCGAGTCGGACCAGGTCGCGCCGGGGTCGGCGCCGGTCATCTGCACGCTCGCGGGGATAGCGACCGGGCTGGAGATCTGCTACGACGTGCGGTTCGGCGAGCTGTCCCGGGCCCTGGCCGTGGCCGGGGCCTCGCTGCTCGTGCTGCCCGCCGCCTGGGCCGCGGGGCTGTTCAAGGAGGACCACTGGGTCACGCTGGTCCGGGCCCGGGCCATCGAGAACACGGTGTGGGTGGCCGCGGTCGGGCAGGTGCCCGACCCGGACGAGCCGCCCACCCGGGCCGCGACCGGGATCGGGCGCAGCATGCTGGTCGACCCGCTGGGCGTGGTCAGGATCGACCTCGGACCCGCCCCCGGGATGGCGGTGGCCGAGATCGACGCCGGGCTGATCGGGACCGTCCGGGCCGCCGTGCCGTCCCTGGCTAACCGCAGGGAAGACGTCTTCGGCAAGCCGGTGGCCGTCCCGGGCCGCTGAAGCGCCTGCGCCCTCACCGGATGGGTGACTGCCAGAAGACGGGCTGCTCGCCGGCCGGCGAGGCGGTGAAGCCCACGCCGGTCAGCGTGCGGCCGGAGGCGGCGAGGCCGGTGATGGCCTGGATGCCGGGTCCGGCCAGGCCCTGCCCGGCCGGGGTGACCGCCTTCCAGGCCGACCCGTCCGCCGAGGTCCACACCACCACGTCCTGGTGGCCCGGGGTGCGGCCGAACGTTCCGGTCGCGATGAACCCGCCGCCGGCTGCGGCGAGCGCGGTGGCGGACGCGGTGCCGGAGGGAACCGGCAGCGCGGCCTCGGTCCAGACGGCGCCGCCGTCGGACGAGCTCGCGGCGAACGGCAGCTGTTGGCCCGCCGCGGTGACCACCGTGCCCACGGCGGCCAGCGCGCGGCCGTTGCCCGCGACGTGCCGCAGCACGGCCCTCGTGGCGCCGGCGGGCAGGGGCAGGTCCACCTGGGTCCAGGCCCGGCCGTCCGGCGACGTCCAGGCGGACGCCCGGGCGCCGGCCGAGCCCACCGCGACGAACCCGTGCGGGCTGGCGGTGACGGCCAGCATCTGGCTGCCGGCGCTCCCTGCCGCGCCGGGGGTCGCCTCGCCCGCGCGGCGCCAGCCGGTCAGGCCCGCGGACCACCAGGCCGCCGCGACCGCCCGGCCCGAGACGACCTGGTAGCCGACGATGACGTAGCCGGAGGGCCCGGCGGCGGACTGCGCGGTGAACAGGCCGGGCCCGGCGAAGGCGGCCTCCCCGTCGGCGGCCTGCCAGCTGCTGCCGGTCGGGGAGCCGACCACCACCGGGTGCTGCGCGGCGACCGCGGTGACGCCGCCGACGGCGAGCCAGCCGGCCGCGCCGTACGTCACGCTGGTCAGCTGCTGTACCCCAGGCCGGCCGAGCACCGCCGGCGTCTGGCCGGCGGCCCGCGTCCAGGAGTTTCCGCCGTCCGCGGAGATCCAGGCCGCGGGGTAGCCGTTGGCGCTGCCCACCGCGACCTGCCTGCCGTTCCCGGCCGCGACCGCGTTGAGGGCCAGCTGAGGATCGGCGGCGCCGCGGATCTTCGCGACGTCGACCTGGTCCGGCACGGCCTGCGGGCCCAGGACGGTGATCAGCGGCTGGCGGCTGTACGGGTCGCCCGTGGTCGTTCCCGCCGCGACGACGGCACCGTCGCCGGCCATGGTCACGCCCGAGACCGACTCCGCTGCGGTGCCGGCGAACGCGGGGGTCTGCTGCCAGGAAGCGCCGTCCGGGGACACGAAGGCGGTCCAGGTCCGGCCCGCGCGGCCGAGGATCACCGCGCCGCCAGGGCCGCCGTTCAGCATGTCGGCGGCGAAGCCGGCAGGCGTGCCGAGGGTAGCTTCGAACGTCCAGGCCGTGCCGTTCGGGGAACGGTAGACGTCCACCGCCGGCCTGGTGCCCGCCGTGGCCGACCTGAACAGGATGAACCCGTCACGGGTAACCGCCTCGCCGCTGATCTGCGCCCGCGCGCCATGCCCGGCCGGCGCCACGGCCGGGCGGACGGCCAGCGTCCAGGTCGCGCCGCCGTCACCGCTCAGCCACGCGGCGCTGGTCCGGACGGTCACCGCCCGCCCAGCCCGGCCGGTGACCTCGGCCACGTCCCCGGCGATCAGCACCTGGTTCCGGTAGGCCGCCGCGTACCTGATGTCGAGGGCCCGGCCGGTCCCCGCCGCGAGGCGGAGCTGCCCGGCGCCGAGCCTGCGCCAGCTGATCCCGTTGCGCGACAGGAAGACCACGGGGCTGGCCTTCGCCTGGTCTCCGCCCGGCACGTTCGCCCCGGCGGCGATGAAACCGGCCGCGGTCCGGCGCAGCACGCTGATCTGGTCGCCGGGCAGCAACGGCAGCCCGGCGGCCGAGGACAGCGTCCAGGTCCGGCCGTCGGTGCTCGTCCAGATCGAACCGGGGCCGATGGCGACCCAGGCGCCGGGCCCGCCCGCCACGAACCGGGCCGGGTGGCCGGGGGGCGGCGGTCCGCCGCCCGGGGCCCGTACCGACCCCATGGCCCAGGAACGCCCGTCGTCCAGCGACACGAAGAACTGAGCGCGGGCGATGCGCGCGCCGGCCTGCGACCCCACCGCCACGATCTCGGCGCCGTCGCTGGTCACCCGGCCGAGCGTCTGGCTGATGCCCCGGCCGGTGTCCGCCGCGGTGAACTCGCGGCCGGCGAGGGTGGCGGGGGGGAACCCCAGCGAACTCGGGGCCGGCGCATTCCCGGGATGGCTGCCGTTAGCACCCGCTATCACCACGACCGAGACGCCGAAAACGGTCATGGCCAGGATCGGGATCGCCACCCGCAGCGCCAGCCCGCGGAACTCCAGCGCGGACAGGAATTGCTTGAACCAGCTGCGTTTCGCGGGCTCGGGCCGGAACGAGCGGAGCAGGCGCGCCCACTCTGTGCGCGCCGCCCTGAGGTCGGACCGGGTGCCATCCGTCCCGGCGGGAACCGTCCTGGCCAGGCCGAAGGGGTCCGGGCTGAAGGAGCCCGGGTCGAAGGGGGCGGCGCCCTGGATCCCATGGATCCCCTGGATCCCTTGGGCGCGGCCGTCGAACTCGAAGCCGGGCATGACCAGCTCGTGCCGCGGCGAGGCCGGCGGCGGCGCGGACCCCGGCTGGTTCACCGTCGGCGTGTACCTGAACCGCTGCCTGAACCGCCGTGGCTGGCCCTCCGCCTGCTGCGGCATCACCTCGGGATGCCTCGCACTGGCCGGGCTGCGCAGAGCCCGGTACCCGCCGTCCCCGTGGTCAGCCTGCGGCCACCCCGGCTGGCGATCCGGCGGTGACCTCCGGCCCTCGAATTCGTAGCCGGGCACGCTCCCGAATCTGTCGGCCCGCGGCGGGACCGGCGAGCCGGCCGCGGGGTGCGGACGCCGGCGACCCCGGGGACCACGCGCGTCGTCAGCCCCGGGATTGCCGGTCGGATCCCTTGTCACCACTGCCTTTTGCCGTCGCGGGGGTGCGGAGATGGGGCGGGGCGAACCAAGAACGCCCGTCTGCCGCTCCCGCCGATGGTACCGGCCGGCACCCCGCCTTGACCGGGACTTCGGCGCACGCCAGAGCCTCCTCGAGGGGTTCTTGAAAAATGACGGGTTCACTGCCGGCGATGACTCGCGGGTAGCCTTGATGAGTGAACGCCAACCAACGATTCACATCTTCGGAAGAGGGTCTTGGGGACGATGTCCGCCGTGCCTTCTGGGTCATCGCAGGGTAACGCGGAGGCCAGCGAGCCCGCCGCGTCATACGAGCCCGGGTCATCACAGCAGCCAGCCAGCACGCCGCGTCCGGCGGGCGGATCAGATCCCGCCGCAAGCCAGGCAGACTTCGGCGCCAACGAATGGCTCGTAGAGGAGCTTTACCAGCGATACCTGACCGACCCCGGTTCGGTGGACCGGGCCTGGTGGAGCTTCTTCGCCGACTACCAGCCGTCCATCCCCAACGGAACCGGACCCCAGCCGGTCATCGCGGCGCCCGCACCGCCGAGCCAGCAGGCCGCGCCCCCCGGGCCGCAGGCTGCCCAGGTTCCCCCTCAGGCACCGCAAGCACCTCAGGGACCTTCTCAGGCCGCACCAGCTTCTCAGGCACCGCAGGCCGCACCAGCTCCACCGGTTACATCACCCGTGCAGGCCCCGCAGGTGTCACCGGCCGTGCCTCCTCCCCCGGCCTCACCCGGCACCGAGGTCAGCAGGCTGCGCGGCGCCGCGGCGCGCGCCGTCACCAACATGACGGCGAGCCTGTCCGTGCCCACGGCCACCAGCGTCCGCTCGGTACCGGCGAAGCTCCTGGTGGACAACAGGATCGTCATCAACAACCACCTGCGTCGCGGCCGGGGCGGCAAGGTGTCCTTCACGCACCTGATCGGGTACGCGGTGGTCCAGGCGCTCAAGGCGCTGCCGGAGATGAACGACGCCTACACCGAGGAAGACGGCAAGCCTGCCATCGCCCGGCCCGAGCACGTCACCCTGGGCTTGGCCATCGACGTGCAGACAGACGACGGGAGCAGGCAGCTGCTCGTGCCGAACATCAAGGCGGCGGAAGAGATGGACTTCCGGCTGTTCTGGACGACGTATGAGGACATCGTGCGCCGGGCGCGGACGAACAAGCTGGCGGTCGCCGACTTCCAGGGCACCACGGCCACCATCACCAACCCGGGCACCATCGGCACGGTCCACTCGGTGCCGCGGCTGCTGCCCGGGCAGGGCTGCATCGTCGGCCTCGGCGCGATGGAGTACCCGGCCGCCTACCAGGGCGCGTCCGAGGAGACCCTGGCCCGGCTGGCGATCAGCAAGTCGATCACGCTCACCTCGACCTACGACCACCGGATCATCCAGGGCGCCCAGTCCGGGGAGTTCCTGAAGAAGATCCACGAGCTGCTGCTCGGCGAGGACGGCTTCTACGACGACATCTTCGCCGCGCTGCGCATCCCGTACGAGCCCGTCCGCTGGGTCAAGGACTTTCCCTACGGTCACGAGGATGATGTCGCCCGGTCCGCCCGGGTACAGGAGCTGATCCACGCCTACCGGGTGCGCGGCCACCTGATGGCCGACACCAACCCGCTCGAGGTGACCCAGCGCAAGCACCCCGACCTGGACATCAACCTGCACGGGCTGACGCTGTGGGACCTGGAGCGCGAGTTCCCCACCGGCGGCTTCGGCGGGAAGCCGCGGATGAAGCTGCGGGATATCCTCGGCGTGCTGCGCGACTCGTACTGCCGCACCGTCGGCACCGAGTACATGCACATCCAGGACCCGGAGGAACGCCGCTGGCTGCAGGCGCGCATCGAGGTCCCGCACCCGCGGGCCGAGCACGACGAGCAGCTCCGCATCCTGTCCCGGCTCAACGTGGCCGAGGCGTTCGAGATGTTCCTGCAGACGAAGTTCGTCGGCCAGCGCAGGTTCTCCCTCGAGGGCGCCGAATCCCTGATCCCGCTCATCGACGCGGTGCTCGCCGAGGCGGCCGGAGCAGACCTGGACGAGGCCGTGATCGGCATGGCGCACCGCGGCCGGCTGAACGTGCTCGCGAATATCGTCGGCAAGTCCTACGCGCAGATCTTCAAGGAGTTCGAGGGCAACCTGGACCCGAGCAGCGCGCAGGGCTCCGGCGACGTCAAGTACCACCTCGGCGCGGAGGGAACCTTCCGGGCACCCGACGGCCGGACGATCAAGACCTCGCTGGTGGCCAACCCGAGCCACCTGGAAGCGGTCGATCCGGTCCTCGAAGGGGTCGTCCGGGCCAGGCAGGACGTGATCAACAAGGGCGAGCCCGGCTTCACCGTGCTGCCCGTGCTCATCCACGGCGACGCCGCGTTCGCCGGGCAGGGCGTGGTCGCCGAGACGCTCAACCTGTCGCTGCTGCGCGGGTACCGGACCGGCGGCACGGTGCACATCATCGTGAACAACCAGGTGGGATTCACCACCGCCCCGCAATACTCGCGGTCAAGCGTGTACGCCACCGACGTGGCCCGGATGATCCAGGCCCCGATCTTCCACGTCAACGGGGATGACCCCGAGGCCGTGGCGCGGGTCGCGCGGCTGGCCTTCGCCTACCGGCAGACGTTCAAGAAAGACGTGGTCGTCGACATGATGTGCTACCGCAAGCGGGGGCACAACGAGACCGACAACCCGTCGTTCACGCAGCCGCTGATGTACGACCTGGTCGAGGCGAAGCGCTCCACCAGGAAGGTGTACACCGAGTCGCTGATCGCCCGCGGCGACATCACCATGGAGGAAGCCGAGGCGGCGCTGCGCGACTACCAGCAGCAGCTCGAGCGGGCTTTCACTGAGACCAGGGACGCCGCGGAGCGCCCGGCCGAGCCGGGCACGGTGCTGCGGCCCGAGCCGGAAGACCGCCCGGTCAACCACCAGGCGGTGCCCACCGCGGTGTCCGCGGAGGTGGTCAAGCGGATCATCGATACCCAGGTCAACCTGCCCCCCGACTTCACCGTTCACCCGCGGCTCAAGCCGCTGCTCGACCGCCGGGCCGCGATGACCGAGGAGGACGCCATCGATTGGGCCACCGGCGAGCTGCTGGCGTTCGGCTCGCTGATCGCCGACGGTCATCCGGTCCGGCTCGTCGGCCAGGACTCCAGGCGCGGGACGTTCGGGCAGCGGCACGCGGTGCTGGTGGACCGGCACACCGGCGCGGAGTACACGCCGCTCAAGCAGCTCGACGCCGGAGCCGCCAAGTTCTTCGTGCACGACTCGCTGCTGTCGGAGTACGCGGCGATGGGCTTCGAGTACGGCTACTCCGTCGCCCGCCCGGAAGCCCTGGTCTGCTGGGAGGCCCAGTTCGGCGACTTCGCCAACGGCGCGCAGACCATCATCGACGAGTTCATCAGCTCCGGCGAGCAGAAGTGGGGCCAGCGCTCCGGCGTCGTGCTGCTGCTGCCGCACGGCTACGACGGCCAGGGCCCGGACCACTCCTCCGCCCGGGTCGAGCGGTTCCTCTCGCTGTGCGCGCAAGACAACATGACAGTGGCGATGCCGACCACACCGGGCAACTACTTCCACCTGCTGCGCTGGCAGGGCCTGTCCGACCGGCACAAGCCGCTCATCGTGTTCACCCCGAAGTCCATGCTCAGGCTGAGGGCGGCGAGCTCCGCGGTCAGCGACTTCACCACCGGGTCGTTCCGGCCGCTGATCGGACCGCCAGCGGGCGGGGAGGCTGACGTCCGCCGGGTGCTGCTGTGCGCCGGGAAGGTGTACTACGACCTCGCCGCACGGCGCCACGAAGTCGGCGCGACGGACACCGCGATCGTCAGGGTCGAGCGGCTGTACCCGCTGCCCGTCTCAGAGCTGTGCGCCGAACTGGCCCGGTACCGCGCCGCCGAATCGATCACCTGGATCCAGGAGGAGCCGGCCAACATGGGCGCCTGGCCGACCATGGCGCTGAAGCTGCCGCGGGTGCTGAGCCGCGAGGTCGGCGTGGTGTCGCTGCCCGCGAGCTCCGCGCCGGCGACAGGCTCAGCGGCCCAGCACGCCGCGTCCCACCGGGAAATCATCGAGACCGCGATCCCTTCGGCGTAGGGGTCCGGATGTACTTCACCGACCGCGGCATCGAGGAACTGGCGGACCGGCGGGGCGACGAGCAGGTCAGCGTCGCCTGGCTGGCCGAACGGCTCCGTGACTTCGTGGACCTCAACCCGGGCTTCGAGACCGCGGTTGACCGGCTGGCCAGCTGGCTCGCCCGCCTGGACGACGAGGAAGACCTTTAAACCCTCTCTTGCCGAACGGGCAGTGGTAACAGCCCCGAGGGCACAAGACGCGGTGGTTCGCGATATGTCTTGACTATGGGACGATGCGATATATCGTTAGAGGTGGCGGCTGAGCGCGCGGGAAGGACGGGTGGCATGGCGCACTGGACCATCGAGGCTCCCACGAGCCTGGACTTCGATGACATGACGGCGCTCCGGGTCAGGCTGATGGCCGGGTCGGTGGCCGTGCTCGCCACCGACGGGAAGCCTTCGCTAGACGTGGCGAGCATCACCGGTGATCCGCTGGACGTGACGTATGAAGACGGAGTGCTGACGATCACTCACGACAATCTCACCTGGGAGGGACTGCTGAAGTGGCTGCGGCCGCAACGGCACTCAGCGACGGTGACGGTCACGGTACCGCGGACGTGCCCGACGCAGGTCGGCGTGGTCAGCGCCACAGCGGTGATGTCGGGCATCAGCGCCAGGGCATCGGTCAAGAGCGTCTCCGGCGAGATCACGCTGGACGGCGTGACCGGTGACGTGGACGCCCATACGGTGTCGGGGGCGCTCGAGGCGCAAGGGATCAACGGCAAGCTCAATTTCAACACCGTGTCCGGTGACCTGACCCTGGCCGAGGGCTGGCTGGAGCGCCTGGATGCGAACGCGGTGAGCGGCGACGTGACCGCGGACATCGACCTTGACCCGCTGGGCGGCATGCGCGTCACCACGGTGTCCGGCGAGGTGACGCTCAGGCTCCCGGCCGAGGCCGACGCCCGGGTCCAGCTGCACTCGATGTCGGGAGACGTCCGCAGCGAATTCGCCGAGCTCAGGTCGGTGTCCGCGCCCGCGTCTCATGGCGTAAGCGGTAGCCTTGGCGCCGGCTCCGGACACGTGTCTGTGACCACGATGTCCGGGCGGGTCATGCTGCTACGGCGTGTCGAGCGCGAAACCGCACCACAGGGTGCTCGGCCGGACAATGATCAGCCTGATAATGAGAATGAGATGGAAGGCGAGGCCAGTTGAGTCCGGTATTCCGCCACGGCAGCCTCCGGCTGTACCTGCTTAGGCTCCTCGACGAGGAGCCCAGGCACGGCTATGAGATCATCCGGCTGCTGCGCGACCGGTTCATGGGCGTTTACTCGCCCTCGCCAGGCACGATCTACCCACGGCTGGCCCGCCTTGAGGAAGAGGGCCTGGTCACCCACGACGAGGTGGATGGCCGCAAGGTTTACCGGATCACCGAGGCCGGCCGCGAGGAGCTGCGCAGCCGCAGCGATGAGCTCGACGAGCTCGAGGAAGAGCTGTCCGCGTCGGTCAGTGACATCGTCCGCGAGGTCAGGGAGGACGTCAGGCAGACCGTACGCAGCCTGCGCGAGGAGCTGACCTGGGCCGCCCGAGAGTCCCGCCGGATGAGCCGGGACATGCACACCGATATCCGCGAGCAGGCCAGGCAGGCCCGGGACGAGGCGCGGGAACAGGCCCGGCAGGCCCGCGAAGAAGCGCGCGAGCAGGCCCTGCAGACGCGGGACGAAGCAAAGGACCAGGCCAGGCAGACCCGCGAAGATGCCCGATGGGCCCGCGAGGAAGCCCAGTGGGCCCGCGAGGATGCCTGGGAGCAGGCGACCGATGAAGGACAAGCGGACGAACCGGGTGCCGCGGACTCCGCGGCGTCCGCTGGATCCGCTGGGTCCGCGGGCTCAACAGGTCCCGATCGAGCCGAGGCGCTCGGGCAGGAGGCGCTCCGACGGGTGCGCGAGCGGGCGCGCCGGCTGCGCGAGGAGGCCCAGCGGGCCCGCGAGGAATCCTCAAGGCCTTCGGGTTCGGGGGGGCCGCGCGACCGGATCCGCGAAGAGGCCGGCGCACGGTTCCACGCTGGTGAACAGGACTGGGAACCACCCGGCTGGACGGGGCGGGGCCACGGGCCCGGCTGGACGGACTGGCCCGGCCGCCGCGGCTGGGAAGAGTGGGCGCGGATGCGCGGGCGGCGCGGCTGGACCGGACCGCTCGACTTCGGGACCTTCAAGGATCTGGAGCGGGTAGCCGTCCAGTTCACCTCTGACCTGAGGAAACTGGCCATGCAATCGACTACCGCCGGCGAGAACGTCATCAGTGATCTGCGCACGATCTTGGAAGAAGCGCTGGAGCGCATCAAGACCGAAATCTTCGGCGTCGCTCACGAGGCACCGGGGCAGCGGGATGCCGGCCAGGCCGCAGGCGAGCCGGACGCCGCAGGCTCGCGGGACACCGCAGGCCAGCCGGACGCCGCAGGCTCGCGGGACACCGCAGGCCAGCCGGACGCCGCAGGCTCGCGGGACACCGCAGGCCAGCCGGACGCCGCAGGCTCGCGGGACACCGCAGGCCA
>Ga0187780_10001514_pt1 | contig 17555 bp, 13 predicted proteins | sample 1015_Q2_SP10_20__FD_132429 | JGI IMG/M metagenome (GOLD analysis project Ga0187780, IMG submission 132429) | Tropical peat soil microbial communities from peatlands in Department of Meta, Colombia - 1015_Q2_SP10_20_MG | ecosystem: Environmental > Terrestrial > Soil > Wetlands > Peat | place...
TCAACTGGTTCGGGGAAACCCGAACCGAGTTTCCACGTACCGACAGACCGAGTTCCAGGCCGTCCCGGGACATGGCGGTGATCGCACCCGGCCTGCTCGCAAAGCGCGGCATGCCCACGCCATTTCTTCCATAGAGAGCAGTATTGCCACGATTACGAAAATAGTTGTTCGTAATGTTGGTGATGTTCGTAATACGCGTGTTCGTGATATTCACGTTGCGAAAATAGCCTGGTCCCGCGTGGTACCAGGGGAAGAACGGCTCGCCCCATCCCAGCGGGCACCAGCCAAAACCTCCGTGGAAGCCAACTCCAAAGCCCCAACCCCAGCCAAAGCCAAGGCCCCAGCGAGGACCACCAAACCAGGCCACCAGAGCTGGCGCATACCACGGGCGTACCCAGTACGGTCCCGGAGCCCATCCCCAATATCCACCCCACCATACCCAGCGCCCGTAGTGAAATGGCGCGAAACCCCACGGATAATAGTCGGCCCAAGTCCAGCCCCAGGGCGCTACCCAAATCCAGTGACCGTAGGTGTACGGTGCCCAATCCGGAGCAACTGAAGCAGGAACCCAGATCGCTCCGTAATCCGGAGTGTCTTTCCAGGTTCCGTATTCGTCGAGATCGTCTGCGCCAACTGTGCCGGGTGCAACGTGCCGTGCCGAGACGGACTGATCGAGCCGTTTATCGCGCGTTCTACACCATTCATCGAAACCATCGGGCGCCGGTGCGTTGTGCGTTTCGTGCGCCAGAGAGGTGCCAGTGTTGAACTGCACCTGCTCACCTTCGTGTACTCGCACCGCCTGCCCCTGCCCTGTGGCTTCACCTTCGCCCTTCATGACCGTAACCAACGTAGTATCGGCATTCGGATCCACGTCGAAGCGGTAGTCTCCAGGCTTCGAGAGTGTGAATGCCAGATTTGGCGTATCGACTTCCCAGGTTTCGCCGTCGTACAACTTGCGCAGATGCACATTGAGCGCGCCCTGGTGTAACGAGACCTGCACCACGTCATTGTTTACGTTGGTGAGGGTCAGACTGGTTTCGGAGTTGATCCTAATGTGGCCAGTTCCGAAGTCTAATTCTGCGCGCGAATTCTTGTCAGCCCAGACATTGTCGGCGATCGTAAGTGGGCGATTGGCTTCTGCCTGCACCCAGTCGTCAGTTCCGTGGGGCTGCACGGATACCTGGCCGGTCATGTAGTCCACCCGAGCCACTCGGCCAGGGGGGTCGGTTGTACCCGCAGATTCGTCCTGCGCCCACGCCGAAGAAACCAGAGAGACGGCTAGAAGTAGCAAGAAACTCATCGGAATAATGCGTTCTAAGTGTTTCATGGCCTTTCTCCCTGAACTCCGCTTGGCGCTGCGTTCTGGAGGTGTGTCCGATCGACTGGCCCCCATTGTTATCAGACTGCCAGTTGTATAAACCCCAGTGAGGGCAATGAGTTGCTCCGCTTACGATTGGTGGAGTTCAAAGCTAAGTGGTTAGATTGCAATAGGATGCGAACCTACAAGGCTGGCTCAAAGCTCTCGGGCTAACACTTCCGAGGGATATCTTAGGCTCTTCCGGGCTATTGGGAAGGTTCGGCAACGCCCGTAAACTTTGGAGTACATCTGACATTACTACCCTCGCGAATGATCCAGCGATTCGCAGTGTTTTGTGGTAAGACCGGAAAGCTCTCAAGGAAACGGTCATATGGACGATAAACGCCGCCGCAATCGAAAAAAGGCTGTACTGCCGGTTCGAGTTTCCGGCAACGATAGCACGGGTAACGCGTATTCCGATCTGGTTCACACTTTGGATATCACGGAATCGGGCGCGAGCTTGGGCGGCTTGCGGCATCCCCTTGAAGTCGGCACCTTAGTGACGCTGCAATACAAGCAGCACCGCGCCAGCTTTCGAGTGGTTTGGACGAAGGCGGTTGCGGGTCATAACGAGCATCGGGTCGGCCTGCAGGCGCTCGATCCAAAAAGTTTGTGGGGATTCGGTACGGAGTTGCGCACAGAGGCAACAGCTCAAGCGATATTGCCGGTCGTTGCACCGTCCGAAGCATAGACAGGTCGTAAAATCATTCTTTCCTTAAACATCCATGCAAAATTCTGCCTAGGGATCGTGTTGCAGACAGAATATCCGCTGGGAGTCCCTTGAATCTCAACCCTAACATGCTGCATCTTGTAGCCTTATGACGAAGATTCATATCCCTACGCCTTTGCGGCAATACGTCGGTAAACAAGCGGATGTTGCCGTCAAAGGGGGAACGGTCGCCGAGGCGCTTTCGGAACTGGTTTCGAGACACCCTGAGCTGCGCCGCCACCTCTACACGGACGATGGTAGGCTTCGCGCTTTCGTGAATGTTTATGTGAACGACGAAGACGTGCGCTACCTGCAGAAAGAAGCGACAGTGATCAAAGATAGCGATACAATCTCCATTGTGCCTTCCATCGCGGGCGGAAGGTTTGGATCATCGCTTCTATGATTCGCAATTTCCAGATCGGTAAAAGCTTCATAATGCCCTGCCGCTGTTGTTGCCAGTGTTGTTGTCCCTTCTGTTGTTAGTTCCCATCGAGAATCGAAAAAACAGAACTTCTGAGGCCCTTTATGGCGACCGTTACTCAAGCACAACCCGGAACCGCAGCTCTTAACAATGACGAGATTCTGCGTTACTCGCGTCACCTCATCATGCCGGAGGTCGGCATGGAAGGTCAGCAAAAACTGAAAGCTGCGCGGGTGCTGTGCATCGGCGCTGGTGGACTAGGCTCGCCGCTTGCCCTCTACCTCGGTGCCGCCGGCGTTGGAATGCTCGGAATTGTTGATTTCGACGTCGTGGACTACACCAATCTGCAGCGGCAGATTATTCACAGCACATCTGACGTTGGGCGTAAGAAGCTGGAATCAGCCACCGAGAAACTGAAAGCCATCAACCCATTCCTAGACGTCCGCACGTTTGAAACCAAGCTGACGAGCGAGAACGCTATCGAGTTGTTCCAGGATTTCGACATCATAGCCGATGGAACTGATAACTTTCCGACCCGCTATCTCGTGAATGATGCCTGTGTCCTGACCGGTAAACCTAATGTCTACGGGTCCATCTTCCGCTTCGAAGGTCAGGCTAGTGTGTTCGCTACCGAAGATGGGCCGTGCTATCGCTGCCTGTACCCTGAGCCACCACCGCCAGGGCTGGTTCCTTCGTGCGCCGAAGGTGGCGTGCTGGGCATCTTGCCGGGTTTGGTTGGCGTAATTCAGGCTACGGAAGTCATCAAACTTATCTTGGGCAGAGGTGAGCCGCTCATCGGCCGCTTATTGCTGGTCGATGCGTTGGGAATGAAATTCCGCGAGCTCAAGCTGCGCAAGAATCCCGACTGCCCAGTTTGCGGCACGCATCCTACGATCACAAAGCTGATAGACTACAACCAGTTTTGCGGAGTTCGTGGTGAGGAGAAAGCAGTGGAATCAGCTATTCCAGAAATACAAGTTGAGGAATTGAAGCGCCGACTGGATGCGGGCGAGGACTTGTTCGTGCTCGACGTGCGCGAGCCGCACGAATATCAGATTTGCAACATTGGCGGACATCTCATCCCGCTCAATGATCTTCCAAAACGCATCAACGAACTGGACTCCAGCCGGGAAATCGTCGCGCACTGCAAGATGGGAGGCCGCAGTGCGAAAGCGGTTCAATTTCTCCGGCAAGCAGGATTTCAGAAGGTGCACAACTTGAAGGGCGGCATTATCGCTTGGGCGGACCGCATCGATCCCAAAATGCCGAAATACTAGATTGCGTTAAACGAGGTCAGGGTAAGAAAAGGGGAGCGCTAGCTCCCCTTTTTGACACTTCACCCAGTTACTTTACTTGCTGGCAGTGCTGCCCTCACCACTACCCGGGTTCTGTCCGATTTGCAGGGCATACTTTTTCCCGCCGAACCGGACTTCTGCCAGCGATTTCGTTCCGTCGCCGTTGTCCTTAATCACCGCTGAATCCGAACTGGGAACTTGAGACAGACCCATCAGCGTTGCCGGTGTCGTCGCGACTACTTTCTTGCCTTTCATGATGTTCAGTTGGACGTTCTGACCCGTGCCTTCCCAGTTCAGTGAATACTCACCGGCAGGCAGCTTCGTCCCGCTCACGGTGACATCGCTCAGAGTCTGTAGTGATCCCTTATTGCTAGCCGCGAATAGACTGGTTGCAAGCAGCATTGTGAGCCCTAACAGCAAGCCCCTGGAAACGCTTGTGCACTTCATGAAATTCTCCATTTTCTTCCCGAATACGTCGGGAGCGGTTCTGGGCGGCTTGGTTTCGCTTTCGCCGAGACTTGCGTTTCTCGACGAAAGGCCTACAATTGCTGCCGCGGGGTTCGGAAGAAAGCGCAGGCCGCTACGCCTGCACCTTCTGCTCAAGGGATTGTGCTCACCTGGGCCGCCAAACCGAGTGTGAGTTCAGTCCCTTAACCCCTGAATCTCTCTTGGAGCCGAGCCGGTGTCTACCCCGTCTTTGCTCAACGTGACCAGATACGTCCGTGGCCAGCTAAAAGTTCCATTACGATTCAAATCGTACTTACTGGATTCGACGCTCACCTGATTGGGTCGTTAGCAAATTTCGTCGACACAGGGTGTAAATGTTTTGTTACAGCTGCGCATAAGTCGCAACCATTCGTTCACAATTTTTTGCAATCACGCCACGCTGCATAAACCGGGTGCACACCAACGGCCAAAGAAAGAAATGAGAAATATCTGGGAGTGGTTATGTTTGAGGTACGCGGCCACTAGTGCGGTGTTCGCAAGCGGAACCGCGCGTTCATAAACGGACAGGCAGGACCAAGCACCTACTTAACTCGCAATACGATCTTTCCAAAATTTTTTCCGTCCGCCAGCAAACGATACGCTTCTTGAACTTGTTCGAAGGCCAGAATTTGACCTATGACTGGCCGGAGATGTCCTCCTGAAGTCCACGCGGAAAGTTCCCGCCAGCCGACTTCCATCAGGGCGCGATTTGCAGAAAGATAAGTCAGCCACAGCCCGTGCACGCTTGCACCTTTTGCATAGAGCAGGCGCGTATCCAATGTCGGTTTCTCTCCGGTCGCACTTCCATAAACAATCACGCGGCCGAAATCCCGGAGGCAGCGAACGCTTTTTGCCACGTGCTCTCCGCCCAACATTTCGAATACCGCGTCCACCCCTTCGCCGTGCGTCAGATCTTTGATGGCTTCTTCATAGTCTTGTTGCTTGTAATTGATGCCGTGCAGCAATCCCAGCTTTTTGACTCGCGCCAGTTTCTCGTCGGACGATGATGTTCCAAACATCTCTACCCCAAGCAACTTCCCGATCTGCACTGCGGCGGTCCCTACGCCACCGGCCACGGCGTGAATCAAAACTCGCGGAGCATCTGCACCTGGCGTGGTCTCAGTCAATCCGGCTTTCCAATATGCGAAATATGCAGTGAAGTAGTTAACAGGAAAAGCTGCGCATTCCTCCGCACTCCACTCGGCAGGTGCAGGCCACAGTAATTCCGATCGGGCCGCGGTCCGCTCGGCAAATGCAGCATATTGCGTGTATCCCATCATGCGTCGCCCATCGCCTTTCCTCACGCCATAGAATTCCCGTCCCGCAATCAATGGCGGCTTTGGTGTTCCCGGATAACCTCCTTGGGCCGTCAGCACGTCGGCAAAGTTCAGGCCTGCGGCTTCGACTTGAACTATTTCCTGTCCGGCCGCAGGAGTTGGCTCAGGCATGTCGCGGATCTCAAGCACCTCCGGCCCGCCAAATCGGGTGATCACAATCGCCTTCATGCGGTGAGTCTACCAAGCGACAGCGGTGGTTTGCACAGCCACCTCAAGCGCATCACATTCGCCTGTGACTTGCGTAATGCTATAAGATGCGCAACGGGTATATACTTCAGTCGACATATTGTTAGCTCCCGGCCTGCTCGGCAGGCGGGTAGCGGAGCATATCTCATAGCTGGGTTGCCTCTTCATAAGCTCCGCATTAAATCATTGGCCGCTGAGGTTGGGTGTCGCGCAGGGGCCAGTGGGAACCGGCGGATGCACGTGGCCGGTTCCGGGGAGGTTTTTCATGGGTTTGGTACTGGTTCGGATTTTATTCATTGTTTTCGTTGCAATCACCTGTTACCTAATTCAGCCGTTCGGAATCGCCCCGAAATCGTATGCGGCGGGCGCGGGCGCGCTCTTAGGACTTGCAGTCGTTTTATTCGAATGGCGATTGCGCTTAGTCAGTCTCAAGCGTCTCATCGGTGCTGCCATCGGCAGCATTCTGGGTATATTTGGCGCTTACCTGTTTGCGCTTGTCATCCGCAATAGCATTGCGCCCGGTCCAACTCAAAGCTTCCTGCAAATCATGGTCATGCTGTTGATGGCCTACGTGGGTCTCGTGGTCGGCGCAAATAAAGGCGACTTGCTCAACCTGGCTGCCCTCGGCGGGATTTTCGGCGGAGAAAAACAGTCGAAGCGAAGCTACAAGATTCTTGATACCAGCGTCATTATCGATGGCCGCATCGCCGATATCGCCGAAACCGGATTTCTGGATGGCATCCTGGTAATCCCGCAGTTTGTGCTTCGCGAGTTGCAGCTTGTGGCAGATTCCGCCGATTCTCTGAAGCGCAATCGCGGCCGGCGCGGCTTGGACATTTTGCAGCGTCTCCAAAAAGTCGCGTCCGTGCAAATCCAGATTGTAGAAGACGATTTTCCCACCGTTCGAGAAGTCGATTTGAAGCTGATCGAATTGGCCAAGCTTTACGAAGGCAAGATCATTACCAATGATTTCAATTTGAACAAGGTTGCCCAACTACAGGGCGTTGAGGTGCTGAACATCAACGAACTGGCGAACTCGCTGAAGCCGATCGTCCTGCCAGGCGAGGCCATGAAGGTGTTCATCCTCAAGGAAGGTAAAGAATATAACCAGGGAGTCGCCTATCTGGACGACGGAACTATGGTGGTTGTCGACAATGCTCGCAAGATGATTGGAAAGACCGTCGACATCTCGGTGACCTCCGTCTTGCAGACCACCGCGGGAAAAATGATCTTTGGCAAGTGGGATGAGCGGGCTGCGCCTCGCGCCGATTCGCGACCGTCCGTGATGGTCACTACGGTCTCGGCCGTCCCAACTACCGAGGCCCCGAAGAAGCCCATACTCGAGGGCAGGCCCACAGAATAATCTAATTGCCCTGGTTCCTTGCGCTTAAGAAACCGCGGTAGGGGAAGGCTTTTTACCCTCTGGTCACCCAATTATTTTCACGCTAAAATGGCAGCGGCATCATCCAAGATGCATACAGGCTCTATCCGCCAGGAGCGGAGGGGCACTGGAGGACATCGTGAGTCTCACACCGATTGGCGAGCCTCGCCAGAAGATCACCGTCGCTTCTCTTCGAGAAAAGAAAATTCACCGCGAGCCGATCACCTGCTTGACTGCTTACGACTACGCGACTGCACGCCTGGTCGATGAAGCGGCAATTGACGTCATCCTGGTTGGCGATTCGCTCGCCCAAACCATGCTCGGATACGAGAACACGCTCACGGTGACAGTTGATGAAATGCTGCATCACACGCGGGCCGTGCGGCGAGGCGTAAAGCACGCCTTCCTTATTGCCGACATGCCTTTCGGCTCGTTCCACGTCACTCAAGATGAAGCATTGCGCAACGCCGCGCGCTTCGTGAAGGAGGGTGGCGCTGAGGCAGTAAAAATGGAGGGTGGAGAGAAACGAGCTGACCTCATCCGGCGGGTGATCGACGCGGAAATTCCGGTAGCTGGCCATATCGGCCTAACCCCGCAATCGGTGAACGTGATGGGTGGCTACAAAGTTCAGGGCAAGTCACTGCAGGCGATTGAGCAACTGATGCGCGATGCCGTGGCGCTTGACCGCGCTGGCGTAGCATGTCTCTATCTGGAGGGAATTCCCCGGGAAGTGGCGGCCATGATCACCGCTGAAGTCTCCACTCCGACGATCGGAATCGGCGCGGGACCGGATTGTGATGGCCAGGTCTTAGTGATCCACGACATTTTGAATCTGACATTCGGACCGCCAGCAAAATTTGTGCGCCGGTATGGCGACGTGGCTGCCCTGATCAACGACGCCGTGCAAGCGTTTCGAACCGATGTTCTCTCGCATCAATATCCGTCTGACAGTGAGTCCTACCATCTGTCGAAGGATACCCAGCAGGCGCTGGAAGATGTTCTGGTGCGAAAACAAGCTGTCCGGCGATAATCGTTCCCAGGCCGACGTCGCGTCCTGACAAGTATGAAATTGCCGATCTTGGGTATTCTAGGGATAAGCCTCGCCACAGTATTTGCCTGCTCTAAGCCTCCACAGACCGCCAGCCGGAGTCCCAGTGAAAGTCCCGCACCTCGCCTGGAGCAGATCCCGCCTGCCGATGCTCAGAAATACGGACAGGTTCGCGATACAAAAGGCTGGCGTAATCCCTACTTGATCGTGAAACCGGATGGCTTATGGCTACTGGACGTCAGCAACAATGAAGAGCGCCCCTTGCCTCCTGATCAGGTGCTTAGCACGCTTGCTTCCCTGCCCGCCTCAGCATGGCCCTATGGCAGAGTGGTTGCGGTACAAGAAATGGTCGAGGGGACTTCAGGCGCTGATCAGATCGCCTTGCGAAAAAACCGCGCCATTCTTGCCGGCACGCTGGAAGGAGCGCAAGTACTGATCAACTGGGCACCGGCTCCTGATCGCAAACCATGAAGGTCAAAACCACTGTCGAACTAATGCGTGAGGCTGCGCGGGTAGCCCGCCTCGCTGGCTTGCGCATTGGGTTGGTGCCGACCATGGGTGCGTTGCATGAGGGACATCTTTCGCTGGTGCGTGCTGCCAAGGTCCAATGCGATGCCGTGGTCGTTTCGATCTTTGTAAATCCCCTGCAGTTTGGACCCAATGAAGATCTCGCGAGGTATCCGCGCAATTTTGAGCGCGATTGCGAACTGCTGACGAAAGAAGATGTCGATCTTGTTTTCGCGCCATCGGTCGAAGAGGTCTATCCGGAGGAAGCAACTACCTATGTGACCGTTGAGGGTCTCAGTGACCGACTCTGCGGCGGGTCGCGCCCCGGCCACTTTCGCGGGGTTACTACAGTAGTGGCTAAGCTCCTCCATATCGTGGAACCGGACTTGGCTTTCTTTGGCCAGAAGGACGCGGCGCAGGTTGCGATCATTCGGCGCATGGTGCGGGACTTGAATTTTGCTACCGAAATCATCGCGTGCCCAATCGTTCGCGAACCTGATGGCCTAGCCATGAGCTCGCGAAATGCTTATCTCACTCCCCAAGAACGCAAATCTGCGGTGGTTCTCTACCGAGCATTGCAGGAGGTGGAGCGTCGCTTTGATAAGGGCGAGCACGAAGCGAAGCCGCTAATCGCAGTGGGCAAAGAGGTCATCGCGCAACAAGCTGGCGTACGATTGGACTACTTCGAGATTGTCGACCCGGACTCGCTCGAACCGATTGATACAATCCGCAGCACTGCGCTCGTCGCAGTGGCTGCACTCGTCGGTATGACGCGCCTGATCGACAATGTGCGGCTAAGCCCGAGTAACCCGTCCCAAACCACATAGCGGCTTCAGAAAACCGTACAATCCGAATCAGTCCATCTGCGCTATTTACACTGTCCCAATGAGCGAGTCCTTTCGATACTTGGATCGGCAACAGCCTACGTTCATGCTTGTAGTGCTTGAGCGGCATTACGCGAGCCGGCACTCCAATGCGAAATCAAACGCTTGCGATTCTTTGCTGCTGTCTTTTGGCAACGTTGGCCTCTGTCGGTTGCGGCGGCTCGAGCAGCCCTTCCCCATCAAATTCCGGCGCTCCTGCAGCGAACGGAAGCGCCTCATCGATCACCAAGGACGGCATCACCTGGGCTTTTGGCAAGCCGGTTACGGCGGGCCAGTTCGTCAACGGCGATTACTATGTGGTCGGGCCAGTCACGATTACCTCCATCGATCCCGCACCCACAACTTCAACACCGTACGAGAACGGTTCAGTGCTGAATCTGCCAACCGCAAACAGCAAGAGCGGTTTCGATTCTCGCCTTAACGATGGAACTGACGAATCCTGGTGGTTTGACGCATCCTTGCGATCTTATCCCCCGATCAATCTGAAGCCCGGAGACGCCTTGGTCTCCTCAATCAGCCTTCCCCAAATTCACTCCGTGCCAGAGGTGATGCGCGCGACGGACATGAGCGCCAGCCCGGTAGCGTCTGTCTCCGTACTCACCGTTCTCTCAGCTGCGCCGTCGGCGGATGCATTCCGCCCCTCCTATTGCGACCGCAAGCAGACGATCTATCATGCAAACTCGCTGCAGAGAAATCTGCTGCCCTCTCTGGCGCCACCCGATCCCTCAGGTACTCCGCCGCTCTCGCAGTTTGAGACCTGGTATCGTCAGCCGTGGATCGACACCAACCCATTCCTTTTCGACGCCCCGGCCAACTACATGCCAAGTTATGGCCAGCATATTGCCTTCGCTGACTCTTACGCATCATTGCTTCTGATGATGAATTTCCCAGCGGACCAGAAGGTGAACCTCACAAATTACTTTGTGCAATACGGCATTGACCTCTACGGGTGTCTGCAGGCCGGCTACGGCTGGCCAGCATTTGGAGGCCATCGCAGCGGCCGGAAGCTGCCAGTCATTCTCGCGGGAATTCTGCTGAACAACGACGGCATGAAGAATGCTTCTGCAACATATCCGAACCAGTTCGGTGAGGACATGCAAACCGTCTACATCGACAAGATTCCCGGCGGCTACCAGCAGGCCTGGCAGGGAGCAACCGTAATTTATGGAGGCCACTACGGGGTGAATGCTGATGGCACGCCCGTCAGCGCCGGTTTGTACGGGCCTTATGAGCAGCTTCAGCCCGTGAATTGGCCTTTAATCAATGGCAATGAGCAGTTGGGAGAAGCGTATCGCCGCTGCTGTACATCTGTCTCCTGGGTAGGGGAGGCGCTTGCCATGCACCTCATGAGTGCAGAAAGTGTCTGGAATTATCCCGCGTTCTTTGACTATGTCGATCGGTGGATGACGGAAGATGACACCCAGGCGGTGGCCGAGATCAAAGCTCAAACCGGTTTCGACTACAGTGCGAATTGGGAGCGTCAGGGTCAAACTCGCTACTGGCTGCAAGGAGAATTCCCGCAGTACACGTTTGTCGACGACATGTGGGCCGCCTACCGCAAGTGAAACCCCCGATCAACTTGATTGAGCGGCGGTTCGAAGCCGCATCGGTCCGGAGACAAATGGGTTTCCGGCGATTACGTAGCGCAACGGAAGCGCCGCAGCCTTGGTGATGCCGATCCGTGGCGTGGTGAGGACGTGAGCGACGGGAAATCCATCAGCAGCAATAAACAGGTCCGAATCCGGGCTAGTAAGATCTTTGCCGTTATCCCGTTCGCGGGTGATTCCGAAAGCCTCGGCTAATCGTCCCGGCCCGCTCGTCAGCAGTCGCAGATCACTGGGCTTACGGATACTGATACCGCGTTCCCGTGCCATTGCGTCAATTCCATCCAGCGGCTCAGCGGCACGAAACAAAACTCCTCCTGCAACTCCGTCCGGCAAGCACGAGACGTTCAGGCAATAATGATTGCCATAAATGAAATAGACATAAGCGCGGCCAGGAGGGCCAAACAGCAAGTCGTTGCGGGCGGTACGCCCGGCAGCAGCGTGTGCTGCGGAATCATGGTTTCCGAGATAGGCTTCAACCTCCACAATCCTCGCCGCTCGTACGCGCCGGCCTTCACGTCGAACGAGAACCTTGCCCAGTAATTCACGGCTTACCACTCGGGGATCGCGATCGTAGAAGGAGGTTTGTAGAAAACTCAGTGGCCTGGATGGGCTTGGCCCGAATGACATTGGCTTCTTGTCATGGCTCATACCAAAAGACTGCGCCCTTTTCGATGGTAGGCAGAGTATATGTGATTGAGCCATTTTCCGTGCTTCCGGTCAATGTTTGCACCTCGCCCAGGAAAGGCAGAAAAAATCCCTTCCCCTTTGTTGCTCCAGCGATGGTAACTTGGGTTCCCGTCTGCGGCGTTTGAACCGGGTTCACGTGGCCCTTCAGACCGGCGAAATTCGCGAAAAAAACGTGTGGTTTGTCATCCACACGCACAATAGAAGTTGCCAGCCAGGGCGAACCGGCCACACGAACTGAACTCCCGGTTGGCAGGATTTCTAAAAGCTCGTGCTCTTTTTCTGGCGCTGTGTTCTCAAAATCTTTCGCCAGAGCTGCCATATAGTCTTTGCCAGGAGAGGTTTGGAGGGGAATAATGTGCGAGTTCTTCGGGAGCCGAGTTGCGTTTTCACCAGTAATAATCAGCGTCTTCCCACCTTCGACGTAGGAACCAAGAGCCGTCTTCTCGGATTCGCTTAAGATGCGCACGTCCGGGAGAATCAAGTAACCACCTGCGAAATCCGCGAGAGTGCGGGGTGTGACAATTTGAAATTCGAGGTGCCTCTGCATGAGCCAGATGAGAATCCCACGGTATGAGTCGATGAAGTCGTTAGCGTAATAATTTCGGGTCTGTGGAGAAAAGTAAACTCCGAATGGCTTGATCGGTGTTCGCGGCGAATAAAACGTTCTCTCGTGCTCTTTGATCCACGAGAAAATCCTCTGGCGCGTCGGCAAATCGTTCGACCCCGCCATCACGTGTCCGGGTGCATCCCAGAAGTTCGCACCCGCCATCACCTCCGACATGGCCAGATTCATCATCGACTCGCGCCGATCGACATTCTTGTCTCCGTCCCATGAATAGTTCAGAATCCACGTTGCCTTCTCCTGTGCAAACGCGCGAAACGAATACATGCCGACCTGATAGCAAAACCAGTCCAGCGGCGTGCGGGTTGACGCCATGTGATCGCCTTCGCCGTACTCATATTCATGGGCGATTGCATCCACCACAGGATAGAGGCTGTAGACATCAGCCCCGACCCGAACGGCTGCTTCCTCAATGCCGGGATAAATCTCTGGAATAGTCTTGATTTCGGGGTTCACTGATTTCGCAGTTCGGTCGATCTCCGCCATGAAGTCGGTGATCGTCTCAATGCGGAAGTCCACCCACTTGCGAAAGTTCGGATCAGAAAAATCTCCCAGCTTCAGATCGTGTTTCGCGTCCAATCCTGTTTGCTTCTTGAAGGCTGCAACCGTGTAGTCGTCGAAACTGGCCCAGGTGTCCTCCCAACCCTCGAAGTGCGTCATCCAGTACGGAATATCGACATAAATCCCGTCAATTCCCGTGGCGGCAATCTGCTTAACGCGTTCCATATAGGTTTTACGCCATTCCGGAGCATAAGGGCTGACCCAGACGTCCTCATCTCCCTTGGCTATCCAGAACGCTGTGCCACCGCCGAAGACGGCAGGCTCGGCAGTAATCTTTCGTTGCAACCAATCAGGATGATCTTTGGCAAGGCTGTGCGCCGTCTTGTCCGCATTTGCAGTGATGCATTCCAGTCCGGCGATGTAGACGAAGGCGCGGTTGCCGGCTGCGTGCGCCCTCTCAGCGACGGCGCGGATCGCTTTCAGCTTTTCGTCGGGATTGAGAAAGCTCTCATATCGGCCGGGAATGTCGTTGTCGACCTCGATACCGAAAACGTTGCTGGCAGTTGCGCTCGCGACGATTTTGTCGGCATTGTCTGATTTCAGACTGTATGCGCCGATGCGGACGTAGTTTGTCCAGTTCCGTTCGCCTGAATTTGAAGCGACGACAGGAATCAATAGGCACAGCAGCAAGCAGGCGACGTGTGCGTTCTTTGGTGCCACAAAAGTGTCTGAATGACTCAGAATTCTCGTCTTTAAGAGAACTAAGTAGGTGACACGCCTCCGGTCTCATCGTTTTGACCGAGCCCTACCGTCGGGCGAAGGGTCATTGTGCCATCTTGATTCATGCCTTGCCGGCAGGCCCAACGCACGGGATAGTAGGCCCCCTTGACTTCAATTTTGGCCTTCAACTTAAGTCCCTTCCAGTTTGTCCCTTTTGGCAGCGGAAATTTCGCCTGACGGACTTTGCCTGGGAGTGGATAGCCAGCATCGAGGCTCCCGCTAGCGAGCACCTCACCGTCATCTCGGATGACAGCGATGCGCAACACTCCCGGAACTCCAGCCACGCCATCGTTGGCAAAGCCAATGATCAGCCCTGGATATTTCTCCTCTTCATAGGTCCAGACCCAGGAGGGGCGCACACGGTAACCGATTCTTCGCGCCAGTCGGTCAATCGCTGTGGGGAACTGGTGGTAATAATTCAGGATCCGGTCGGCTTGAATTCGATGCCAGTTCCACAGTGAGAAGTAGCATGCACCGACGTCCTGTACGTGATGAATCACATTGTCGGTGTAGGTAACGCCGTCATCGATGTTGAGACTCGAAGGAGAGCCGTCCGACATCCCAACTTCCACCGAGACTGCCGTCGACGGCGGGCGATTGCTCAACTCCTCGATCTGCTCGTTCTCAATGAAAATTGTGTCAGTGCGCAGCCAATTGAAGCTACGAATGGTCCGATCCAGCAGTTCGGAGTTTCCGACCTTGCTGAAATCAGGCTGAGTGTTCGTGACCAGGGGAGTTTTCTTCCATCGATTCGCCTGATATTCGAACATGCTCACGAACGTATTTTCGGCAGTCTCGGAGTCAGGAAAAGGATTGTTTGGAAGCGGCCAGGTATGGCCCTCGCCCCAGAAACCGTACATGAACGTATCGACATACTCCAGCTCAGGACTACCGTCATATTCCGCTGCGAGCAGGTCGACCAACTCCCGAAATGCCGCTTGGAATGCGGGGTCGTCATACCGTGGTTCATACCTGACCCGGTGCTGCCATTCACCGAGCTTCACCATCGGAATTTTTTGCTGCAAGAAATCGGGCAGAGCCGGACCGGGAATATCCGGATTGCTCATCATGACCCGGAAACCCACTCGTTTCCCATACTGGCGCGCCAAATCGAAAGTGAGCTTCCAGTGCTCGCAAAAATCCAGCTTGCCCGGACGTTGTTGCACATCTTTCCAGTTCACACGGATGTAAAGCTTCGAAGCCAGCGGCAGCTTGGCAAGCTTCTCCAGCGACTGCGCCAGCGTTTCCCCGTCTTTGTGGGCCGGGCCAACTTCATCGCAGACATACGCGACAAGTCCCATCCCGTAGTTGGGCACAACGTCCTCCGAAGGAGTGGTAGCCATCACCACGGTCCAACTCGGATAATCGTCTGCAGAAAATGGTCCCTGATAGAGACGATCGGCGACTGGCGGCCCAGCACCGAATGAGTATCCATCGAAGTTGTGGACGGGAATTCGTGCCGACGCCGTCGTACCCACGCCAGCCAAAAGGGCTGTCGCACCGCCTGCTTTGAGAAACGTGCGCCTCTTCACCAGGATCCTTTCCGCAGGCTTTCCTAGAACTCGAATCGCACACCCAATTGCCCATGGCGTGGCGTGCTGCCCATGGCGGTCGATGAAATCTGACCGAACGTCGAGTCGCCCCACAGATTGTCGGGAATCGCAAAGCGCGGCGTATTGAAGAAGTTGAAGAACTCGCCTCGCACCTCGATTCGCATGCCCTCATGGGGCACAAAGGACTTCTCAATCGAGAGATCGACGTTGTGAATGCCATCCGTGCGCAGGTTTGAAAAGAACCGCGGTGCATTGCCGGGCTGTTCCAGGCCCGGATCGGCGAAACAGGTCGTATTCAACGTGCTAAGCCCCGTCAGAGCGGAGCGATGCGAACTAATGCCGCTACTGGGATTGCAGATCACGTCGGGACGCTGATTGCCGTCATCCAGCGCCGGCTGAGACATGCCAATGTCGATCGGCTGGCCTGACTGCTGAGTCAGAATAGCCGACAGTGTCCATCCTCCGACGACGCCATCGAGAACGCGGTTCATGTTGCTTCCTATCCATCGTCCACGGCCGACCGGTATATCCCCGATGATGGCTAAGGCGAGGCGGTGTGTCGCGTCGTTGGCGCTGATCGAGTGCTCTGCCTTCAAGTTATCCAGCTCCTGCGGATTATCAAAAGCTAATCCGCCGACCCAGGCGTTTCGTCCCGAAGAAGAGTCGTCGGTCGCCTTCGAGAGGGTGTAAGCGCCCTCAAAACTAATATAGTGACTGGTGCGCTTGGTGACGCGAATCTGCAATGCGTTGTAGAAGGATTCGGCCTCGAGCAAAGGCAGGCCCTCGAAGCTGCCATCGAACTGCGGATGCGGCCGCAGAAGGTTAATCAGCGGAATCTGAGGATCGTTGTACAGCGAATCCGGCTCATTGAATATCGCGCTCGGACCCTGGAACATCGAATAGAAGGGGTTGGGCACGTTGCAATGTAGATTGTTGTAGCTGTACAGCTGACTGAAATCAACCGAGCCATCCGGGTTGCACTGGCCATCCTGATTAAATTTGCGCCGGATCGAAGATGAAATGAAGTTATGGTCGCGGGTGGTTGCACCCGCGGCCCCGCCCCAGGGAAGATGCGTACTGTGGTTGGCGGAGTAGTCGACCGAGACCACCAGTTGTCCGGGGAGCAAACGCTGTAGTCCGAAACTCCACTGGTAAACCTCCGCGTTCCTTGCTGCAGTCGTGCCCAGGTCATTCTGATTTACGAATCCCCATTCGGCGAGCTTGCCATATTTCTTGCCTTCAGGTGCAGGCAGACCCGCGGGAAACGGATTCTCCAGAGTTGCGTATTGGCAGTCAGACCTGATTCCGGTAGTGCAATTGAAGTTATTTTTCGTGAAATAGACAACTCCATCCTTACGAAACGCCGTGCCAAGGTACTGGTAATTGGTGGCGACATTCATTCCGTAGTAGATTCCGGCGCCGCCGCGCACCACAGTGTTTGGCGTAAGTTGATAAGCAAATCCCAAACGCGGCCCCCAATTATTGCGATCCACCGGAACATTGCGCTGAGACGACGTGGGAAACAAGGTAGTTCCAGTCAGTTGGGTCGGGCCCAATCCCAAGGCGCGCAGGCCAGGATCGCCGCTGCTCAGATCTAAATTGACGCCGCTGGGCCCGTTGAAATCGCTGAATTCGATACGATTGAAGCGTTCGGTGTAGGGCGTACTCCATTCATAGCGCAGGCCAAGGTTCAACGTCAGCCTAGGAGTGACGCGAAAATCATCCTGTGCATAGAAGGCTGTCTCTTTGGATTTGTTCAACGCCATGGGATCGATACCAATGCCCCCGTAATCACCGATTCCCAAAAGTATGTCGGCAAACGGGTTCCCCTGGTCAGGATTGAATGCGCCGATCACGTTCTCGGTTACGGTCTGGGCGAAATGGAAGTAGCCGCTTGCATAGTTCGGCTCCTGAAAGTTGTTGAAGAAGATGCGCTGCTCGCCGCCAAACTTAACATTGTGCTTTCCTTTGGCCCAGGCAAGCGCTGAAGAATACGAGTACAGCGCATGATTCAACTTGGTATCGACGCAGCACTGATCGTAGATCGAGGTCCACGGGGAGTCGACGAGGATGGAAGGCATGCGCGCAATGCCGTTTGCCTGGTCAAGGAGAGGCGGAAACCCAACGGACGCCGCGCTAGGATAAGTGGTGTAACCCGGCGCGTGAACATAATCGAGCCCAAAGCGGCTGCTCA
>Ga0187780_10001515_pt1 | contig 17536 bp, 16 predicted proteins | sample 1015_Q2_SP10_20__FD_132429 | JGI IMG/M metagenome (GOLD analysis project Ga0187780, IMG submission 132429) | Tropical peat soil microbial communities from peatlands in Department of Meta, Colombia - 1015_Q2_SP10_20_MG | ecosystem: Environmental > Terrestrial > Soil > Wetlands > Peat | place...
ATTCGCCGACTGGTGACCAACCGCGGCTGCTCGCCGGCGGGCTGGTAGCAGGCGGGGTGGTAGACCGCCTCGCCCCGAACCGGCGGGCGCGACCCGAGCGCCAACGTGGTGCGGTGAACACCGTCGCCGTCGACGATCACAAGCGGCTCGTGCCTACCTATCGCCGCCCCGCAACGCACGCACCACACCGACAGCATGCGCTTCCCCACTCCAACAGCAGTCTCTTGCTTCCCCGCTTCCATGAGATGATCGTCAACCCAGCCGCCATGCTTGGCAACCGTAAAGTTCCGCATGCAGGCCGACAAGCCTACTGCTGCTCGCTAAGGTCCTCGGCCCGGCGGCCATGCTCGGCAGGGTCTGGCGGCCTCGCACGGTCGCCGTCGGCCAGGCGGCGGCGGACTGCTCGCGGAGGACGTTAGCCAAAGAAGCCGGCGAGCGCGGCGTGAGTCTGGTCCGGCAGCTCGATCTGGGGCACGTGTCCGCAATCGAGCTCGAGATGCCGGGCATACGGCAACGCCTCTGCGACATGCGGAGCGAACGCAAGCGGAACCAGACGGTCATGGCGACCCCAGATGAACAGCGCATGGGGCTCGAGCGTCGCTAGCCGAGTCCAGAACCCCCGCTCGCCATGCGGCTCCTCGAGGTAGATGTGGCGGGCAGCGGCGTAGAAGGCGGCGCGTCCGGAGCGGGTCAGATAGGCGCGCAGGAACTCGTCGACCCCCGCCGCGACCCAGCCCTCCTCTGCGTCGGGTATCAGGCGCCGCACGATGCCCTCCACCAGCGAACGTGGAGCGAGCTGGATCAGGCCGAGCTCTGGGCGCACCAGACGAAACAACGGCTGTAGCGGGCGTCCGCGCCGCCACGCCAGCGACGGCGCGAGCAGTCCGATCCTGCCCACTCGATCCGGACAGCTCAACCCGACCTCCAGGGCGATCCGCCCACCGAGGCTGTTTCCAACCAGGTACACACGCTGGAGCTCGAGCGCGTCCATCAGGCCGATGACTGCGCCGGCGAAGAAGCGCGCGTCGTAGGCCGCCCCGATCGGCTTGTCCGAGTCGCCGAACCCAGGAAGGTCCACAGCGATCACGCGAAAGCGATCAGACAGCGCCGCGATCGTCGTCAAGAACGAGCCCTTCGTCGCACCCAGGCCATGTAGAGCCAGCACCGGGGGGCCGGTCCCAGCTTCCGCTATCGAAAGGCGCGGGCCACGCGAAGCGACGCTCACAAAGCGCAGCCTCCCCGGCTCGGACTGGCCACTCGTCGCCGCGAGAAAACCAACCCCCACGTGCATGTTGCGCCGCACGCGCAGCCGCCCAGCACCATACGCATCCAACGCATGACGCAAGTCGAGCGCAACCCGTCGCCAGGTGGAATCCGTCGCGGACAACATCGCATCCGGGGTGCCACCCGCCGCGGCAAGCGACACGACGCCGTTGGCGATCACGCAATCCCACTCGCCTCGACCGACAACCGCGATCCGCACCCGCGTCACACGGCGGCGCGCGTCGAAGACCTCGCCGTCGAAGCGGTCAACGAGCACCGCGAGCGCGTTCGGCACGCCAAGCCGCCGGACCCCAGACCGCGCGCTCGCCGCCGCACTCACAGCCGGATCCCCCGCGCCGACACCGCTACACACATCCCTTCACACGCTGGGTCGCGTCAACTCAACCACCGACACCCATCCATCAGGGACTGCAACATGCCAGGCATCACTAGTCACAATTGTCGCAAGATACCGGACAACGCGGGGCGGCGCCGAGCTTCAGCGCGGCGACCTCGAAGGGCCGGGCTCACTCATGGGAGCGCCCGTTCCCGGAGAGGTAGGACTGAGGGTCGAACGCGACGCGGATGCCCGTCGAGGCGAACTTGCCCACGAGCTCGCCGTCGGCCAGCACGTCGGCCTCGGTCCACACGAGCCGCCCGCCGGCGCGCAAGACCTTCGCCTGCCCGCGCAGCCGCTGAACCTTCTTCGCATTCACCGGCCTGATGAAGCGGGCGAAGATGTCGATCGTGGTGATCGCGCTGCTGCGGATCTCCTCATCGGTGAGGATCGTCGTCGTCGCAGCCGCCATCGCCGCGTCCGCGAGCGCCGTGACCACCCCGCCCTGTATCACTCCGAGCGGATTGCCGAGCTCCTCACGCGCGGGCATCTCGTAGACGGCCTCACCGCGCGCGAACTCCACAAGGTGCATGTCGAGAGTCTGCGAGACGGGCGAGCGCAGCTCACCCGTCCTGTTCATCTCCATCATCCGATCGACGAACTCATAGCAATCGCCCGAGCCGCGCTGGCTGGCGCTGTCATCGCCCGCAAGGCGCTCGCGAGCACCTATTCGCCGCCTGGGCGCGGGGCTGCGTTGGATTTTTGCTCCTGCTGACATCTGCTTCACCACCTTTCAGGACCTCGGTTACACCGGCGGGGGCGGCCGCGTGCAACTCGGCCGCCCCAACATCACCGGACTACCCTGCGTCGTCTGATCCACTCAGCGTCTTGCCTGCGCTGTCGACGACCCTGCGCAGGAACTCGTATTGCGTGTGGACCAGCCGCTGGGCCATCTCCAGGGCGGAGTCGGTGATCTCCTGCCTCCTGGACGGGCCCTCTCCGCGTGGCGGCAGTTCTTTGTCTACCGTCTCGACGAACTTGCGCACCGCATCGATCGCGGCCCTTGCACCATCATCGAGCGACTTGAGCACATCCTCGGAGAGCTCCGTGGTCCGATCGACTGCCTCTCTGCCACTCCGCTGCCGGTGAGACGCGCGACGCGTCTCGGCAGCTACCTTCTTTTTCGGCGCCGGTCGGCGCTGGGTCTTTGTCTCGGGCATCAGCTCCATCACCTCCGGGACCTCGGTCCCTTCCAGGGATTCGCAAAAGCTGATCGGGCGAACCCGGCTGCGCTTGCTCGGATTCAGACTCCACAGTTTCTGCCTGTTCGCACTTGACCCTACGCCGGCTCGATAACCATGTCATCCGCAAAAACTCGCCCCATGCCCGCGAACATCCCGGAGCGCCCCCGCGGCAAGATGCGGATGCATCCAAGCCTCCGCGAGCCCCATGCGTCGCGCCGCCGGGGCGCGCGGCGGCGCGACGGGTCATACTCTCCCCATGGACGCCGAGCGTGCGCACGAACTCCTCGCCCGCGAGCGTGCCCGCGTCGAGCGCGCGCTTGGCGACACGGCGCAGCGGCAGGAGGGCGAAGGCCGGGCAGATGCCTTCGAGGCCAGACAGGCTAACGAGGACTTGTTCGTCGAGGAGCTCGAGGAGGCGCAGGCGGAGCGCCTGCGCCAAGAGCTGGCCGCGATCGAGCGCGCCGAGCGCAGGCTGGCTGAGGGCACATTTGGCCTCTCGGTGGAGAGCGGCCAGTCGATCCCCGACGGCCGCCTGGAGGCGATCCCTTGGGCCGAGCGCACCGCCGAGGAGCAGGCCCGCTACGAGTCATAGCCGCGGCCAGCTTGTGCGCGAGTTGAGCGTGCAGTCAGCTGACTACGCCTACGCCTAACCCGCGTACATCTCCTCGATCGCCTGCTCGTACTTCTCAGCGATCGGCTTGCGCTTGAGCTTCATCGTCGGCGTCAGCTCCTCGCCGCCGGGCAGCCAGTCGCCGGGCACGATCGCAAAGCGCTTGATCTGTTCGACGCGCGCGAGCTTCTCGTTGGCCGCATCGACAGCCTCCTGCACCGCCGCGCGGACCCGCTCGTCGCGCGCGAGCGCCTCCAGTGAGGTGTCCTCGATGCCCTGCTGAGCCGCCCACGCGGGCGCGAAGTCCGCGTCCAGCACGAGCAGCGCGGTGTTGTACGGGCGCCTATCGCCGATGCAGCACGCCTGACCGATCAGCGGCGAGGCGCTCTTGAGCGTCGCCTCGATGTTGGCCGGCGACATGTTCTTGCCGGCCGCGTTGATGATCAGCTCCTTCTTGCGATCGACGATCCGCAGGTAGCCGTCCTCGTCCAGTGAGCCGATGTCGCCGGTTCGCAGCCAGCCATCCTCGGTGAACGTCTCGCTGGTCTTCTCGGGCAGGTTGCGGTAGCCGAGCATCACCACATCCGAGCGCACCAGTACCTCGCCGTCGGAGTCGAGCTTGATCTCGACGCCCGGCGCCGCCGGACCGACCGTGCCGAGCTTGATCTTCTCGTTCGGGTTGACGCTGCCAGCGCCGCAGGTCTCACTCATGCCCCACAGCTCGGCCAGCGGCAGCCCGATCGCGTGGAAGAACTCGAGCACCTCGATCGGCGTCGGCGCAGCGCCGACGTTGATCGCCTCCACCTGGTCCAGTCCGAGCATCGCGCGCAAGTTGGAGAAGATCTCGGCGTCGGCCTTCGCGACCTGCTCTGCTAGCTCGGCCGGCACGGGTTCGCCCGCCTGCTCGAGGCGCACCTTGCGTATGCCCGCCTGCAGCGCCGCTTCGAGCTCTTCGCGGCGCTCCTGCGGCTGGCCCGCGACCATCGTCTCGAGACCCGCCTTCAACTTCTCCCAGATGCGCGGCACGGCGAAGAACCAGCTGGGGCGCACTTCGGGCAGGTAGGAGAGCACTTCGCGCGGGTCATCACAGCACGTGACCTGCAGACCGAAGACGATCGGCAAATAGTGATGCGCGTTGCGCTCGGCCACGTGCGCCGCCGGCAGCCACGAGATCACGCGACCGTCGCGCGGGAACTCGATCATGCCGAGCGTGCTCTGCACCACCGCCATCAGGTTGCGGTGGCTCAGCTGCACGCCCTTCGGCGGGCCGGTCGTGCCCGACGTGTAGATCAGCGTCAACACATCGCCGGGCTGGATCTGCGCGAGCGAGCCCGCGACGTCGAACTCGGGGTTGGAGCCCTCGACGTCTGCGAGCGCGAGCGTGCCGAGCGGCGCCTGCCCGTCCACCACAATCACGTAGTCGAGCTCGGGTAGGCCGCGACGAGCCTCACGCACCTGCTCGAGGAACCGCTGCTCACAGATCAGCACCTTCGCCTGCGCGTCGCTGACCACGTACTGAATCTGCTCCGGCGTGTAAGTCGTGTAGATCGAGAACGGCGTCGCGCCGAGCGTCATCGCCGCGAGGTCACACAGATGAAACTCCGGACGGTTGGACAGCATCAGCGCGACGCTGTCACCGCGCCGCACACCGAGCTTGGCGAGACCGCCGGCGAGCGCGTCCACGCGCTCGCGCAGCTCACCCCAGGTGATCGCGAACTCGTCCCGCTTGGTGCGGATCGCGACCTCGCTTTCGCGTTCGGCCACCGTCAGGCGGAAGGCCTGAGCGAGCGTGCTCGCACCCAGCGCTGCACGCTCCTCGGTCGTCGACTGCGTGGTTGCGGCCTCCATCTCATCCTCCCTGCTCTCGACGCCTGACCCCACCCCCATGGAGCCTCTCTCCGGATCGCAGATCCAGCTTGGATCATAACCCCAGCGACTAGTCTCAGACAATGCGGACCGGAGAGCTGGGTTTTTGGTGGCGATCGCTCGGCGGGCCACCTGCGGCCAGGCCGCCGCTGCCCGGGCCGGCACAGGCGGACGTCGCGATCGTCGGCGCCGGCTACACGGGACTGTGGACCGCCTACTACCTCAAGCGCGCGCAGCCGTCGCTTGAGATCGTCGTGCTGGAGCGCGAGCTCGCCGGCTTCGGCGCGTCTGGACGCAACGGCGGCTGGGTCTCGGGCTTCTTCTCGGGACCAGCGCGTGTCTATGAGCGGCGCGTCGGACAAGCCGCCTACGTGGCGCTGCAGCGCGCGATGTTCGCCACCGTCGATGAGATAGCGGCCGTGCTGCGTGAGCACGCGGTCGATGCCGACTTCGTCAAGGCGGGGCACCTCGCGGTCGCGCGTGGCGATGGCCAGGCGCTGCGCCTTCGCCGCGAGTTGCGTGATGCGCACAAGCGCGGGCTGGGCGAGATCGACCTGCGCGAGCTGACCACGTCTGAGCTGGGCGAGCGCGTGCAAGTCGCGGGCGCGCAGGCGGCGAGCTTCTCACCCCATGTCGCCCGCGTCCACCCGCTCAAGCTGCTGCGCGGCCTAACAGCCGCCGTGGAACACCTTGGCGTACGCATCTACGAGCGCACGCCCGTACACGAGATCCGTCCGCACGAGGCACTCACCCCGGCGGGGAGCGTGCGCGCACGCTGGGTCGTGCGTGCCACCGAGGGCTACACCGCCGGTCTGGCGGGCCTGCGCAGGGCACTCGTTCCGATGAACAGCTCGATGATCGTCACCGAGCCGCTGCCAGCGCGCACTTGGGAGCAGATCGGCTGGAGCGGATGTGAGGTGCTCAGCGACTGCGCGCACGTGTACGCGTACCTGCAGCGCACCGCCGACGGGCGCATCGCGATCGGCGGGCGCGGCGCGCCCTACCGCTTCGGCTCGCGAACGGATGGTTCGGGAGCAACCGCGGCGCGCACCATCACGCAACTGCACGCACACCTGCGGACGATGTTCCCGGTGCTCGCGGGCGCTGCGCTCGAGCACGCCTGGTCGGGCGTTCTCGGCGTGCCGCGGGATTGGTGCCCGTCGATCAACGCCGACCCGCGTGCAGGCCTCGCGTGGGCCGGCGGCTACGTGGGCGAGGGTGTCGCCGCCGCGAACCTCGCCGCCCGCACGCTGCGCGACCTGATCCTCGGCGAGTCGACTTCCCTGACGACGCTGCCATGGGTCGGGCACCAACCCCGGCGTTGGGAGCCCGAGCCGCTGCGCTGGGGCTCGATCCACTCCGTCTATGCGCTCTACCGTCGCGCAGACCGCCACGAGCAGCGCACGGGCCGGCCCTCGCCGCTCGGGCGCTTCGTCGATGCCGCCTCCGGGCGGGCCTAGACAAAACGTCGAGCCTCCGGGAAACACCGCATCGAATCGGTCACCGGGTGGTTAGAGCATTCGTAGCAGCGCTGTACAAACGAATCCGCACGACAAGGGAGAAGGCGCAGATGCGCACAAGCAAGCTGACATTGGCGATCACCCTCGCAGCCGTATCGCTGACGCTGGTTTCCGGCGTGGCGACGGCGGGCGCCAGACGCCAAAACAACGCCGGCACACGGGTGGCCACCTGCCGCGTGAGCCTCAACGTCGCCCCGCATCTGATCACTGCCGGCGAAGCGGTGCTCGCGTTCGGTCGCCTGGCCTGCGGCGGCGGCGGCGGCGCTGAATCCGCTCAGACGGTGACTTTGTACGAGAGCTCCGTCAGCTCGCCCTCCCCAAGCGTCGCGGGAACAGCGACCACCGACATGCACGGCTTCTACGAGATCAACGTCAGCGCCGTCACAAGCAACAGCCAGTTCTACGTGATCGCCGACGCTGCCCAGAGTGGCACCAGGAACGTCCGCGTCGCCGCACAGGTGACGCTCGCCGGCCCGCCGGAAGGCGTGGTGCCAACCACACTCAAGACCGGACGGCACAACCGCGTCACGTTCACCGGCACCGTCAGCCCGGCCGACGCAGGCGCCGCGGTCGTGCTGCAGCGCCAGAACGCGCTGACCGGTAACGGCTGGTTTCCGATCCAGCGGGGCACGTTCGTCGGGCCCACCGGCAGCTTCACGATCGTGCACACGTTCGTGGTCCCCGGCCCAGCGAACATCCGCGTGCTCGTGCGCAGCAACCACCGCAACATCCCGAGCGTCTCGAACATCCTCGACTACGAGATCAGCCAGGCGCAGAACCCTCAGCTGACGATCCACAGCTCGGCCGACCCGATCTCCTACGGGCAAACGACGACGATCAGCGGCGCGGTCGCGGGGGCGCCGAACACCCCTGTGGAGCTGTTTGCACGCTCAGCCACGCAGCTCACGTTCGCGCCTGTGAAGGAAGTCAAGACTGACGGCTCGGGCAACTACACGTTCCCGCCACAGATGCCACTGGTGAACACGTTCTACCGAGTCGAGGGTGCTGGCAAATCCTCGGCGGTGCTGTTTGAGGGCGTCAAATTCGTCCTCACCGCCGCGGCATCGGCCACGACGATCCCGGCCGGGCAGTCCGTGACCTTCTCAGGCACGGTCACGCCCGCGGAGAGCGGCCACGTGGTCTACCTCGAGCGCGAGAACGTCGGAGGCACCGGCTTCCACGTGATCCAGGTGGGGATCCTCACCGGCTCCACATACTCGATCACGCACACGTTCTTCGGCGTGGGAACGGACAACGTGCGGATCAAGATCCCAGGCGGCCCGGTCAACGCGAGCACGGCCAGCCAGCTGTTCGCGATCCAGGTAGCGCCGCCGACAGCCTCGGCGCTCACGCCCGAAGCGCCGGGCAACTCCACCCAGCCACCCGAAGGCAAGATCTAGCCTGGGGGACGCCCGCGACGCCCTGTGGCCGTCCCCGCCGGGACGGCCACGGCGGCGCCGTCAGGGTCATGTGCCCTGAGCGGCAGACAGCCGCCGCAGCTAGGCGGCAACGGCACGCGACTGTAGGTGCGCTCCGACCTTGCGCTTGACCCGCTGCAGTGCGTTGTCGACGGTCTTGGTGTCGCAAGAGAGGCGGCTGCCGACCTGCTCGTAGGAGTAACCGTCCAGGTAGAGCGAGAGCACGCGGCTCTCGAGCTCCGACAGCGCCGTTGAGAGGCAGCCGACGAGCGAACGCAGCTCCTCAGAGGAGATCACCTGATTGACGGGGTCCTGCACGGTCGGGCCGGGCAGCATCTGGTCGAGCGTCGGCACGTCCTCGCCTGTCCCCGCCGGCGTCGAGGAGAACGACACGTACTGGTTCAGCGGTGTGTGCTTGTTGCGCGTGGCCGTCTTCACGGCCGTGATGATCTGCCGGGTGATGCACAGCTCGGCGAAGTTGCGAAAGCTCGACTCGCGGTCGGTGCGGAAGTCGCGAATCGCCTTGTAGAGGCCTACCAGACCCTCTTGGATGAGGTCTTCGGAGTCGCCGCCGGCGAGGAAGTAGGAAGACGCCTTCAAGCGCACGAAGCCGTGGTAGCGCTTTACCAGGCGGTCGTAGGCGTTGCGATCGCCCCGCTTCGCGAGCGCAATCAGGAAGAGATCTTCAACCTTAGGTTCAGGGTTAGACTGGGAGATTCGTGCCACGAGCAGATCCTTTCTCGGGAAACCTGCCCATTTTGCGGATGAGCAGGTACCAAAAATGCTCAGTGGCGCACTCCTCCCCTGGCGCCAAAGCTATGTACTCGCTTCGCTCTAAAGTCTTCTCAACCTTAGGTTCAGCGTTATGTCGGCGCAGAGTTGCACAGTTATGGAACCTTGTCAACCCCAGCGCGGCGGTTCTGCAAGATCTCGTACAGGAGCGCCGCCGCAGCGGCGCTGACGCCGAGCGACTGCACCCGGCCTAGCAGCGGCAGCGAGATCAGCTGGTCACACGCGCTCGCCACCCGTGGGCGCAGGCCCCGGCCCTCGCTGCCCAGCACGAGCACGACGCCGGTGCCGCGGTAGTCGATCGAGTCATACGCGACAGGCGGGCGCTCTGCCGCGGCCGACTCGGCGCTCGCGCCATAGCACCAGCAACCGGCTGCACGCGCGTCAGCAAGAAAGTCGGCGAGGTTGCGAACGCGTGCCACCGCCAGGTGCTCGACGGCCCCGGCAGAGGCCTTGCAGACGGCGGGCGTGACCTCCACCGCGCGCCGTTCGGGGATGACCACGCCGTCGGCGCCCGCGCACTCGGCAGTGCGACAGATCGAGCCGAGGTTCTGCGGGTCCTGCACCTGATCGAGCGCCACCAGCAGTGCGTTCTCACGTGCCAACAGCTCCTCGACGCTCGCGTAGGCAAACCCGCCGACCTGAGCGCAAATGCCCTGGTGCGCGCTCGAGCCACAGCGGCGCTCGAGCTCCTGCGCGTCGATCACATTGACCGCAATGCCCTCGAGCCATGGTTCGCGTGCGGCGCCCGCCGTCGCCCACACCTCCGTCACGCTGCGTGCGCGGCGCCCGCGCAACGCCTCGCGCACGGGGTTGCGCCCGTAGATGATCACAGCGATGCCGTCGCCGGGATCAGCTCCGGGCCATCCGGCCCATCGCGGATCTCCCAGCCACGGGAGCGAAGCTCCTCGCGTATGCGATCGGCGGTGTCGAAGTCGCGGCTCGCCCGCGCCTGCTCACGCTGCTGCAACAGCGACGCGGCCTCCGGATCGGTGCCGGCGACGTCGCCTACAGCCTCCAGCGCGGACAGATCACTGAGCCCGATCGCATCGAGCATCCCCATCAGATCAGCGTCACCGACCGACTCGCCACGCCGGTTGGCCTCCCTCACCCACTCGAACAGCGACGCGAGCGCGCTCGGCGTGTTGAAGTCACTGGCTAGGGCATCGAAAAACGCATCCTTGTGGTGGGCCATGTCAGGCGGACTCGCCTGCCCAGCGTCGAGGCGCCTGAGCGCGTCGCGAATCCGGTAGACGCGACGGTCGGCGTCCTCGAGCTCGGCCTGCGAGAACGCCAGCGGCTGACGGTAGTGCCCAGAGATCAGGTACATGACGACCGCCTCGCGCCCGTACTTGTCGAGCACCTCGTGCAACGGCGCGATGTTGCCGACGGACTTGGCCATCTTCTCGCCGGTGAACTGGATCATGCCGTTGTGCATCCACAGTCGCGCGAGCTCGTGCCCGCGCGCGGCGCGCGTCTGCGCGGCCTCGTTCTCGTGATGCGGAAACACCAGGTCAGAGCCACCGCCGTGGATGTCGAAGCCGACGCCCAGGAACTGCTCGGCCATCGCCGAGCACTCGATGTGCCAGCCGGGACGACCCGGCCCCCACGGGGAGTCCCAGACCGTGTCCTCGCCGGGCTTGTGGGCCTTCCACAGCGCGAAGTCCAGCGGGTCGGCCTTCTTCTCGATTTCCCCCGCCGCCCCACCCTCGCCCTGGTCCATGTTCTCGAGCTGACGGTGTGAGAGGCAGCCGTAGCGCTCGTCCGAGCGCACGCGAAAGTACACGTCGCCGTCGGCCGCGTACGCGTGATCGCCGGCGACGAGCGCCTCTATGTACTCGACGATCGGCCCGATCGTCTCCGACGCGAGCGGCTCGTGGTCGGGTCGGCCGAGCCCCAGCGCGTCCGTGTCGGCGCGGTAGTGCTCGGTCATCTGCGCCGCCAGCGCCGCGCTCGCGAGCCCCTGCGCGCGCGCCGCATCGTAGATCTTGTCGTTGACGTCGGTGATGTTCACCACGAGGCTCACCTCGTAGCCCTCGTGCCGCAGGAAGCGTGCGAGCAGGCTGAAAACGACGAACGGGCGCGCGTTGCCAATGTGGATGCGGCTGTAGACGGTCGGCCCGCACGCGTAGATGCCGACGCGTCCAGGGTCACGCGGGCGCAGCTGCAACAGCTTGCCGGTGAGCGTGTCGTGCAGGACGATCTCGCGCATTCGCCGCGCAACCCTAGCGGCTGCGCGGCACGTTGCCGCTGCTCAGCCTTCGACCGTGACCAACGTGCCGATCGTGGTGTACGGCCACTCCTCGGCGGCCGCTTCCAGCGGCAGCTCGACGCAGCCGAGGCTCTGCGGGGTGCCGAACGATGAGCGGTTGAAGTTGTGCAGCGCGTCGCCCCCATTGAAGTAGCTGATCCACTTGATGCCGGGGTCTTCGTAGTGGGAGCCGTCGGGGTTGGTGCCGCTCATCGTGCCTTCAGGGATGTGCTCGAAGACCGGGTAGGTGCCTAGCGCGGTTTCCGCGCCGGAGATGCCGGTGTTCGCCGGCGCGGTCTCGATTGTGCGACCGGCGCTCCACAGCGTCATCGTCTCTGGCACTTCGCGGTGCACGTACACGTAGCTGTAGCGTTCGGTCAGCCGCCTGCCGGCAAGCACGTAGCCGAGCAGCGCGTGCCACACGGTCGGTCCCGCTTCGCCGTCCACGGTGAGACCGTCGTTGTTCTCGAACTTCATGACCGCGCCCTTGGTGACGAGGTTCCACTGCCCCGGCGTCCACAGCGCCCGCAGCTGGTGCGGCGTGTTCGGATAACGCCAGCTGAAGCTGCCGCCCGGCGGTTCCACCGCGGCCTGCGTCTGCCCATGCGGCGTGCGTGCCACCGGGGGACCTGAGGGATGCCACTCGACAGGCAGATAGCCCGTCTCGGCGAGCAGCTGCTGCAGACGCAGCGTCGACCCTGACGGCACCGTCCATTCGACCTGGTCGCTCGTCCGCAATCCACCGGCCGAGCCTGAGGTGATGGCCACCGAGCTCGGTAGCTGCACGCGCAGCTGTGAGCCGAGCGGAGCGCCGAAGCCCGACGGCGTGAACACCAGCGTGTGGCTGTTTGCTTCGCGCCAGTGCCCCGGCGTGGCCGGCGACACCTGCGGGCGAGCCGACCCGAACACTTCGCCGACCGGCTTGGAGAACGTCAGGTAGATGGGTGCGGCGGGACCGACCTGCGCGCCAGGAGCGGGGATCGTGGCCATCACGGGCGAGCGCGATGGCGGGAACCAGCTGACCTGCATGGGTGCGCCAACACGCTCCCACGGACGCGCCGCGGCTGCCACCTGCACGCTCCCTGTCGCCGGCTGGCGGCCGAGCGAGACCGAGCTGCTGGCGTCGCTGAGCGTGTGCCCGGTGAGGCGCGTGCCGCCGTAGGCGACCGTGCTGACCGGACGGTCGAAGCTGACATACACCAGCGATCCTGGGCGCACGGTCATCCAGCGCTGGGTCACCTGCGCGACCGGGGCGTTCAGCGTGAGGCGTACGAGGTGTTCGTGGCCGAGCGCCCAGCCGATCCACCCCGGCCGGCGAACCTCAACATTGATCGACACCTGCTCGCCCGGCGTCAGGCGCCGCAGCGGCGTCAGCCGACCGTCCTGGATGGCAAGCGGAATGCTCTGACCGTCGGGGCCGAACGCGTTCACGTGCTCGATCGTCCCGCCCAACGGCTGCAGCGTCACACGCGCAAGCGCCGTCGCATCGCCCGCGAGCGTCACGCCGGAGAGCGCGAACACCGCGACCACGAGCGCCACGACGACGACCGCCAACGCCACTGCCACGCCAAGCAGCGTTCGCTTCAGTGGATGCTCATACGGTACGGCGCCACGATGAGCCGACCCAATCGCCACTCCCAGAGAATAGAACCAATTACAGGATGCTCACGACCGCGAGAGCAGCCACGCCCTCGCCGCGTCCGACGAAGCCGATGCCCTCGCCGGTGCTCGCCTTGACGTTCACACGCGAGCCGTCGATCGCGAGCGTCTCGGCCAGCCGCGCTCTGATTGCACTCCGGTGGGGTGCGAGCTTGGGCTCCTGCATGACCACGGTGCAATCGACGTTGACGAGGCGCAGCCCTCGCTCGCGCATCATCGCCACGACGGCCTGCAGCAGCGCGATCGAGTCGGCGTCCCGCCAGCGCTCGTCGCTGTCGGGGAAGTGCTCGCCGATGTCGCCAAGCCCGGCCGCGCCGAGCAGCGCGTCGGTGATCGCGTGGGCGAGCACGTCCGCGTCCGAGTGGCCCTCCAGGCCGCGCTCGTAGGGGATCTGCACGCCGCCGACCACGAGCCTGCGTCCCTCAACCAGGCGGTGTGAGTCATAGCCGATGCCCACGAGACTCATGTGATCGGCTCCAGACGCCGCGCGCGCGCCTCGAACACGCACAGCTCGCGCACCCCCAGCTCCGAGAGCAGCGTGAGCGCGTGCTCGTAGCCAGCGCCGACGTCCTGCGGGCGATGCGCGTCGCTGGAGAGCGCCACGGGCACGCCGGCCTGAACGCACATCTCGAGCATCGCGCGCGCCGGATACAGCTCGCCGACTGGCTTGCGCAGCCCGGCAGTGGACAGCTCGACGGCGACGCCCGCGTCGGCGATCGCCTCCACCGCGGGCTCGTAGTAGTGGCGCAGGTCGCCGTCGGGCCGACGGCGCGGGTGGGCGGGGCTCCAATACTTCACGAGATCGGGGTGGGCGATGATGTCGAACAGCCCGCAGCGTGCGCTCTCGGCGACCGTTTCGAAGTAGCGCCGCCAGATCTGCTCGACGCTGCGGCCGCTGCCCCACACGCTGTAGTCGTCCATGTCGACGGCGCCGTCGCGGATGAAGTGCACAGAGCCGACGACGTAGTCGAAGTCGCGCGCGTGCAGCAGGTTGGCGATGCGGTCCTCACCGCCGGGCACGAAGTCCGCCTCGATTCCCAGGCGCAGGTCGGTCTGCTCGCGCACGAACGCGCAGTACGCATCGATGTCGTCGTGGGCATAGCGCGCCCAGAAGGGGTGCTCCCAGACCTCCAACGCCTGCTTGAAGCGGTAGATGTGTTCGGATACGCCCAGCTCGGCGATCCCGCGCTCCACCGCGGCTGAGCGATAGCGCTCGGCGTTGGCCGGCGTGTGGTACTCGTCGACGCTGGCGTCGAGGTCGTCCGGGCGCAGGTGCAGGTGGTAGTCGGTGAGCATGCGGCTGCGGATTCAAGCAGGCGCAGCGCCAATCGGGGCCGTCGTAACGGTGACGTCAAGCGGTCCGCTCAGCAAGCAGCAACTCCGCCACGCGCAGATCCAACGGCGTGGTGACCTTCAGATTCTCGTCACTGGCGCGCACGACGATCACCTTGCCGCCGGCGCGCTCGATCAGCCACGCGTCGTCGGTCGCGCGCGCGAGCTCCTGCGGCGGGACGTCGAGCGCTCGCTGCAGCGCCGCGCGGTGGAAGACCTGCGGGGTCTGCACCGCCCACAGCTCGCTGCGGTCGAGCGTCTCGCGCACCGCGCCGCCGGCATCCACACGCTTGACGGTGTCGGTGACCGGCATCGCGGCGATCGCGCCGTCGGCGTCGGGATCGCTGAGCAGCGCGGCGATCACCGACTCGGCCAGCGCGGGGGTCACGAGCGGACGCGCCGCGTCGTGCACGAGCAACGGGTCGCCCTCTCCGGCCGCGGCAAGCGCCAGCCGCACCGACTCCGAGCGCGAAGCTCCGCCATCGAGGAAGCTCACTGGCACGCCGGCGCGTCCCTCAACGCCAGCACGTGCGCTCGCGGCCACCCCTGGCGGGGGCTCACCCCCGGCGGGCAGCGCGACGACGATGCGCTCTAGTCCCTTCGTACAAACGAGCGCGTCGATGCTCCACGCGAGCAGCGGCCTGCCGGCCAGTTCGACGAACGCCTTCGGCCGCCCCGCGCCGAGGCGCTCGCCACTGCCGGCGGCGACGATCAGAGCGACCGTCACGACGCGACGCTGCCTCGAAGCGCGACGGTCATGGCTGGGGCGCTCGCGCACGCGGCAATTGCGCTGCCGCGTGCGCGAAAGCCTCTTACTTCGCTCCGGCGGCCGCCAGCTGGCTGTTGGCCGAGTCGGCGAGCAGCTCGTCGAGGTAGTTCTCGGCCTCCTCCTCGTCCTTGTCGAGCGCGTACATCAGCTCGGAGGCGAGGATCTTCTTGGTGCGCGTGAACATCTGCTTCTCACCGGTGGACAGGCCCTTCTCGCTCTCGCGCAGCGAGAGGTTGCGCACGACCTCGGCGAGCTCGTAGATGTCGCCGGTCTTGATCTTGTCGCGGTTGTGCTTGAAGCGCCGGTTCCAGTTCTTGGGCATCTCGGAGACTTCGTCGCGCAGCACGTCGAGCACCTTCTTGACGGTTTCCTCGTCGATGACCCTGCGCAGGCCGGCCAGGGCGGCGTTCTCGGTGGGAACGCGCACGGTCATGTCGTTGTGGAGGATCTTGATCGTCAGGTACTCGCGTCGTTCGCCGAGGATCTCCATGTCCTCCTTCTTGAGCACCTTGCCCGCGCCGTGATGGGGGTACACGACGTGGTCTCCGAGCTCGAACTCGATGAACTCGACTTCGCGGGTGACCTCGAGCTCATCCGTGAGTGTGGCTTCTTCGGTTGCTTGTGCGGAAATGATGTCCTCCTTCTTTCCTGGCGACCAGATCGGTCGGCCCTTGACTCAAGTCTGTAGGTAGCGGTCCACGAGGTTCAGCTCCTGCAACCTGCGCAGGCCCTCGCGAATGTCCTTCGCGCGGATCTCGCCGACGCCGTCGACCGCCTCGAGCTCGGTGTCGCTGGCCGCGAGCAGCTCATCCAGGCCCCCGAACTCGGTCACGATCTGCGTGACCACCAGCTTCGGCAGCCTGGGGATGCGTCCGAGCACGCGGTAGCCGCGCGGGGAGACCGGGTAGTCGAGCGTGTTCAGCTTGCGGTCGTAGCCGAGTAGCTCGGCCAGCCGGCCGAAATCGAGCAGATCCTGGTGCACGAGGCGTCCGATCTCCTCCAGCGCGGACGCGAACGCCTCGTCTGAGTAGGTCGACAGGTAGTCGCGCACGAGCGCGGACTTCTCGGCTGCGGCGCCGACCATCGTCTCCTCGAGCTGCATCTCGATCAGCCTGCCCTCGCTGCCGAGCTCGACGATGTAGCGCTCGATCTCGACCGCCATGCGCGTCACCAGCTCGGAGCGTTGCAGCACGGTGAGCACGTCGTGCAGCGTGGTGCCGCCCTCGAACTCGAGCGCGGTCAGGCGCGTGGACACCTGGTCCAGACGCGTGCGGAACTTGTCGAGCGTCGCCAGCGCCTGGTTGGCCTTGGCGAGCACGACGGGGATGTCCTCGAGGATGTACTTGACGCCGTCGACGTACACCGAGACGACCTCGCGGCGCTGGGAAATCGCGATCACGAGCGCGTCGGTCTGCTTGGAGACGCGCTCGGCGGTGCGGTGCCTGGTGCCGGTCTCGTGCGAGAGGATCGTCGGATCGGGCATCAGCTGCACGTTGGCCATCGTGATCTTGGTGGCGTTCGCGTTGAGAATCAGCGCGCCGTCCATCTTCGCCAGCTGGTACAGAAACGCTGGTGTGTAGTCGATGTCGAGCTTGATGCCGCCCGAGTTCAGGAAGCTGAGGTCGTCGGGCTCGCCGATCACGATCAGGCCGCCCGTGCGCGCGTGCAGGATGCTCTCGATCCCCTCTCGCAGCGCTGTGCCGGGCGCGATCATCTCCAGCGCCCTCATCAGTCCTGGATCCGGTCGTACCTCGTTGTCTAGGTCTTCGCCGGATCGTGGGGCCACGATCTACGATTCTACGGCAATTAGCAATCCTTTAGCAGCCTGACGCGACGGCCAAACGGCTTCAGACCAGCGCTACAGGCTCGCGGGCAGCCGATCGCCGGTCCGCCGAGCGGCCCGGCAACGCCACCGCCAACGCGTCGCGCAGGGTCGCGACCTCGCTCGCCGCATCGTCCCCGAAGGGGGAGCTGCCGCTGCCGGGCGGCGCGATGACCCCGTGCAGGCCGTGCCTGGCGGCCTCCTCCAGCCGGCGCTCCGGGTGACCGACCCAGCGCAGCTCCCCCGTGAGGCCGAGCTCGCCGAAGCACGCCCGCGGGGAGCCGGCGACCGGCACGCCGCGGCTGGCGCTCGCGACCGCCAGCGCGACGGCCAGATCGCAGCCGGGCTCATCCACGCGCACCCCTCCGACGACGTTCACGAATACATCGCGGGGTGGGCGGGACTCAAATCCCACGTGGCCGTGGCGGGTGAGGATCGCGAGCACGAGCGCGAGGCGGTTGCGATCTAGCCCCGAGACGACGCGGCGGGGCTGTTCGAGCTCTGAGGGCGCGACCAGCGCCTGCACCTCGACGAGCAGCGGGCGCGAGCCCTCCATCGCGGCCAGCACGACGCTGCCGGGCGCACGCGTGGCCTCGGCGACGAAGCGCGCGGAGGCGTCGAGCACCTCCACGAGGCCCCCTTGGCGCATCTCGAAC
>Ga0187780_10001516_pt1 | contig 17528 bp, 18 predicted proteins | sample 1015_Q2_SP10_20__FD_132429 | JGI IMG/M metagenome (GOLD analysis project Ga0187780, IMG submission 132429) | Tropical peat soil microbial communities from peatlands in Department of Meta, Colombia - 1015_Q2_SP10_20_MG | ecosystem: Environmental > Terrestrial > Soil > Wetlands > Peat | place...
ACTTCTGGTGTATCTCCACCCGGCGAATAGCAGCAGCACGACTCCCACGACTGCGAGTAACGTGCCCAGCCCGGAGCCGCGAAAAGGGGCACCTCGAACTGTTATTATGGCCGCACCGGCGATAAAGACGATGATTCCTAACACCGCCACGGCGACCACGCTCATGCTTCTGCTCTTTCGTGCAGCTATGACACTCACCATAGGACTCGCTTACTCCACGAATTTCCATCGTATATAGCGGAGTTCCCTAAAGCGGGCGCGTTCCCGTGTCAACGAACTGAAATGCAACCGTGCGCCTAGAACACATCGGTCGCAAGGGATGGACACCGTGGCGGAAGGCTATTGTAGTAACCGGGGAGAGTGACCGTGAATGAGCACGAGGCTCTACGCTGCCGGTGCACTCGCAGTTATCGGAGGCACCCTCATGGTCGCGAGCGGCTACACGTCAAGGGGCTTCCTCTATACAGCCCTCAGCCTTGCGGAGCCTCGCATCTCTGACTTCCTGAGCGGGATGACCGCCAACGCAGCAGTGTTGGCGGTCACGGTCCTCCAGCTTGTCATCGCCTTGGGAGGGCTTACGGTAATCACCGGCGGCCTGATTGTCTTCGCAAACCACAAGACCACGGGGAGGGCGCTCATCTACCTGGGCGGCGGAGCAGGGTTTCTGGGGCTCCTGGTCTCCTTCGGATACAGCGCTTACAGGCTGGGGGGCATCAGTCCCGTCCTTGGCTACCTTCCCTACTGGGTGGGGCTTGCAATGGCCGTGTCAGGGAGATGGCTCGCGAAGGGCGCATAGGAAAGGGGGCGTTCAGGGCGCTTCAAGCGGGGAATCTGGTATTGTCGCTGGCAGGTACGCGCTCGCCTCTCGTGGTAAGAGACCCAGGAGGCTCTTCAACGCCGCGAACGCGAGGCCGACGACCCTGCAAGGGAGTGGGGATTCGGTGCGGAGTTCGACGCCCTGGGCAGGGAAGCTGAGGCAGTCCGCTCGATCTAGTGGTAGATGGTGCCGTTTCCCGGCTGCCTTGCGGGCGGGGCGGGAGCCGCCTTCGCCCTGATTTCGCCAAGGTCGACCTCAAACGAAGCCATTGCGCACAGAATCTCCAGGAGCTTCGTGACCGAGCGGACGTGAGGGCTCGGCTCCCCATGGTCGACGGACAGCTTGAAGCCCCTTATCCCGAAGTCCTTCGCCATGGCGACGACCATAGATGCGAAGAAAGGAGCGGGCTCCTCCCCGAGGATTCGGACATTCTGCTTTTTCAGCTTCGCAACCCCTTCGGCATCGGTGGCAAACCCCGTTGGCTGCGGTTCTGCTTCTGAAGGGAGGGGGTTCTCGGCCCACCTGGCTCCCACGGAGTATAGCTCCTTCACTCCCATCTTCGAGGCCACCTTGAGGATGAACTCGGCGAACTCGTACTGCTCGTCAGCTGGGCTCGTGTCCCCTGCGAAGAGAATCAGGTCCCTCTCTCCCCTGCTGAGGTAGAAGCTGCACTCCGGGAGGGTCGACAGGCCGTCTTTCCTCACGAGGACCTCGGGAGGAAAAGCTGACGCCCGGATGGTTCCTACCTTCTTGAAATCCATCTTCTTCAGAAGATACTCGGCAAGCTCTCTGGCCTGGGAATATAGCGCCTTGTACTGCGCCATTGAGGTCGAGACGGCGACGATCATCACCGGGCTGTTGAGTGCCGGAACACCATCTGCTTCGAAATCGATCCACATTCGAAAACGGCGGCGAAGGGGCGCCGCGCTTATTTAACCATCGCCGGGAAAAAGGGGGTTTCCTCAAGTTCATCTTAAATACACGAAGACCAGAAATCGTGTCTACCGATTCATGAAAGCATACTGGAAGACCCTCTCTCACAACGGAGTGAACTTCCCCGACCCTTACCAGCCTGAGGGGTTGCAAATACGGGTGAAGGGGAAGCAGGTCGAGCTCTCTCCTCTGGCGGAGGAAATGGCGTACAATCTCGCTAAGAAGAAGGACACGCCATACGTCCAAGACTCCGCGTTCACGGCGAACTTCATGGGGGACTTCGTGAAGCAGCTCCCTGCCTGGTGTGGGGGCGCCGAGTTCAAGGACGTGGATTTCTCCGAGCTCTACAGAAAGGTGGACGCAGAGAAGACTGCCAAGGAGAGCATGACGAAGGACCAGAAGAAGGCACTCGCCGCATCGAGAAAGGAAAGGCGTGAGGCACTGAAGGCGAAGTACGGGAAGGCCATTCTAGACGGAAAGCAAGTGGATTTCGCCAACTACATGGTCGAGCCTCCGGGACTCTTCATGGGGCGCGGAAAACATCCCCTCAGGGGGAAGTGGAAGCCGAGAATCCAGGCCTCCGACGTCATATTGAACCTGGGGGAGACTGCGTCTGTTCCGCCGGGCGCCTGGAAAGAGGTGGTGCACGACCATGCCTCGATGTGGATGGCGAAGTGGATTGACAAGCTAACTGAGAAAGAGAAGTACGTGTGGCTCCACGAGAGCACCCCCATCCAGCAGTCGAGGAGCAGGGCGAAGTACGACAACGCCGCGCGGGCGGGCTCCAACATGAGGAAGATCGAAGCCAGGATTGAGAAGGAGTTGTCCTCAAAGGACCCGAAGATGCGGCAGGTGGCAACCGTCTGCTATCTGATTCACAGGCTTGGGATGAGGGTAGGAGACGAAAAGGACGAGGACGAGGCGGACACCGTGGGCGCCAGCACGCTGAGGGTGGAGCACATCAAAGTACAGGATGGCACCGTCGAGTTTGACTTCCTCGGGAAGGATAGCGTCCCATGGAAAAAGACGGACACGCCCTCTTCCCAGGTCCTGGAGAACCTGGAGGAGTTCAAGAAGGGCAAATCCCCGGACACGGAGATCTTCCACGAGGTAACCTCAAGCATGGTCAACCAGTTCCTCTCTTCCATAGTCCCTGGGCTGACGGCTAAGGTCTTCAGGACCTGGCACGCGACGGACATGGCGAAGCGGACATTGGAGTCAAAGAGCCCCGAAAGCATGGACGACATAGACAAGCTTTACCATGCGAAGGAGGCGAACCTCCAGGCTGCAATCTTCTGCAACCACCAGAGGACCCTGCCCAAGACATGGGAGCAGTCCTACGAGAAGAAGAAGCAGAAGCTCCACGAGGTAGGGGCAAAGGGGAGGAAGGACGACAGGAGGCTAAAGAAGCTCGAAAAGGAGCTTGACTTCTACGTCAGGGCGAAGAACTACAACCTGAACACCTCACTGAAGAACTACATCGATCCTCGCGTCTTCAAAGCATGGTGTGACTACGCTGGCCTCGATTGGGCCAAGGTCTACAGTAAGTCACTCCAGCGGAAGTTCTCCTGGGCGCTCCAGCCTCCGCAGAAGCGGGTGTTGGAGGAGCAGGTGCTAAGGCCCCTGGCGGCCCCCAGACGTGCGGACAAGGACTCGCCATAGCTCGTCCTCGGGCGCTTCGCGCAGGGTCTCCCTGGCCCCGTCCTCCCTGACCAGAATCCTACGTGATTTCTTGAACGTCCCGACAATTGAAACCCTGCGCGGGGAGAGCGCCTTCATGACATCGTGCTCCCTCCCCTTCTGCACCGAGAGCAGGAGCGCTCCGGAGCCAATCAGCTTAAGAGGGTCAATGTCCCACTTCTGGCACAGTTCTGCCGTTTCTGCGGCGACAGGGACCCGGCTTTCCTCCAGTTCAAAGCCCAGTCTCGACGCCAGGGACATCTCAAAGACTGCTCCGAGAACGCCTCCCTCAGTGCAATCGTGCATCGCATGGACGTGCCCTGTCCCATAGGCTACAACTGCTTCGTCGACCACGCTGAGCTGGCTGAGGAATCCGATTGAACCGGTCAGAACCGCCGACCCCTCCAAGCCCGCAGTCTTGGTCATTAGGATGGTGTCATCTGGCTTCGCGTCTCCCGACGTTACGTAATCACCTACGTAGCTGAAAGCTGTAGTGATTACTATGGGGTGGTGTAGGCCGGGCGTCACCTCCGTGTGCCCGCCCACGATGGCGATTTCCAAACGCTTCGCCGCCTCGTGGATCTGGCGGGCGATTCTTGCAACCTGAGGTGAGGTCGAGCCCTCGGGCAAAAGGATGACAGATTCTGCGAACTGGGGCCTGTGGCCGCTGGTGGCGACGTCATTGGCGCTCACCATCATGGCGTACGTTCCAATTCCCTTGGAGACGCCTGTCACAGGGTCTGCCGAGACCACGACGTATCCCTCCCCTGCTCTGACGGCCGCGAAGTCGAGCCCTGCCCTGGCTGGGGTCGCAACCCTGTCTGACTTGGCCCCAGTAAGCCTCAGGACGGTGGAGTTCAGAATGTCGATCGGAATCTTGCCCAAGGAGAGCCGTCTTACGGAGACACTCGACATGAATTAGACAACTTCCTTCCCCATCTGTCCGTCTCGGAGTCTCGCCCTCGCGCCGAACACCCCCTGAACCCTGGCGGCTATGGGAGGGGCGACGACCAGCCCTACCAACGCTTGAAGGAGATTGACTGGGATTTCAGCGGTGGGGGCCACCAGTCCCAGCTGCAAGATCTGGGTCTCATAAATGAAGTATCCCGCAACCATTTCCGTCCCCCCCGCCAAGATAGCGATAGCCACCCAGGTGAACCTCTGCCCGATCCTTGAGCTGACCAAGAGAGTCACCACGAAGGCGAGGCATGCAACACCCGTCCAGACCGTGACGGACAGGGGGTAATCCGGCGTCGAGGCAGTGGGGGTAAGCCCCAGCTGCCCGAGAGAGAGCGAAACGTCGGGGAAGGACACCAGGCCAATCACAATCACGGCGGCGCCCACAACTCCGGCCAGGAGCAAACCAACCCTCTTCTGAATCCCTTGGTTTCCACGGAATCCCTTCTGGGCAAGGTAGCCCACAATGAAACCCTCCGCCCCTTTGATAACTAGAGTCCCAGGGGCGAACTGCGGCGCAAGCAGCGCGTCGGAAAGCATCGAACCAACGCCGCCAGCGAACGCGCCTACGTATGGCCCCATGACCAGAGCAGTGATGTATACCATGACCTCTCCCACATCGAAGTAACCTCCCGTCGAGGTGGTTGCGGCGAAAGAGAAGGTCGCAGCGAACACGAAGGCGGTGAATACGGCTGCGCCTGCCACCTCCCTGGTTCTCAAGGTGGATCGACCTGAAACCGCGTCGTGGATATATAAGTTCCAACCTATATATCGGGTGGTCGCACTCCTCAGGCGATGGCCTTTCTGAGATGCATCAGGTGTTCCCACACGACCGATACCCGGGACCTCGCCCCGTCGTGCCCGAAGTGTGGGTCAGCGGTCATCGTCGCGGGTGCCGAAGTCGTCTCGGTCTCTAGGGCCCAACTTGACGACCTCCCTGCGGGGGTGTGGAGGTACAGAGCATTCCTTCCAGAGATTGCGAACGAGAACATCATCACTCTGGGGGAGGGTGCCACCCCTCTTCTTCGCGCCGAAAGGCTGGGCGAGGCTCTGGGCCTCCGCCGCCTCCTATTGAAGGACGAAAGCCGCAACCCCACTGGCTCGTTCCTGGATAGAGGATCGACCGTCCTCGTCAGCCTGGCGAGCAGGATCGGGGTGCAAGGATGTGCCTGCGTCACGACTGGCAACCTCGGTGCGTCCCTGGCGGCCTACTGCGCGAAAGCCAACGTCAGGGCAAGGCTCCGTGTGGACCCGAACACGGACCAGGGCAAGCTGTTCCAGATGCTGGCCTACGGCGCGGAGATTGAAGCCTCCTCGGACAACACCTTTGGGAGCCGCACGGACCACCGCTTCCTCACCGTGACGGCCGCGAACCCCTACCTCCTGGAGGGGGAGAAGACTACGGGATTGGAATTGGTCCAAGAGCTTGGCTGGAGAGCGCCCGACGTGGTGGTGGTCCCGGTTGGGACAGGAGGGCACCTGAGCATGATTTGGCGTTCTCTCGTTCAGATGCGCCAGTCCGGTCTTCTCGATGGGTCGTCTTGCAGGCTCCTGGGGGTGCGGCTCGAGGACGGTACCTCTAGGGCGAACGCCCCAGGGGGGAACCTCCCATCAGCGGGGCGGGGCTCGCCTCTCGTCGAGCTGGAGTCGGAGCACTTTTTCCTGTCCGAAGCCGAGAAATCCATGGCCGAATCGGGGGGCACTCAGATTGTCACGACGGGAGCCCAGACTCTTCTAGCCATGGGTCTCTTGGCAAGGACCGAAGGTATCTTCGCAGAACCTTCGTCAGCTTCGGTCGTTGCCAGCCTTTCAGAGGCAGTCCGCAGCGGCCACATAGAGAAGGGCGAAACAGTGATCTGTGTCATCACGGGCGCCGGGCTCAAGGACACCAAGGCTGTGTCCCGTCTTGCCAGGCAGACGAGAAGGGTGGCCCTAAGGGAAGGTATCGCGATGCGCTCGCCTACGATCGGCGAGACGAAACTGGCCATCCTGCGCCTCCTACTGCGGCGCCCCGGATACGGTTACGAACTCTGGCACCTTCTTGGTTCGATGAGGAGGATTTCGACGGCGAGCGTATACCAGCACCTTTCTGAGCTCGAGGGGCTCTCGCTCATCAGAAGGAGGGGATTCGTCTTGGTGCAAGGAAGAGAGCGCGCGGTCTACGAGCTGACGAAGAAGGGCGCCGACCTCCTGAAGATGTTGGACAGACTCGCGTTGCCCAGCCGGGAGCGGGGGGAGTAGACCCGGTCGACCCCTAGGTTAGCAACAAGGCAAGATTCTCAAGGCTATCGCAGATGAAAGAAGGCTCGACTCCAAGACCGAGCTTCTCATCATACCTGTTGACCCAGGCTGATGCGATTCCCATGGACTGGGCAGGGATGATGTCGTGATACACGCTCTGGGCGACGTGTAGGAGTTCCCCTCGTTTCGCTCCCGTCCTCTTGAAGAACTCCTCCCAGTGGCCGGGGTTCGGCTTGTAGCTGCCCACTTCCTCAGCTGTGACGAACCCGTCGACCTCGAGACCTTGCCGTCTGAGGGTCTCTTCGAGAATGTCGTTGTCCACGTTTGACAGTATGTACCGCTTGAACCCTCTCGAGCCCATGTCCCGCAGGAACTTCGCTGTGTCCGGGAAGGCCGGCCACTTCGGCACCGACCCGGCAAACCTCCGAGCAGCGGCATCCGTGACCGCCACCCCTAGGGTGCCCGACATGGAGACGACCGTCCTGCGAAGGACCTCTCTGTACCTCCTGTAATCGGATTCCTGGGATTTCTCCGCCTCGACGTACGCCGCGAGGAGCGTCTGTCCGCTGAGCTTCATGTCGCCGAGAGCGCTGACGAGCTCACTTTCTATGCCGGCTCTCCAGTCGATCAGAGTACCGTAGCAGTCGAACGTCAGATGAGTGAACATTGGACTCTTCCGCACGTTGCCCGCTGGGTTATCCCGGGTAAATGAATCTGGGTGCCCTCAGATGGTGGAGACCGCGATTCCCACCAGGTACAGGAGGACGGCCGCGACTGCGCCAACCAGGGCTGACCCGGCCCCTTCCCTTGGGTCGAAGTTCCTCGGCACGAATGCCCTTGAGCCCAGGGCGAACAGTGCTGCCAGGGAGAGCCCAACGGAGGCCAGGAGGGCGCCAGCGCGTGGGAGGGGGAAGCCGTAGGGCGCGACCGCCAGAAGGGCTAGGAGGAGGAACGCAACCCCAGCGAAGATGGGCCAGACGAAGGGGTCGGCCCCCACGTCTTCGATGTTCACCCGGAGCTCCCTTCTGAGCATCTCTTTGAGGAACAGGTCCTTGTTCTTCATCAGCCTCTGCATGATTACTTCCACCTCACCATCCTCGTAGCCGTCCTTCTTCAGAAGGTCCCGCATCTCGCCCCTCTCCTCTTCGGGCTCTGTCTCGATCTCCATGCCCTCCCTGTCTGCGTCTATCCGCAGCGACCGGAGCTCTGAGCGCCTGGAAAGGTAGCTGCTGAAGAACATGGCTACGGCTCCGGCCACGGCGAAAGCGAATCCCGCAAGGGCAATCGTTCCGAAACCTACTCCCGCTCCGTTCAGGGCCGCCGTCGTCGCGAGTCCCTCAATGGCACCATCGCTCCCCCCGAGGATTACTCTGTCCAGGACGTTCCTGGCGGGAATGTGGGGGTGCTTTTCTTTCTGGGGCGTGCTCAAGGTGGGCTCTAATCCATATTACGAGTCCATATTTGGGGCTTCGGGCCGAACGTGGCAATAGGCAACCCCGACTGAGGGTTCGTGGCTCGAATTGGCCACTTTCTTAGAATTCGCGTAGTCTAAACTCATCCCAACTGTGCGTAGGCTCATTCTTTAAAAATGGCCCTGATGATACTCCTGCCGGTATGACCCTAGACGAAAAAATCCGCTTTGGGATGATGGCCATCGGCGGCGCAAGCATTGTTTTTGCGACGCTGGGGCTAAACCTGGGCCCGCTCGAAATCATAGGCGGCTGGGGAAACCACTAGACCTGTCTAGTGGTCCCCGCCTTAATTTCCACCATTAATTTTTCGAATCGCTGAGTAAGATCTTCTTTATTGAACCCCCATTCCTTAGATGCCTGGTCGTACAGCTGGTACAGTATTGTGAAGCTTGCCGCCTCGGTCTGGTCGCCTGGATAGATCGTGAGTCTGTCTCTCACCGCAGCGGTGGCGCTCCCAAGGTATTGCAGTCCCTCAACGACATTGTCAACCGGTAATGCGATTCCCGCCTGGTAGTTCTTGCCTCCGGCTTCGCTCCAGAGGAAGGGAAGGGCGTTCATGCGATGTCTAAGCATCATCGATTCGTATTCATTGACGTTCCTTACCAGGAGGTCTAGCACGAAGTATCTGTGCTTCCTGTGGAGCACCTTCTCAAGCGTATAGTCATACCTCGTTCCTATCCAGTTAACGGTGTATCCGTGCAACAGTTTCTGAGCACAGACATGCGCGGTGTGATGCCAGGCCAGCTTCTTGTAGTTGATGTTCAACTTCTCTGCCATGTCCTTAAGTGACTTGTTCGCATCCATCTGGAGCTCTTTTACGATCAGGAGATCCACGTAATCGAATTTCCCCTTTCTCGACGGAACGTACGCCGCTCCTTCGTAGTCCTGCGATCTCGGATTCTGCCACTCGAAACTCCATCGACCGGTGTCGAAGTCGTAGAACTCGGGCTTCATGGGCACACTTCTCCACCAATCAAAGTCCAATATCTCCAACCCAGAGAACATGCCCTTCGCCTCCAATGCAAGGAAGAACGCCCGGACCTCTTCAACCAGTTCGACAGGGATGCTCAGGTTTACGATGTACTCGCCTCCTATGAGCGTCTTCGTGAAACCCACAACGTAGCAGACCTCGCTCATGGCAGTTAGAATCGCAGGAGCGTATCCCCGGTAGGTTTCGTCGAAATCGACAATGAGCATGATTCTCCTCAGTCCAAGCCTCTCGTGGTCTACTGCTGCCTGGACCGCGTAACCTTTGCTCAGTATCTTCTCTTTGTACCGATAACGAACCGATTCCTTGAATTGACCCAGCCTTCGAGCGATTTCGGGAATCTCGGGCCCCAGTTCGGTGAGAACCTTTACGAGTGCCACCGTTCGCGCGTTGACACTGCTTTCAGCCTCGTCTATTGCCGGAGTCAAGCCGTCGGTACCCCTGGCCGTGATACTATGGCCTCGCGGTTCGCATTTAAGCTATGCTGATTCCAAATCCATGATAGAGGCGGGCAGAGTATTGGCGTCTTTGGATATCCGTGACTTGCCATCTAACCTTCGACGGATGGATTTTCCGATTTCGTAATAAGCATTTTTGCCATTTTCTATGCATACTCCTATTCGGATTGATGCGTCGAGGCACAAAACGGCCGATTCCTGAAAGCGTTCCCGACTGATGAGGATCTGCTTAGGCAGCCTCGCTAGGGCCTGCTCGGATGCCCCAATGGCTTCAATCATGCTTTTAACCGGCGTCTGGGTGCCGACGAATCAAATTGCCTTTGAAGGACAGGAGGAGTGATTACTCCTGGCCGGAGACCAGGCTCAGTCAGCCGCGTCTCGTTGCGGACAAGAAGTCCTACTCGGTTTCGGAAACGATTCGCACCAACATGAGCTTCAAGATTACTGGCGGGCTGAGAGAGGCCTTCCATCCGGATATCTGGACCGTGGCCTGGGAGGACTTTGACAAGGTCCTCCTCCTGAGACTGAAAACCGCTTTGAGCACCCAGCGAGGTATCAGGCCGCGGAAGCTAGCGGAGAACAAGAAGCAGGTGCGCAGGGCCAGCTTTTACTGGAGCCGCGACCCCGACTTACCCTACAGAATTTGGGCAATGATCGTACCAGAAGATGGTGGCCCTCCAGAGATACCGCGGAGCGTCGAAGACGCGAAGTCGAAAATGCTCGATGTCGAGAAGGAATTCCAGATTCCCGCCTCAACCCTCGGACCCGGGAGTCACAAGCTTGTCGCAGACGTGAAGGTGAAGTGGGGGAGGAGAAGTTTCATAGAGAAGGGCGAGGTCTCCTCCAAATCGAAGCCTCTGGTGGTTCAGATTGGATGAGAACGATTGGCTCGCTGAGGTCTCCTGGAGCGGGGGGAACGTCTTCCTCGGTTCAGACACCTCCGGGCACACAGTGATCTACGATTCTGCGGACGGGACCCAGAGGGGGATTAGCCCCATGCGCGCCCTCCTCACCTCGTTGGGGGCGTGCACAGGGATGGACGTCGTCGCGATTCTCAAGAAGCGCAAGCAGAAACTACGGTCACTTAGGATTCTCATCTCCGGCGAGCGGCCAGAGCATGGACTCCCGAAGCCGTGGACCTCCATTCACGTCAGGTACGTCCTATCGGGGGACTCCCTGGAGACAAGATTCGTTGAGGAGGCCATCAGGGACAGCACCGAGAAGTTCTGTAGCGTGGGGGCTACCCTTCAGCCTACCGCGAAGATAACCCATTCCTACGAGATCGTCGCCTAGACTCTTAACACAATCTTGCCGAAGTGCGTGCTCTTCTCCATTCTCGTCTGCGCCTCACCCGCCTTCTCCAGGGGGAAGACCGAATCGACTACGGTCTTCAGTCTGCCCTGCTCGAACAGCTTCACCACTTCGAGAAGCTCCCCCAATCCTGCCATGTAGCTCCCGTAGACCGTCAATTCCCTGCTGAAGATGTATCGTAGGTCGGTGACCGCATCGGCCCCGGTGGTCGCCCCGCAGGTTACCAGCCTCCCTCCCTTCGCCAGCGCCTTGACGCTCCATTCCCAGGTCGCCTTCCCCACATGCTCGACGACAACGTCCACCCCCCTGTTTCCTGTCAGTTTCTTCACCTCCTCCAGCACGTTCTGCTTGTAGTGGTCAATCGTGTAGTCCGCACCGAGGCGCCTCGCGCCTTCGGCCTTCTCCGGACCTCCGGCCGTCGCAAACACCTTTGCCCCAAGAAGCTTCGCGATCTGCACCGCAGCAATGCCCACCCCCGAGTTCGCGGCCAGGACAAGCACAGTGTCGCCAGGGCCCACCCGGGCCTTTGTCACAAGCATGTGGTAGGTGGTTTCGAAAACTAGGGGGAAAGATGCCGCCTCTTCGAAGGTCATTCTCGCGGGCTTCGTGATTAGATGTGTCCTCCTCACAGTGACGAGCTCTGCATACCCGCCGTCCATCCCATATCCGATGATCCTGTAGTCGGCGCACTGGTCGTCCCTCCCCGAGAGGCACCTGTCGCAGCGCCCGCACCCAACACCCGGGTTGACGATGACTTCGTCCCCTCTTCTGAGCCCGGTCTCCTCTGGCGGGACCGACTCGACGACCCCTGCTATGTCGCTCCCCGAGATGTGAGGCATCCGAATGGGCACATTCGGGAGTCCGTTCCTCGCCCAGATGTCGAGATGATTCAGAGCACAGGCCTTCACTCTGACCAGCGCCTCGTCCGAACTGGGTTTCGGGTCCGGTGCATCCTCGTATTGCAGCACCTCAGGGCCACCATGCCTGTGGAACCTGACAGCCTTCATGGTCCCTTGGACTCTCCTGTCCTCTTTTTAGCTTGCAGCAATACGCGCGGATGATCCTCCGTCTGGCCTTGGAATTGGATGCGAATACTTTCACAGCACCCTTATACAATCAGTGCGGAGTATAGTATCAAGGTTATAAGACGAACAGGACGGAATCGCTAAGCTCTCTCATGGCGCGCTCGGTCTTCCGGGACGAGACTATCCTACTTCAGGAGTATCTACCTCACCAGATACCCCACAGGGAGGCGCAGCTGAAGAAACTCGAGCTGTACTTCCAGAGCGTGGCCCAGAGCGCCTCCAGGGCGAGCCAGGTCGTGATGATTACAGGCCCAGTGGGGTGTGGAAAGAGCATGATAACGAAGAAGCTCCTTTTCGAGTCTCTGCCGCGAAAGGCTGCTCTCTACGGGAACCTAGTCAAGGTGTTACACGTCAACTGCAGAATTGACAGAAGTCTGCAGGCGATAATGGTCAAGGCGCTGAAGTCTCTGGGTCAGAACTACCCAACGCGGGGGTACAGCTTCGAAGAGCTCCTGACCGCCCTGGTCGAGGAGCTGAGGAACAACAGGACCCACCTCGTCATAGCCTTCGACGAGGTCGATTCGCTGATACTGTCAGACCCGTCGGCGCTCTACACCATAACGCGGCTCAGGGAGATGGCGCCCGGGAGCCAAGTCCTTTCGTCCATCCTGATTTCGAAGACGACGGACTACCTGAAGAAAGTGGATCTGAGCACCCTGAGTTCGCTCCAGTGGAACGAGATTGCGCTCGACTACTACCCGCCTGAGCATCTGGTTGACATCATCAGTTCCAGGAACGAGGCGTTCAACGACGGGTGCCTGGACGACGACGCGATACAGTTCGCCGCCGACGTGGCTGGACAGTTCGGGGACGCTCGCTACGCTCTGGACCTCGTCTACAGGGCGGGGAAGCTGGCAGACGATGCCGAATCGCCACGCGTGCTCCCGGAGCACATCAGGGCCGCCAAGGCTTCGCTTCCCCCTCAGCTGAGGAAGGAAGAGCTGGCATACCTGACGACACACCAGAAGCTGCTGCTCATGGCCATCTCAGCCCTCCTGAAGCAGGGTGACTCGACCTATGTCACCATAGGCGAAGTGGAGAAGAGCTACACGGCCCTCTGCGAGAGCATGAGCGTCGCAGCCTACAAACACACTCAGGTTTGGAGCGACGTCAACGAGCTCTCCAGGAAGGGTATCATAGAGACCCAGCTGTCGGGCAAGGGGATGAGGGGGAGGACCACCATGATCGGGTTGTCACTCGTCTCCGCGAAGGAGCTGATGGGGGAGCTCGAGCGCGAGATGGTGGCAGACGTTAGAGCTTGAGAATCTGATGTCCTCCTACGGGAGGACAAAGGTGCTCACCATAATGCTGGAAACAGAAGAGCTGAACATATCGGAAATCAAACGAAGGTCCGGCCTTTCCCACGGCGCGACAGCCCGCCACCTGGAGTTCCTGACGAGGTCGGGGATATTGACGGAGAAGAGGTTCAACAGGATAAGGATCTTCCGAGTCGACCAGGCAAGCCCCCTAGCTGGCGCGCTGATGAGGTTCTACTCCGATTGGAAGGAAACAGAGAAAAGCTACAGGCAGGGGTACAACTAGCGCCTGGTCGCCCTTCCGCCTTCCTTAGCAAGGAAGACGGCGTAATTCTCCTCCAGCTCTAGGCTCTTCACAAGCTCCTCTCTGAATCCGGTGCCAGCACACAGCAGGAGGAGGTAGGGCATGTCCTCAACGAGGAAGCTCCTCTGGCTGATTCCCACCCTCTTCCCCATCAGGGCAGCAATGTCCTTCAACTTCCTCGAGTCGTTCCAAATCCTCAGCTGCAGCGGCCAGGGGACAGCATCAATGGTGAAACGCGGCCCGCCGTCCCCGAGGGCCTTCCAGAGCTCGTTGGCGAGAAGGGGGTCTAGATACCTGAGGAGCCTCCAGTCCTTCCCTCTCATTATTCTGCCCATCAGCACGTCGGCCCTGGAGAGGGCGTCGAGCGCCCCCGCCTTCCGCTCTTCGTGGACACGGGACCGCACCACAGCGTTGAAGATGTCCCTGACTTTGTCCCTGGGCTGCCCAGGGTACGCCCTCAGGGCCCGGAGCGCAGCGTTCTCGTCGGGGGCGTCGAAGAAGGCGTTCACCGACTCTGAAGCCGTCTCCTCTTCGTCCTTCCTCCCAGGTATCCCTGACTGCAGGAAGTTGATCGCCGCCCGCAGGTCTCCGTTTGCTGCTTCGGCCATCTTCGCTACCACCTCATCGCTTACGGCCAGCTTCTCCTTCTGGGCGATCCTCTCCAGCCTCCTGACCACCTCGGCCGGTTCGGGCCTTCGGAAGTCTATCCTGCTGGTCGCGCTCGCCAGCTTCCTCACTTCGTCAGACTCGGGGTCGTTGGCCGCCATGACCACGGGGCTCGCGCTCTTCTTCACCGCTTCCTTGATGAACTCGACAGCGCCGTAGTCGGCCCTCCCCGCCAACCCATCAACCTCGTCGAGGAAGATGAGGCTCGTTCCACCGAAGAGGCTGGTGCTGGCCATTGCCTCCCCCACCTTCTTGGAGAGCTTCTCCTTGGTCCGCGAGTCGCTAGCGTTGAGTTCCACGAGCTGTAGCCCCGCCTCCCTGGCAAAAAGGTGGACCGTGGTTGTCTTGCCTGTCCCCGGGGGGCCTACCAGTAGAGCCGCCTTTGACCCTGGTTTCCACTTCTTGAGCCAGAGCCGGAACCTCGCCCTCCCCTCCTCGTTCCCTACCATCTCCTCGAGGCTCGAAGGCCTGTACTTTTCGCTCCACAACTAGACCGCCCCTCCGATGAACACCAGGAGTCCCGCTGTCATCCCCGCCAGCGCGATCCGTTTCACCCTGTAGGCGCTCCGAGGGTCGTGGCGAACAACTATCGCCACCGCCAGATAGACGAAGATGACGTCAGGGATGATCACGCCGTAGGAGTACAGCGGGTTCGCGAGGCCTGTGAAAAGAGGCACCCAGCTAGTAAGGACCGCGAGCAGAAAGAGCAGAGCGCCGACGCCCGAGGCGAAACCAAGCCCGCGTGTTCTCGCCAACGAGTTGACGTGCCTCTTGGCGTCACCCTCCACGTCCGCCATTGACTTGACCACCTCCCTCCCCACCCCGGAAAAGAAGGCCGTGAGGGCCATCATCAACAGGAGAGAGCCCTCCACGGAGCCCCCGGACACGGCTCCGCCGTAGATGAAGGGGATCGCCAGGGAAGACGCCACGATTAGGTTCCCCGGCAAGCCCATCCTTTTCGCCCTACTGTTGTAGAACCAAGAAATGAACGCGTAAACGAGGGCGATCACCACCGCAAGCGGATCCAGCGAGAGGAGTGAGCAGGCCAAGCCCACGACCAGCATTACGAGAGAGAGCCTTGACGCCTGCACCGCCGTGATTCGCCCGCTTGGGATGGGCCGGTCGGGTCTGTTGACCCTGTCAACCTGCAGGTCGTAGACGTCATTCACAGCCATCGCGTAAGCGCAGAGGAAGAAGCCGGTGAAGAAACCCAGGGCAAGCTGGAGCTCGGGGACCGTCGGGGGCTTGGAAACGAACGCCCCCACAACCACCGCAAAGCCGAGCATGGCGCAGTTCACGGGCCGGATGAGGTCGAGCATCCCTCTGTAGTTCATGGTCCGTCAGAACCTTGCCCTGCTGACCTTGTAGTAGATTACCTCCCCTCTCCTTTCTATTACAGCAATTATCGCCTCCTTCCCCATCTTGGCCATCTCCTTCACCGACTTCTGCAGTTCTGACATCCCCTTCTCTATCCCTTCGTCGAGGGCAAAGACGACGTACTTCGCCGGCTTCTTAGGATAGTCGCCCCGCTCGTATACCCTCAGATCCGTGCCGAACCCAAACCCCTCCCTCACGATGTACCCCCTGCTCCTCAGGTCCCTGTAGATCACGAATTTGGTCCAGGAGTCCCCGGATTTCTTCTGGGCGAGTTCAGCGAGCCTCTCGAACCCGACCTCCTTCCCGTGGCTGTCCTCAAGGAGCATCTTCTTCCCATAGACGAGATACAGGGCCTCGTAGTCCCTCAGCAGGAGGTCGTGCCCCTCCTTGGTCCCGTACCCCGACTCCTCCAGTTCCCCTTGGCGGTCCCTGTCGGTGACCCTGGCCGACCCGTCCTCCAGGACGGCCCTGAAGGGCTGTACCTGCTCCTCCGGGGGCGGGGGTTCTTGCATGGGCTTCGTTCCGGCACGCTTCGAACACTCTATTTGAAGTTGAGTGTGCCGCGGCACCTGAGCAAAATCATTTAGAGAGCTCCGGAGCTCTCCCTTTCCCTTGGACAACTTCTTCTCGATCCGAACGGTCACCTGGGAGGGCAGAACTGTCAGGATGATCGATCAAACGGCCCTCCCAGCGCGTCTGACCTACGTTAGATACACCCGTCCGGAACAGGTCGCCGACGCCATCAGGACCATGGTGGTTCGCGGCGCCCCTGCGATAGGGGTCGCAGCAGCCATGGGCCTGGCGCTGGCAGCGGTGCGCTCAACGGCCACACGGCTCCCCAACCTAATGCAGGAAATGGAGACCAGCGCTGCTCTTCTCCGCAACACGAGGCCTACAGCCGTGAACCTGTTCTGGGGGATTGACAGGGTGATGAGGAAAGCGGCCTCGGCTCCGACCGTCCGCGAAGCGAAGGAAGCCATCTTCACAGAGGTGAAGGCGATGGAAGAGGAGGACATCGAAGTGAACCGAAGGCTGGGGAAGCAGGGGGCTGACCTGATCGGGAACGGCGACACAGTCCTCACTCAGTGCAACGCCGGCGCCCTGGCGACCGTGGGGTACGGGACCGCGCTTGGAGTGGTGAGGGCAGCCGTGGAGCAAGGGAAGCTCGTCAAGGTTCTGGTCCCGGAGACAAGACCCGCCCTCCAGGGGGCCAGGCTAACAGCCTTCGAGCTCGTCCGCGATGGAATCGCGTGCACCCTAATCTCAGACACCGCAGTCGGTCACACGATGAGCCAAGGTCGGGTCGACTCCGTAATCGTCGGGGCGGACCGAATCACGAAGGATGGCTACGTGTTCAACAAGATAGGTACGTACCAGATGGCCGTCCTCGCGCAGAGGCATGGCGTGCCCTTCTTCCCGGCGGCGCCTCGCTCCACCTTCGACCTTGACCGCACCCACGACATGGTGACCATCGAGGAGAGAGGCGCAAATGAGTTGGTCGAGATAAGGGGGAAGCGTATCGCGCCCCGGGGGATCCCGGTCTCAAATCCTGCGTTCGACATGACGCCTCCCGAGCTTGTGACAGCAATTATCACAGATGTAGGGGTAGTAAAGCCACCCTTCGGCGATAACATCGCGCGTCTCATCGCTTAATTAGTCAGCTTCGTCGCAGTCTTCTCGGGCCCGTAGCCTAGCACGGATTAAGGCGTCAGCCTTCGGAGCTGAAGAGAGGTGCCTCAGAGACCGTGGGTTCGAATCCCTCCGGGCCCGGATTGAATTAGCTCACTATGGACTCCGCTTGATAGTTAAAGCTGGAATCGGGCTGTTTAGAGTTGTTCGCTCTGAGGCCCGTTTCATGGTGGAGATTCTGTTGCCTCATCCAATCTTGCACTGGGATTCGCTTAAGAAATTAAGCGGGCCCGGGCCATTCTTGAGGGTAGCAGCAGGACACAATCAGTTTTGTAAGCGAATCCCGTTCAGAGG
>Ga0187780_10001517_pt1 | contig 17523 bp, 20 predicted proteins | sample 1015_Q2_SP10_20__FD_132429 | JGI IMG/M metagenome (GOLD analysis project Ga0187780, IMG submission 132429) | Tropical peat soil microbial communities from peatlands in Department of Meta, Colombia - 1015_Q2_SP10_20_MG | ecosystem: Environmental > Terrestrial > Soil > Wetlands > Peat | place...
CGTACGACCCGACGCCCGAGGAAGCGGAGTTGCTCCGCTCGACCGGGGTTCCGTGCGTTCGGGTCGGCCCGCGCTCGCTTCGGACGAGCCAAGTGGTCGACCTCGTCCATCACGAGCTCGACCTGCGGGAGGCCTCCTCCACGGACGGCGCGCGGCCGCGGTGACCCTCAGTGGACGAAGACGGGCTGCAACAGCTCGGTCGGGTTCTCGAGCGCGTCCCGGACGGACCGCGTCCGCAATCCCCCGATCACCGCCGTGAGGTGGACGACCTCTCGGAACTCCGGGTGCACCCGGGTCCCGAAGACGAGCCGGTCCGGTTGGTTCAAGCGCTGGCTCATCGAGCGGAGGACCCGGTCGAGCGTCCGTAGGCTCATGTTCGACCCACCGTCCAGGTGGACCAACGCGGAGGGCCGGTCGGAGAGGTGGTAGTCGAGGAGAGAGTCCGCGATCGCTTGCTGGACGAGGCGCTCGGGCTCCGAGAAGTGGTACTCCCCGACGAGGAGGGTGGAAAGACCGGAGTCGCGCAGGTGGTTCTTGAGGCTCGCCAGGTCGACGTTCAACTGCGACGGGTTCTCGACCATGTCGACGAGGCTCGAGACGAGCGAGTGGAGGTAGGCGTTCCGGACGTGGAACACCCGGTGGATCGGGAGGGCCTCGAACCGGCGGAGTTTCTCGTTGGCGAGCGCGACGAGCAGGCCCCCCATCTCCTCCAGCTCCGAGACGGTCGCTTGAACGTTCTCGCGTCGGGTCTGGTTGTTGTCGATCTCGACCTGGAACGGAAGGAAGACGACCGGGATGGCAAGGGTCTGGGTCGAACGGAGCGCCCGCGACAGGTACGGGAGGAGCGCGCTACCCGTTCCGCCGCCAATGCCCGCGAGAAGGAAGACGATCTCGAGCGGCCGGAGCCGCCGCAGAAGCTCCTCGCGCCCTTCCTCCGCCGCCCGGAGGACCAGCGCCCGGTCCCCTCCGCTTCCCCGCCCGTGGAGTTCCCGGCTGCCGAGCAGGATCCGCTCCTCGACCCCCGTCCGCAGGAGGTGGGCGGCGTCGGTGTTGACGGCGATCGCCCGGACCCCCGGGATGCCGAGCGAGATCAGGTCCTGGACCGCCTCGCTGCCCGCTCCCCCCAGGCCGACCACGCCGACCGACGGGGTCAGGTCGAGGCGACCCCAGGCGTTGACGGTGGGCGTTTCCTCGCTCATCGGCCCCCCGCGCCGCCTAGGGCGGAGGGGTCCCTTCGGCCGCGACCGGTTCCCCTTCCCGACGGTGGGTCCGGACGGACGGGCTAAGCTGCTCGAGCCGGCTGCGGATGTACTCCCGAACGGCCGACCGAACGGCGTCGTCGACGCTGACGGAGTTTCCCTCGCGGACGAACTCCTCGAGCCGGCTGTTGTCCTGCCGGGAGAGCTCGACCACCACCTTGCGGATGTTCTGAGGGGGGAGGTGCAGCTCGATGTACTGGTCGAGCCCCTCCCGGATCGTGTCGGAGATCGTCGGGGTCCCCTTGAGCTGCTGAATCTGCTTCAGCTTCTCGAGAAGTTCCTGCGGGATCCGCACCGTCACCCGCTCCGACGTGTCGACCATGCCCGTCAGACAAGACCCCTATCTTTGTCTGACGAACGACATATCGATTCACTGGTATATGAAAGGCTCTGGGGGCACGAACGGGGTCTTGAGCCACCGTGCGCAGGGGGCCTCGCTCGGCGCGAGGGGGCGATCGCGGTGGCCTCCGTCCCGGAGGCCTTTTCGAGCAGAAGCGGGGGTCAGTGAACGCCGGTCACCCGGCCGTCCGGCGTCAGGTCGATGTCCTCGGCCGAGGGTCGCGTGGGGAGCCCGGGCATGGTCTCGATCGTTCCGAGGTACGCGACGGTGAACCCCGCGCCCGCAGAACGGGTCAGACGGTCGACCGTGACGTTGAAGTCGCGCGGCCGGCCGAGCATGTGCGGGTTGTCCGAGAGCGAGAGGGGGGTCTTCGCGATGCAGACCGGTCCGTCGACCTCCTTGAGCTTCGTGAGGAGCGCCAGGTCTTCGAGCGCCTCGGGCGTGCGGTTGACGTGGGACGCTCCGTAGAGGCGCGTCGCGATCGTCTCCACCTGATCGAACACGGCCGTCCCCGGCGCGTTGATCGGCTTGCTCTTTCGACCGAGCCCAGCCGCCGCTTCCACGGCGCGGGCGAGCTCGACCATCCCCTTGCCTCCCTCGGCAAAGCCGCGGGCCTCGACCACCTCGACGTCGCGGGCCCGGCAGAACCGCTGGACGACCTGGGTCTCTTCGGCGGTGTCGCCGGGGAACCGGTTGAGCGCGACGACCGCCGGCACCCCGAACGACTCGATGTTGTCGAGATGCTGAGCCAGGTTGTCGAGGCCCCGCTCGAGCGCCGTGCGGTCGGTGTGCGTCGAGTCCTCGTCCGACGCGCCTCCCTGGTAGCGAAGGCCGCGCTGGGTGGCCACCAGCACGGCCGCGTCCACGCTCCTCCCGAGGGTGGGCGTCACGATATCGATGAACTTCTCGCCGCCGAGCTCGGTCGCGAACCCGGCCTCGACCACGCAGTACTCGGCCGCGGCGAGCCCGAGCTCGATCGAGAGCCGGCTGCACGTCCCGTGAGCGAGGTTGCCGAACGGGCCCGCGTGGACGAGCGCCGGATTCCCTTCCGCCGTCTGGACCAGGTTCGGCGCGAGGGCGTCCCGAAGGAGGGCGGCCATCGCCCCGGCTCCGTGGAGGTCGGACGAGCGCACCGCGCTGCCGTCGTTCGTAAGTCCCGCGATCACGCGGCCGAGTCGGGCCTTGAGGTCCGAGTAGTCCCGGGCCAGCGCCAGGATCACCATCACCTCGGAGGCCGCGGCGATCACGAACGAGCTGTCGTGGGTGATGAACCGAGGGTCGTGGCCCTGTCCGACCGTGATGTGGCGCAGCGCCCGGTCCTCCATGTCGACGGTTCTGGGCCACAGGATGCGATTGGGGTCGATCTTGAGCGAATTTCCGTGGAACATGTGGTTCTCGATCAGTGCCGAGAGGAGGTTGTGGGCCGCCGCAACCGCATGGATATCCCCAGTGAACCCGAGGTTGATCTCGTCGGACGGTTCGACCGTCGCCTTGCCCCCGCCCGTTGCGCCTCCCTTCACCCCGAAGATCGGCCCCAGTGACGGCTGGCGCAAACACGGAACCGCGCGATGATGCAGCCGGGCGAGGCCGTCCGCGAGCCCAATCGCGGTGACGGTCTTCCCCTCGCCGTGCTTGGTCGGCGTCATCCCCGTGATGAGCACGAGCTTCCCACCGGACTTCTTCGACGCGCGGTCACGGACGGCCGGCACCGAGACCTTGCCGGCCCACCGACCGGCGGGATAGAATTCGCTGGGACGAAGTCCAAGAGAACTAGCAAGATCGGTGAGGCTTCGCATAGATGCTCCTTGACCTCGGCCCTCGTTCGAGGTTCGCGAGGTCGACCAACCTCGATAAGGGCGCTCTTTATACAAGGCCTCTCGTGAACCCGGCGTGACCCTAGCGATCGTTCCGTTTCCGGTCGACCTTCCGACCTCGCTCGCCCTCGCGGAGGAGGCCCTTCGGTGCCGGCTCGCGCCGGGCGAGCAGCTCGCTGAATTGCTCCCGCAGGTCGCGGCGGGTATCCGGACCGGGCGGGCAGGCGGCGGGCTCCTTCGTACGGAAGGCGTGGCCCGTGGGGTCGTGGTCTGGGATCCGGCCGGTCCGGTCGGAGTGGCGGTTCGCCTTCTCTACCTTGCGCCACCGTACAGCGACGTCGACGGCTACACCGAGGCGCTCGAAGTGACCGAACGGGCCGCCGGACCGATCGCGTTCGCACCGGGCCCTCTCGCAGGACTCCCCGAGGAAGTGGAAACGTCGCTGATGCGGGGACGGGGGTTCGCGCCGTTCGGCCGCTCGGAGATGGTGCTTCCCCCAGCGGCCCCGGTCGATTCCGCTCCGCTTCCCTCCGGCGTGGACCTTCGGCCCGTACGGGATTCCGACCAGGGCGCGCTCGCCCGGCTCCACGAGCGCGCGTACGAGGACCACCTCGACCGGTACCTGGCGATCGAGGACTTGGACCCGGCTCGGGACGCGGACCGTCAGCTCCGGGACTACTTTGCCGGTCGCTACGGGCAGCTCCTATCGCCGGGGTCGTCCGTGGCGACCCGGGACGGGAGGGCCGTGGCGGCGGCGATCGCCTCGCGGCACTCGAACCGGGCGCTGCTGATCGACGTGATGGCCGACCCGGAGTGGCAGGGGGCCGGCCTCGGTCGCGCGGTGCTCTCGGACGCGGTGCGCGCGCTCCGGGTCCGGGGCGAATCGCCGATCGTCCTCAACGTGACCGAAGGGAACGACCGGGCGACCCGGCTCTACTCGCACCTCGGCTTCGTGCGGACCCTGGGCCCGACGCGGGAGTGGTACGACGCGCGTCGCCTCCGGGTCCGCTTCCCGAACCGACCTTCCCGCTAGTCCATCCCGGGATCCGTCGCGTCGGGCGGGCGGTACCCCAAGCGTCGCATCGAACCGAATGCGGCCGCGATGATGAGCCCGAAGACGACGATCGCACCTCCCGCATCAAGGTAGGTCCCCTGGACGCCCACGGAGAGGGTGAGCAGCCCGCCCGTGTACTGACCCACGGGGATGAGCGCCATGCTCCCGACCTCGTCCGCGGAGAACACCCGTCCCATCATCTCGTCCGGTACGGTCGCCTGGATGGTCGAGAGGAAGACCGTCGTGATCATCCCCGGCATCAGTCCGTAGACGAACACGATCGGGATCGCGAGCCAGATCGAGCGGACGAGACCGAGCGCCAGGATCGCAAGGCCCATCACGAGCGTGAAGATGATGATGGCCCGCCCCGCCCGCGGCTCGAAGTGGAGCCGGGGGGCGACGACGAACCCCACTGCCACTCCGAGGGTCGAGGTTCCGACGATCGCTCCGTACCAGAATCCCTGGCTGAGGTCGAGCCAGCTCGCGACGTAGAGGGCAAGTTCGACGAGCGCCACCGCCGAGAGGAAGTTCGTCACCAACGCGGCGACGGTGAGTTGGAGGAGGCTCCGTCGATGCGCCAGGTACGCATACCCTTCCGTCGCCTCCTTCGCGAGCGAGCGGTCCGGGCCCCGGCGCGACACCGAGAGGTCGGTGCGCACGAACAGGAGCGTCACCTGGGTCGCGAAGTAGAGGACGAAGGCGACGCTGAGCGCGTAGGCGGGGGCGACGAACGTGAGAACGATTCCCACCCCGAGGCTCGCGGCGGCGCTCACGCCCGCGGCCGTCGCGTAGATCAATCCGTTGGCCCGCGGGAAGCTGGCCGGCGGCACGAGCCGTGGGACCGAGGCGTTGAACGCCGGTCGGAATAGGGTGGTCGAGGCAGCGACAAGGGCCCAACCGGGGTAGAGCAACAGGACCCAGAGCGGCAGGTAGAAGCCCGACGGGCCGGGCACCGAGACCCTTTGGGAGGGCAGGAAGACGAGGTCGACCGCGAGGCCGGCGGTGGCGAGCAGGGAGACCAAGTTCACCGTCTTCATCAACCGCGCCCGGTCGTGGCGGTCCGCGAGCGCTCCCGAGAAGAACGCGCCCGCGAGGGTCGGCAGCGTCGACGCGAGCCCGAGGAACGCAAGGGCGAGCGCACCGTACGTCGTGCGTTCGCCGGCAGGATAAGCGAACGCGATGCAGTACAGCAACACCACGAGAACCGCGGAAGGGGCGGCGAACTGCAGAGCCCCCGCGGTCAGAAATGGGGCGAACGAGCGCTGCCGAAAGAGCGCTCCGTACCCGCTCAGAGGATCCCTCCTCCCGGGTTCCGAGGACCCTCCCCATCGACAATAAGCCTGTCGGCGGCCCGGTCGCTCTCGGCGAAACCCGCTTATTCTCGGCCCACGTGCTCGCCTTCTCGGAGCGGACCATGCGCCTTCTCCACCGGGACGCATCGACCGGGCTCCACCGGTTGCGGCTCGAGACCCCGAGCGATCTCTGGCGGATCGCCCGGCTCATCCGGCCGGGCGACCTCGTGGGAGCGTCGACGACCCGCCGCGACCCCGAGGCGCCGGTCGATGTGGCCAGCGCGGAACGGACCCGTCGCCGGGTGTTCCTCACCGTCCGGGCAGAGCAAGTCGAGTTCCACGGCTTCTCGAAGCACGTGCGCATCACCGGGTCGATCGTCGAAGGACCGTTCGACCTCGGTCGGCATCACACGCTCGACCTGAGCGAAGGAGACGAGGTGGCCGTGACGAAGCCGGGCTGGACCGCCGGCGACCGGACGATCCTCGAGGAGGGGATCGACCGCAAGGGTGACCCGACGATCCTCGTCGCCGCCGTCGACTGGGGCGACTCCTCGCTCGTTCGTCTCCGGGGACGCTCGATCGAGCCGGTCGTCGACCTGCGGCGAACTCTCGCCGGGAAACGGTACGAAGGCGGCCAGGCCGAGAAGGACCGCGGGGCGTACATCGCGGAACTCGTCGCGCTCGTACGCCGGGAGGGGGCCGAAGCGACCGTGGTCGTGATCGCGGGGCCCGGCTTCCTCAAGGAAGAGCTCGCTCACCGACTGACCGAAGAGGACCCTGCGCTCGCGCGCAAGATGCGCCTCTATCCGACGTCCGAGTCCGGCCGCGTCGGCGTCGACGAACTCCTCAAGTCCGGGCGCGCGACGGAGGCGTTGCGCGGGAGCGTGGCCGCGGAGGAAGCGGAGGTCGTCGAACGTCTCGTCCGTGCGCTCGCCGGCGGAACCCGCGCCGCCATCGGCTCGACGGAGGTGGCGGAAGCCGTGGACGCCGGGGCGGCCGAGACGATCCTGGTATCGGAGTCGATGCTCCCCGACACCACGCTCGCTCCCCTCTTGGACCGCGCCCGAGAGGCCCGAGTGCGCCTCTTCGTGGTGCGAGACGAGGAAGAGGCAGGGCGGAAACTGACCGCGCTCGGCGGGATCGGCGCGTTGCTGCGCTACGACTGGATGAGCCCGTCCCGTCTTACGGGATCGCCTGGATCGCCTCGCGCAGTTCCTCGAAGCGCCGCTTCAGGTCCTTGAGCGAAAAGCGCAGCGCCTCGCGCGCCGTGAGCGAGCCGTCGGTCTCGAACCGGAGGAAGAAGTCCTCTTCGTCGCCCACGACCTTGACCGACCCGTGCTCGCAGGTCTCTTCGCAGGCTTTGCACAGGATGCACTTCGATTCGTCGGTCACCGACAACTTTCCGCCGGAGAAATCGAGGATCTTGACCGGGCAGGAGGCGGCGGTGCGCTTCAGGCACGCGTCGGTGCAGCCCTCCTTCCGCGCGATCTTCACGTGGGGCCGCGGGGACATTCCGATGCCGTGGGCGACCTGCCACTTCGCGTGATCGCGCGCCGTGCCGACGACCGCCGTCATGTACGCGAGCAACGCCTGGCGCGCGCCGAGACGGACGATCGGGACGTCCGGCTCGAGGATCGCGAGCGTAGCGTCGCCGAGGGGGACGACGTCCTTCGCGTAGACGGTGCACGGACCTTTCTTGTCGACCGAGAACATCACCTGGCAGTGGACGCACCCGGAGCCGCCGCACTCGCATTCGGACTTGCGGCGGAACTGCGATAGGTCGGTCGGGATCGGGAGAAGCCCGAGCCGAAGCGCGACCGCCTCGTCGAACATGCTCGTCGAGGAGTCGTAGTCCTTGTTGGTCGCTTCGTCCCGGATGGGGCCGAGATGGAACTCGACGTCCTCGATCGCGAGCTTCGGAACGTCGGAAAGGAGCGTCCGGCGGATCGCGTTCACCTGCGAAGCGGTCGCCCCCTCGATCTCGAGGGCGGTCGACCGGGGGCTGAGTTCCTGGACCGTGATCGGCATCGGCTACACCCGCCGGCCCCGGCGACCCCCCTTCGGCTTCGTACCGTCGTGCGGCACCGGCGTCACGTCCTCGATCCGCTGGATCCGGATCCCCGCGCGGGCGAGCGCGCGAATCGCGGCCTGGGCCCCGGGGCCGGGGGAGCGGGAGCGGTTCCCGCCCGGGGCGCGAACTCGGACGTGGAGGGTCTCGTACCCCTTCTCCTTGATGACCGCCGCGATCTGGTCGGCGGCCTTCATCGCCGCGTACGGGCTCGACTCGTCCCGCGCGGCCTTCACGACCATGCCGCCGGTCGCCTTCGCGAGCGTCTCGGCGCCGGTGATGTCGGTGACCGTGATGTGGATGTTGTTGTAGCTCGCATAGATGTGGGCGATCCCGACCTTCGCCATCGCCTACGCTCCCTCGGTGGGCTCCGGGGCCGGGGCGGCCACCGGGGCGGCGTGGGCTTGCAACCGTTCGCGGAGCGCTACCCGCACCTGGTGGTCGTCGTTCGCGAGCGGGCTCGTCGGGCAGTAGGAGATCATCGGCTCCTCGGCGGACGGGACGAGGTAGCCCGGTCGCGTGACACGGTGGTCTCCGATCGAGAAGTGGCCGTGCGTGATCCATTGGCGCGCTCCGTTCGCCGTCGGGGCGAGCCCCCGATGGAAGACGATCCACTCGAACCGGCGCTGCAGGAGGTCTTCGGTGGTGAGCGCGAGGACATCGTCGATCGTGGGGGTTCCCACGGGGAGGAGGCCGAGTCGGGTGAGCCGGCCGATGAGCTGGTCGGTCTCGCGTCGAGCCTGAGGCTCGCCGACCCGCAGACGAGCCTGAAGGTCCCGGGCCTGGCCGCGGAATCCGCGGAGGATCGACTGCGCCTTCCAGAGCTCCCGCTTGTTCTTGAGGCCGTACTTCTGGAGCAGTTTGCGTTCCTCCTCCATCCGGGCCGCCTCCCACGGATGCTTCGGCGTGTCGTACGTCCGCCGGAGGAACTTCGGGTCGCCCATGGTGGATCGTTTACTCCTTCTTCGCGGCCGGGGCGGGAGCCGCGGCGGGCGCCTCTTCCTTTGCGGCGGCGGCCGCCGCTTCCTTGGCGGCCTTCTTGAGCACGCCCGCGGCCATACCGGTCCGGCCGTTCGAGCGGGTCCGCTGCCCGCGGACCTTCTGGCCCCGCTCGTGGCGGACCCCGCGGTAGCTGCGAATCATCTTCATCAGGTTGATATCGTCCCGGCGTCGGGTCTCGAGGTCGGGGCCGACGAAATGCGGGGACTCCCCCGCGAATGGCTCGTGCGGGTGGTTGACCATCCACGCGGGCATCTTCTGGGCGAGCGACCCCAACGTCGTCTCGAGCCCTTCGACCGTCGCCTCGGGGAGGTTCCCGATCATCTCCGCGGCGTTGACCTCGGAGAGTCGGCAGGCGACCTCCGCGATCCGGAGCCCGACGCCCCGGACGCCCGTAAGGGCGAGGGCGGTCGGTCGCGTGCCGTCGAGGTCGGTGTTCGCGACCCGGACGATGTAACGGAAGTTCGGGATGTCGGGGATGACCTTGGTCGTCTTGCCCGGAGCCCCGGGTTTCGCCTTGCCCTTCGCTTCCTTCGGCTCCTTTCCCTTGCCGGGTTTCTCCTTGCGGCCCGCCTTCTCGGCGCCGGGCTCAGGCCCGGCGGCCGCGGCGGGTGCGGCAGGTTCGGCCGGAGGCTCCTTCGATTCCTTGGGCGCGATGGTCACTCCCCTTCGTGGGACCTCAGTAAAGGGCGGTCAACGGCCCGACCGGCGCCGGGGGCGACCCCCCTTCTTCGAGGGCGGGGCCGCCGAGAAGCCCGTGCCTTTTAACGGCTTCGGCTGACGAAACGGCGGCGGAGGGTCGAGCGGAGGTGCGGGCGGTCACCGAGTTCGCGGACCTCCTGCCTGACGGGCTTCGAGCACCCGGTAACCGGAGCCCCGACCGAGTACGCTGACCGTGCCCGTCCAGTGGCGCTCCAGCCACTCCTGGTAGAACCGGATCCCCTGGCTCCCCTTACCCACCAGGACGACCCGTCCCTCGGGAGTGAGGTGGTCGGGCGCTTCCGACAGGATCCGGAGCACGAGAGGGCGGCCGGCGTGATACGGTGGGTTGGTCGCGATCACGTCGAACGTCTCGCTCGCCACGGGAGAGAACAAGGAGCCGACTCGCACCTCGGCGTTCTTCACCCTATTCCGCTCGAGATTCTCCCGAGCGAGGCGAGCGGCTCGGCGGTTCACGTCGGTGAGAACGACCCTTCCCTCGGTGACCGACTTGGCGGCGGCAACGCCAACCGCCCCCCAACCGCACCCGAGGTCGAGGACTCGGTCCGTCGGGCGCAGCGCGAGGTTCTCGATCAGGAGCGCCGTTCCGGGGTCGAGTCCGTGGGAGGAGAAGACCGCCGTGTCGACGACAAAGCTGAGCAGTTCCCCACGGTAGAGGAACCGTCGTTCGGTCCGCTCGGAACGCGCGTGCGGCTGTTCGGCGAAGTACTGCTCCGTGACGGCCCCATCTTCGTCGGCCATCGTCAGGAGGACCGGCGCCGGAAGATCGACTCGCGCTTCGTCGTCGACGGGCCCCTCGCGCCGAGGGCCTCGCGGAGGAGCTCGCGCTCCCGACCGGAGAGCGAGCGTGGGACCTCCACGTGGACGGTCACGATCTGGTCTCCCCGGGAAGCACCACGGACGCGCGGGAATCCCTGGCCCCGCAGACGGAACTGGGTCTCGGGTTGGGTGCCCGAGGGAATCTTCAGCTGCGCGCGCCCATCGATCGTGCCCACCTCGACCTCCCCGCCGAGGACCGCGACGGCAAGCGGGACGTTCGTCTCGGAATAGAGCTCCGTGCCTTCGCGCCGGAAGCCCGGGACAGGCTCGAGGACGACCTGGACGAAGAGGTCCCCAGCTCTCCCTCCTCTCGGACCGGGCGCCCCGTGGCCCGGGATGCGAAGGACGGACCCGTCATCCACCCCGGGAGGAACGGTGAGCTCGATGCGCTCCGTGGTGGTCGCTCGTCCGTTCCCGCCGCACTTCGGGCACCGCTCGAGAATTCGCTGTCCGAGTCCGTGACAGCGCGGGCACTCACCGATCGTGATGAGTTGCGTGTAGCCTCGGTTCTGGACCCGACGTACCTGCCCCTCGCCATGGCACTCGGGGCACGTTTCGAGGGCGGTGCCGTCCCGGGCACCGGTGCCGCGACAGTCCGGACACGGGCCGGTGTGCGGCACCTCGACCGTCGGGTGAGCCCCTTGCACGGCGGCGATGAGCGGCAGCCGCAGCGTGAGTTCGACGTCGCTGCCTCGATACCCTCCACCGGGCCGGCCCATTCCGCCGCCGAAGCCGATCCCGAAGCTGCTGAACAACTGCTGGAAGAGCGGCGACGCCCCGAGGAGGTCCTCGAGGTCGCCCATGTGCGTGAAGTTCTGCCAGTTGAAGCCCCCGGGACCGAAGTCCGGCTCGACGCCGGAGAATCCGAGCTGGTCGTATCGCTGGCGCTTCTCCGGGTCCGCGAGGACCTCGTACGCCTCCGAGAACTCCTTGAACTTCTCCTCGGCCGCCTTCGGGTTCTCCTTCGCGACGTCCGGGTGGTACTGACGGGCGAGGCGGCGGTACGCCTGCTTGATTTCGTCTTGACTCGCGGTCTTCGGGACGCCGAGGACCTCGTAGTAGTCGCGCTTGGCCATGAGTTGCCTGCCCGGAACGGAGGCCCGACCGTCGTCTTCTAGGCCGCGCTATTAGCGTTTGCACCCCGCGCCGTCGGCGGCCGTCGCCAGCTCAGCACGACCGGGGTACCGACACCGGCATCGAGACGGTCGGACGCACGGGCTTCGCGGACCGCCACCTCGACGAGTCCGAAGCTCGAGGCGAGCGTGCCGAGGCTCTCCGCTCCGAGGGCCTCGTAGCTCGTCACCCACGGCACGGCGGGGCGGCCGATCGACCCGACGCGGACCCCCAGGCGGGCCGTGCCGTCCGGAACCCAGGCGGACGGGATGTTCGTGATCAGGTTTCCGAAACGGTCGACGTGCAGCACCTCTCCCCGCGCGCCGCGTGCGGTGCGAAGCGGCGGGGGCAACGAGAACGGCGCCGGCACTATGGGTAGCCCCAGGTCCTGGGGCCGAGTCCCGGTCGCAAGACGGGCCGCCACCGGCGCAAAGAGGTCCCGCCCATCGAACGTGGTGCCGACCCGTTTCCGCTTCGGTAACTTCCTCGGGTCGATTCGATGTACGATGCGGATACCGAGTTCGTCCGCGAGCGGAAGGAGGACCCCGTTGTCCGGTCCGACCAACAGAGGCCCGGTCCGCGTCGTCACCACGATCGCGTTCCGACGGCCGCCGACTCCCGGGTCGACGACCACGACATGCACCGAAGTGGAAGGGAACGACCTCGCCATCTCTCGGAGCAGGAAGGCCGCCTCCCGAACACCGTGCGGGGGAAGGTCGTGCGCAAGGTCGATGATCTGGCCCGGCGGAACGCCCCCGGCGATCAGCGCCGCCTTCATCTGGGCGGCATACGCCGAGCCGACGTCGCTCGTCAGCGTGACGAGGCGACGCTGCGGAAGCCTCGGTCGACGCGCCAAAGGGTCCCGGGGGGACGGTCGCGGTCGTCTACGACTTCATGATCGCGACCAGGAAGATCCCGATGGCGACCAACGCGCCGATGACGGCGGCCACGATCACGAGGAACGATTGGAATACGAGCGTCCCGAGCTGGCCCGAGGCGGCGCCGAAGGACCCCATGTGGTAGAGGTAGCCTACGAGCACACCCACCACGAGGCCGACCACCAGTAGCGCCACGCCGATCGTCCGGCTCTTCCCGCTCCCGAAGTAGGCCGTGAAGATCCCGGCCAGAATCAGGAACAGCGCGAAGACGAGCAGCATCACGGCCACGAACGCATACCACTTCGAGAAGTCCACCGTTGCAGCGACTAGGTCGAACATTTTCCACCGTTCAGAATTTGATGCCCGTAAGGGTCTTCGTATCAATCACGCCGGGGACGGACCGGATCTTGTCGACGACCAGCTGGCCGAGCGCGTTGAAGTCCTCGGCCTCGACCTTGGCGATCAGGTCGTACTCCCCGAACAGCGGGTGGAGTTCCACGATTCCTTTCACCCGGAGGAGTTCGGTGTAGACCTCGTGCTCCTTGGCCGGAGCCGTGCTGATTAGGACGAAGCCAATCGCCACGCCGGGACTCTCCTACGAAGGGCGGCGAGATGGTCTCCAGCTAATAAGCGTGTCGAGGAACGAGAGGGCGCGCCTTCGAGGGAGAACTCCCCGTCGACCCGCGTCGCCACTCGAATGCGGGCGGCTTAAGTAGCCTCCGTTTAGCGTCTAGACCGGAGATGGCACTTTCGCTGCGGACGTGGCCGAGCCGGCTCCTCGCCCGGCCGTGGCTCCTCGCCTTCGTCCCGATCAACGCCGCGGCCTCGGGCTTTGGGGTCGCTCTCCCGCTCCTCATTCTGATCACGCTCCACGGCTCCTGGGCGGACGTCGCGCTGGCCGCGACCCTGTACAACTCGGCCGTCATTCTGATGTCGGTCGTGTGGGGACGGCTCTCGGACAAGTACCCGGTCCGCCGGACCTTCCTCGTCATCAACTTCGCCGGCTACGGCGTGCTCTACGTCCTGCTCGCGGGCGTGCATTCGCTCACGGCGCTCTACGGCCTCTACGCGGTCATCGGGGCCGTCGCGCCGGCCGGCGCGAGCGCTTCGAACCTGCTGATCCTCGAGAAGTTCACGGACGGCGAGCGGCCGAACGCCTTCGCGTCGTACCAGGAGATGAGCATGATCGGTTCGATCGCCGGGATCCTGATCGGCTACTTCTGGACCCTCGCCTCCGACGCTCTCCTGAGCCTGCTGTTTCTCCTGGCGGCGCTCGCGTTCGTGAGCGCGGCCGCGGTGTGGTTCGGAATCCGCGAGGCGCCCCGGAAGCTCAAGACCGACCACGTCGCCCGGCATCCCGAGAGCCTCCTCTCTCGCCTTCGCGAGTTCACCACGTACCGTCTCACCATCCCGTTCTTTCCGACGGGGGTCTCCCTTCGGCGAGGGGCGTGGGGCCGGTTCCGAAAGTGGGCCCGGGCCGAGCTCCACCACGAACTTCCGCTCATCATGATCGCCTCGTTCCTGTTCAACCTCTCCGGGAACCTCTTCAACATCTCGTACACGCCGTACCTGTACTCGGCCGGCCTCGCCGCGTCCGCGATCTTCCTCGTGAACCTCTCGAACAACTTCGCCGCGTTGCTGATCTTCCCGTTCACCGGGGGGCTCTCGACGCGGGCCGGGCCCGACCGGCTCGTCCAGCGCGCCACGTACCTCCGGTCGCTCGGCTACCTCGCGACGGCCGGGTTCACGTTCATGGCGTTCACCGAACCGCGGGCGTTCGACGCGAATCTCGCGGTCTACGGTCTTCTCGGCGGCGCGATCGCGGTCTACACCACCGCGAGCACGCTGATCCTCTACCGGGGGCTTGTCGGCCGGGACGCCGGCGCTCTCATCGGGGTGAACAATGCCCTGGGGGGTGCGGCCGCCGTCGGCGGGGCGGCGCTCTCCGGCCTCCTCGCCATCTTCGGGAGCTTCCGCCTGGTGTTCCTCGTCTCCGCCGGCCTCCTCCTCGTCTCCCTGCCCCTGTGGACCGCCGCGTCGGTGGCGTACACCCGCCGGCGATACGCCATGACCCCGGGCGGCGGCGCCCCGCGAGAGGGAGCGACTATGCCGACGGCCGATGTCGCCGCCGCGGCGAACGCGCCCTAGAGGATCGGGCGCCCCGCGCGCGCGCGTTAGGGCGCGGCTCCGCCCCGTGTACCCGCACGACCTTCATGAGCGGGTAGCGGAGGTCCGCGCGGTGCTGCAGGTTCGCCACGACCCGGGTCGTCCCGTCCACGAGCTCGACCGTTACGTCGAGCATCTGGGGGACCAGGTAACGGTACGCATACTTTCCGCGACCGAGCGGTCCCCCCTTCTCGGGAGATATGGCGACCGTCACCCGACGAACGAACGGCTGGAGCCCCACCGCCTCCTCGATCGCCCGGGCGAGCGAGCCGGCGGTCCGATTCGAGACGGGAATCCCGAGGTACTGGTGGAACACTCCGCCGAGCTTGACCCCGGCCTCGAAGAGCAGCGTCTCGCGGGGCGAGAGACGGGTTCCGGTCGAACGATGCGAGGTCGTCATGGGGTGGAGGGCACCTCCGCCGGAGTCCGCGGGACGGTGAACGGTCCGAGGAGATAGTAGCTCGCCACCCCGATGAGGAACGCCACGGACGCGCCGTAGGCGAACTCATAGAGCGGCGAGCCCGTCGGAAGGTGGAACTGCAGAGGGACGAGCGCGAGAGCAGCCGCCACCGCGGTCGCGGTCATCGGGAGACGCAGTGGGCTTCCTCGACGAATCTTGGGGTACGGGACCGGGACCACCATGAGCACGGCCAGGACCGCCACCCCGACGAGCACCCCGATCGGCTGGACGGTCTGGAACGCAGGGGTATCGTGGAAAAGGAGCGCCACCACGAGGGCGAGGGCGCTCTGCGGGGTCGGTACCCCGAGGAAGTACGGATGTTCGTACGCCCGCGCGGTGAAGTAGGTGAGCCGCGCCAGCGCCGCCGCGAGATAGACGATCGCCAGCGCCACGGCGAGCGGCTCCCACGGCTGCCAGGTGGCGGTGTCGCTCGTGTGGACCGCAATGAGGAACGCCGGGGCGACCCCGAACGAGACCGCGTCGGCCACCGAGTCGGCGACGCGGCCAAACGCGGACGGGGTCACGCCGCTGCGCCGCGAGAGGACGCCGTCCCACCCGTCGAAGCCGATCGCGCAGGCGATGAGCAGCATCGCCCAGAGCTTGTTGCCCGCGAGGACGTAGAGGATGGCGCCGACCCCGAGGGCCGCGTTCGCAAGGGTCGCGAGGTTCGCGTAGACCCTCCAGCGGTCGGTCACGGGGGGGCCTCGCGCGCGATCGTGCTCGACCCCGCGTGCACTCGGTCGCCCACTTGGACCACCGGGCTCACGCGGTCCGACGGGACCAGGACGTCGACCCGAGAGCCGAGCACGACCATCCCGAGTCGGTCGCCCTTTCGACCGCGAGCCCCGACGCGGACGAACGAGACCAGGCGGCGCGCGAAGAGCCCGGTGATCTGCACGACCTCGACCGTCCCGAGCGGGGTCGCGAGTCGGTAGCTCCGCTGGACGTTGCGGTTGGCGTCCGCTCGGAAGGCCGCTCGATAGCCCTCGCCGCTGCCCTCGATTGCGTCGACGCGGCCATCGAACGGGAAGCGGTTGACGTGGACATCGGTCACGTTCATGAAGACCGAGATGCGCCAGACATTTCCCTCGCGGTCGACGGCCCGTACCCGGCCGTCCGCGGCCGAGACCACGCCGTCCGCCGGAACGCGCTCGGGGTCCCGGAAGAAGGCTGCGAAAAACAGCCAGATCGCAAGGCCGACGGCGAGCAGGCCCCCGAAGGGGACCGAGAGCGGGACGGCCCCGATCACGGGAAGGACGGCGAGGAACAGAAGGACGGCGGCGCCCGCTCCCAGGTAGCGGCCCGCCCCCGGCGCGAACACGCGCAACTATCCGGTCAGGACGATTTCAATGTTGACGCCGTCCGGCACCTGGATCCGCATCACCTGGCGGAGCGCGCGCTCGTCGGCGTCGATGTCGATCAGCCGCTTGTGGATGCGCATCTCCCAGTGGTCGATCGTACTGGTGCCGCCGCCGTCCGGTCCCTTGCGCACGGGCACCTTGAGTTTCTTCGTCGGGAGCGGTATGGGCCCGGCGATCGCCACTCCGGTCTTCTGGGAGATCTCGCGGATCTGCTTGCAGATCGAGTCGACCTTGCGGGAGTCCGTGCCTGAGAGCGAGATTCGGGCTTTCTGCGGCATCGATAGTCCCTCCCGCTCGGCGGTCCTCGGTCTTCGCGAGGCCTACTCGCGCTTCTTGAGGTCGACCACGACGCCGGCGGCGACCGTCTGACCCATGTCGCGGACGGCGAACCGACCGAGCTGCGGGAACTCCTTGTACTTCTCGATCACGAGCGGCCGCTTCGGCGTGATCTTCACGACCGCCGCGTCGCCGGTCTTGAGCGTCTGGGGGTTCTCTTCTGCGACCTGCCCGGTCTTCGGGTCGAGGCGCTTCAGGAGCTCGGTGAACTCGCAGGCCACCTGGGCGGTGTGGCAGTGGAACACCGGGGTGTACCCGACCGTGATCACGCTCGGGTGGTTCAGGACCTGGATGTTGGCGGTGAAGCTGTCGACGACCGTCGGAGGGTTCGCCGCCGGGCCCGCGACCTCGCCGCGGTGAATGTCGTTCTTGTCGATTCCGCGGACGTTGAAGCCGATGTTGTCGCCCGGGACGGCTTCGGTGACCGCCTCGTGGTGCATCTCGATCGACTTCACTTCCCCGGACTTGCCGCCGGGTTTGAAGACGATCTTGTCGCCGACCTTGAGCGTCCCGGTCTCGACGCGACCGACGGGGACGGTCCCGATACCGGTGATCGTGTAGACATCCTGGACCGGGAGCCGGAGCGGCTTCGTGGTCGGCTTGTCGGGGACCTTGAGGTTGTCGAGGGCCTGCAGGAACGTCGGGCCCTTGTACCACGGCATGTTCGGGCTCGCCTTGTTGATGTTGTCGTCCTTGAAGGCCGAGATCGGGAGGAACGTGACCTGCTCCGCGATCTTGAACCCGATGTTCTTGAGGAGCTTCGTCAGTTCCTCCTTGACCTCCTCGTACTTCGCCTCGGAGTAGTTGACCTCCTGGCGGTCCATCTTGTTGATCGCGCAGATGA
>Ga0187780_10001518_pt1 | contig 17520 bp, 12 predicted proteins | sample 1015_Q2_SP10_20__FD_132429 | JGI IMG/M metagenome (GOLD analysis project Ga0187780, IMG submission 132429) | Tropical peat soil microbial communities from peatlands in Department of Meta, Colombia - 1015_Q2_SP10_20_MG | ecosystem: Environmental > Terrestrial > Soil > Wetlands > Peat | place...
CATTACTTTGGTGTCTCGGACGCGCCCTTGAACCCGGCGGGACTGCGAACCACCCCGCATCCGCTGGCGAAATAGCCGGTATCGTGACCGCTATTCCCTCCCGCTTTCGGCCCGCTCGACAATTCACGAGGTTCGAGCCCGCAGCGCAGACACGAGGTCGATGGCGAGGGAGCAAAGCCCCTGCCACGCCGATCCCCGCGAAGCACTCGAAAGTAACTTTTTATTGTTTTCAATAACTTATTCGTCTCAATGTGAATCTCGGAGGGCATTCACCCGGTCTTGGCCCGAGACCGGCGCCTTGGGTAGTTCAGCTTGAGACAGGAAGCGGCGAATCCGGGGCGATTTTCTAACTTTGCACCCGCCAGTGTTTATTCTCTTGACTCAAATTGAGATTGCAGGCTACTTTCCTTGGTATTCCATATTCTTTGGTTGGGAAAGACCATACATCTTGGAAGATCCGAAGGCTCACTCTGAACCGGCGCTTCAACAAGTGCTTCTTCGCTTTTCCGAGGCAGCCCAACGGGAAAGCGATTGGGCTTCGCTCATCCGATTGTTTTGCCGCGAAACTAGGAAGTTTTTTGGGGTTGACGGCGCCTATTTCTGGCAACTGACGGCAACCGGCGAATTGGTGGGGACAGAAGCCGACGGATTCATGGCCGAGCATTTCCGCGGGCGTCGGCTCTTCTTTGAAGACAGCGCTTTGGCCATCGAGGCGGTCCGGCAACGCCGGGCGCTCTCGCTGAACCATGTCGATCCCGGGCGGTCTTCCCTGGCTAGAGAGTTTCAGGCAAGGTCCTTGATGGCCGTGCCCCTACTGGTCTCGGGTGAAGTGAGGGGAGCCGCGGTGTTTCTCCACGCCTCAGACAGCGACTTTTTCCACGCCGGTTCGATGGCCCAGGCGACGATTCTGGCCAATCAGTTCGGCGCCCTGCTCGAAGGCAAGCGATCCATGCCACCTTCGCTCGCCGAGACCCGCCCGGCGGCTATTCTCAGCGAAGTTGCCGAAGCCGTTCGCGTAGTCCCCGATACCTCCACGGTGGCCGAGGCCATCGCCGAACATCTGCGAACCCTGCTTCGCACCACCCTGGTTGCGATCTTCCTGCGGGAGGGTGACGAGATCGCACTCGAGGCAGTCGCCGCCGAGTCGCCCCAACTTCGTTCTGCGCTGCGCGCCGGCTTTGCCGGGGAAGGGCTCGAATTCGCGAGCGAGCTGGTGGCCCGGGCGGTGGCGGCCGGGGAGGTGATCTCCTTCCCCATGGGTCCTGACGTCCCCCTGAATGCCGGCTTGGCGTCTGCGGGTGTGCTGCTGGCCGCCCCCTTCCGCACCTCGCGAACCCACGGCGCCATCGCCGTGTATCCGCGGGCGGAAGGCGCATTCTCGGCGCAGGAACGGTCGTTGCTCTCGGCAGTTTCCGGTTTTGGAGCCGTGGCCATCGCCAACGCCGAACTCTGTCGCACGGCGCGCAACCAAGCCGAGGAACTCGAGCAGCTCCTCAACATTTCCTCCGAACTCAACTCCCTTGCCCGGGTCGACGAGTTCCTCGAGCATTTGGTCCTGCGCGCCACCGATTTCCTGGGTTTTGAATCGGGATTTGTCGCTCTGATCGAGGAGGGAGCTCTCCGCCTGCGCTCGATTGCGAGACAGGGAAAAGCGCTGGCGGCAGAGGCCGTGCTCGAAGGGAACTTCTGGGCTCGCGCTCTGGCCGCCAAGGACGTTCTCGCGAGCCAGGATCGCGAAGTCCTGGCAGCCATGGATTTTGCCTGGCTCACCCCTTCCCCGGTTGAACAACTCTTGACCGTGCCGCTGATCAGCTCGAACGGGCAAGAACTTGGAATCTTCGGCGTCGTCGACCGGGCCGATCGCGCCCCGATTTCCGAAGCCCACCTGCGATCGGCGCGCGCGCTATCGGGTCACTTCACGGTCGCGCTCGAATCGGCACACAATCTTCAGCGCTCGGAGGAACAACGGCGGCGCGCCGAGGCCCTGGTACGTTCAGCCTGGGAATGGAACCGCCAGCTCCAGTTTCCCGACCTCGCCAAGGGCTTCGTCGCCCAGGTCGCGCAATTGCTGGCAGCCCACGCTGCTCTGGTGGCGGTAAGCGAAGGCGGCAGCTGGGAGATTCTTGCCCTCGACCCGAGTTGGGAGGGAAATCAGCAGTTCTCCGCCGCAGAGTTCGAGGTGGCGGTTCCGCGTCTTCTCGGCGTCCGTAAGGAAGCCATCGTGAGCTGTACGCTGGAGGAACTGCTCGCCGGTCGACCGGGTACCTCCACGGGCTCCTGCCACATCAGTCTGGTTCGTCTCCTGTCTGCAAGCGGAGAACTGATGGGTGCCCTGTGCCTGGCCCGCGAGAAGCCGCTCGAGCGCGCCGAGGAACAGCTTCTCGAGGCCATCTCCGCGCATGCCTCGATCGCCTTCGAGAATGCCCGGTTGTTTACCCGCATGGAAGCGGCGAACCGCCACTGGATTGGGATTTTTGACGCCATCACCGACTTCATTGTCGCCCATGATGAATCCGACAACGTGCTGCGGGTGAATCGTTCCTTGGCCGATTTCATCGGAGTTGATCCCAAGCAACTGATCGGGGTCAAGAGCTATGCCCTGTTCGCCCTGACGACCGGCTTCACCCCGCGAACGTGTCCCTTCTGCCGTACCGAGGAGGGTGGGGACCACCTTCTTGCCCTTCTCGACCGAACCTATCTGGTTTCGACAGCACGGGTGGAGGGCGCCGCCGAAGGCCTCGAGACCGTTCACGTTCTGAAAGACATTACGGATCGGCGGGAGGCGGAGCGTCGCTATCGCGAATTGTTCGACAACCTCCAAGAGGGGGTGTTCTTTGCCACCTCGGACGGGCGCTTTGTCGAAGTCAACGACACTGTTCTGCGCCTGCTTGCCTACGACAGCCGGGAGCAGTTGCTCAAGGTTGACATCCGCAGCGAAGTGTTTTCCTCCCGCGAGCGCTATGACCAATTCGCCGCTCTCATGCTCGAGAACGGCGCGGTACGCAATCACGAACAGACACTGCGCCGCAAGGACGGATCCTCGGTTCACGTTCTGATTAATGCCTTTGCCGTCCGCGACGCCGAGGAGCGGGTGATTCAGTATCGCGGGGTCATGTTGGACATCAGCGGGTTGAAGAATTCCCAGTCCGAATTGCAACGCGAGCGCGATTTTTCCTGCAAGATTTTGAACAACTCCCAGAGCATGATCCTGGTGACCGACACCTCCGGCCTGATCAGCTATGCCAACCGCCGCTGGCGAGAGATGGGCTATCAACCCGATCAACTCTGGGGGAGACCACTCGAGGAGTTGATTGCGGCGCCCCGCCGCCCGGCGCTGCGGGAGGCTCTGGCTGCGACCTTGGCCGGCCAGCAGGTGGATAATCTGGAATTGCAGCTGCTGCGGGGTGCGGGGCGACTGGGGCATTTCTCCCTGAATCTGAGTCCCATGCGGGACGACCAGGGAAATGTCACCAACATTGTGGTCGTCATGAGTGACATCACCGATGCGGCCACCTTACAGGCAAAACTGATCCACGCGGAGAAAATGGTGGCCGTGGGCCAACTGGTTTCCGGTGTCGCCCATGAGGTCAACAACCCGCTGACCGCGATTCTCGGGTTTGCCGATCTGCTTCTGGAAAATCCCGAGATACCGGAGAGCGCCCGCAAGGATTTGCGCGTCATCCTGCAAGAGGCGCAGCGCACCAAACAGATCGTGCAGAACCTGCTCAGCTTCGCCCGTCCCATGCCGCCACAACGCAAGCCGATCGAGCTCAACATCATCCTGGACCGCACCGTGCAGCTGCGCGCCTATGATTTCCATAGCCATGGCGTCGAGGTGCTCGAACACCTGGACCAGGAACTCCACCGGGTGGTCGGGGACTCGCACCAGCTGCAGCAAGTCTTCCTGAACATTTTGAACAACGCTTATGATGCCTTGCGCGATATCGGTCGCGCCGCGCGCATCGAAATCCGGACGACCAATCTCGACCATCTGGTCGAGGTGGTTTTCCGCGACAACGGTCAGGGTATCGAGTTTCCGGAACGCATCTTCGACCCCTTTTTTACCACCAAGGAGATCGGGAAAGGCACAGGTCTCGGACTGAGCATCTGCCAAGGAATTGTGCGCGAGCATGGAGGAGAGATCTTCTGTCATAACAACAGCGACGGCGAAGGGGCAACTTTCATCGTGCGTCTGCCCGCCGTCGAAGAACCGGCCTCGGTTCGGGCGGCTGCCGGAGTTGCGCCCCTATGAACATGCCAGCCATCCAGCCGATCGCCGAGGTTGCCCTGCCGGTGCTGCTGATCGAAGACGAGTCCGCGGTGATGGCCTACGTGCGCACGGCGCTCGAGCGCTACGGCTATCAGGTGGTATGCACCGAATCCGGGGCGGAAGGCCTGCGGCTGCTCGAACAGCGAGATTTTCTGGGGGTGGTGTCCGACATGCGAACTCCTGGCGGCGTGGACGGCGCCGGTGTGCACGCCTGGATCTCCCAGCATCGTCCGGACCTGGCCTCGCGCGTGGTGTTCATAACCGGGGATATCGCCAACCAAGACACCGCGGCGACCTTGCGCCAGACCGGCGCCCCTTGTGTCGAGAAACCCTTTCTCGTGCAGCAGTTCATTTCGGTGGTAGAGAAGACCATAGGAAAGGCGCCGTGAACGAAAATCTCGGAATTCGGCTTCTGATCGTGGACGACGAACAGAGCATCCGCAAACTGTGCAGCACGGTCGGAGAAGCCTTGGGATTCACCTGTCTCGAGGCCAGTAGTGGCGAAACGGCTCTGGCCCTGCTCGACGAGCAACCGGCACACATGATCTTGACCGATATGGTGATGCCGAATATGTCCGGCCTGGAGTTTCTCGATAGGGTCAAGAAGCTGTTTCCCCGCACCGAAGTGGCCGTGATGACCGGTCACGGCTCGGTCGAAACCGCGGTGCAAGCCATGAAGCTTGGGGCTTACGATTACATCAGCAAGCCCTTCTCGCCGCTCGAAGAACTGCGCCTGTTCCTCCGTCGGATGGCGGATAAAATTCTGCTGGTCGAAGAAAACCAGTTTCTCCGCGACCGGGTGGATACGGAAACCGACCTGCACGGCATTGTCGGTTCTTCGACCAAGATTCAGGACGTGTTGCGCATGATCTCGCGCCTCAAGGACACCCGCACTCCGGTGCTGATCACGGGGGAGAGTGGCACGGGAAAAGAGCTCGTGGCCCGGGCCATTCACTTCCGCGGTCCCTTCGCCAAACAGCCCTTCGTGGCGGTGGATTGTGGGTCCCTGGTTCCCACTCTTATCGAGAGCGAACTGTTCGGCTATGAAAAGGGAGCCTTCACCGGGGCGCTGAAATCGAAGCCCGGCCTGTTCCAAGCCGCCGATGGCGGCACGATTTTTCTCGACGAAATCGGGGAGTTACCGCTCGAGTTGCAGGCTAAGCTGCTGCGGGTTTTGCAGGAAAAGGAAGTTCGTCCCGTCGGCAGCAATCAGAGGCTCAAGGTGGACGTTCGGGTGATCGCGGCCAGCAACCGCGACCTCGAAAGCGAATACCGCAAGGGCACCTTCCGCAAAGATCTTTATTTCCGCTTGAACGTGGTTACGGTGCATCTGCCGGCGCTCCGAGAACGGCGTTCCGACATCCCGATTCTGGTGCACTGGTTTCTCGACCGTTATGCCCCGGGCCGGTCCATCCAGATCCTGAGTGCGGCCATGAAGTGCCTGCTGCAGTATGGTTGGCCCGGAAACGTGCGCGAACTCGAAAATTCCATCGAGCGCGCGATCGCGCTGGGCGATGGTCGAGCCATTGATGTCAACGACCTGCCGCCGGCTATCGCTTCCGTGTCCCAAGATGCCGCGACCGGCGCGGGTACCCCTTCTTCGACCGATCTTGAAGACATCGAACGAGCCACCATCGAACGGGTCTTCGAACAGGTTAAAGGCGATAAATCGCTGGCGGGCAAGATGCTGGGGATCAGCCGGGCCACCCTGTATCGCAAGCTCAAGCGCTACAACATCGGGGCCCGACCCGGATTGCCGCCGACCCCGCAGGCGCTGCAGTAGAGCCGAAGCCCCCCGGCCGAGTTGAATTGAGACCGTGTTTCAGTCTGAGACGCGATTCCAGCTTGGGCGTGAGCCAGGCCGGGTCAGGCCCCGTAAACATTCTGATAAAAAAGCACTTACAATCCACAGGCAGGAGTGGATTTTTGGCCTTACTCGTGCAAGTTGCTTGCCCAGCAGGGCCGGTTTCCGCCTTGCCAAGGATTGCACTTGGTCAAGCTCGAGAACATCGTGTCCAAACCTGGCGCAGTCACGGCATTTGCCCATCGCCAGAGCTCCGCCAGCAAGCTGGCGAAGTTTTTTCCGACCGCCACAGCGATGAGAATTCCCGTCCGCCTCACTCGCTTGGGCACGGAGCGCAGCACGATCAGTGAGAACACCATCCTCGAGTTTGGAACCCCCTGCGAAGTCTTATTTACTTCCAGCCTGCCACTCGAGTTTGCCGATCGGCTGCGGTTACGGAACTTTGACGGGACGCTCGATGTCGAAGCTCGCGTCGTGGCTCTCGAGTACAACGGTGCGCAGACTGCGGTCGCCGCTCGCTTTGCCAAGGAGGTCGCGAATTGGATCGTGAAACCATGAAGGATAGTGCCCCCGCAACTCTGCCGGCCGAGGAATGGCGTCAAGCCCGCGCGCTGTACCCTCTGTACGCCAACCTGGCAAAGGAATTCGTCATTGATTTTCCCGCCTGCTCCGACCTGGAAAACGGGACAGAAGAGCAACCGTCGGAAAAGGCGCTCGAGCATGCCCAGCAGTGGCTCCTCGACCTCGATGAGCGCATTCGAGTTCATCAGCTTCGCCAATTTCTGCAGACCACCAGTTTGCTCAGCGAGCAGACTCTGCGCGATCTGCTGTCTCATCATCTGGGCAAGAAACACAGTGGCGCCGATCGCGACAAAATCGACTTCCTGTTCGTACAGTACTTTGCGCACTGCGCGCCGGCGGGCTTGCAGGATGAGAATGTAGATTTGGCTTGCGTGGCCCAAGTAATCGAGCCGGCGCTCGGGAAGGTCGATCTGAAGCTTCCGACGTCGCTCGAGCCGGTCAACCAACTGCTCGCCGAGGCCAATGCGGCCAAGGACCTGAACCGGTTGCTGGCAAGCCACGTCCTCGAGAAGGGGCGGCAATTGAAGGAGTCGTTAGGGGAAGATTACTTTGCCCCCGTCGCCGTGGTGGCCTTCACCCGCTTCGGATTCCTGATGCGCCGCATTTTCTTTCGCCTGATGTATCAGGATCTTCATTCGATTGTCGAAGGGTTACGAGAGCTGGAGAAAAGCGGGGTGTCGACGCTCGATTGCCGGCGGGCGCAGTTTTCTGCCGAGGAGCCGATCTCTCGTCTGCGCATGATCTGCCAATCGTGGAAGGTCTTGTTTCACGCCGAATACTCCTCTGGCCAGCCCCTTCGAATGCTGGTGGACCTTCGGGCGGTGGTTGACGCGGCTTTGGTGCGCACGGCCAAAACCGCCCCGGCACGCCCGGCAGAACCCCGCAAGCAGGCAGCCGCCGCAGGGGTCGGCGCAGAGTCCCAACCGTCGGAATTCGAGGTCTTGCCTTCCCAGCCGGACAGCGGGGAGTAAGCGTCCGACCGGCGGAAGAGATCAGGTTCAACGTCAGAGCTGGATAGGAAACTCGTGGAGCAGCCCACCGTACTGATCATCACCGACGAAACCGAATTTGCCCGCTCGATCACCTGCCGCTGGCAATCCGAGCGCAGCCTTCCGGCCTTCATTCTCATGAGCAGCGACGTTCGCTTGGGCTTCGATCCCGAAACCTTCGAGCTGGCGATCGTAGGCTCGATTCGTCCTGCGGCGTTGTCGGTCGTTCTCGAGGCGCTCGACGCCGCCGGCAAGCGAGTTCTATTTGTTTCTTCCGACTTGGCCCTGCTCGAAAAGATTCGCGACCGCTGGCCGGGCATGGTGGCTCTGCGGAGGCAGGAGAGCTGGCTCGACACCTTGATTTTAGTGGGCTCGGAGGCGCTGCATCGGGTGCGGGCGGAAGCCAACGCCATGGGGGCGGAAAAGACCAGCGCTCTGCTCGAACAGCAAGCGACCCTGGGCCGCTACATGCTCGAAATGCGCCACACCTTGAACAATACGCTGACGGCGATGCTCGGCAACTCCGAATTATTGCTGCTGGAACCGGGATTGCTCTCGGCCGAGGCCCGCTCGCAGATCGAGACCATCCGTCACATGGCGCTCAGAATGCACGAGGTTCTGCGGCGATTTTCCTCGCTGGAGAAGGAACTCATGGTGCTCAACCAGGAGAAGAGAAGGAAGCCGGAAGCCCGGCCGGAGCGCGTGGCGGCGGCCTTCTGAATCACCCTAGCCGCCGAGCGCCGAACGCAACCGTTTCCTAGGCAAACAGGAACTCCTTGGTTCTCAAGTCCTTGATCGTATCCCGCAGCTTGGCCGCGCGTTCGAATTCAAAACGCTTGGCGGCCTCCCGCATCTCGTTTTCGAGTTTTCGAATATAGGTGTCGAGTTCCTCCTGCGATCGGAATTCGGGAGTGCCGTCGGTCTCAGCTCCGGCCAGATCCGTGTAATCCGCCTCGACAATCGTGGCCAGCGACATCTCAAGCGGCCGGACAATCGATTGCGGTGTAATTCCATTGGCCAGGTTGTAGGCTTCCTGAATGGCGCGGCGGCGGTCGGTCTCAGCGAGCGCCTTCTGCATCGATTCGGTAACCGTGTCGGCATAAAGAATGGCGCGACCGTTCAGGTTGCGGGCGCACCGCCCGACCGTCTGAATCAACGAACCGCTCGAGCGCAGAAAGCCCTCCTTATCGGCATCGAGAATCGCCACCAGAGAAACTTCCGGTAAGTCGAGCCCTTCGCGGAGCAAATTGATTCCGATGAGCACGTCAAATTCACCTTTGCGCAGGTCGCGCAGAATCTTCACTCGCTCCAGGGTTTCGATCTCGGAATGCATATAGCGGCACTTTACCCCGACTTCGCTGTAATATTCGGCCAAGTCTTCGGCCATACGCTTGGTCAGGGTGGTCACCAGCACTCGTTCGCCGCGCGCAGAGCGCTGGCGAATTTCGTGCAGCAGGTCGTCGATCTGGCCTTTCACCGGACGAACCTCGACCGGAGGATCGACCAGTCCTGTCGGCCGAATAATCTGTTCGATGACGACGCCCGCTGACTTGGTCAACTCGTAGGGCCCGGGCGTGGCCGAGACGTACACGGCCTGATTCACGCGGTGTTCGAATTCCTCGAAGGTCAGGGGGCGGTTATCGAGCGCCGAAGGCAAGCGGAAGCCGTACTCCACCAGGGTTTGCTTGCGCGAGCGGTCGCCGTGATACATGCCATGCAGCTGCGGCACGGTCTGGTGCGATTCATCAATAAACAACAGGTAATCGCGGGGAAAATAATCCAGCAGGGTCGGCGGAGGCTCCCCCGGAAGCCGGCCGGTGAAATGTCGCGAATAGTTCTCAATCCCGTGGCAGTAACCGACCGACTTGATCATTTCGAGGTCATACATGGTGCGCTGATGGACTCGCTGCGCTTCGACCATGCGCCCCTGTTTGCCGAGTTCCGCCTCCCACCAGGCTAATTCTTCGCGAATGGACTGGATCGCGCGCGACCTGGTTTCCGGCTTCATCACGTAATGTGTCTTGGGATAAATCGGCAGGCGGAGGTATTTCTGCTTCACCGTTCCGAACAGAGGATCAATCTGCGAAAGCGCTTCGACCTCGTCTCCCCACAACTCCACGCGATAGGCCATATCGTCGTAGGTGGGAAAGATTTCAATGACGTCCCCGCGCACCCGAAACGTTCCTCGGCGGAAATCGCTATCGGTGCGCTCGTAAAGGATCTCTACCAGTTTGCGGGTGATCTCCTCCCGCTTCACCTTCTGACCCTTGTCGAGGAACAGCAGCATGCCGTAGTACGCCTCGGGAGAGCCGAGACCGTAGATGCAGCTGACCGATGCGACAATCAGACAATCGCGCCGCTCAAATAAGGAACGGGTGGCCGAGAGGCGAAGCTTGTCCAGTTCGTCATTGATGGTCGCTTCCTTCTCGATGTAAAGATCGGCAGCAGGAACGTAGGCCTCAGGCTGGTAATAATCGTAGTAAGAAACGAAATATTCCACCGCATTTTGGGGGAAGAAACTCTTGAACTCGTGGTAAAGCTGGGCGGCCAGGGTCTTGTTGTGCGCCATCACCAGGGTAGGCCGATTCACTTCGGCAATGACCTTGGCCATGGTGTAGGTCTTACCCGATCCGGTAACCCCTAGCAGAACCTGGTGTTCGTCACGATCGTGCACTCCCCTCACCAGCGATTCGATGGCTCTCGCCTGATCGCCTCGCGGTTGGTAGTCACTGATAAGTTTGAAATCCATGTCGGTGCCGCCTGCAGAGCAAACTGTCACCCTCATTTTACGATGGATGGAACCGCCCTCAGACCCCAGGGGCGCCGGCTAGGGTACAACACCCTGGCGGCCCGGTCCCTTCCCGCCTGTCGAAGACAGGCAATTTCCTATCCCTACCCCGGCAGGTACGTTGGGGGAGAAGCAACCAACAGTACCATCGCGCAAATCCTACCTTTGGATCACGACCGGGGTCATTTTTGAGAGTAGACTTCGAGGGTTGGATGCGTTTGCCAGACCGATCGATGCGAGCAGGATCCTATGAAAACGTTGCTTGAAAGTTCCAAACCTTTCACCGCGTGGCTAATGGTGGGAATCGGCTGGGTGGCATTGTCTTGCCCGGCTCTAGCTGCTCTAGGCGGCGACGTAACCTCGGTGGAGGCAGATCGAGCGCACATGAAGGCAGAGAGCCTCGAAGTGAAACAGGCCACAGCTTATAAGGTGCACGCCATCCAGGCGCCCGGCGGCACCATCATCAACGAGTACGTTTCTCCCGCGGGAAGGGTGTTTGCCGTGGCCTGGCATGGGCCATTCATTCCGGAAATGCCACAAATCCTAGGGAGCTACTTTCAACAATACTCGGCGGCAATCCAGGCGAAGCGGCCCTACGGGCGTCGACCGCTGAACATTCAGCAGCCTGGGCTGGTGGTTCAGACCGGCGGACACATGCGGGCGTATTTTGGCCGAGCGTACCTTCCCGAGATGTTGCCCGCGGGTCTCAAAGCGGACGAAATCAAGTAACCGAAGCTACTAGGAGGACTTTGTGCGTAAGCAGTTCTTGGTATTGATTTTGCTGGGAAGCTTGGGATTGGTCGTCGGTTGCGGCGGCGGCTCCAGCTCGAGCTCCTCAGACCCGTCGGTTGCCGCCAATGTTCTCCCCATTGCGGTCGATGGAGGGCCCCCGGCGAACCAGGCAAACGGTGCTATCTATCCCAATGGCGCGTTCGCCAGCGCCACCATTTGTGCGCCCGGCAGCAGCTCGAATTGTGTCACCGTCGATCACCTGTTGGTGGACACGGGGTCGTACGGATTGAGAGTCCTAGAATCCGCCATCCCTTCTCTGAACCTGCCCGCGGTCAACGCTTCGAACGGTTCCGCCGCCTATGATTGCGTCTCCTTTGTGGATATGTCCTTTCTTTGGGGCCCGGTCGAGGCCGCCAGCGTGACCTTGGGTGGAGAAACAGCCAGCAATGTGCCGATTCAGGTGGTCAGCAACTCTACGGCGAACATACCGACCAGTTGTTCGGGTAACACCCTGAGTGAGGACCAGAATACACAGTCCACTTTGGGCGCAAATGGGATTCTAGGTGTGGGCCTTGAACCCGCCGACTGCGGTTTCCTTTGCGATCCAAGCGCTGGAGGCACGCCTCCTTCTCCCGCCTATTACACATGCGCCAAGCTTCCCTGCCTTCCGGCCTTTGTGGATGTGGCGAACCAGGTAACCAACCCGGTGGTCGCGTTCTCGTCCGCCGACAATAATGGCGTGATCGTCGAGCTGCCCGCAGTTTCGGGGGGCAGTGCAGCTACGGTAAAAGGCTCGCTGATCTTCGGCATCGGAACCGAAACCAACAACCAGCTTTCGAACTCGGCCACGGTGTTTACCCTGCTGTGCGATAGCTTCACTACGATTTTTGATAACACACCTTTGGGTATTACCGACCCTAAGCACTGTTCGGGGCCTGCAAGTTTCATCGACAGCGGCTCGAACGGTCTATTTTTTCCCGACGTCAACAACTCGATCCCGATGTGCCCGAACAGTACGCCGTTCGGTGATCTTTCCGAGTTCTACTGTCCGACCTCCTTGCAGAACCTCTCCGCGACCAATGAGGACCCCAATACTACTTCGACCACCAAGAAGACCAACTTCAGCGTCAACAATGCCCTGAATCTCTTTACGGCCGCGCCCACGGACGCAGCCTTCGGCACCCTCACCGGTTTGAATCCGCCGGGTTTTGGCTTTGACTGGGGACTGCCGTTCTTCTACGGGGTACACGTCTATTCGGCCATCGACGGGCAGACCGTGAGCACCCCCATGGGTCTTCCCAGCCCGCCGTGGTGGGCATATTGAGTTAATCGAAGGCAGCGCCCAATTCGCCGGATCGGCCAGCAAAACGCAGTTCTTTCTTGAAGGCTCCCGATGTGCCCGACGTGCGGGTCGGGGCTGCGATCCGGACTCGATCCTCGATCCCTTAGGCTCTCGAATTGCGACCAATGGCTGGACTTTGTCTATAGGGAGATTCGTCGAGACCGTCGGGAGTCTCTCGAAGTCAGGGTTATGGCGTGCGGGATCCCGCCTGGCGCCGAGACCAACTTCATCCAAGATTTTCTTGGTCTAGGCTAGCTGCTTGCGTACGCTCGGCGCAACTGGCCAAGCCGTCTTCTTGGTCTTGGCGGGAGTTCGCGTGCTTGCCGGCGTCTTATCTGAACATGACGGGCGGTGAGCTGGGCTGGCCTCCCCGCTTGGTTGCGCGGGCGTTGTCGAACTGGGCTCCGGGCTGGTTGGCTGCGCCACGGGAGCCGGGGCCGCTTGCGGCTGAGTTACCTCCGGCGCGGAAGGGCCCGGCGTGGACTGACCATGCGTTTTCTGGAGTGCCAGGTAGACTCCGACTCCTAAAAGCAGAACCACAACGACAAGGAGAAGTTTTTTCTTGCCGCCACCCGACGGCTCGGACTCCGGCTGACCGATGGCGGCCGAAAACATGGGCGTTTCCGACAACATTTTTCTTTGCTCTTCGAACGACTCCGCCGGGGCAGGAGCCGGTGCAGCGGCAGCGGCACTGCCGCCAAAGTCCGAAGCACGCACACCCTCTGTGGCCTGGCCCGCAGGATGGAGCGAGCTCGCCGCGGGACCAGAGACGGCTTGCAGTTTGGCAGCCGCGGCTTGGCTTTCCGCTTCCCGAGCCCGCAACATTTCCGTCGCCGGGTCCTGCATCGATTCGAGCAAGGCTTGTTCGGTTGGTTCCGGTCTCAGCTCGGGATCCTTCTCGAGTTCGAACTCAGATTCGGAAAAGCCTGAGGATGGCTTGGGGAAACCGTGCGCCGGCGTTTCCCGCATGGTTGTGCCCCTCGGTTCCGCAGTGGCCACGGCGGATTCGAGAGAGGCCGGGGTTCCTACCAGGCTGGGCGCCGGTTTGGGCGCCGCGTCCGATTTCCGCAGCAGACCTCGAGCTACGCGAATCGTTCCCTTCGATTGCTCTACATTGATGGGTTTGGTGAGAACCAGGTTGGCGCCAATACGAAATGCGCTGGCGACCCCCGCCTGGCCCTCCACCACGGCGATCGACAGCGCGGAACGATTCGAACTCGAATGGCGCGAGCTCTTGAATAGCAGGGTGGCATTCTGTTCGTTCTCACAATCCACCACAATCGCGTCGAAGTGCTCTGTTGTCAGCCTCTTCACCGCCGCAAAAGGCTCATGGCAAGCCTCGATCTCGAAGTCCAGTTCAGTCAAGATCTGGGTCACGGTACGAAGGGTTTTTTGTTCTGGACAGAATAGAAGGGCCTTATAGCTCATAGTGGCATCGTAGGTACGTCGATACTTGTCATCAAGTTACCGAGGTCACCCTCCGGGCGTGGGGGAAGTAGGGCCTAGGGCCAGCGCCCCTCGCGGTTTACGCGGGTAGAATGGCGGGCATGCGGTTGCCGCTGTGGCTCAAAATTGCTTGGACCGTGTGGGTGGTGGTGTGGGTGCCGACCTATTGGCGCCAGTATGGCCTCCAGAATTTTCTCTACTTCTGCGATTTGGGCAACCTGCTGCTCGCCGTGGCCCTCTGGCGGGAAAGCGCATTGTTGTTCTCGTGGCAGGCAACGGGGTTGCTGGCTTTTCAAACTCTGTTCACGATCGATCTCCTGGGAGCGACCCTCAGCGGCCGACACATCCTCGGCGCGAGCCAGTACATGTTCGACCCCCACATACCGATGCTGGTCCGCTTGCTGAGCTTATTTCACGTGGTTACGCCGCTGCTCCTGCTCTGGGGAATTTGGCGGTTGGGCTATGACAGCCAGGGATGGAAATGGCAGACTCTAACCGCATGGATCCTGGTTCCGATCAATTTCTTCTGGCGTCCCCAGGCCGACGTGAATTGGGCTCGCGGACCTTTCTTCCGCGAGCAACATCAGGTGCCGGGGTTGGTCTACTTGTTGGCCTACTTGATCGTGGTGCCGCTCGTCGTCTACTGGCCGACGCACTTGATCCTGCGCCGGTGGAGCCGGAGCTTTCTGCGCCGGGGATGATCGAGCGCGACCATCACCGCTTCGGACGATAGATGTGCGTGCTCGTGCCAAAGGCGGCTTCTGCCGATTCCATCACGGTTTCCGAAAGCGTGGGATGAGGATGGATGGTGCGGGCCAGGTCTTCGGCCGTAGCCCCCATCTCGATCGCGAGCACCGCTTCGGAGATCATTTCGCCGGCCCCGACTCCGACAATTCCCGCGCCCAAGACGCGTTCGCTTTCGGAATCGAGAATGAGTTTGCTCATTCCCTCGGGCCGGTCGAGGGTTACGGCCCGGCCGGAGGCTGCCCAGGGGAACCGGGAAACTTTGATTTCCCGCCCTTGCTTGTGCGCTTGGGTTTCGGTTAATCCACACCACGCAATTTCAGGATCCGTGAACACCACGGCGGGAATCGCATTCGGCTCAAAGGCAACCTTATGTCCCAGCATGGCTTCGACCGCAATCCGCCCCTCATGCGAAGCCTTGTGCGCGAGCATGGGCTCCCCGACAACATCCCCGATGGCATAAATTGCCGGATCGTCGGTCTGGAGTTGATGGTTGACCCGGATAAACCCGCGCTCCCCGACCCTCACCTGAGTCGTCTCGAGCCCCGGGATATCGGAATTTGGCCGGCGTCCGACCGATACCAGGACCTTGTCAAAAACCTTCTCCCGTGCCTCGACCTGGCCACCCTCCAAAGTTACCCGGATTCCACCGGGCTCCTCGATGACGGAGCTCACCGTGGTATTCACCAGAATCGAGTCGAAAATCTTCTCCAGGCGCTTTGCGAGCGGCAGCACCAGGTCACGATCGGCCCCGGGCAAGAGTCCCGGCAACATTTCTACCAGCCAGACCCTCGATCCCAGCGCCGCATAGACCGTACCGAGCTCGAGGCCGATATATCCGCCGCCGATGACCAACAGCGACGGGGGAACCTCGCGAAGCTCGAGCGCCGAAGTCGAGTCCATCATCCGCGGGCTGTCCAGTTTCAGGCTAGGGATGATGGCCGGCCGCGAGCCGGTGGCAAGCACGATGTGATCGAACGAGATCGATTCCTCGCCGCCGTCGCGCCGACTCACCCGCAAGGTGTTGGAGCTCTCAAAGCCAGCCTGCCCTTGCAAATAGCGGACCTTCCGCGCCTTCGAAAGCTGGCCCAGCCCTTCGGTGAGTTTCCGAACCACGCCTTCTTTCCAGGATCGCAAGCGGGCCAGATCAATCTGTGGCGCGGCGTATTCGACTCCCCAGTTTCGAGCCTGCCGGGCTTCGCCGACGAGTTGTGCCACATGCAATAGAGCTTTCGAGGGAATGCATCCTCGGTACAGACAGACCCCGCCGGGATTGAGCTCGGGATCAATCAGGGTTACCGACATGCCCAGATCGGCAGCCAGAAAAGCGGCGGCATATCCACCCGGGCCACCGCCCACGACGGCAATGTGCAACTTAGGATTTTCGGCCATGCGTTTGCTCAACTGCGACGGAGGTGAAGACGCTTAGGTTGTGCCCGATCAAAATTCTTTTCGACCTGGTTCCCGGATCGGCGGTTACCCCTGAACGGAGAGCAGGAACGGCTGCTCGAAGGCTTCCGCGACCCAGCGGAGAAAACGCGCTGCATCGGCGCCGTCAATCAGGCGATGATCATAGGATAAGGACAGGGGCAGCACCAGGCGCGCTTCGAACTTCCCGCCGAGCCAAACCGGCTCCATGCTGGAACGCGAGAGCCCGAGGATGGCAACTTCCGGATAATTGACGATGGGAGAAAATCCCGTTCCCCCGATGCCACCCAGATTGGTGATGGTGAAAGTTCCACCTCCCATCTCGGCCTGGCTGAGCTTCTTTTCCCGGGCTTTCTTCGAGAGCTTGGTAAGTTCGGCGGCCAGCTCAACGATGTTTTTTGAGTCCACGTCACGAATCACCGGAACCAACAGGCCGCGATCGGTGTCGACCGCCACGCCGATGTTGATGTATTGCTTGTAAACGATTTCTTCCTTAGCCAAGTCGATGCTGGCGTTGAACTGGGGAAAAATCTTGAGGGCAGCGGCACAAACCTTGAGAGCAATCGCGGTTACCGTCATCTTGCCGCCGGCTTCTTCGGCTTTCGGCGCGAATCGCGCGCGCAAGAGCTCGAGTTCGGTGATGTCGGCTCGGTCCTGCTGGGTAACGTGGGGAACGGTCGTCCATGCCTGCGCCAGGTGTTCGGCGGTCTTGCGCCGCACGCCGCGCATCGCGACTCGCTCCACCTTGCCCCACTTGGTGAAATCAGGCAGCTCCGGTCGAGCCAAGGGGACCGGGGGCAGTTGTGCGGCAGTGGTCGCCGAGGCCAGCAAGGCCTTCGAATGCGCCTTCACGTCGTCGTCGCTGATGCGCCCCGCGGGTCCGCTTCCCTTCACGTCATGAATATCGATGCCCAGCTCCCGTGCCAGCCGGCGCACGTGGGGAGCCGCGGGCACGGGTTCTCGATGCTCGGAGCCAGCCACCTTATCCAGCTGTTTGGGCATGGCGAAGTCGGAGGGCCGAACCTGCGGCTGGTCGGGGGGGAGAGCCTGCTCCTCGGTTTTGCCTTCGGCGCGGATCGCCGCTTGAAAGGCCAGTCGAGCTCCGTGCTGTCCGGAGACATGTTCGACGGGAACGTGCCTGGGCGGCTCCGGGGTTGGCCCGACCCCGCCCTCCAAGGTAAAGATGACCTGGCCGACATGGACCTTATCGCCCGGCCGAACCCGAATTTCCTTCACCACCCCGGTGACCGAAGACGGAACTTCGACCACAGCTTTCTCCGTCTCGAGCTCCATCACCGGTTGCGCGGCGACCACCCTCATTCCGGGCGAAATCATGACGCGCACCACGTCCGCCTCGGATATGTTTTCGCCCAGTTCGGGCAGCTTGAATTCCCA
>Ga0187780_10001519_pt1 | contig 17509 bp, 18 predicted proteins | sample 1015_Q2_SP10_20__FD_132429 | JGI IMG/M metagenome (GOLD analysis project Ga0187780, IMG submission 132429) | Tropical peat soil microbial communities from peatlands in Department of Meta, Colombia - 1015_Q2_SP10_20_MG | ecosystem: Environmental > Terrestrial > Soil > Wetlands > Peat | place...
CACGCCGACCAGATGATGGGACAACAGGAGCTCGCGGACTCGATCAACCTCATAACGTACAATGCATCCAAGGCGTGGAGGAACACGGCAGCATACGGCCTCGAGGAAGGGAAGAAGGCCAACTTCGTCCTCGCCAACGCGCACACCGTGATCGACGCCCTCAGGACCCTCGGGCCCCCTCTCTATGTCGTCAAGGACGGCAGGCTCATCGCCAAGAGCACGTCAAGGCTGTACAGCGAAGTCTTCCACAACGGCAAGTGGGAGAGAATCGAATTCATCAGAAAAGACTGAGAATCTCTTATCCCCCGTTTTTCTTTCATCCAGGCCCAGTAAACCTTCCGCAGCGGCGGCGGTCGCGAGGTGAGTCTAATTAGGGGCGGCTTCCGCTACGCCTGAGAGCGTGACCGGAGTAGACAGCGAACATGCACTCTGGGGCCCCTTCTCGAGGGGGTTCGGCGCCGGGCTGATCGCGTTGGTTCTCTGGTTCATCGTTAGGCTCGGGGGGCTGGCGCCCTTCCCACCTGAATCTGCGCTCGGAGCACTCCTCACTGTGATCCCTGAATCGGTCCAGGAGCCCGCGGTCCAGATCCTGGGGGAGCTGGCGGGCCTGCTGGGGCTCGCTGTCGCCGTCCTGGCGGCGGCAGCGGTGTACGGTGTGTTCGGAATCTGCTACGAGAGGTACTACCTCCCCCGGTTGGGCGGCCGCAACTCGCTCTCGAGGCTCGAAAACACGCTGGTCTACGCGCTGATCCCCTGGCTCCTGTTCGGGGTCCTGGTGCTGCCACTCTCGGGGGCGTCCATCTTTGGAGTGAGCTCCGATTTCGCCTCGCCAAGTATCGTCTGGGTGTTCCCCCTGACCACGCTCGTGTTCCAGTTTCTGTGGGGAGTCCTGCTCTGGGGGAGGATACGGGGAGGCCTGCTCCCCGCTCCGGGGGGCGGGGTGGCCTCGGCCGAAAGCATCGTCCCCAGGGACCCGGCGAGGCGGACTTTCATAGAACGGGCGATAGTTCTCACGGCCTCGGCTGTCCTGGTGCTTGCGAGCCTGGGGTCAGCCCTGGGGACGTTCGTCTCAGAGGGGGGAGTGGTCGGCGAGGGGAGCCCCGCCATCCTTCCTGGCACTTCGATTGACCTCCAGGACGCTCCCGCCATCTTCCTGAACCCCCAGCTCGCGTCCCTGGTCAACTCTGAGGTGACTTCAAACGATTCGTTCTACAGGGTAGCGATAGACGTGTTCGACCCCAGCGTCGACGCGTCCACCTGGTCACTGACACTCGGGGGACTGGTGGCCAGGCCCAAAACCTACGCCATTGATGACGTCAAGAACCTCCCAAAGGTGGAACAGTATGACACGTTCATCTGTGTCAGCAACCTCATCAACGGCGGCCTCATCAGCAATGCCCAATGGGGGGGAGTCCGCATTTCAGATCTGCTTGAGGACGCCGGGGGCGCCTCTCCTGGCGCGAAGTACGTGGTCCTCCGCTCCGTTGACGGCTACAGCGTGGGAGTGCCGCTGGCTCGGGCCCTTGACCCCTCGAGCATGCTCGCGTACGAGATGAATGGACTCACCCTTCCGACGCGCCACGGCTACCCCCTGAGGGCCGTAATCCCTGGTCTCTACGGGATGATGAGCGCGAAGTGGGTAAAGCAGATCTATCTGAGCGACGCGGTCTACCTGGGCTTCTGGCAGACCAGGGGCTGGTCCAACGACGCCACGGTCCAGACTGTGACGTTCATCCGCGTCCCCGCTGATGGGGCGACAGTAAGCCTGTCAGGGAACGGCGGGTCTGTGATACTCGGGGGCGTGGCCTTCGCCGGGGACAGGGGGATATCGAAGGTCGAGGTCAGCGTCGACGGCGGTAACACCTGGCAGGAGGCGACGCTGAAGCCTCCGGCGTCCAACCTCACCTGGGTCCTCTGGGCGTTCGAGTGGACCCCGGAGCCTGGGAACTACCTCGTCTATGCTAGAGCGACTGATGGAGGAGGAGCACAGCAGACGTCCGCCCAGTCTGACACGTTCCCGTCTGGGGCGACGGGTTACGTCGTGTCTACCGTGATTGTCAGTCCTTAGCGAACGGTTACAGAGCCGGAGCGACGGCTGCTGATATCGGAGGTTTCTTGCCAACCCTAGTCGACAGTACCAGCAGTGCTAGGCCGATAATGGCCACTACTGCTCCCACGTAGATGTAGGTGGGATTGCCGCTCATGAGGGAGCTCCCGGTGATTACGTTGGCTCCCTGCAAGCTAAACACAATCCCTGCAAGGAACAGTATCACCCCGAGGATCATGAGGGCTAGCTTTCCAGAATTCACAGGGCGTTCGGGGGGCCATCCCCCTAATGAATCTGTTGCGCAGGTTCACCGGATGTAGAGCGCAGCGAACTTGGTGTAGGCCTCGTCGTAGTGCATGGGCTTCGGCGGGGACTTAAACCCGTAGGCGCATATTTCTCCCACCGTTCCCACCTTCCCAATTTGCCTGCATCGATAGGCGGCCCTCACGACGTCGAGCAGGACGTTCCCGGCGTTGGCCCCATCGGAGGAGCGAAGGTAGATGTCTACGGAGATGCCGCCGTCCATGAACGTGCTTCCCTCGAACCAGAAGTAGCTCGTCCTGTCGTTCCCCATGTAGTCGACGAAGTCTGTGGTCCCAGCTATCGTCTCGAACTTGTAGGGGACTTCGGAGGCCACGGTGGTGGTCTTCACTTCGCGCTTAGCCATCTTGATGTCCTCGTCTATGGTGTTCAGTGTCTCGGAACCTCCTCCCACGTCCAGCTGGTAGCTCTTGGACACCCTGACGCCGCGCTTCACCATAAGGCCCAGGAGCCCCTTGTGGAAGATGGTGCCCCCGAACTGGCTCATCAGGTCGTCACCGATGAGTGGGAGCTTCTCCTTCTGGAAGTCGGCCACCAGCTTGTTGTTCCGCAGCACGAGGCTGGGAGTGCAGTTGATGAATCCGCACCCTGCCTTGAGGGCGGCCCTCGCGTACTCTTCAGACGAAGCGGGTGATCCGGAGGAGATCAGGTTCACAAGAAGGTCCGCACCTGAGGCCTCGAGCGTCTTCGCCACCTCGTCAGTTCCCGACCTTTCAAGCTTGACACTTCTGAGGTGGGGCGCAGCGTCTCCTTTCGAAACGCCCGCTTCGACAGTGACCTTCCCCTTCGGGACCTTCAGGTATCGCCTGGCGACGTTGGGAGGCGAAAAGATGGCCTTGGACAACTCGAGGCCGACCTTTCGGGGGTCGACGTCAAAGGCCGAGACAACCTGCAGGTCCTTCGGCTTCAGTCCTGCGACGTTAGGGTGCCAAAGCCCCCTTCGCACGTCTCCCGAGTAGAACTTCAGCCCCTGCACGAAAACAGAAGCGCTGTTACCGACTCCGGCGATGGCTATCTTGACTGGCAAGCCTTTCACTTGAACTTCGCGAATATGGCGACGGCCCCGACTACCGAGAGGATGAAGCCGAGGGTGTAGTTGATCGTTATTATCTCAGAGGCGAGACCCGCGTCTGCCGCATTGGTATAAGTAAAGTAAATCAGGACCAGCCCGAAAACAAGGATGATTAGGCCCAAGAGGCGGATGAGGGCGTCCACCCTAGACTGCTGTGCCTCGATGGTCAACTTTGAATTTGCTGGCCAGTTCGCTCAGGGTATATAGCGCTTATTCGCCTTGAGAACTGCGATGTCGGTTAAATCAATCCTCTCAGAGATGAGAGCGAACCGCGACCCGAAGGCGGTCGAAGAGATGGGCAAGTTCGGGATCGCGACGGAAGGGACCCTCGGCCTTTCGATGCCCTTTCTCAGGAGTCTTGCGAAGCGAGTCGGCCGCGACCACAGACTGGCAAAGGAGCTGTGGGAGTCGGGGGTCCACGAGGCGAGAATCCTGGCCGCTCTGATTGACGAACCCAAGAAGGTGACAGAGACTCAGATGGAGGAATGGGCGGACGATTTCGATTCCTGGGACGTCTGCGACGGGTGCTGCGGGAACCTGTTCGACAGGACACCCTACGCTTACTCGAAAGCGCTTGAGTGGTCCCGGAGGGAGAAGGAGTTCGTGAAGAGAGCAGGATATGCGCTGATGGCAGAGCTCGCCGTGCATGACAAGGGAGCCCCGGATGCCGCTTTCGTCAGATTCTTCGGAGCCATCGAGCGCGGCTCCACGGACTCGAGGAACTTCGTGAGAAAGTCTGTCAACTGGGCGCTGAGGCAGATCGGCAAGAGGAACCTGAAGCTGAACGGGGCTGCCCTGGAGCTGGCTGCGAGGATTTCCTTGAAGAAGAGCCCAAGCGCAAAGTGGGTGGCTTCTGACGCCATCAGGGAACTGAGCAGCGAGGCGGTCCGGAGGAGGCTCAGGCGCTCTTCATGAGTGCGAGCTTTTCGGGAAGGTACTTGTCGACGATGTAGCTGAGGCCGTACCGCGCGAATGCCTCCTGCTCGCTCTTACGCTTGTACTTCAGGAAGGTCTCGAGCTCGTCATGCCACATCTTATCGGTGTATCGGGGGTCGGCCTTCAGCTCGTAGAGCCTCTTGATGTCGATCTCCGTAAGCTTGTCAGAAGGCAGCTTGTACTTCTGAATGTCGCTGGCCCAGACCCCCAGCCAGACGGACTCGGGGGTTGTGAGCTCCCGGAGATGGGCCGCGTTGGCTGAGCCTGACTTGATCACCATTGCGATGTGGGCACCCCATGGGTCAGCGTCGCAGAGGATGCCGACAGGGAGTCCTAGCTCCTGGTTGAGCCGGCGTATCAGGTACCGCGTTGACCTGGGCGGCTGTCCCGCCGTGTTGATGAGGATTGCCTTGTACTTCTGGTGGACCCTTTCTTCTGTAAACCTGGTGAAGAGGCCGCCCTTCTCGATTGCCAGGACGATCTCCGCGTCGGTATCCCGAAATTCTGCGGTGGTGAGAGCGGGACCTATCATGACACCGTCAGGATTCGCCGACAGGTCTGCGATCTTCCCCTCGTAGCCGGGGACGGTGTACTCGATTCTCATGTTCCCGAAGATCGCGCTCCTCTCCTCCGGGTAGATGTTCATCCCCTCCCTGGCCATGGCCATCAGCACCTCCAGGTCAGTGATCAGCTCGTCAGACTCTGCCTGGTCCTGGAACTCGACGTTGAAGGCCTGGGCAGAGTAGAACACATCCCTGAGGGTGGAGGTGCGTTTCTCGTCGACCAGCTTCTTCGCGAAGTAGGCCAGCCAGACGAGCTGGGTGAACGGGCGGATGTGCTTGATGTTGCCGGACGACTTCCTGACGGTGGTAGCGCCCAAGACGAACTGCTGGAGCTTCTTGTCGTAGACTATGTTGCGGACAGATCGGCTGGCCAGGGTCAGGCTGGGGAATCGACCTGAGTCCAGGTCGGTGTAGACGCTGTCGCCCAGGTTCCTTAGAAGCCCCTGGACGGTAGTCTGCCTAGCTTCCGCCGTACTTGTCGATTGTTTCTTGGCCGCCTTCTTCCTGGTTGGCAATGTCTCCCTCCTTCGCTTCCGCCGGTTGCTCCTCCGCCGGGGCTTCCTCATCCAGGGGCGCGTCCCCCCCTTCGTGGATAAGCGCGCGATAGTTGGGTTCCTGCTTCTTCCCCGCCAGCTCGGTTGAGAACTTCGCGATGAGCGGCAGGTACTTTCCGTAGATGTTCATCTTCCTCTGGACCGCCTCCATGCTCCCCTTCTTCGAGAGGAAGATGCCGAGGCGCCTGAGGGCTTCCCGGGCCGCGTTCCTGATCTCTCTCTGGATTTCCGGCCTGTCCGCAATGTACTCCTTACCGACGGTCTTGTACGGGATGCGCGTCGAGCAGATGTGGGTTATCACGCCAACCGGCGCGTCAGCCGGAACGTGGTACCGGCGCCAGTCAACCTCCTGGTTGAGGACCTCGAAGCTAACGTCACTGCTCTCGTCGTAGAGCAACGGGATGCGATTGGCGAACCTGAAGAGCTTGACGCCGGGCTGGAGGATCTTGCCTCCGTAGGCGACCCCCACCTCGACCAGAAAGGGGAACCCTGAGTAGGAGGACGGCGGCCTGTCAACGACCGTTGCGAACTCGGGCTGCAGTTCCTTGTTGATGCCCGCCAGCAGGATGTCCTCGCCGATGGGTGAAAGCACCGCGGCATCCGGCTGCAGAAAGTCGGGGAAGCGCTGGAGGGCGTCGACGATCGCCACTATCTGGTTCGTGTTGAGCCGCTTCGGTGGAAGGCGCGGGCTTATGCCTGCGAACTCGAGGAACTTCGTGGCTATCTTCTCCCCGACCCTGTGGAAGTGGGTCACCATGAAACTCTTCATGTCGTGCTCCTCGGAGAGCTTGACTATGCGCTTGAACGCCTCCACGTCGACGCCGTAAGGGTGGGGGAGGGTCTCCTTCGGAGCGGCAGGCATAGAGTTGGTACCCCTTTCGTAGAAGGTGACCTGGCCCAGCGGGTCGACGAAAGTCAGGTTGGCGTAGCTCGCGACGAGGGCTGTCTGCTTGAAGTAGTCCCCTATCTTCTGGGAAGCACGGAGGTAGTCCCCCTCGAGGACCATCTCGACCCTCGTCCCTGTCGTGCCGTTGGAGTCGCTGTTGAAGCGCTTGAGCACCATTGGCCGGTTCTCTGTGATGTCTATCATCATCTGGAAGCCGTACTTCCTCTTCCCGTCGGGGGACGTGATTATCGTGAAGGGGCGGTTCGTGGTGATCTGCCCGTAGAGCATGGCCATCGTGCCTCCCAGGCCGAACATCCCCCTGGACTGTCGCAGGACGTACTTCGAGCCGTAGAAGACCTTCCCGAAGGCGCTCGGTACGTGCTGGGGCGCGACGCCCGGTCCGTTGTCTATGACGACCAGGCGGTAGGGCTTGGGGTCTGGGACCTCAGGGTTGGCGCTCTCCGAGGTCATCCTCACGTAGATTTCAGGGAGGACCCCGGCCAGCTCGGCAGCATCCATGCTGTTCTCCACCAGCTCCCTCACTGCCATGTAGAGGGCCCTCGCTGGGTTGGTGAAGCCCGCCAGGTCGCGGTTGCGGTAGAAGAACTCCGAGGGAGATATCTCCGCGAATGTCGTCTTGCTGCTCATCAGCCATTAGCCTCCTCCAAACGGTAATTTCGTCTTGAGTTTTTCAATCGAGTTATCCCTTTGCAGGCGCCAGCGCTCCGCCCCGCAGGTATCCATGAGGTTAGGATATATCCTAACGCTCGAGTTTTTGCAATTTCTCCTCGATTGTTTCCGGAGAAGTCCCCTCCCAGAGGAACATGCGCTCCATCTTGTGCTTCGTCCTCGCCTTCTGGAGCGTGTTGTACACCGTCTTGTGCTGGCTCCCCGTGGCCAGGGACCTGACGGCCTCCGACGCCAGCTGCACCTCCGAAGCCTCCCCGATGATGGCAACGGTCCGCCCGTAGACCGAAAGGTGGCAGCTCGTGAGCTCCTCAATGACCCGTCTTGACTTGCCCTTCTCTCCGATGACCCGCCCCCTGATTCTCTCGAGTGACTTCACACTTCTCCCGGCGTAGTCCCTGAGGTCGATCACCTCAAGAGCGGTACCTTCCTCGAGGAGCCGCCTGGCCTTCTGAGGGGAGAATCCCCGCCCTATTGCTTCGATGACCCTCATGGCCGAAAAGGGGTCGGCCGTCAGGGCGCTCTCAGACCTGACCGTGACGAGCCCCTCCCTGCTGTCCACGCTGAGCTTCACCCCCATCTCCTTCTCCAAGAAGCGCTTTGTCCCCCCCTCCTTGCCTATGACAGCGCCCACCCTCTCGACAGGGATGCGCACGGCCTGCTCGAAACTCACTTCTCGATCTCCTCCATCCAAGAATCAGCGTCTGTCTTCGTGATTCCACGCTTCCTAAAGAACCTGACCATGTTGGAGACATCCCTCTTCAGGAACTCCACGGACTGGGGGTGCGAAGACAGCACCGCGGAACCCATGTCGAAGAGCACCCTCTCCTTCTCGGTCTTGAAGACGTTGAACTCGGAGAAGTCCGCGTGGACGAGCTTCGCCTCATTCCAGAGCCTCCCCATGGTCTCAAAGGTCCAGTCGTAGTCCCTCTCGTCCACCTCGGTTTCGGCGAAGGTGGGGGCCGGTTGGGGCGGGTTGCCCATGTATTCCATGATCAAGATGTTCTTGAGGAAGGCGATGGGCGTAGGAACCCTGATGCCTGCTGCTTCTGCCACCTGGAGGTTCTTGAACTCCTTGCGCGTCCAGAGGTAGATGGTGTCCCTCGACCCGGAAGGCAGCTTGCCGAACCTTCTGTCCCCAGCAATGTATCCCAGGCGCTTGCGGAAATCGGATGCAGATGTCAGGTAGATCTTCACGGCAACGGGGCCGCCGTCCTTGGCTTCGCCAAAGTACACCCGGGCCTCCTTCCCCGCGCTCACCACGCCGTTCAGCTCGCGGAGGTCCTTCCTGGCTATGAGCTGCTCGATGGCAAGTAGTGTCACCTGGTCGAAAACCTCCTCTAGCACCTTCCTCTGGTCCGAGTCCTTCCTCAGGTACCGGCTCTCCCTTTCGAAACGAAGGAGCCTCTCCTCCATCTTCCTTGACTCGCCGGACTCGGCCACGCGATGCCCGATTCCGCTGCAAATTTATACGTATGATGACGGGCGCGAAAGCCGGTTCAGGATCGGGGAAGTGGATTGGAGCCAAGAAATGACGAGCAAGCGGTGGAATCTCCGGAAACGGAAGCAGCAACCCTGAGGAAGGAACTCGCAGATGAGAGAAAGAAGAACGAGGGGCTTCTGACCAGGCTGATGTACGCCCAGGCTGACTTTGAGAACTACAGGAAGAGGATGGACAAGGAGTCGAAGGAGGCGTCCGAGTCCATGGCGAAGGACCTCGTGACCAAACTGCTAGTGGTCCAGGACGAGCTTGACCTGGCGGCGAAGAATGCAGAAGGGGGGACGGTGAGCACCGAAGTTAAGGAGGGAATCGGCATGGTGAGGAAAAACCTCGAAGCCGCCCTCGAGTCCGTGGGAGTCCACCGAATCGAAGCGCTGGGCAAGCCTTTCGACCCTTCAGTGCACGAGGCAGTGGAAAGAACCGAGGGAGACACGGACAGGGACATGGTGGTCGAGGAGATCAGGCCCGGCTACACTTTCAGGGGGCAGCTTCTGAGGCCGACGATGGTAAAGGTTGAATTGGCATCCAAGGTTACCGAGGGAGGCGAAACCGGTTGAGTAGCGCGCGAGAGAAGATACTGGGCATAGACCTGGGCACAACGAACTCCGCCGCTGCCGTTGTGGAAGGGGGGAGGCCGGTGGTGATTCCTAGCGCCGAAGGCGCGACACCCGCGGGAAAGATGTTCCCGTCGGTGGTGGCCTTCACCAAGGACGGACAGCTCCTGGTGGGAGACCCGGCCAGGCGCCAGGTGGTTACGAACCCGGAGGGGACGGTCTTCGAGATCAAGAGAAAGATGGGGACCGACTACAAGGTCAACATTTTCGGCAAGGAGTACTCGCCAGAGCAGCTTAGCTCCTACATCCTGCAGAAGATCAAGCACGACTCTGATGCCTTCCTGGGCTACCCCGTCAAGAAGGCGGTCATCACGGTGCCGGCCCACTTCAACGACAACCAGCGCCAGTCAACCAAGGACGCCGGCGAGATAGCGGGGCTCGAGGTTGTGAGGATAATCAACGAGCCGACGGCTGCATCCCTCGCCTACGGTCTGGACAAGTCCGAGAAGGAAATGAAGATACTTGTGTTCAGCTTCGGTGGAGGGACCCACGACGCCACCATCATGGAGTTCGGGAAGGGGGTTTTCCAGGTCCTATCGACGTCCGGAGACACTCAGACCGGCGGGGCCGACATAGACAGGGTGGTCATCCAGGTCCTGCTACAGGACTTCCGCTCCAAGACCGGAATAGACCTTTCAACAGACAAGACGGCCATGGCCCGCCTGAAAGAGGCGTCCGAACAGGCGAAGATCCAGCTGTCGAACCTGACCTCCACGGACATCGACCTGCCGTTCATAGCGAACGACTCGTCGGGCCCCAAGAACCTCCACTACACCCTCACGAGGACTAAGCTCGAGGAGGTCGCCAAGCCCATAGTCTCCAGGACCGAGGAGACGATCAGACGCGTCATCAACGACGCGAAGCTAACGCCGGACCAGGTCGACAAGGTGATACTCATCGGGGGCATGACGCGGATGCCCCTGGTCAGGAAGTTCGTGGAGGATGTGGCCGGGAAACCCGCTGAGAGAGGGGTCGACCCAATGGAGGCTGTCGCAATCGGGGCGGCCATACAGGGTGCGGTCCTCGCCGGCGAGATCAAGGACATACTGCTGCTCGACGTGACTCCGCTTTCGATGGGCGTCGAGACCCTGGGGGGCATAACCGAGCATCTGATAGAGAAGAACGCTACCATACCGACGAAGCGGAGCAAGACGTTCACCACGGCCGCCGACTTCCAGACAGCTGTCACCATCCACGTTGTCCAGGGGGAGAGGACCATGGCACGAGACAATGTGTCGCTCGGCATGTTCAACCTCGAGGGGATACCTCCCGCTCCCAGGGGCGTTCCTCAGATCGAGGTGACCTTCGACATAGACGCCAACGGGATTCTGACCGTGACTGCGAAGGACATGGGGACCGGGAAGGAGAACAAGATCACAATCACTGCCTCGACGAAGCTCTCCAAGGACGAGAAGGAGAGACTGATCAAGGATGCCGAGTCCTACGCGGAGCAGGACAAGAAGAAGAAGGAGGAGGCTGAATTGAGGAACGAGGCGGACTCGGTCCTGTACACCACCGAGAGGACTAAGAGAGACCTCGAGGGGAAGGTGGACAAGGCGAGCCTGGACAAGCTGGACGGGGCCGCCCAAGAGCTGAGGAAGGCGCTGGAGGGCCAAGACATCACGCAGATCAGGGACAAGAACGAGGCCCTAAAGAGGATCCTTCAGGACGTGGGCGCCTCGGCCTACAAGCAGGCGCAGCAGGCACAGCAACAGAACGCGCCGGGGCCAGGTCCCGGACCAGCCGGGGGCGCCTCGAACGTCAGCGACGCTGACTACAAGGTAGTGGACGAAGGGAAATAGGAGGCTGTTGCCGTGGCGGACAAGGACTACTACGAAGTACTCGGTGTGCCGAGGAACGCCACGAAGAATCAGATCAAAGACGCCTACAGGAACCTAGCCCTCCAGTTCCACCCCGACAGGAACAAGTCCCCCGAGGCCGAGGCGAGGTTCAAGGAAATTTCAGAGGCATACGCAGTCCTCTCCGACGACGACAAGAGGAGGGCGTACGATGCGGGCGGCAGGGAGGGGGTCTATCAGAAGTACAGCCAGGAGGACCTGTTCCGGGGCGCGGACTTCGGGGATATCTTCAGAGGGATGGGAGGCTTCGGCTTCGACGACATATTCGCACAGTTCTTCGGAGGCGGGGGCGGGGCGCGCCAGCCCAGCAGAGGGGAGGACCTCACCTACCACCTGCAGCTCAGGCTTGAAAACATCGCCGAGGACTCGAACAGGGAGATAGACATCCCGAGAGGCGAAGTCTGCCCGACCTGCAGCGGAAGCGGTGCCAAGCAGGGAACGACTCCTCGCAGTTGCAGCGTCTGCGGCGGCACCGGGCAGGTCCGGAAGGTCCAGTCTGCCGGATTCGCGCGGCTCGTGAGAATCACCGAATGCGGCACTTGCGGAGGAAGGGGGTACATCATCGACGACCCCTGCCCCGACTGCCGCGGGAGGGGAACGGTCGAGAGAACGAGGAGGATACAGATCATGATACCCGCTGGAGTTGAAGACGGTCACACCCTCCGCCTGAGGGGGGAGGGGAACGCTGGGGAGAGTGGTGTGCCTCCCGGGGACCTCTATGTGGTCGTGAACATAGCCCCGCATCCCGTGTTCGCGAGGCAGGACGGCGACGTGTACATGGAGACCAAGGTGGGGGTCGTACAGGCGATGCTGGGGGCGGAGGTGGTGGTGCCTACGCTCTACGGAGATGTGAAGCTCAGGGTCCCGAGCGGCACTCAGCCTGGGACCGTGTTCAAAATCAGAGGGAAGGGGCTCCCCAGGTTCGGCAAGTGGGGAAAGGGGGATGAATACGTGAAGGTGAGCGTCGAGATCCCTAGGAACCTCAGCGGCAAACAGAAGGATTTCCTGAAGCATCTGGGCGAGCTTCGCTAGCCCGCAAACTTGTAGATCATCAGGAAGGGCACCTCTTCGATCTCCCTGATCGCCTCGGGGGCTCCCACATCGTTGTCCACAGCCAGTGCGACCGACCTCGAGCCGGCCAGATTGACTATCGAGCAGGTCCGGATGAGCCTGAGGGCCTCCCCCTTGTCCACGACCTCCCCGGAATAGAACTCCCTTGAGAGGTGGACCTTCAGCTGGCCTTCGGTCACCGTCCTCCCAACGAGCTCCTCATCGCAGATGTTGACCAGGATCGTGCCCTTGTACTCAGCGGTGCGCACAGAGAAGCCCCTGGCGTTGGCGCTAGGCAACCTTCGCGACCGACCTCGCTCCGCATGCCTCGCAGACCATGAACCACATCCGTTTGTCCTTCTCGAGGTGGGTGTCCGGACTCCCGCAGACCGGACAGATGACTGCGTCCTTGACGTACCTCTGCAGGAGCTGGGAGAATGAGTCACGGTCCTTGCGGCCGATGAATATGGCCCTCTCGCCGTCGAGGGAGGCTGCGGTGGCCAGCTCCTTTGCGAGATACATCAGCACCCTCGAAGAATCGCGCCTGAGCAGTTTGGGGAATTCGGCGTAGTTCCTGAAAATGGTCTTGTTCCCGACCCAGATGACATCCGCTTCGGGGAGCTCCAGACGAAGTGCGCCGGACTTCTTTGCGTCCTTGTCGAGGCCGGCCCTGGCCCTGGAAAGCAGCTCCTCGTACGAATGGGGCATGGTCGAATCGCCCGACCATGCTATTTCAAGTCTTTGGAGCGAAGGGGGATGAAAGGGAATTCCCAGGCTTGAGAATCGTGCGAGCCGCTTAACTACGCAGGAAAGGGACTGAAGCTGGAATGGCTGACATCTCCCTCTTCCTGGTGGCGGCCCTCCCCGTGATGTTGCTGCTCGGGGTGAGGCACGCCCTCGACGTCGACCACATCGCCGCCATCGACAATCTCGTGAGGATGAGAAGCGCCGAGAAGCGGTCAAGGTGGGTCGGGTCGCTCTTCAGCGCGGGGCACATGCTGGCCGTCTGCGTGGAGATGGTCGCCCTGGTATACGTTGTCAAGAGCCTTGAGGCGGAGTCTTCGCTGGAGGTGGTAGGGGGGGTGGCTGGCGCGGTGGCCCTGGGAGCCATCGGGCTCTTCAACTTCTACAGCCTAAGGAGGTACGGCAGGTCTGGGTTCGGCATGCTGGCCGACAGGGCTTCCCGCATGACGAAATTCGCGGGGGCGGTGGGCTCACCCCTGCTGATCGGGTTCGTGTTCGGCCTGGGGTTTGACACAGCCTCCCAGGTTTCGGCGCTGACGGTCTCGGCAGTCGCCTCGGCTACCCAGGGCGTCCAGGTGGCTCTGGTGCTGACTGCATTCTTCGCGGCCGGGATGATTCCCACAGACACCCTCGACAGCCTGGTGCTGAGGGAGGTGTTCTCACGAATATCTGCTTCGAACGGCTTCAGGGTGATATCCTACGGCCTGAGCACGCTCGCGATCCTGCTCGCAGGACTGGAAGGCTTCGGCGCCACGGCGGGCGTCGTCCTCATTCCTGCATGGTCCGGGGCCCTGCTGGCCCTGTCCGTCGTCGCCGCCGGAATCGCCTATTCGTACTACGAGATCCCGGGTTAGAAGGCGCGAGGCGTTCCAATCTGCCAAAGATTATATCAGAAACTGTTGGGGGCGTCCCGTGAAGTCGAGGGCGGAAATCGGCGTCTTTGGCGGATCCGGATTCTACAGCTTCTTCGGAGGGGCTCGGGGAGTCGCTGTCAGGACGCCTTACGGCAGTCCAAGCGCTAATGTGACACTTTCAATGATTGGCGGGAAGAGAGTGGCGTTCATACCGAGGCACGGGGCTCATCACGAGTATCCACCCCACAAGGTGCCGTACAGGGCCAACATGATGGCTTTCAAGCAAATGGGCGCGAGCCGGGTGATCGCCCCTAACGCTGTCGGGAGTCTCAAGGCTGATATCAGGCCCGGAGACTTTGTCTTCTGCGACCAGTTCGTGAACTTCACCAGCGGCCGGGAAGGCACCTACTACGACGGACCGGTAACAACCCACGTGGGGATGGCCCATCCCTACTGCCCCCAGATGAGGGGAGTCGCCGTAGAAGCGGCCAGGAAGCTGAAGCTGAGGTTCCATGCAAGTGGTACCATGGTCGTGATTCAGGGGCCTAGGTTCTCGACGACCGCTGAGAGCAGGTTCTTCAGCCGGCAGGGGTGGGAAGTCATCGGCATGACCCAGTATCCCGAGGTGGTGCTGGCGAGAGAGCAGGAGCTGTGCTATCTCAACATCTCGCTTGTAACCGACTACGACGTCGGACTCGAGGGAGATCCCAGCGTCAAGCCTGTCTCCAACGAGGCTGTAATCAAGGTCTTCAACAGCAAAATGGAGAGCCTCAGGAAGCTCATCGTGGAGATTGTCAAGGCGCTTCCGGAGGAGCGCGATTGCACCTGCGGGTCAGCCTTGGAAGGGGCAAGGGTGAACGCATGACGGGGTCACTGGGAAGGGACGTCGAGAGGGCAATCAGGATTATCCCCGACTACCCGAAGAAGGGGATACCGTTCAAGGACCTGACGACGCTCTGGATGAACGGGAAGCTGACGAGGAAAGTCAACGACGCCATGGAGAAGAAGTGGAAGAGGTCGAAGCTCGACAAGGTGGTCGGCATCGAGGCAAGGGGATTCGTCGTGGGCGCGCCACTGGCCGACAGGCTTGGAATCGGTTTCATCCCCGCAAGGAAGGTGGGGAAACTCCCCGGCTCGAAGGTCAGCATATACTACGAGCTCGAATACGGGAGGCAGGGGATTGAGATGCACACAGATTCGATATCCAAGGGAGACAGGGTCCTGATTGTCGACGACCTCCTGGCGACCGGAGGAACTTCCAAGGCTGTGGCCACCCTGGTCGAAAGGATGGGAGGCAAAGTGGTGGGATTCGCCTTCGTAACCGAGGTGCGCGGTCTAAATGGCAGGCGGAAGCTGAGGGGCCACGAAGTCTACTCGATCGCGAAGAACGACTAAAACACCCCCGATAGGTGTCATCACCGGGACAGGGGTCACCGAGAAATTTGACCTCGGCACACAGAAGGAGGTGAGCACTCCCTTTGGGAAGGCGACGGTATTCATTCATTCCGAGGGGAACTACGTCGTACTGCCAAGGCACGGAGCCACACACGCGACTCCGCCTCATGGGATCAACTACAGGGCAAACATCGCGGCCCTCGAGCAGCTCGGGATCACGAAAATCATCGCGACGAGCGCGGTGGGGTCCATGAACAGGGAGTTCGGAGTGGGCGAGATAGGGCTGGCCGACCAGTTTCTTGATTTCACGAAGATGAGGCGGGCCACCTTCTTCGAGAAGGAGGTGATCCATACCGATATGACGCAGCCGTACAGCGAGCGCCTAAACAGCGAGCTCCTTTCTTCCGCGCAGAAATCGAGACTGAAGGTGCGTCCCGGCCTCGTCTACGTGTGCACCGAGGGCCCGAGGTTCGAAACAGCTGCCGAAATCAGGATGTACAAGGCTCTGGGTGGAGACGTTGTGGGGATGACAGGGGTGCCCGAGGTGGTCCTGGCCAACGAGAAGAGGCTCGAGTACGCCTCGGTGCTGGTAGCGACCAACTGGGCAACTGGGATGCAGGCAAGGGTGAGCCAAGAGGAGGTCATCAAGGTCATGAAGTACACGGGAAACGCCGTCAAACGGTTGATAGACACGACGGTGGAAGCTCTTCGGGGGAAGAGAGATTGACAAAGGTCGCAGATCCGAAGCTGTGCGGAGATGGGGAGAGGAACTTCCTGTGGGCCAAGGCGCACATGGGAGTGCTCTCGGCGCTCGCGGAGAAGTATGCGAAGTCGAAGCCGCTGGAGGGCGTCAGGATAGGCGCCGCTCTTCACATAACCAAGGAGACCTCTGTCCTGATAGACGCTCTGCTGGATGCGGGAGCCGATGTCAGAATCGCAGGGGCGAATCCGCTCTCCACCAAGGACGACGTGGCCGCCTACATCTCGACACGGACGGAAGTGTGGGCCTGGAAGGGCCAGTCGCCGAAAGAGTATGACTGGTGCATAGAACGCGTCCTCCGCTCACGCCCCGACCAGCTGATTGACGACGGCGGAGACCTGCACGTCGCAGCCCATCTATCGCGTGCCAGGATAGTCGGAGGATCCGAGGAGACGACGACCGGGGTTGTTAGACTGAAGGCTCTGGAAGCTCAGGGGAAGCTTGCGTACCCGGTGATAGCCGTGAACGACGCGAGGACGAAGTACATGTTCGATAACAGGTACGGGACCGGCCAGAGCACCTTCGACGGGATCATGAGGGCCACAGCACTTCTGCTCGCAGGGACGAAGACTGTGGTGGTGGGTTATGGCTGGGTGGGCAAGGGCGTGGCCATGAGGGCGAGAGGGATGGGGGCAAGGGTGATAGTGGTGGAGGTGGATCCCATTAGAGCCTTGGAGGCTCACCTGGACGGCTTCGACGTCTCGAGCATTGACGCGGCGGCGTCGCAGGGGCAGCTCTTCATCACGACGACTGGGCAGAAGAATGTAATCCCCTATGATGCAATAGTGAAGATGAAGGAGGGCGCGATCCTGGCCAACGCCGGGCACTTCGACGTCGAGATTGAAGTGAAGACGCTGCTTTCGAGGGCCAAAGCAATCAAGGAGGTCAGGCCCAACGTGGACGAGGTCACACTCCCCTCGGGGAAGAAGGTGTACCTAATCGCGAAGGGGAGGATAGCGAACATCGTCGCAGGAGAGGGACACCCTCCGGAAGTGATGCAGATGTCTTTCGCGAACCAGCTGCTCGCGGCAATACGCATACACGCCCAACACGCCAAGATGCAGAAGAAGGTCTACGGGGTCCCGCCAGAAATCGAGGAGGAGGTCGCTCGGGCCGCCCTGAAGTCGATGGGCGTCTCCATAGGCTTCCCCACTAGGGAGCAGAGAGAGTACGCAAAGAGCTGGAAGCTGTAGCTGAAGATTTAAAGCAGAACAGGGGTGAATTTAGAATTGGTGGATGAGCTCAACAGACAAACCGTCATAATCACCGCGGCGCTCCCGTACGCCTATGACGACCTCCACCTCGGCCACATCGCCAGCACCCACCTGCCGCCGGACATCCTGTACAGGTACCTCAAGCTCAAGGGGACCAGCGTCGTCCAGATCTGCGCCTCGGACGACTTCGGCACGCCCATACTGATCGCGGCCGAGAAGCAACACGTCGACCCGAAAGAGTACGTCGCGCGCTGGAACGCCCGATTCAAGGAGGACCTTGGGAGACTCGGGATTGTCTACGACCTGTTCGACAGGACCAGCTCCCCCGAGAACGTCGAGATGGTGCAGGGTTTCTTCGCGAAACTCAACGAAAACGGGTACATCTACGTCTCCGAGGTGGATCAGTTCTACTGCGAAAACGATCGCAAGTTCCTTCCGGACAGGTACGTCAG
>Ga0187780_10001521_pt1 | contig 17495 bp, 9 predicted proteins | sample 1015_Q2_SP10_20__FD_132429 | JGI IMG/M metagenome (GOLD analysis project Ga0187780, IMG submission 132429) | Tropical peat soil microbial communities from peatlands in Department of Meta, Colombia - 1015_Q2_SP10_20_MG | ecosystem: Environmental > Terrestrial > Soil > Wetlands > Peat | place...
CTGCGGAGAAGGAAGGCCTACTGCGGCTCGCCCCCGGAACCGAGGTCCTAGCCCGGGGGAGCTTCGAGTTCATCCGTTCCCGCCCCGACGGTGGTGCGTGCCAGCTCCTTGCAGAGCATCGTTGTAGGGCACATTCAGCGCGCCCGGGGCCTTGTCGTGCGTACCCCCTGACCGGGTACGTGGGGACCCGAATCCAGGCGGTCGCTGCCCTCACCTGTCCAGGGATCGACTTGGCCTTTCTCGATGGGTACGGTGGTCCGGAGACCGTATCCCCCCCGTGGGGGCTCGATGCCGAACTCTCCAGTCTGCGCGCCCGGCTTTCCGGAAGCATCGAGCGCCGTTTGGACGAGAGCGGACGACGCCGACGGCGCATCTCTCGTGCTCTGGCCACCGCCGGACGCTGGGTCGACGAGGAGGAGGTCCGCTGCCAGCTACGGGGCCACCTGCCGATCCCTGTCGACGATGACTTCCCCGCACCGGATCCCCCTTCGCGGGAGGAGGGCCTAGAACTGCTTCCGCTGGTCTTCGATCGTCGAGGGGGCCCCGTAGCGTTCGCCGCCCGACCCGAGGGCTGGGAGCTCATCGAGCTGCGTTCCCAGGGGGGTGTCGAGAGATCACTGGGGGTGACGTCGCCGCCGGACCGCCTCCCTGCCCTTTCGGAGGAAGCCGTACGCATCCTCACAGGGTACCTGCGGTACTGGCTCGAGCGTGACCAGCTCTTCGGTGTGGTCCACCTCGAAATGGCCGAGAACGAACGAGGCACCGTGACCGACTGTGTCGTCTCCGAGCTGCGACAGATCGCCGCGCTCTCCATCGCCCGTGCCTCGGTCCTCGCCGTACTAAGCCGAGGAGACACCGGACCACTCACCGGTGCGGACTTGCAACAGGGAATCCGGGCTACCGATCAGGATCTTCTTGATCGGCCGGCGTGGGGTACCCCTCTCTAGCGTATCCCTGCCTACGCCTGGATTCCCTGCCCGAGAGGATCCAGGGGGTCTGACCGTAACCGGACTCGTACGCCCCGCCGAAGGCCGAGCAACGTGCAGCACCAATTGCAGCCTCGTCTCCGCGCGAGCTCGACCCGAGCCGCGATGCCCCGCCAGGAAACCGACCCACTTCAGGGTTCAAGCGGATTTGACCGGTCCGTGGGTCCGTGACAGGGAACAGACAGGAGGTTCGAATCTGCTCAGCTACGAACCTAGCATAGTCCCCACGGGAGCGATTCGACTTGGTTGCGATGCCAACAGGCCTGGATTCAATGGCATTCAAGATGCTACTACTTGAGTACAGCCCTCGTAGCCCAAGCAAGACATTACTCATCGTCCTGCATCCTCACACGCGCCTGCGCGGTGCACACCGTTTCGGTGAACCCACCGGACCATCCAGATCAGCTCCGGATCCCTTCAAGAGCCTGAGGGGCGGAGTGCTCACGGATGGAGTACTTCAGCTGCCATGTTCGCAGCATCACGCACAGATGACACCGGGGGGGCTAGCAACATGAGTATGACCCGGAGCCAGGAAGCTGCCTGGGCCGCGCTCCAATAAAGCGTGGCGCGTCCCGGTCGATTCCCCCGCCGTGTTAAAATACCCTGATTACTTACACTTTGCGTTTGCATCCATCATGACAGCGCGCGACGAGCGCGCGGTCGTGGGACGTACCGGGAGCGGCCCCAGACCGCCACGGCAGTCCGATGCTACACCTTCGTTCTGCGGTCTGAGCCTACTCTCCTCGAGACTAACCGGTCGCGAGGGGGTCGAACGATGAAGCACAGGACACGAAGTGGACTGAGTATGGCAAACCGCCGTGTTGGCGCCACAGACGTGGTAGGTGCGCCGCCTGGCGCCCCACCCTGTCGTGTCTCCCGGCAGGTCCGCCTGACTAGACCGAGAACTCTCGCACACGTTGCCACGCTGGCGGTGCTGGTTGCAGGTCTGATGTCAGCACCCGTTCTGGGTTGTGCTGCCGCTCAGCCCCCGTCGTTGGGAAGTGGAGCCCCAGCCTCGTTCTCAGCATCCACCGACGGGACGGGGAGTTCGTGGGGAGGGAACGGAACTAGTTCGTGGCAAGGATCTCCAGCCGGGGGCTTTCCGTCCCAGTCCGGAGTGCAAGCTGGCCCAAGCATCCTCGACGAGGTCAGATCGGTTTCGTTACCTGCACAACCAACCATTCACTACGCAGACTACAATGTCTCTTCAGGCTCCGAGGCTGGGTCGCCTGCTACCGACTCAAGTCTCCAAACCGGTAACAACCCGTACTGGGAAGCCTACGATCCGATAAACGGGAACGTTTACGTTGCTGATCACAATGGAAGCTCTGTTAGCATCATCGACGGTGCTACCGAGAGCGCTAACAGCGTGACCGTTGGCCTTAATCCACTGCTACTGACGGTCGACCTTCAGACCAATGCAATCTATGTCCCCAACTCGGGTGCGAGCTCAGTGAGCGTTATCCAAGGCGGGAGTGGCTCCGTTACAACCCTCCCCCTAAAGGGATGCACCTACCCCCACTCTGTGACTTTCGACCCGGTAAATGGTTACCTCTACGTGCCGTGTTACGGTTCCGCTAAGATTGCCATCATAAACGGCGCCTCGAATCACTCTGCCGGCTCGTTCAAGGGCACGCTGACTACAGGGAATGACCCTGCGAATGCAGCCTTGGATGAGACAAACGGCTTGCTCTACGTCACTAACCTTGGTTCTAACACCGTGACGGTTGTCAACACCGTCACCAACTCGATCAAGAAAGCAACAATCCATGTGAAGACTTCACCCAACTTTGCCGTCTACAATCCCTCCAACGGCGAGGTCTACGTTGGTGACGGTGGAACCAACTTCGTTAGCATCATATCCGTCGCATCGAACATCTGCATTCACAACGAAACTGTAGGTACTGATCCCACTGGCCTCGTGTATGACCCCGGGAACAGTGAGGTCTACGTCTTGAACTCCGTTTCGAACAACGTGACCATAATCCAGGGTAGTAGCAACGTTGTTCGAGCGCTGTCCGTCGGAACACACCCCCGTGTAGGCACGTTCGATTCCGCCAATGGGTTTGTCTACGTCGCCAACTCCCAGAGTGCCTCAGTCTCTGCAATCAACACCTCCTCGAATCAGGTGGTCACCGTCTACGCGGGGTCGCATCCGTGGTCAGCACAGTTCGATTCTGGGAACGGGGCAGTCTACGTCGCGAACGGGGCCTCCAACAACGTGACAGTCATTCCTACGGCTGCCTTGATTCCTCAACAGAGCGCGCCGCCGGTGGGCTCAACCCCTTCCCTTGCCGCGGTCGACACCTGGAATGGACTCGTCTACATTCCCAACAGAGGGTCGAGTACGATTTCTATCCTTAACAGCACCACCGGTCAACGCGTGAAGACCCTGACGCTCACCACAGGCTGGGAGCCTTGGTCTGCCACGTTCGACTCGGTCAATGGATGCGTCTATGTCCCAGAGAATGGGGCACATGTGGTCACGATCGTCAACGGCACTCGTTTCTTGGGTAACATTACCACCGGGAAGAATCCGCGGTTTGCAACGGTCGACCCCGCAAACGACCGAGTCTTCGTCCTCAATCATGGGAGCAGCACGGTCGGCGTCGTGAGCGGGGCGACCAATGCGAACATCTCGTGGTTCAAGACCGGCAAGACCCCTCAAGAGGCGGTTTACGACCCGGCCGATGGCTACCTCTACATCGCTGCATACGGGGCGAACGTGGTGGATATTGTGAACCCAACGACGTATGTGTTAGTCGCACATCCAACCTCAGATGTCCATCCCATGTCGCCGGTCTACGATCCCGTCGACGAGGATGTTTACGTGGGGACCGAGCAGGGAAACTACATCGACTACCTGAGTGGGACTACGCTTTCGAGTCTGCAGACCGGCTCCGTGTACGGGTCGGACTCCGGGGTCTTCGACCCCGCCAATGGCTTTGTCTACTTCGCTCAGTCGGGCGGAGGGGTCGCCGTGGTTAATGGGACCTCGCTCGCGCGGGAGATATCTACCGATGAGGACGGAGCGTGGGCCACCGTCGATCCCGGCAACGGCCTTGTCGTTGTTTCCAACTCCAACGCATCAAACGCCACCATCATCGATGGACTACTCGACCTCTCATCGGCAGCTACGGGGGCAGGGCCTGCATACTCCTGTTTCGTACCTGTCAGCGGTGCGATCTACATTGATTACGATGGAGGGTCTTCCGGGGTGACTGTCCTCGAGATGCAGGGACCGATTCCCGTTGTGTCGAAACTTGACTTCGTAGCAAACTCGACGAACACGTCGATTTCCTTGCAGGTGTCTCCTCACTCTGCAAACGTCCAGCTTAGCTGGGGGAATGCCTCGACTGAGGCTATCTTCCACCAGAACGTGGCGGTATCCCACTCCGGGGGGGCATCGGCGTTCCTAAACTACCTCGAGCCTAGTGAGCAGTACGACTCGGTGATTAGCATCCACGCGACGGGCGATGTCCCGTCGGAGATTGTCTCGTTCTGGAAGACCGGGAGCGACCATTCGCTTTGGATTAACGGCACCGTCTACAACGCGGCCGGAACCACGCGCACGCCCTCAGGAATGGGAGTCGAGGTGACGTGTGCTCGACCTGTCGGTACCAACAAGTTCCTCTACAGAAGCGTAGAGACCAACAGCCTCGGTCAGTACAGTGTGTTCCTCGGACAGGGTGGGAACGGGGATCCAGGCAACATGACAAACTGCAACGTCCTCGACAACGGCCTCTATTCGGGTTACAACGTCTCGGTTCTTGACACAGACTGGCCGCGCTACTTCAACGAGACAATCTTCACCTGGAACTCTCAGCTCGTGAACTTCTACCTGCCCCACCGGTTCGTGAGTCCCTACTTTCCTGTTGTCCTCGATTTCAGCAATGCGCCTGCAGGGTACTCGATGTTCGAGTTTACACAGGGTACGGAAACGTCCCTTAAGACCGAGTTCAGTTACTCGTGGACACTGGGCGGGCAGGCCGGGCCTACCGGTGGCCTGTTCTCAGGCTCTTCTTCCAACTCTACAGAGTTCACTGAAGGTTCGGGAGGAGGGGTGCTCTCGCAGAATGGAACTCTTGATTACGTCGCCCAGACGTACGAGTCTGGAACCGTCGCCTTCAGTGCGCTGAGTCGGTCGTGGGCCCAGACAGCTCTCGGACTTTACCTAGGGAAACCTCATCTGTATCAAAATGGGACCTTTGCGCAGAAGAATCGAAGCTTCACTCCGCCCGTTGATTGGCTGACTCCGTCAAACGTGACGCCGGATAACCTCTATTATCTAACCGCGGGAAATCTGAAGCTCATGGACAACGTATTGCTCAACCAGAGTGGGAAAGGGTACTATGGATACGTGACGACTTCGACAACAAACTCCTCTTCAAGCGGATATGGCGTAACCTTTAGCCTCACGGTCGGGCTGCCAGGTGTGGGCTCTGCGGGTCTCTCTTTCGGTGCGTCATGGTCCCAAACAAGCTCGACGAAGAACTCCCAGACCTTGGAGTGGACTATTTTGAGACCAGTAGGCGATCCCGCGATTTGCGCTGACGTCTTGGGTCAGGGCGGTCATGGGAAGTATGCCGATGTCCTCGGGATCTATACCTGGACACCCACACAACAAGATATACAACAAGGCCATTGCTAGTTTGTCGTGGCGTCATCGAGCATATGCCCGGCCAATGGAAAGCCGGGTCGGAGTCGCTGGCACCACCGGTGGGTGACCGCACTATGGGTGGGCGCTATTGTGACCGTGGCAGGCGGGCTCAGCGGATGGGTTTGCCTTGAAGTGCGAACCCCCCGGTCTCCTGGCCAGAGCTCGCCCTTGGTAGTGGGCGATGGCCCGACGTTCCGCCAAGCCCTCGGGGAGGTCAACTCGACGGTGGTTCGAGAAGCAGGAGGTCCATGGTCACTCTTCTCGGTGTACGGAATCGCGTCAGAGCTGCCGTTCAGTGCCAACGTCATTGGCTACTCGGACGATAGTAGGACGATTAACTCCTGCAGCTATGCCTTCCCTGGAATCACACTCTGGAACGGGTCGATTCCGACCTTTAATGGGACGTTCAACTCGGGAACCGCGCCGTTCTGGCAGTTTGGCTTCCTCTCGTCATCATCGTCCCAAGTCTTAGTTGCGACGAACATCCTGGGAACGCCGCGGGTCTTCCTCCCTGTCCCGTTCCTAGGCAGGTGTTGGCCCTGGTATGACATGTACAACCTTGAGACTGCGGCTAACTGGACGGCACTCGGTGCGAACCTGCCCGTCGATAGTTCGGTCGCTGCGACGTCGGCTTGGGAGTCAAACATTCTCCCCGGGCAGCAGCTCGGTCGGTACATCGATAGAAGTGGACCCTACGTGGAGATCATGACAACCGGCCCCGGAGTCTTCGAGGGTTTGGGAGATCGGCCAAACTCCACTTGGGGAATCAGTTTCGACCGTTGCGGCGAAGTGGGAATCACAGGCTGGGAGCCCCTCGTCGTCGCGGCCACGACTTCGTCGGGTGCGTGGTATGGGACTGCGAACCTGACTGAAAACTGCGCGATAATGTACTCGGGCCATGGATCCCTTGACGGAGAGTACGACTTCATCTTTGGATCGACGACGACCTCGACGAACGCGTCTACAACCCAGCTAGCCACGGGATTCCAGCTTATGGTTGCCTTTCCGAATGGAACGCCCACCCGAGGACAGGGTTGGGGTCTTGCAAACTGGATGCTGGGATTGACCCTTACTCAGTCGTCGGGCGCGGGCCTTACCCTAGGGGGATCAACCTGTCCAAGCTGGACTTCTTCCGTGGCCCGCTGCCCCGCGAACTCCTCGGGTTGGTTTGCGGTCCTCCTATCCTCGAATGGGGAGTGGGTGGACAGCTATGGTCTGCTCTGGAACGGATCGGTGGGTTGGTCTGTACCGGCGGAAGAACTGACGAGCAACCAGACTCTGGCTGTTGTCGTTCCGGCCACTTGGGTTACTGCGGGGGATGTTCTTGTTCCAGTTTGTAGGGTTTCCTCCTCCTTGATCGAAGGCTCCTTGAGCTTGTAGGCTCAATCTCAATACCGCGGCGAGGTCGAGGGTTCTCCACTCTGTTGGTCCGCTGGCGGAGTTCGAGACTGGTCGGGGTGGACCCGCCCATGCCGGCCGGCCCTCCGTAAGCCACGCCTCTACGTGATTCCTCGCCACGAGAACAAGGCCGTCTCCAGCCATACCCGGCCATGATTCGTACTGGAGTCTCAATCGCGGCGTCGCCCGATTTGACTATCGTTCACCCAGGTCACTCTAGCGCAACCACATTCCGGAGCGCCATTCCCGTGTCTGACACACTGAGCGCAATCGCGCACGTCGCGCGGAGATTCGGCAGCTACCGTGCTGCCCCGGTCTGCACCGCCGAGTCGGTCCGGACCCTAGGGTCGAATCTCGTCTCGTAGTCCCGCGCGTACGAACCGAAGCCGCACGCATCCCTTCCACCGAGCCCCCGTCGAAGGCGCGTAGCAGGGGGGCCTGCCCGAGGTGAGTCACCGGACTATGCGTCGCCTTGCCTTCCTCGTAGGCCCCTTCGCCGTCCCGAACCGTGACCGTGTCGCGTAGGATCTCGTTTGGAAATCGCAACGCAGTCTTTGTATCAAGATTCTCAGGAGAGGCTTACTGGCGACCAGAGGGTTTGCCCACCGAACATCCCATGATTGGGTCATTCGCCGCACTTGCCTGCGCGGTGGCAATGCCGCCGAACCCGTCCACAGGAGTGGCGAAATGTGAACCCCTGCCTAGGAGCCACCGGCTCCTTCGTAGCCCTCAGGCCCGACCCACTCCGGTTGGCTCCCAGTTCACGGTTCCGTCTCCGGGAGCTGCGTCCCACGATTCGATGGACCGGTAACGCTTCCGAGGAGCGGGGGTTTCCTTCCACTGGAGCGGAGGGGGGTCAAAACAGCAGGAAACTCTCCTCGAGATGCCCGAAGACCGCCGCGCCGCCTACCGGGCCTACGATCGGGTCCGTCGGCATGAGCGGGAGATCGTCACGCGACTGCTCGAGGAGATCCTTCCCGAGATGCCGAATCCAAGGGGATGGAGCCACCAACCCCAGGTCGGACGCCCCGGCCGGCACCGACAAGGTCGGCCCGAGCGGTTCCTCTGGTATCCGATGGCGAAGGCGGTGGGCCTGATGCACGCGATGGGGTGGGACTACCGCCAGGCCGAGAGCGAGCTGTGGCTCAACTCGGGGATCCGGCAGCAGATCGGCCTCGGGGAAGCTCCCTCGCGCATGACCCTCTGGCGGGCGGAACGACGGTTCAACGAGGAGTGGCTGCGCGAGCTGAACCAGAGGGTGATCGCCGCCTTTAATGAAAAGAAGGTGGCGCTGGCGGAGGAGTTCGAGCGGTTGCGGCGGACTCGACCGACCTGGGCAAGCACGCGCGGGACGAGTGGGTCTCCTTCCGCCACCACCGATGGCTCTCGGTCCGCCAGTTCCGCAAGCTCCATGTCGTCAGCGAGTGCCGAGGGGAAGGGTGGGGGCTGATCCACGCCTGGGAGCTGACCCCACCCCACGCGACGGACGGTCCGATGCTCCCGACCCTGTTGGGTCGGATGGAGGCGCCCCTCGGCGTCGTGCTGGGAGACGCCGCGTGTGCCTGCCGACGGAACCTGACGTATGTCGCCGAGCACGGGGGGAGGCGTAATTCCCTCCGAAGTTCGGGTGGACGGCGAAGACGAAGGGCCACCCGATGGGGAAGCGGATGATCCTGCGCTACCGCCACCACCCCGAGGCGTTCCATGAGACCTATCGGCTCCGGGCGAATGTCGAGGGAGCCTTCTCCGCGATCAAGCGGCACCAGGGGCCGTTCCTGCATGCCCAGACCACCGTCATGCAACGACGGGAGGCGGGCTGGCGGATGATCGTGAGGAACCTCGACATCTTGGTACGCCGGCGAGCTCTCGCGGAGGTCCTATGAATCATGGGACCCAACCTTCTCCGGGCACTCGTGAACGGTTCGAATCTCAGCAGGTTCGTCCGTCGCAATGCGACCGGGACACAGGGGGCTCGACTACCTAGTCATTCGAGTACAGTCAGTCGGTCACATAGCAACGCCGCCGCTCGCACTCGAGTCGTTCGGCAGACCCAGACCGTCACTAACCACCTTGGCAAGCGCCCAGCGTAGACACGAAGGGTGCCGAAGAAGGGCTCGAGCCTGCCGAAGCGTAAGACCATAGGCGCGACCAAGTCGCGAGCGGAGACTGATGACCCACCACTCTCCGTACCTGCTCGGGGGTCCCTGGTAAGGCTCTAGCTCTGTCCAGCCTCGTACCTCTCGATGCAAGAGGAACCCAAACGTCACGCCGGACGGAGCGAGCTCAATCCGACGTACCTGTCGAATCTCGAGCACCCCCAATAGCACCGCGGCGATGATACCTCCCAACACGAGAACATCGAGCGGCGCTAAGGGCAGAGCACTCTGACCCCGGGGCGGGGAGGGCAAGACTTCCCAAAGGAGAACCCACAGTGGCCATACGACAAGAAAGCAGGCAATGCTCATCTTGTCACCTAAGGCCAGGCGACCGGTGGGGACGACGGTGACCGAAGGAAGGCGATCTCCCCTAGCCTGCGCTTCCATCGCTCCCCTCTCTCAATCAGAAGGTTATACCAATGGAGCATTCGAAGAGTAGGTTCGACGGGCCCGAGGGGATTTGGACTCATAAACGTCCGAAGACAGCCCGGAACGGGCCGTGCCCGAACCAGCTGACCGAACGGAGGGCTTCAACATGGTGACTACTGACAGGGGCCCCCGTCGGGCTGGTCAGGCCTCTGTGGTATCCGGATAGAGCTTCGCTATACCATTGTAACTTGACGCGCCTCTTGCGGCAAGACGTCCGAACCCAGAGATCCTCTTCGGGCCGCCGAGAAGTTCCTTACGCGTAGGGAATCGTGAACCGCGGAGCCGGCCCGCGTCTACCACTGCAAGCGAGGAACAGCAAGTGCAATTGGGAGAACGAGTGACGTCGCCGGCTCCAGGATCGAGGCCACACCACTCGAGTACCGAGGAGCGACGACCGGGCCGCCTGAAAAGGTCACTGCAACGCTCACGGGAGCCCCTACCACGACGAGTGGTGACGGGCTCCCCTTGCCTTTGAACTTCGGTGAGGAGTAGAACTCGTTCCCGAGTTTGTAGTGATAAGTACCGTTCGGGAGGTGGAACATGATCGGATGGCCAACGAACGCCCACCCTTCTGACTGTCCCCGGATTTTGACGAACCAAAGGATGTTGTTGTAGATGCCGCCGCTCGGAAGGCCCGTTTCGTTGAAGGTCACCTTGTAGTTGTATACGAACTGCACAACGGCGGTCACGCTACGAGTGAGAGCGACGTCCGCGTCCGGGCCGTAAAACGGATGGCGAGCGAAGATGGTGATGTTCTGCCCCACGAGCGGAGAGGTGACAGCGATGCTGTACGTCCCCATGCTGAGGTTCTCGAATCGCAACACCGAGCCTTCGGGTCGTTTGGCCCATCCGTTCACCTCAAGTGACCAAGCCTGCCCCGTCGACAGCCCCCTCTCATGGAAGGTAAGCGTGAGAGTCTTCCCCTTCGTGAGCGTCACGTGGACGGCGGTCGCCCCGTGCACCGTCACGCTCCCACTCCCGCTAGACTCGATTCCAGACGGACCCATGATCAGCACCGGATAAGTCCCGTTCGTGAAGCCATCGAACGTGATTGTGGACCCGCGGTCCGATTCTGGCGTCCCGTTCAGTACCACCGTCCAGCCGTACTGCGCCAGCTTCCGCTCCGCGGACTTCGACGTCGGTCCCTGCTCCGTGAACGTGACGCTAAACGTCTCCTTTGTGAAGCTCACCGTCATTGTCAAGGGTTCACCGTTGACGGCGAACGTCCCACGAGAGTGGCTGTAATCAACGGAGGCAACAGAAAAGGCGTACGTACCGTTTCCGAGGAACTTGCTCAGGGTTGAACCCGTTGCATTCCAGGACAGCCCGCCCGTCGTGTTCACCCACCCCGCCGACCCTGAAGGGAGGCCCGACTCGTAGAATGTCACGGGGAAGCTTGCGTCCGAGAGCACTCTCACGTCGTTGGAAAGGGCGTCCGCGACGAACACTTGGCCGTTCGTCGGGGCGTAGACCGCTCCCAGCGGGTAACCCCCGACAGAGACGGTCGCCACCACAGTGTTAGTTGCAGTCGAGATCACGCTCACGTTGTTCGATAGGGCGTTGGTGATGAACACCTCCTCCTTTGCCGCGTCATAGGCCGCCCCCCAGGGTCCGGAGCCGACCGGGATTGTTGCTACGACTGTGTCGTTGGTGTCGTTGATCACGCTCACCGCGCCATTGAACACGCAGGCGTTACAGTTGTTGGTGACGAACACCTCGCCGTTCTGCGGGTCGTAGGCCCCCTCCCGCGCGTCGACTCCAATCGGAACCGTCGCGACAACCTTGTCCGTGAGACCGTCAATCACGCTCACGTTGCCCCAGTTGCCGACGAACACCTCGTCCTTCGCGACGTCGAAGACAGCAGAGGTCGGGTGGGTGCCGACCGCGATTGTCGCCACGATGGTGTCGTTCGTGTCGGCAATCACGCTCACGGAATCTGCCTCCTCGTCCGTGACGAAGACCCTGCCCTGCGCCGCATCGTAGGCAATCCCCCACGGTCCTGACCCGACAGGAATCGTTGCTACCACCGTGTCGTTGGTGTCGTTGATTACGTCAACACTGGAGGAGCTAAGGTCGGTGACGAACACTTCTCCCTTTGCGGCATCGTAGGCAGCCAGGGATTGAGCGCCACCCGTCCATACGCGTGCCACTACCCTATCAGTCCCGTCCGAGATAACTCTCACATAGGACGAGTCCCCATTCGTGACAAACACCTCGCCCCTGGCCGAGTCGTAGGTGGTGCCAGTCGGAGTGTAGTTCTCGGGAATGTCCGCTACCACAGCAGGGCCGCCAGGGTCGTAGGCGAGGGGCTGGGCCGTCGCCGCACGTAAGAGCAGGGGGAGGGAGACTACCGGTTGCAACCCGTGCTCGAGGTCAGCTCCCGGAGGACGGGCAATGAGGTTCCCTCCGCCGAGTGACATAGAGGACGCCGGTGGCCCGGCGGCGCAGGCACTCGCGAAGCTTACGACGAAGCATAGGCCGGCGATGCTGACTGAGAGGACGGCGGTCGAGAACCACCCTTCATGACGTCGCCATGCTCTAGCCTCATGCGGTAGGCGGGCGCATTTTCGATAGTCGCTCTCCTCGGATGAACCATGAGCCAACCCGGGAGCCATACATCACCGGAATGCGTGGGCCTACATGGGACTTCTGGAAACGTCGGTTGACGCATACCTCGGCTCTCTTATCGAGCAAGTGACAAATCAGATGGCGCTGGACCACCGTTTCGCACCCGGGGTGTTCGTACTGCCCTGACTTCGGAATCCAATCCTGTCGCTGGCCGCGGAACTGGACGGCAACGGGAAGATCTCGTCTCCGGTATCCCCGGGACGGTTCGAATCTGCTCAGATTCGAACAGCTTGGTCGTTCCCGGAGACGGATTGACCCGAAACTCGTCGCTTATACTCGGTCAGCCTCTATCGGATTGAGTGTCTTCCATGCCAATAGCTCACGTTGAAGGGGTCGATCTCTTCTACGAGATTCATGGGGATGGGTATCCCCTCCTAATGATCAACGGACTCGGCTCGAGTGTTGAGATGTGGAGCCCATTCTGGAGGCGCCTAGCCGAGCGGTACAGGGTGATCCTATTCGACAATCGAGGCGTGGGAAGGAGCACGGTGCCCGAGACCCCGTACACGATTCCGCAGATGGCCGCAGACGCGGCAGGGCTTCTCACCGCTCTCGGAGTCTCCCAGGCGGTCGTCTACGGCGCGTCGATGGGGGGCCAGATTGCCCAATCGATGGCCCTCGACAGCCCGCAGAAAGTCCGGGCGATGGTTCTGGGGATGACCACGTGCGGCGGAAAGCATGCTCTTCCTCCGGCTCCCGAGATGATGGCGCGACTTGCTCAGTTGGCGGGCGTCGGCTCTGGACTTGCCGCCCAGCGAATACTCTGGAGTCTCGAATACACTCCGGAGTTCTTAGAACGCCACCGGTCGGAGCTGGAACGGGAGGCCGCGGCCGTTCGGTTCCCCACCCAACCCCTCGGATTGCGACGACAAATGGAAGCCTCAATGAAGTTTGATTCGTACGATCGGCTACCTGACATTCAAGTTCCCACTCTGGTGATGGCAGGATCGCTCGACACTCTGATGCGTCCAGAGAATGCTCGACTGATCGCGAGCCGAATTCCCAAAGCTCGCCTGTACATCGTGGAGGGCGCCGGCCACGGGTTCACTCGAGAACGGACCGAGGAGTCGGTTGGGGCGATCTTAGGTTTCCTCTCCGCCGTAGTGGAAGGCGCCACAGGGTGAGAAGACCGCCAGCTTCGCCCGAAGTGCGCGGCTGGCCCTAACGCCAACCGCTGGAGCTACCATCCTACTCTCTCCCTCAGGAGGGTTCGCAAGGTGGGGGGTGACTGCAGGTTCGCTAAACCCAGCCCAGGGAAGAGGGGCCCATGGTACATGGATGGCGGCGCCCCTGGGACGCTTCACCCTTGCCCTCGCTAGGGGGCCTCCACGGAGAGCGTGCGATCCGCGAGCCGTCCTAGGAGCTCAGGATCCGAACCAATCGGCAGGTCCCGGAGAGGAAACTACGGGAGGCCTCGGTCAACCTTCACCCCCAGGGCGGGACAGTCGATCCTAACCCGGATCAATCGCGCGCATTGATCCGTCGCATGCGATCGGCGTTGCGCAAGAGATCTGGAGAGTAAGTGGGCATGGCGTCGGGCATCCGTAGGTGCAATGCTCGTTTCACCCCGGGTCGGCCCTCGCTCCTAGGGGTGCCGGGTCGATGGGACTCCGGAGGGGGTTGCCAGAGGCTGGGTTCGGATGGAACCGCTGGCCCTGGGACCCGACGAGAGTCCGCCGGAAACCCCATGCGACCCCCCGAACTGACATAGGGGGCCGATTCTACCCATCCCCGTGCTCGAGGGGGAACGCCGGCTTTCCGCCGTCATGCTGACCGACCTGGTCGGCTACACGGCGCTCACGCAACGCGATGAGGCTCGGGCCTTGGAGGCTCTCGAGCAGCACCGCACCCTCGTACGTCCTCTCTTGGACGGTCATAAGGGTCGCGAAGTCAAGACGATCGGGGACGCCTTCCTGGTCGAGTTTGGAAACGCTCTGGATGCCACGCGCTGCGCCATCGCGATCCAGAAGGCCTTTCACGAACGACCTGCGGGCCCGGACGGAAGCCCGGTACAGCTCCGGATCGGCCTGCATGTCGGCGACGTCGTCCACCAGGCAGGGGACATCTATGGCGATGCGGTGAACCTAGTCTCCCGCGTGGAGCCCTTGGCCGAGCCGGGGGGGATCTGCGTCTCCGGGGCGATCTACGAGCAGGTACGGAACAAGATCGAGCTACCGTTCGTGGCGCTCGGAGAGACCTCGCTCAAGAACGTCGCCTATCCGGTCCCTCTCTACCGCATCGAGCTGCCGTGGACGACCCGCGCCCCCACCCACCTTACCCCCTGGGTCGCCCGCCCGGCGGAGGAGGCGCTGCTGGGAGCCGCGATCGAGTCGGCCTCGAAGGGACATGGAGCCGCCTTCATCCTGGTGGGTGCCTCGGGCGTCGGCAAGACCCGATTGGCGGAGGAGACGATCCGACGCGCAGAACGAGCGGGGTTTCGGGTCCTGCGAGGTCGCGCGTTCCCGGGTGAGGTCGCGCCGCCGTACTCACACTGGGCGGAGATGATCCGATCCTTCGTTCACGATACCCCGCCCGCCATCGTTCAACGCGTGGCCTGGGGGGTGGCTCCCGAGCTGGCCAAGGTCGTGCCGGAGGTCACCGGCCCCGTCGGACCGTCGCCCCCGACCCCGGCCGGGGATCCTGAGGCGGCGCGCGCTCGCTTCTTCGAAGGCGTTTGTCAGTTCTTTGTCAACGTCTCGCGCGAGGCGCCGCTGTTCCTCCTGTTCGATGACCTTCAGTGGGCCGATCCCCCTTCGATCCGCCTCCTGGAGTTCGTGCTCCGCACGGTGCCGGAGAATCGCCTGCTGTTGCTCGCTACGTGCCTGGAGGCGGAGGACGATGCGGAGTCGCCCCTCACGGAAGGGCTGCGTTACCTTCGGAAGAACCGGTTGCTGACCGTGGTGCCGGTCCGACGTCTTGACCGAGGCGCGGTCGGCGAGATGATCCAAAGGACGTTCCAGGAACCGGAAGCGATCTCCGACGAGTTCGCCCGGCTCGTTCACGACCGCACCGGGGGCAATCCGTTCTTCGTCGAGGAGGTCTTGAGGTCCCTGGTCGAGGTCGGGGCCATCTACCGCACGCCCGAGGGGCGATGGGAACGCAAGGAGATCGGTGAGATCGCCATCCCCAAGTCGGTCCGGGACGTCGTCAAGCAGCGGTTCAACCACTTGGACGAACCGACCAAGTCGACCTTGCGGATCGCGGCCGTCCTCGGTGCGGAATTCCCGTTCGACCTGCTCCGGGAGGTCGCGGGGATCGATGAGGACCTGCTTCTGGGGCAGCTCGAGCACCTGGTCGAGACGGGTCTCCTGGAGGAGACCACCGGCTCGCACCGGCTCCTGTCCTACTCTTTCACCGACCGTCAGCTCCAAACGGTGCTCTACGACGAGATGCTCTCCCCTCGCCGGACCCGCCACCACCGGAGGGCCGCCGAGACGCTCGAGCGCCTTGCAGGCCCGAGGCGCGAGGAGTTTGCCGGCGAGCTCTCGTTCCACTATCGTGAGGGTCACGACGTCCCCAAGGCTCGCGAGTACGCCCTGCTCTCGGCGGAGCGGTGGATGAAGGTCTTCGGGTTCGAACAGGCCGAGCGGGACTATCGGACGGTGCTCGAGCTGCTGGAGGACGTCCCGGACGACAAGACGCGCGCCCCAACCCTCGACGGACTAGGCCGGGTCGACTTCGTACTGGGTCGGCTCCCGCGCGCGGTCGTGGAGTGGGAGGAGGCCATTCGGTTGTACGTCGCGACGGCGCAGCCCTTGCGGGCGGGCCGGCTCTACCGCGACCTGGGCGACCTTGTCCGCCTGCAGCCCGAGGCCGCCCCCGGCCGACCGAACCTCTTCTTCACGCTCATGGACGAGGCCGAGCGGCTCCTCGGGTCCCTTCCCCCGAGCCGCGAGCTCGTCTCCGTGTTGGACCTCAAGGGTGTCGCGCTGCTCGAGGGAGGCTCGAGTCGCGAGGGGGCCGCCCTGCTCGCTCGGGCCACCGAATTGGCCCACACGCTCGGGGACGAGCGGCTCGAGATGGAGGTCAAGGGCGATCTGGCGTTCGCCCTGCCGCTCGAGGAGCAGGAGAAGGCCTTCCAGTACCTCCAGGAAGTGGAGCGGTACTTCTCGAGGCCGGGCGCGGAAGACTGGGACGGCCTGAACGCCCTTCGGAGCAATCTTTCGTTCTGGACCCTCTGGTTCCGGGGAGATCCCCGGGGGGCGGTGAGCTGGACGGAGCGCGCTTTGGAGGCGACCGAGCGGGGCGGGAACCGGGCGATGCAGGCGCGTACGATCCTCACGCGCCTGGTCCGACCCCTCCTGTGGATGGGGGAAACGTCGAAAGCACAGCAAGCGGTGGACCGCGCCGTCGCGTTGGTCCCTCCACGGCCCGGTGGTCTCGATCCGAGGGTCGAGCTCGCGTACGCCCAGATCGCGCTCCAGCGGAACGATCTCGAGGCCGCGGAGCGGCGCCTGAGCAGTTTGGCCAAGCTGGAGCTCGGTCGCACCCTGAGCGAGAATACCGAACGGACCCGGATAGATCTCCTGCGGGAGCGAGGGCGTTCTGAGGAGGCCTTGGCCGCGCTGCGAGCCCTCGCCCCGTCGTACGACCTTGCGGTCGAGCGGTCGGTGGCCGAGAACGCCGGTCCCTCCTCCACGTACCGGGCACAGTTCGTGGAGACCCTGCTGGACACCGGGAGGTCGCCGGACGATGCCGAAGTGGCGAAGCTTACCCAGGAGCTCCAGGAGCTGGCGGATGGACTCTCGAACCCTTTCGCGGAAGGACTGCGATATCGGGTCCTCGGCAGGATAGCGCTTGCTGCCGGCAAAGCAGACGAAGCGGCCCACCTGGTCCAGACCGCGGTCAGGGGCTTCCGAACTTCCGAAAACGCGCTGGAGCTCGCCCGAACTCTCCGCTTGCTAGGGGCTACCGCCGAAAAGACCGGGGATGTTCCTGCCGCTCGCGCGGCCGAGACCGAAGCCGCCCAGATCCTGACGAAGATCCGGGGCTAGCTTCGACGGGACCTTGTCGAACCGAGTCGTTAGCTGAGGTAGTCCCAACGGGCCGCGTGGCCTGTTGCAATGCTTGTTGCGTCAGCTACTTCCACTGGGCTTCGTAGGCCCAAATCGCGATCACGAGGCCCGTGAAGCCCCCGACCAAGATCCCGAACCCCAGCGCGAGGAAAGTGATCCCCCGGGTCATCCCGAGTAGATTGGACGCCTCGCTTGCAAAGAACCCGACGAGCGCCGCTCCCAC
>Ga0187780_10001522_pt1 | contig 17495 bp, 12 predicted proteins | sample 1015_Q2_SP10_20__FD_132429 | JGI IMG/M metagenome (GOLD analysis project Ga0187780, IMG submission 132429) | Tropical peat soil microbial communities from peatlands in Department of Meta, Colombia - 1015_Q2_SP10_20_MG | ecosystem: Environmental > Terrestrial > Soil > Wetlands > Peat | place...
ATAACCCGAAGGTCGTCAGTTCAAATCTGACCCCCGCAACCAATCTGAGATGCAGAAGGCCGGAAGCCAGGATTCCGGCCTTTTTCTTTGTCCGGCTTCCAAGAAACAACAAGGGTCTGGTTCGGACTATGTAGAGAAAGGCTTACGCTGCACACTTCACAAAAATCGTGATGCATGCGGCACCGGGCACGAATCCAGACTTCTTGTATCAATCCCCTGCCATCCTGTTCCAATTGGGACCTGAAATCATTTTGGTGTGTTCCACTCAGAAGCGGTGAGCGCAGAGATCTATCACCGCCTAGTTCTATCTGCTGTATATATATGTATTATGTCGGCGCGCGTGCTGCACGCGTTCTGCAGATTGCAGCAAAAGTCACTTTCTGACCGCGAATCGGAAAAAGCCAACTCAAACGACGGGAAGAATCAGGCAAAATGGCAGCTCCCTGCCCAGCTAGTAAACCGCAGTTTTCACGGCGAGCGGAAGTATCTCAAATCGGATGTCATCCTCCGTGGTGATGGGCGGGATTCCATCGAAAAGCCACCAGTGTTCCGTGTGCTGCGTGGATTCGCCCGGTTGCAGTCTGACGATGGGACCGAGGGTCTCAAGCTCAAGGAACTCTGCATTTGTGAAGATCTCGAAATTGCAACCGAAGTCCGGATATGTCGCGCCTGTCCACACAAGTGCACGCTTCAGGAAGACGCAACCTGAGCGCACGTATGCTCCCCACCCCTCGGAATTGAACAGGCCACTCATTTGTTCGGGAAAGCGCCCCAATGGCGCTTCCTGCTGGACCAGTTGCAGAAATTCTTGACCAAGAATCCATCGGCTGTCCGTGAAATCGGTGAAAGACCACAGGGTGAGCGGCGAAACGGACTGGAAGTGGTCATTGTCCATCGCGGCGCGCGGCGGAAAGGGGAGGATGGCGCGGCCTCCCGGACGCAAAACCGTGGGAGTCCAGACGCCCAGTTCGGTTGTAGTCGAAGCATGATTGCTAATCGTGTGGATGAGCTTGACGTGAGTTGCCTGCTCATCGAGCGTGACGGAGATTTGCCTCTGGAGTGAGGTCCCCGGAGGTGCGGACTCGATGGGAGCGGTAAAGGTTGCGCCGTCAGAACGTGGAGTTACTGACACGGGGCCGTTGTCCGGATAATAGGTGCGCTCCACTTCGGGCCAGGCCCAGAGGCGGTGGCCGCCATAGAGACGAAATTCCCCGCCCCCGCAGAGGCCGGCATGCTCGGCGATTTCGTGAAACTGGTTTTCTCCGCCGCGGAAGGCATAGCGCATCACGCGCGGGCCGACATCGGCCAAAATCACGAGTTCGATAGCATCATTGGACAGAAACCAGGCGTTTGGCCAGTCTCGGTATTCCTTTTTTTCGACGCGAATCACACGAGCTCTTTCGCGAATTTCTGAATTTTGCTCCAAGCAGCCGCAATTTCGTGCATGTCTTCTTCGTCGCCTAAAAGCGCGGGTTGTGGAATCCAGATGGTTTTGAAGGCCGCGCGCTGTGTGTTGGGGTAGCTGGCCTGCAGAAATACGTGGGGCTCTTTAGCCTGTGTCCCGGAAAGACGCTTGCGGTATTCGCCGTTCTGAAAAACCTCGAGGGCATGAACCGGCGGATAACTGGCCTGATTCGGAATGTCCTCGGCGATCATGGCCTCGATCAGTTTTTCCGTGCTGGCCCCGGCAAACTGCTTGGAATCCACATGGAAGATGTACGCGTAATGCCCGTTGCGCGTGCAGCGCGGATCGAGTTTCTGCGGCGTAATGCCGGGGATCTGCGCAAGGAGTTTATCGAGCAGGCGAGCGTTCTGATGTCGGTGCTTGGTCTGTGCATCGAGGCGCTTGAGTTGCGCGCTGAGCACCGCGCCCTGCCACTCGCTGAGCCGGTAATTGGAACCGTTGATGAAGTGGCTATAGAACCATTCACCGGGCATTCGGCCGCAATCGTGAACGCTGCGCGCCTGCTTTTCGAACGCGTCGTCATTGGAGACGATCATGCCGCCTTCGCCCGCGGTCATGAGCTTGCTCGCCTGGAAGCTGAATGTGCCCGCCGTGCCATAAGTACCGATGCGCTTGCCCTTCCACTCCGTGGCGTGGGCGTGCGCACTATCCTCCACCAGCGCAATTCCCTTCCGCTTGGCCAAGTCTCCGAGTGCATCCAGATCCGCTGGGTGTCCGCCCATGTGCACGGCGATGATCGCCTTGGTGCGTGCCGTGACCGCCGCTTCAGCGAGCGCAGGATCCAGGCAATAGGTTTGCGGAGAGACGTCGACCGTAACCGGCATCGCTCCTGCATAAAGAACCGCGCTGGCGGTTGCAACAAAAGTGAAATCCGGAAGGATCACCTCATCGCCCGGACCTATGCCGAGAGCAGACATCGTAACTTCCAGTGCCGCGGTGCCGTTTGTCACGGCAAGTCCGTGCTTCGCACCATGGAATTTCGCAAATTCCTGTTCGAAAGCCAGTGTGTGGGTTCCGGGAGTTCGCCACCAGACGCGGCTTTCGAGCACGTTCATCAGCGCCTTGCGTTCCGCGTCGTCATAGTGCGGCCAAACGGGAAAGGGCTTTCGTTTGGATTTCTTGCCGCCCTTCAATGCGAGTTCCGCCATAAATTCTCCTGACCTGTATCAAAAAGACTAAAACTGATTGAACCCTGTTGCGTAACGGAAAGGCTCGACGAAGTGGCCATCCTTGCGAGGCTCCTCATCGCGAATCTGGGCCAGCCAATGAAAATTCATGTCGAGATCGCAGGGACATTTGTCGTCGTTCGTGTACACTACGATAAATACCTTGTTGTGGTTGCGATTGAGGAGGGCAATCGTGCCACCAGCGCCGAATACATCGTCATTGGGATGCGGAGTGAAGACGAGAAATGTTTTGTCGTAAAGTACTTCCAATCGTTTTGGGGGGTGCAGTGCGGAATCCTGCTGCGGAATGGCAAACGCATACGGCAGCGCAAAAAAGAAAGCAATTGCGGACCTCATACCTGCCTCTCCGAGGCGAAAAATGCCTGACCCTGTGACAAGGCATTCAACTGAAACAAGGGGTCTCGAAATTACGAACGGCCAAAGGTACTGTTGACATGAGTCGCCAACTTCTTTATTAACTCGATTTAATCAATTTTCAGACATCGGGTCAAACGGGAGCAACATGGTTGACGAGGCCCTCAAAAAGCATTTCACTCTTGCATTTTTGCGCGCCGCATTTCTTTCTCTGGCATCTGGCAGGTTGCTGGAATTACGACCGTGCAGAGGAGGGAGGCAGGAACCGCTCTTTCCTCGTACGTTTAGACCAATATGGGTAGCTTCATTCCAGGATGGGACATGATTCACAATCCGTACGGCTTCTCCGTCAATGTCGCAAGTCAACCCTGTTCCAACCCCGGCTACCAGACGCCGGATTGCTAGTATGGCCCGGCTGCGTTCGCCACGCCAACCTTAGCGCCCGGCCAATCAATAGCAACGACGTGGGGTGATTCCTCTATCGGGAATCTGCGCGGGCCGGACTTGATAGATTTCGATTTTGTTTTTCAAAAGGAGTTCAAGATCAGAGAATCGCAGAAATTCCAGTTCCGGGAGGAAATTTCAACGTTTTTAATGACCCGAACTTCGGCCTCCCCGGGGTAGACATGGATGCGCCAGGCGGTGCGGCGGACACGAGCACGTTGGCGGACAACTGCCAAATTGAGTTTGCTTTGAAGTTCACGCTTTGAGTACGTACGAATGTCCAGGAGAGAGCTGATGAGCGTCAGATCCGGAATACTAGCCGCGGTGTTGGTTTGTGCCGCAATGATGTGCACTTCCCTGTTGCAAGCGCAAACAGTGAAGCTTTATGTTTCGTCGAAAGGAGGAGACCGCGTCACAGCAAAGCCTGATGCCGAGTTTTCCGGCAAGAAGGGCCCCGGCGATCTTAATTTCCAGATCAATGATTCCGTAAAGCTCCAGAAGATGGCCGGCTTTGGAGCGTCAATTATGGAAGCGGGGCTGATCACCCTGAACACCCTTCCTCCGGAAAAGCAGGAAGCCGTTCTGCGAGCGCTGTTCGATCCAAAAGAAGGCGCAGGCTTCACTGCAATGAAGACGCCGCTTGGAGGGACCGACTTCCAGTCCGCGGGCCCCTGGTTCACGTATGACGACACACCTGGGGACGTGGAGCTGAAGCACTTTTCTGTGGAGCGCGACTTCGGCCCGAATGGCGTGGGCACGTATATCCTGCGCGCTGGAAAATATGGCAATTTCGCGCTGCAAGCTCCAATGGACTATCCGCCCGACTGGATGCTCTACGACGTGCAGAAGCACCAGGACATTCCGCCAAAATACTATCCGGTCCTCGCAAGGTACTTCATCAAATACCTGGAAGAGTACAAGAAGCACGGCATCGTGGTGGATTATCTGAGCCTGTTTAATGAACCGGAGCAGGTCTACACCAAGATCAAATACCCGGAAATCAGAGTTTTGTTGCGGGATTTCGTTGGCCCGGCCTTGCAGCAGTCCGGATTGACGACGAAGCTGATGATCAGCGAAGCGCCCGATCGAAAGGTCGCCTACCGACGCTACCCCGTGGTCCTCGACGATCCGGCTGCGCGCAAGTTTGTGTCCGCGGTAGCTTATCACGGCTACGATTTCAAGAATTTCGACCAGATCGCTTCACTCGAGAAAAAGTATTCCGATCTGCCCTTCTGGATGGATGAACTTTGTTACGCGTACGAGGCCGGCTTTCCGAAAAGCAAGAAGCTGCCCATATACGAATTCGAGGACGGCGATGTCTGGGGAAACATCATCTTCAATGACCTGGAAGCGGGGACTTCGGCTTGGCTGTATTGGAACGCAATCCTGGACGAAACCGGGGGGCCATGGGCTGTATCACCGGTTCACGGAAACCCCGACCCCAACGCGCAACATCCCGTGGTAATCGTCAACAAGACTACGCACGAAATCACTTACACAGGCACCTATTGGTACTTGGCCCACTTCAGCAAGTTTGTCCGGCCGGGCTCAGTGCGCGTCCAAACCTCCGGCCAGGCCAAAGGCGTCCGCGTAATGACTTTCCAGACGCCCGAGGGAGGCTACGTCGCGCAGTTCTTGAACAGCCGAGAAGAAAAGGCCGAAGTTAACCTCGAATCCAAGGAAAAAAACCTTCATTTGACTCTGCCCGCGCGCTCGATTTCCACGGCAACTTGGTAACGCGGGCCAAGGCACTCAAACTATTTTTCTGCCTGACCTATCTGATCGCTCGTTTGTCTCCGCTGCACAGTTCTTCATAAGCGGAAACGGCCAGGAGTTCGACACACTCAGGTGCCCGGATCAGCGCGCTCTATCTCTGGCAAACAAGCCTTTCGCCATTCCTGGCCGCCCCACCGGAGTCCTCATCTTGACTTTCGCGCCATAAGAATGTATTTGATGCCGTGCAAGTTGGTTCGGGTTGAACAATTTCCTTGGGATTTGACGTCTCCACGCATAGTTGATTGACGCTACGCGAGCGCGCACTTGCAGGCTCGTTCCCTATCGAGGAGTGATCATGAACTGGACTCAAGTGTACGACCCGCTCGGCCATTGGTGGCTCTCCACGCTCGTCGCTGCATTGCCTGTCATTGTGCTCCTCGGGGCCCTGGCGCTGCTGCGTCTGAAGGCCCACTGGGCCGCGTTGCTTGGTTTAGCTACATCGATCCTGGTGGCGCTCGGTGTGTTCAAGATGCCAGTGGTTATGGGACTCAAAACTGCGGTATTCGGCGCTGCCTATGGCGCGTTCCCTATCGGCTGGATCATCCTGAACGTCATCTTCATGTACGACATGAACTGCGCCACGGGCCGTTTCAAGGTTCTCCAGAACAGCTTGATGGGAATCACACAAGATCGCCGTTTACAGCTCTTGTTGATTGCCTTCTCTTTTGGCGCTTTCTTCGAGGGGGCGGCGGGATTTGGCACACCTGTCGCGGTCACCGCGGCAATTTTGATCGGCTTGGGTTTTAAGCCGCTGCAAGCCTCGGGACTTTCTCTCATCGCAAATACTGCACCCGTTGCGTATGGCGCGCTTGGCACACCAATCATTGCGCTACAGACTGTCACTGGTCTCGATCTCTTGCAGCTCAGCGGCATGGCCGGCCGAATCTTGCCTTTTTTCTCTATTCTCGTGCCTTTCTGGCTTTTGTGGGCTTTCTGCGGTTTTGTCGGCATGGCGGAAATCTGGCCGGCGTGCCTGGTCGCAGGCGTCTTTTTTGCCATTCCACAATTCCTCATGTCCAATTTCCATGGGCCGACGCTGGTGGACGTCGTATCCGCGGTGATTTCCATGTCGGCCGTGACTGCTCTACTTTTTGTTTGGCATCCCAAGAAGATTTGGGGGTTCGAAGGCCATGAAGTCGACCGCGCCGCTCGCGGCGAACACGGTCACAGCAGGGGCGAGGTAGTTCGCGCCTGGGTCCCTTGGCTTATTCTCAGCGTTCTCGTTTTCCTGTGGGGCCTGAAGGACTTCAAAGCGTTCCTGGACAAAGTCTCGATTGTCAAAATCCCCGTCGCCGGTCTGCACAATTTGATCATGCGTGTCCCGCCGGTGGTAGTGAAGCCCACGGCGGAAGGCGCAGTGTTCAACTTCAACTGGTTATCCGCCACCGGCACTGGAATCCTGATTGCCTCCGTCATCGCGGGATTTGTCATGGGATATGGCCCACTGGGCATGCTCAAACAATATCTAAAGACTCTCTACAAGGTCCGTTTCTCCCTCATCACCATTTCCGCGATGATGGCCATCGGCTTCATGACGCGCTACGGCGGCTTGGACGCCACCATGGGCTTAGCCTTCGCCCGCACCGGAATGTTCTATCCCTTCTTTGGAACGCTTCTTGGATGGCTCGGCGTCGCGCTGACGGGCTCCGACACTTCCTCGAACGTCCTCTTTGGCAGCCTGCAAAAAATCTCCGCCACACAAGTCGGTGTTTCACCTACATTGATGGCCGCTGCAAACAGTTGTGGCGGTGTCATGGGCAAGATGATCGATGCGCAGAGTATTGTTGTGGCCAGCACGGCTACCGAATGGTACGGCCATGAGGGAAACATCCTGCGCTATGTTTTCTGGCACAGCATTGCTTTGGCTTGCCTTGTGGGAGTGCTGGTTTTCCTGCAGGCGTATGTCTTCCCGTTTACAAAGCTTGTGATTCATTGACCTGGCACTCTCCGGCCCACCCAGGGCCGCCTTCTGCCCGTCCTCGCGAAGCCGAAGGGCCCACCGCTCAGCCTGCCGGGCACGCACAATTCGCACTTCTCCGCTCCGAGCCGCCGTACTATGCTTTTCCCGATATGGAGATCAGCCCTCGAGTTCTGGAAGAATTTCGCGCCGTCGTCGGGGCACGCTGGCTAATTTCCTCCACCGAGGAATTGCACACCTATGAGTGCGACGGCCTTACCAACTTTCGTGTCGTGCCCCTGGCAGTTCTGCTTCCTTCCGACACGCAACAAGTCCAATCCATCGCCCGCATTTGCCACCGCGAGCGCATCCCGTTTGTCGCGCGCGGTTCAGGAACGGGGCTGAGCGGCGGCGCGCTTCCCGTTGAGAACGGAATAGTCATCAGCCTGACGAGGATGAATCGAATTCTGGAAGTGGATCTGCCCAACGCGCGTGTCGTCGTCGAGCCCGGCGTCATCAATCTCGACGTCACTGGGCGAGTCCAGCCCCAGGGATATTTCTACGCTCCCGATCCATCTTCGCAATCGGTCTGCAGCATTGGCGGAAATGTCGCGGAAAATTCCGGTGGCGCTCACTGCCTGAAATATGGCTTTACCACAACTCATGTCCTCGGACTCGAAGTTGTTCTTGCAGATGGAACCCTTGTTCATCTCGGCGGAAAAACCTTCGATGCGCCAGGATACGATCTCGTGGGGCTTTTCGTGGGCTCGGAAGGCACTCTCGGCATCGCAACGAAAATAATTCTGCGTATCGTGAAGCGCCCCGAGTGCATCCAGACGTTGCTCGCCGCCTTTCCCGGCACGAATGAAGCCGGGGCGGCGGTAAGCGACATCATTGCTGCTGGCATGTTGCCCGCCGCTATCGAGATGATGGACGAACTCGCGATCCAGGCCGCCGAAGCCGCTGTTCACGCCAATTACCCGTATTGCGGCGGCCTTCTGCTCGTGGAACTCGATGGTCCGGTGCCAGAAGTCGAAGCACTGATGGAACAGGTGGGCACCATCTGCCGGCAAAATGGCGCTTGGGATCTTCGCGTGGCGCAGACGGATTCGGAGCGCGCGCTGGTCTGGAAGGGGCGGAAGGCGGCGTTCGCGGCGGTGGGCCGAATTTCGCCAAATTACCTCGTCCAGGACGGCGTCATTCCGCGCACGGCCCTGCCCCGCATCATGAGCGAGATTTCGCGCTTCAGCCAGGAGAGCGGACTGCGCGTCGCCAACGTGTTCCATGCCGGCGATGGCAATCTGCATCCACTGGTCCTGTATGACCGCCGTATTCCGGGCCAGGAGCAAGCCGCCGAGGCACTTTCCTATCGCATTTTGGAGTTGTGCATTGAAGCTGGAGGCTCGATTACCGGCGAGCACGGTGTCGGAGAAGAAAAGAAAAAGATGATGTCTAAAATGTTCAGCGAGCCAGATCTCGACACCATGCAGCGCGTTCGCTGTGCCTTTGATCCGCTCCAGCTCTCCAATCCGACCAAAGTTTTCCCCACCCCGCGAATTTGCGGCGAGAAACCCGGGGAATACGTTCCCCACCCCTTGGAATCCGCGGGAATCGCGGAGCGATTCTGAAGGGAGAGACGACGGCTCTTTGAAGCCATGATTACCACTACTTCCATTGAGGATAAACTTCGGTCAATCGCGGGTGCCGAACACTTTCGCGCCGCCACTGGCGAGGATGCGCTTTGCGGCGTGCTACCTCAATTCGTCGCCGAACCGCGCGACGAGCAGCAACTCGCCGCCTTGCTTGCTTGTGCCAATGAAGCTGGGCTTGCCGTCATTCCGCGTGGAGGCGGCACGAAACTGAGCTGGGGAAATCGCCCTGCTCGAGCCGACTTGATTTTGTCAACGGGCGCGCTCAATCGAATTCGCGAGCACGCTTGGGCCGATCTTACGGTAACCGTTGAAGCAGGTTGCACGTTCCAATCTCTGCAAGAATCGCTGGCACAGCATGGCCAGCGGCTCGCTCTCGACCCGCTTTGGCCCGAGCGTGCCACGATTGGCGGCGTCCTTTCCACGAACGACAGCGGCGCCTTGCGGCTAAGGTTTGGATCCCTGCGCGATCTCATCATCGGCGTGACCCTCGCACTCCCGGACGGCACCATCGCTAGCAGCGGCGGAAAAGTCGTAAAAAATGTCGCCGGGTATGACCTCCCCAAGCTGGCCACTGGCGCGCTTGGTACGCTCGGTGTCATTACGCGCGCTGTTTTCCGCCTGCATCCAAAGCCGCGGACCTCGAGAACGGTTTCTTTCGCGACAGCCAGCATTGAAGAAATGCAGAAGCTCGTTCTCGCCATTCAGGATTCCCAGCTTGCCCATACGGGGCTGCAGATTCGCTGCGGCTCCGGCGCCGCCCCTGTTGCAGACGTTCTTTTCGAGGCCACGGATGCTGGCTTAAATGCTCAGGAGACACGTTTGCAGGGAATATTGGAGAGTGTCTCCTCGCTGCCGTCCTCTGCGCAGACATGGAACGCGCGACAGTGTCTTTTTTCAGCGGCGGGAGACAACAACCTGATCGCAAAGTTTTCGGTCTTGCCTGCGCACCTGGCGCTCACAATCCAGCTCCTTCACGGGCTGGCGGAGTCGCAAAACGTCCACTGGCAGACCGTTGTCCAGGCGATTGGGATCGGCACGTTGCTTTTGGAGGGCGAAGCAAATTCACTGCGTGCGGTCGCACTGCATTTAAGAACGGAACTTGAACAGTACGGTGCATCGTTCGTTGTCCTGAATCGCCCGCGAGAATTACAAGCGCTGGATGCCTGGGGAAACCCCGGCGATGCTTTGGCTCTTATGCGTGCTGTGAAAAGCCAGCTAGATCCAAAGAGCACGCTGAATCCTGGCCGATTTGTCGGGGCAATCTGATTACATGGCGAATGAGAAGGCAAACCCGGCTTCCCTGCGCGCGTTTGACAGCCATCACCCTCCTGCCCCCGAAGTGATGGAAAAGTGCGTCCACTGTGGCTTTTGCCTCGCCACTTGTCCCACCTATGTCCTGTGGGGACAGGAAATGGATTCCCCGCGCGGGCGCATCTATTTGATGAAGATGGCCAGCGAAGGCAAGGCGGAGATGACCGACCAGTGGGTCAGTCACTTCGACTCGTGCCTCGGTTGCGTGGCATGCATGCCCGCATGTCCATCCGGTGTCGATTACGGGAGCTTGATCGAAGCGACTCGGGCGCAGATTGCGCGGCATTATCGCCGCCCTGCGATGGAAACCCTTCACCGCAAGATCGTGTTTGAGACCTTCACAAAGCCGCAGCGCCTGAAATTGCTTCGCTGGCCCCTGCTGCTTTATCAAAAGACCGGACTGCAATCTCTGTTTCGCGGCACTGGCTTGACCAGAGTACTGCCAAAGGGCGTAGGCGCGATGGATGCTCTGCTGCCAAATGTGAATTTCTTCGAAATTGTCCCGACCTTCACTCCATCTGTGGGCGACCGGCGGAGGCGCGTCGGACTCCTCTTGGGGTGCGTCCAACGGATTTTCTTCTCCCAAGTGAACGCCGCTACCGCGAGGGTCTTGGCCGCGGAAGGATGCGAAGTCATCGCCCCGCAGGGGCAGTCCTGTTGCGGTGCATTGTTCGTCCATGCCGGAGAAGAGGAGCAGGCACAAGAACTTGCGCGCAAAACGATCGACGCGTTCGAGAACGCAAACGTGGACACCATCATCACCAATGCCGCGGGCTGCGGCTCGTCAGTCAAGGAATATGGCCGCCTGCTGCGTGACGATCCTGCCTACGCGCAACGCGCAAGCGCTTTTGCCGCCAAATGTAAGGACATCAGCGAATTCCTGTATAAACTTGCTCCGTGCGCAGAGCGGAAGCCTCTTCGCGCGCGCGTCGCCCTTCACGATTCCTGCCACTTGCAGCATGCCCAAGGCGTGCGCGCACAGCCCAGATCGCTGCTGAAGCAGATTCCCGGCCTGGAGCTCATCGAAATTCCGGAGTCTCCGCTCTGTTGCGGCTCTGCGGGAATCTACAATCTCGTTCAACCGGAGGCAGCCACCGCGCTTGGCGACCGCAAAGCCCGGCTCATTGCTCCCCTGGAAGCGAATGCGGTCGTCACTGGAAATCCCGGTTGCGTACTTCAATTACAATCATCGCTCGCGAGAAACGGCCATCACACTCCGGTACTCCACACGATTCAGCTCTTGGATGCGTCCATCCGCGGAGAAACTCTTGATTCTCTTCTTTCGAGGCAATGACGGATTCATTCCGCGCGAAGAATCGTTGCTAGCAGTTCAATCGGATGCAGCACTTCGCGGTTTAAGCCTGCGCGGAGTTGCTCCGTGCAGGAGGTCCCGCTCGCAAGCAGCACGCGCCGCTCGCCACCCGCATCCGCTTCCCATACTTGCTTGAAGAGATCTTCCCCAACGGCCATGCTGAGATCGTAGAAGTCCTTTTTGTAGCCAAAACTCCCGGCCATCCCGCAGCACTCCACGGAAGAACTAACCAGGTCGAACCCTATCTCTCGTAACAGCGTTTCCGTGGGCGCCGCGCAACCAATCGTCTTCTGTTGGCAGTGGGCGTGGTAGAAGAGCCTGTTCCCCCAGCGCGATCGCCCAACATCGAAAACCTCCCACGGTTCGCGGCCGGTTCGCTCCAGAAGAGCAGCGACGTACTCTACAGGTTCAAACGTGTGGTCCCGCAACTTCTCGATCAGCTTCTCACTCTCGAGCAGGTGTCGCGCATCCCGCCGGAACATCGCCAATGAACTTGGCTCGAGCACGATGATGTCCCGCCCTTCCTCTAGGTAGTGCTCCAGTAAGGACGCGGCCCGTCGCACATTTTCCGCCGCCGTCGCCAGCAGGCCCTGCGATAGCGCCGCGCGGCCCTCCGAAACCGATTCGCTCACCACGACATCCACCCCCAGCTCACGCAGTAGCCGTAAAGCGGCAATGCCACGCTCGACCATTCCGTAGTTGGTGAAAACGTCTGCAAAAAGAACCGCTCGCGCGATAGGGTGCTTCAAATCGTTATTGGGCAATTCTTCAGCCACGCTAGCAAGCGTCTGTTTTGGAAACTGGGGTAGCGGCCGTCGCCGATCCAGCCCCAGCCAGCGTTCCATCGCCCAGCGCGCGGTCTGTGTGCTCGCGATGGCGTTTGCCAATGGGGCCAACCGCGTGCCCCATTCTGCAAACCAGTGATAGTTGCCAAAAAACAGCTTCGTCGCCGGCGCGGACTGATCTTCCTCTGCTCCACCTGTGAGTGTGGACAGCATCCCGCTGACAACAAACGTTTCGCCAGCTTGGTTCAACCGGTTGCGCAAATTTTCATTGAGCCACGGAACGTCGATTCGAATAGGACACTGGTTCACACATCGCGAACACCCAGTGCAAAGTTCCGAGAAACGCGCGTCCTCAAGCGTGCCTGTGCCGGCCTCCCACGATCCGCCGATCCCGCCGGAGTAAGTCTCCCCGCCGAAGGCATGACCCCCGACCGTCTGAAAATTCGCGCAGGAGTTCAAGCACGCGCTGCACCGTATGCAGTAGAGGGTCTCCCGAAGAATAGGGTCTTCCCGCATGCGCAGCCGCCCATGATCGATCAGCACAAGATGAAACTCCCGCCTTTTGCGCGGCTTTCCAGGCAGTGCGAATGGCGGGTCCGCCAGCGGCGGGCTCAGAAAACTCGTGTACGAAGTCAACGGCTGGCCCGTGGCGCTGGGGGCCAGCAATTCCAGGAAAGTGGCCATGTCGTGCCGCGCCGCGATGATTTTCTCCATTCCCGCCACGGCAACGTGCACCGGTGGAAGCAAGCTGGTCATGCGGATGTTGCCTTCGCTTTCGACCAGCATGATCGTGCCAGTGTCTGCGGCAATCAGGTTCGCGCCCGTTATGCCGACGTCTGCATGCAGGAACTTGTCGCGCAGAATGTCCCGCGCGAATTTCGTCAAATCCTCACCCGTGTCCAGAGGAAGATCCGTTCGGAATTTCCTTTTGAAGAGCTCCGTAATCCGTTCACGGCTATAGTGCACGGCCGGCGCAATGATGTGGGACGGCTGTTCATCGGCGATCTGAAGAATGAACTCTGCCAGATCACTCTCAGCCACTTCGATGCCGGCTTTTTGCAGTACATGGTTCAGCCGGATTTCCTCGCTTGTAATGCTCTTCCCTTTTACGACGAGTTGGGCGCCGTGCCGCAAGCACACGTCGCGAATGTACCGGCAGGCGTCCTCCGCAGTACCGGCAAGAAAAACGTGCCCACCTCTTGCGCGCACCGTCTCTCGCAGTTGCTCAACCAACTGAGGCAGTCGCGCAATGGAGTCCTCTTTAATCCACCTGGCGCGATCCTTAAGCGCGTCGTAGTCCGGAATCGCCGCCGTAGCTCTATATCTATTGAGGTTAAACGTCTGTGTGTTGCGACGGACGGCCGGGCTCTGAATCTTCAATGACATCCGGATCGCTTCAAGCAGCCTGCGCTTCTCGCGCTTGTTCGCCACCGATCGGGGTGAATCAACGATTGCGAGATTTGTGGTGTTCTCGGCCATCTGGTTCATCCGAGAAGGAGAATGTGTAGCCGGTGCGGGCCGTGCACACCTCGCACGAGCGGCCCCATGTCCGCCGTCGCACTGGGACCCGTAATGAAAACCAAATCGCGCCGCAAGCCCTCGCCCCCGAGACATTCTGGATCGAATAGATCGCGCGGCCGGGCCACAATCCGTTCCGGCGAAACCACGACAATGTGCAGCGGCATCAGCAGGCTGGCAGCCGCGGCCAGCGGCGGCCCCATCGCGATGCACACGGAACCACTGGAAGACACGCCCGCAAACGCTCCACTAATCCCCACGTCCGCCGTGGATAGTTGCTTGTCCGTCGGCTCCGTGATCAGTCCGGGCAGTTCCCGCAACGCCTGCCAAATCTCCCGGGGCAGGAATTCGTCGGGACCCAGCACAATCTTCGCCGAGGGCCCCACAATTCTCTCAACGGCAGCGCGCACAGACACCGGCGCACTTGTGACTCTTTCCACAGTCGCCGCGCTCGCCTCGCCTTTCGCTTCAAACTCTACAATTCGTTCGGACATCGCTCTGCTCGAAATGCATTCTGACGTTTGCCCACCCCGAAGTCCAGAGCCTCCCTATCCTCCAAGGGAAATTCGCGCTTTCCGCCACTGAACTAAAGAACAGGTTAATCGCTCGGTGAATGTTAACCCGGCCGCTCATTCAGGTTAGGGAACAGAAATTCCCTGATTTAGGCACCGCTGACAACTTTTCTTGTCACCATGGGTTTTATTAGGTAAGTCCGGCCCGGGATTAAGCTCCGGGGAGGTTGAAGATCCGCAACACAGTCGAATATCAAAGAAGGGGAATTCTCATATGTTGCGTACTTTGAAAGCGATTGTTTTTCTTGCACTCATTTTGACGGCCCTGGCTGTGCCGGCTCCGTCGCAGGCACAAATCGCTGTGGGCGTCTCGATTCGCATCGGGCCTCCCGCGCTGCCCGTTTACCCTCAGCCCATCTGCCCAGGTCCAGGATTTATCTGGACACCCGGCTACTGGGCCTACGGTCCTGACGGCTACTACTGGGTGCCTGGAACGTGGGTGATGGCCCCTGCCGTTGGGCTGCTTTGGACCCCGGGCTATTGGGGCTGGAGCGGCGGCTTCTACGCCTGGCATGCAGGCTATTGGGGACCTCATATTGGCTTCTATGGCGGCATCAATTACGGCTTTGGCTATGGTGGCGTCGGCTTTGTCGGTGGCGAATGGCGTGGAGGCGTGTACCACTACAATACCGCCGTCACTAATGTGAACACCACTGTCATCCACAACACCTACGTGAACAACACCGTCATAAACAAGACGGTTGTGAACAACGTCAGCTACAACGGCGGTACCGGCGGCACCACCTCTCAGCCAACCTCAGCCGAGCAGGCTGCAGCCCGGGAACATCACACTCCCGCTACCACTCTTCAATCCCAACATGAACATGCTGCCAGCCAGAATCGCGCATTCCTGGCTTCTCAGAACCATGGCCAGCCTTCCGTAGCGGCCACCAGCAAGCCCGGCGTCTTCTCGGGTCACGGAGTTGTTGCAGCTCACCCCGCCTCCGCGAGCGCAAGCGCCAATCGTCCCCCCAGCGCCAGCTCCAACAGGCCTCCTGCTTCGTCCTCCAATTCAAAACCGAACTCCGGAACATACAATTCGAATCCGCATCCTTCGAACAACTCGCATCCCAACACTTCGCACCCGAGCAATCCGCACCCCAGTAATGCGAAGCCTTCTAACGAGCACTCGAACAGTCACCAGTCTTCACCCCATTCCTCCGGCGGACATCCCGGTGAGAGGCCGGGCCGCTAGAGCGTCTATAGAAATTCCTCTACGGGCCAGGGCGTTCGTCCTGGCCCTTTTTATTTGCGTCCTTCGTTTGCACTTTCCGCTAATCTGTGGGAAATAGTTTCTGCAATTCTACGGAGGCCATCGGCATGCTCTCACCATGGTTTGGCGAATTCATGGGCACTTTTGTTCTTATCCTTCTTGGCGACGGCGTTGTGGCAGGCGTGTTGCTCAAGAAATCCAAGGCCGAGAACTCGGGATGGATCGTCATCACAGTCGGATGGGCCCTCGCAGTGATGTGCGGCGTGTTCACCGCCATGGCCTGCGGCAGCTCGGGCGCCCACTTGAATCCCGCCGTAACGCTCGGCACAGCAGTGAAGACCGGCGACTTTTGCCGCTTCCTCCCATTCTTCGCAGCGCAACTCCTCGGCGGAATCGCTGGCGCTACGCTCGTCTGGCTCCATTACCTGCCTCACTGGAGTGAAACCCCGGATGCCGCCTCGAAGCTCGCTGTCTTCAGCACCGGGCCGGCAATCCGCCGTTACGCGCCTAATTTCCTGAGCGAAGTGGTCGGAACGTTTGTCCTGGTATTCGTTGGGAACGCCATTTTCTCGAAAGGCGTCGCCGCAACCGGACCTGCGGCGGGCCTCGGCCCATATCTGGTCGGCAGCCTTGTCTGGGGTATCGGCCTCTCCCTCGGCGGCACCACGGGTTATGCCATCAATCCTGCCCGCGATCTTGGCCCGCGCATCGCCCACGCCATACTCCCCATCGCGGGTAAAGGCGGCTCGGACTGGAGCTACGCGCCCATTCCGGTTTTCGGCCCGCTCGTCGGGGGTGCGCTTGCCGGCCTGCTTGTGAAAATTCTCGCTTTCTAGGCAACCCCCGATTGTGACCTGCACCACTAGGCGCTCTTCCCTTCTTGCGATAGGCTAGGGCTGTTCCAACCAAATTGATTGAGACTTGCTCGCGTTTACCTGCAGCACTGCGTCACAGGCCAATACGACGATAATCTGTGGCAATAAGTTGGAACGGGCACGAGCGGAGACTTCAATGGCTCAAAAAGTGAAGTGGGGCATCCTTGGTGCGGCGTCCATCGCCAGGCGCCGCGTAATTCCCGCGATGCAAGACTCCACCCACGCAGAAGTTTCCGCCATCGCTTCGCGCTCTTTCGACACCGCCAAGGCTGTGGCTGCGGGGTTTTCCATTCCCAAAGTTTACGGCTCCTATGAAGAGCTTCTCGCCGATCCCGAAATCGCGGCGATCTACAATCCCCTTCCCAATCATCTGCACGTCGAGTGGTCCATTCGCGCCGCCAGCCGAGGCAAGCACGTCCTTTGCGAAAAGCCACTAAGCCGCAATGTTCCAGAAGCTCGCCGCTTGCTCGAAGCCCGTGACGAATATCACGTCAAGATCGGCGAAGCCTTCATGGTGCGCACCCACCCGCAGTGGCTCCGCACCGAGGAACTCATCCGCGGCGGGCGCATCGGAAAACTGCGCTCCGCTTTCGGCTATTTCAGCTATTTCAATGTGGATCCCGCCAACGTGAATAACATTGCGGACTTCGCCGGCGGCGGGCTGATGGACATTGGCTGCTACCCCATCAAAACTTCGCGCTTCATTTTTGGCGAGGAACCCGTTCGCGTGATCGCCTGCGTTGAGCGCGACCCCAGCTTCAAGACCGACAGGCTCACCTCCGCGATTCTCGAATTTCCTACCGGCCAGGGCGTCTTCACCGTCTCCACACAAATTGCCTACTACCAAAAAATGCAGTTCCTTGGCACTGCCGGACGCATTGACGTCGAAGTCCCGTTCAATCCGCCAACCGATAAGCCCGTGCGAATTTTCATCGATGACGGCAAAAATCTCTATGCCGGTGGCAGCCAGATCGTCGAGTCCTTCCCTCTCTGCAACCAGTTCAATATTCAGGCCGATCTCTTCTCCAAAGCCATCCTCGAAAACGGTGAAGTCCCCAATCCTCTCGAGGACTCCATCTGCAATATGGCCGTGATTGATGCCCTCTTCCGCTCCGCCGATTCCGGCAAGTGGGA
>Ga0187780_10001524_pt1 | contig 17483 bp, 12 predicted proteins | sample 1015_Q2_SP10_20__FD_132429 | JGI IMG/M metagenome (GOLD analysis project Ga0187780, IMG submission 132429) | Tropical peat soil microbial communities from peatlands in Department of Meta, Colombia - 1015_Q2_SP10_20_MG | ecosystem: Environmental > Terrestrial > Soil > Wetlands > Peat | place...
CAACAACCTGATCATTCCGGAGAATGAAAAGGACAGTCCTTGGACCCCCTTCCACGTGCAGAAGGGATTTAAGCCGGAGGAGAACGTGATCAGCTTCTTCTTCGGGTTCAACATCACCCAAGGTCAGGGTGCCAAGGGCCTGGGTATGAAACCAATCCCCCATTACCACGAGGCCATGTCGGCCAACGTCGCGCCCTTCGCTTCACTTTTTGGCGCTCTGTTTATCTTGGACCCGCTGGTCGCCCATGGGCTGGGAGATTTGGGCTTCAAGACAAAGGAAGACATCGCCAACTGGCTCCAGAAAAACACGACGGTAACGGTGAAAGACGTCAAGACGATGCTCTTTAGCGGACTCCCGCGGGGTCCCGAAGCGGCAGGTCTGACGGATGACTCCGTCATACCGAAATGGCCGAAGGCGGACGCCTACAACTTTGTTGTTTGTGGCGGCCAGACGAACCCCTACCACCAGCTCGCAAACATGAGTTATCGCCTAAGCGTCTCGATCGACAAGTGGACTTAGAAGGCGATTATTTTTTGTTGTTTTCCTAAGCTGCGGCTGCCGCGGCCGTTTTTCTAGGCTGGGAATTCTACGTATGTTGATCGGTCCGTCGATTCACTCGCCCCGTAGACAAGCGCTACGGGAGGGTGAAGGCGATATAGATATTGCCGGCCGTGACGAAAATGTACTGCTTGCCATCGACCTCGTAACTGATGGGATTTGATCGCGCAGCGTGGCCCATCTGGATATCCCAAAGGGGTTTACCGGTTTCGGCGTCCAGCGCGAAGAAATTCCCTTCGTCGCTGCCGCAAAATACGAGGCCGCCGGCCGTAGAAAGCACGGGCACCCAGGCTGGCGCCAAGAGTTTAAACTGCCACTTCAGTTTTCCTGTGGTGGCTTCGAGTGCACGAATCGCGCCATAGGACTGCTCGCCGACAAGCGCGCGAATTCCCCCACCACCCACAATCCCTTTCGGCGGCCCCGGCTCGATCTTGCCCGTGCCTTTGATGAAGTAGGCGCCAGTCTCATGGGCGCTCACGTAGAAAAGTCCGGTTTGGGGACTGTAGGACGGGCTGGTCCAGTCCACACCGCCCGTAATGCTGGGGTACACCAATGTTCCAGCGCCTAGGGTGGGCTCTTGATTGGGCGCCGGTATAGGGCGGCCGCTGGCATCGAGCCCTTTGGCCCAGGTCTGCTTCACGAACGGAACGCCTGTTATGAATTTTCCGGTCACTCGATCGAGCACATAGTAAAAGCCGTTGCGATTGGCAAAACCAACCAGCCGGCGCGGCTTCCCGTCGATGACGGCGTTGAACAAGACGGGAGGTTCGTCTGAATCCCAATCGTGGTCTTCGTGCGGCGAGAATTGAAAATACCACTTCAGTTTTCCGGTGTCGGCATCCACCGCCAAAAGAGAGCAGGTGTATAGGTTGTCTCCCGGCCGGTCATCATCATTGAAATCCGGCGCTGGATTTCCCGTGCCCCAATAAATCAGGTTCAGATCCGCATCGTAGGAGCCGTTATTCCACGTAGTCGCGCCGGCGCTTTCGGCCGCGCCATTACCCCAGGTCTCCGCGCCGGGCTCGCCTACCCGGGGTGTGGTCCACAACCGCCAAAGCCGCTTGCCGGTCTTCGAATCGTATGCGTCGAGAAAGCCGCGCACAGCGGCTTCGCTTCCAGCAATGCCCACCACAATCTTATTCTTGAGCGCCAAAGGCGGGCCCGTCATCGCATAACCCATGACGTTATCCGCGACATGCACATTCCAGCGCACCGCTCCCGTCTTCACGTCGAGAGCGATGAGGTGTGCATCGGCCGTGCCGACGTAAACCATATCGTCCAAAATGGCCACCCCCCGGCTGGTCGCATAAAGACCGATCGAGACGATATGTTCGGGAAGCGTCGGTGTGTAGCTCCATATCCTGAGTCCTGAGCGAACATCGAGAGCCGTCACCGTGCTCGGAGGCTCGGTGATGTACATGACCCCATCCACCACAAGGGGAGAGGATTCCAGATTGGCAACGGGGTGGGACGGCTGATACATCCAGGCGATCTTCAGATTCGAGACGTTCTGGCGGTTAATCTGTTTGAGTGGTGAATACTGCTCTGAGAAGTAGCTACCGCTGTACGTCAGCCAGCTCTGCGGTTCGCTTTGGGCATGCAAGATCCGCTCGTAGGGAACGTTCTGGCCCAAGCAGTCGGGAGGGGATCCGACGATTAGGCCGAGCGCAATCAAACCGATCGAGCCAGCCATTCTCATGGCGTCCCTTTCAAGCTGGCCAGGTATGCGACCAGATCGTTCAGCTGGGTGTCGGAAAGCTTTCCCTTCATGCTGGGCATGGTGCTCTTGCCGGGCTCCTTCTCGAGCTCGCGCAGCTGCTCCTTACGGAAGGAGTGGAATTTTCCCTGCGCATCCTCGAGCACAATGTGAAAGGAATCCTCCGCCACCCGTGTGCCCTCGACCGTGCGGCCGTCTTTCGTCTGGACCCGCACGAACAGGAACTGCAGCTGTCCCCCGCTTTCCAGAAATACCCTGGTCTGCGGCAGATCCGTGCCGGGATAGAGGATCGTATTCCGCAAATAGTTAGGGCCCCGGGATTGACCAACCGTCGTCAGCTCCGGCCCGGTGTCGCCGCCTTCCCCGGAAATGGTATGGCAGTTGGCGCAGCCGCTTGCGTCGTACACCTGCTTTCCCGCCGCGGCATCCCCCGTCACCTTACCCTCATCCTTGCGCGTAAGCGTGAGCAGGTAGTCGACAATCTGCTGGATCTGCTGCGCGCTGAGCTGGCTGGAAAATGCCGGCATCCCACCCGGCATTCCATTCTGGATGACATTTGTCACCTGATCCACGCCCAGGCGAAAGGGAATGGCTTGAATATTCGGACCCATCGCGCCGCCGCCGTCCAGTCCATGGCAGGTCGAGCAGGCGGTTTCAAAGGTCTGCTTCGCTTTCTGGAACTCTTCGGGACTTAACTCCGCCGCTTTGGTGTCCTGGTGGGGGCTTGCCGAGACAGAGCTAGACGAAATGATACAAGCGAGCACCGCGATCCACACTCGTATCGTCCCCATCGTTGTTCCCCCGGCTCCCCTTCGTAACCGGCGCATCATACTACCGGATATTCTGGAAAACTAAGAAACCGCGAGCGAAAATCGGACGTCAGCATTAGTATGTAGGAAGTGCGTTCACGGAATTCGGGACGCGATCATCAATCGGGGGGAATCGCAAAAAATGGGGATGCGGAAAACGAACAAGGTGTGTTGGTTTGTCCTGGTGGTAGCGCTGGGGGTCGGAACGGCAGTGGCCCAGCAGTCGGGGATCGTGGATGACCATGCGCTAGTCAACGCCGACAAGAATACGAGCGAATGGCTCACGAACGGTCGCGACTATTCCGAGCAGCGCTACAGTCCCCTGAATCAAGTCGACACGTCCAATGTGACAAGACTGGGGCTTGCCTGGTACTACGACACGGGGTCGGACCGTGGAACGGTTGAAACCACTCCGATCATTTCTGGCGGCGTGATGTACGCGACGCTGCCTTGGAGCGTCGTTGTCGCTTTGGATGCACGCACGGGCCAGGAGAAGTGGCGCTGGGACCCGAAAATCGCCCACATGAATTTTCCTCCGGGATCGGCGGGGAACCCCAATAAGGTACGCGAGGGTCCCAGCGTCTGCTGTGGTCCCGCAAATCGTGGCGTTGCCATCTACCACGGCAAAGTGTACGTTGGCACGCTCGACTCACGCCTGGTCGCGCTCGATCAAGAAACCGGTAAAGTGGTATGGGACGTTCAGACCGTCGACAAGAATGCCGACTACAGCATCACCGGCGCTCCCCGCATCGCCAAAGGCAAGGTCATTATCGGCAATGCGGGCGGCGAGTACGGCGTTCGCGGTTTTGTCACGGCGTACGACGCTGAGACGGGCAAGCAGGTTTGGCGCTTCTACACCGTGCCGGGTGATCCATCCAAGCCCTTCGAGAACAAGGCCATGAAGGCTGCCGCGAAGACGTGGGCCGGAGAATGGTGGAAACTCGGCGGAGGCGGGAATGTCTGGGACGGAATCACCTACGATCCCGAGCTCAATATGGTCTACATCGGGGTGGGACAGGGTGGTCCGTGGGTCCAGGGCTTCCGCGATCCAATGACGAAGGACAATCTGTATCTCTGCTCGATCGTAGCCCTCAAGGCCGACACTGGGCAGTACGTATGGCATTTCCAAACGACTCCAGCTGACGAGTGGGACTACGACGGGGTACAGCAGATGACGCTCGCCGATATCAAAATTGGCGGAAAGATGCGCCGCGTCATCATGCAGGCTCCCAAGAACGGTTACTTCTACGTGCTCGATCGCAAGACCGGAGAGTTCATCTCGGGTGCGCCATATGTCAAAGTCACCTGGTCTACGGGTCTGGATCCCAAAACCGGACGTCCCCACGAAGCGCCTGGCATGCGCTATGAGAAGGCGCCCATTGAAGCGTCTCCGGGTCCCGCTGGAGGGCATGCCTGGCAAGCAATGTCCTACAACCCCAACACCGGGCTGGTCTACCTTCCTGCGCTCGATAGCACCTTCAAGTACATCGCCACGAACGAGTTCAAGCCCGAGCTTGGCGTCTACAACTGGGGAATCGTTTTCCGGCCTCCCCCGCCTCCGCCCGGTGGAGCCCCCGGAGAACTTCCAGCACCGCCTGCCAATCTGGCCTTCCTGACGGCCTGGAATCCGGTCACGCAAAAGGAGGTTTGGCGAGCTACGGGAATGAATGGCGGCGGAACGGTTACGACGGCCGGCAACTTAGTCTTCGCCGCATCCGGGAGCGGAGAACTTGTCGCCTTCAGCGCCGACAAGGGCGAAAAACTCTGGTCGGCGAAGCTTATGCCCGGGTTGGCAAATCCGGTGACGTTCATGATCGACGGAAAGCAGTACATTTCCGTTCTCTCCGGACGCGGAGGCAAGGCTCGGATCTACACGTTCATGCTTGATGGCAGCCAACCGCTTCCCGGCCCGGCTTCGACGCCTGCGCAGCCCGCTCCGACCGGCCCAGTGGCACCCACAACGCAGAACCAGCAGCCGTGAGAGCGCGTGAGTGTGCCGGTTTGATTCTGACTACTAGGGTCTGGTAGGCGCGCCCGCACCAACAGGCTGGGGTTCAGCAGTAGGCGCGGATTGCGGGTGCACGAACGGTGCCGGTTCCGGCACGGGAGCTTCCCAATCACAGTTTTCTCGGATGCACGCGCGGACGTGGCCATGTTTGGTGCGCTTCTCGACGACGAATGGCGCGTCGCATTTCGGACATGGTTCGTTGATCGGCAGATGCGGCGTGGTGAAGTCGCATTCGGGGTAGCGACTGCAGCCATAGAAGACTCTCCCCCGTCCGCGTCCCTTGGCCGTACCGCGGCGAACGAATTCACCTTCCTGGCACTTGGGGCACTTGATTCCGAGTGTGACCGGTCGGGTGTACTTGCAGTTCGGATACTTTTCACAGCCGATGAACTCGCCGTAGCGGCCGTGCCGCCTGAGTAGCTCCGCTCCACAGGAGGGGCACTTTTCATCCAGCCGCACGTCTGGTTCGAGCACGCGGCGGGTGCCACTGGCCAGTCGGCGCGTCGTCTTGCAGTCCGGGTAGCCTGTGCACGCCAGAAATGCGCCGAACCGTCCGCGCTTGATGGTCATCTCGCGGCCGCAATTGTCGCAGTATTGCGGTCCGGTCTCGCTGTCTGCGTCGGTTCCCGAGTCGGACAAATCGCGCGTGTAGTCACATTCCGGATAGCGCGAGCAGCCGAGGAAAAACCCATGGCGGCTGATGCGCTCCAGAAGCTCTCCCTGGCCGCACTTTTCGCACTTTTCCCCGGTGGGGATGCCGGCTTTGTAGGACTCCATCGCTCCAGCAGCCGTTTCCAGGTCCACTTCGAAGCGATCCCAGAACTCCTTCACCGACGCACGCCAGGCCAGCTTCCCCTCCTCGATTTCATCGAGCTCATCCTCCAGGCGCGCTGTGAAATTGACGTCGAAAATATCCTCGAACGCCTTCACCAGTAGATCGCTCACCTTCTCGCCAAGCAGCGTCGGCGTGAACCGCCCCTGGTCCTTCTTTACGTACTCACGTTCGACGATGGTCGAAATAATCGCCGCATAGGTGGAAGGCCGGCCGATCCCCTTTTCTTCGAGGTCCTTGACCAGCGTCGCTTCCGTGTACCGGGGTGGCGGCTCGGTGAAGTGCTGCTCGGGACGAATCGTCTCCAGGCGCAGTTGTTCGCCTTCGGTAACCCGAGGCAGCCGGTTGCCCGCTGCATCACCCTCGTCTTCCTTTTCCTCTTCTTCTTTTACGGCCTGGTACGCGGCCAGATAACCCTCAAACTTCATCACCGACCCGGTGGCGCGGAACGTGTAACCACTTGCGTCCACATCGATCGTGGTCTGATCAAATACCGCCGGCACCATCTGCGATGCGACAAACCGCTGCCAGATCATCTGGTACAGCTTGAACATGTCGTCTTCCAGATAAGGCCTCACGCTCTCCGGCGTGCGGCTCACATCCGTAGGACGAATCGCCTCGTGCGCTTCCTGCGCGTCCTTTTTCGATTTGAAGAAGTTCGGCCCTTCAGGCAGATAGCTCGGCCCATAGCTGGAACCGATATGGTCACGCACCTGGGCGATCGCGTCGCTGGAAACCCTCACCGAGTCCGTGCGCATGTAGGTAATCAGCGCCACCGATCCCTCGTCGCCGAGCTCGACGCCTTCATACAGCCGCTGGGCCAGCATCATGGTCCGCTTCGCCGTGTAGCGCAGCCGGTTGTAGGCCGCCTGCTGCAGTTTGGAGGTCGTAAATGGCGGCGGCGCGAACCGGCGTTTCTCCTTCTGGGCGACGCTGGCCACCTGCCAGATGGCATGATCGACCGAGGCTAGGATTCTTTGGGCTTCGGCTTCATCCGGCACTTCGATATCGGCGCCGTTGTACTTAATCAGCTTCGCTTCGAAGGAGGGCGGATCGCCGGCGGCCAGCAGTGCGTGGATGGTCCAATATTCCTTCGGCACGAAGGCGCGGATTTCGCGCTCGCGCTCGACGATCAGCCGCAGCGCCACCGTCTGCACGCGTCCGGCGGAAAGCCCCCGACGGACCTTGTCCCACAAAAGCGGAGAAATCTTGTATCCCACCAGTCGATCCAGCACCCTCCGCGCCTGCTGTGCGTCCACCAGGTTCTCGTTTACATGCGTGGGATTTTCGAAAGCGGCCCGAATCGCCTTCTGCGTGATCTCATTGAACATCACGCGGTAGATCTTCGGCGCCACGAGCTTGACATCGGGAGCCTTCGCGGACTTAGCGGTCGCGCCAGGTTTCTTGCCGTTCCCATTGCTTCCGTCGGGGACGGCCAGCTTGGCATACTGTTTCGGATTGCCCAGAATCTCGGCAAGGTGCGCACAGATGGCCTCGCCTTCTCGGTCCGGGTCGCCTGCCAGATAGACGGCTTCCGCACTTCGCGCGGCCTTCTGCAGGTCGCCGATCACCTTGATCTTTCCGGGAATCACCTCATAGGTAGGTTCAAAAATATTCTCCGCCGTGACTGCCACCTGCTTGGCGACCTTCTTCAGCTTTCCCTTGGCCTTTCGCTTGCCCTTTTTCTTCCCGTTCGACTCGCCGGGCAGCAGGATGCCTATGTCCTTCTTGGGAAGGTCCATGACATGCCCATAGGAGGCCTTCACCGTGTAGTTCCGGCCGAGATACTTATTGATTGTCTTGGCCTTAGCCGGAGACTCTACAATTACGAGCGATCTTGCCATTCTTTCCCATTTCCCCTTGAACACGACTACTTCGTTCGCCGATTTAAGACAACGCTGCTGTCCATCGGACGTACAATCCTAACCTGTTGTCCGGGCTTTAATTACAACAGGACTTTCCAGAATTGCTGTCCCGGTAACTGGCGTACCACGGCTTCCTGCCCCAAGTCAAATAGGCCTCTGGCTCGCCTTGGGCCGCACTTTCTCTCTCCGATGCCGAAAATCCTGCTTTTCTGTCCTCAAACCCACACCTACCTTTGCTCCTGTTTTCCAAAAGCTCATTCGGTCTGATGCCCGTTGGTTCGGTCAGGTTTCCGGGTCAGTAGGGCTTGTAGCGCCCCCCTCACGTCGATTTGATTCTCCTCGGGGGTCTGTCGTTGCGATCGTAGGCTAGGAGGAGCAAAAAGCAGGACCTTATCGACCTTTGTTTGGCAGGGGATAAATGATCTGTCCTTTCCGGATCGTGTAGCGGATTGTCGCAAAATTGCGGACGTCCCGCGCCGGATCGGCGCTGAGAACGACGACGTCCGCCTCCATTCCCGCCGAAATACGCCCTCGGCTCTGCGATTCATCGAAGCGAGCCGCGGGCGCAGTGGTGAGTGAATCCAGAATCTCGAGGGCCGTGAGCCCAGCCCGCCCCATGAATACATACTCCTCGGTCGGATCGTAATCGGCCATGTACCCTACATCGGTGCCGAACAGGATCTGTCCACCGGCCTGTTTGTATTGCCGAAGTTCCGCGACACCGGCATCGGCGAAACTCTGTGCCTGCTCAGGGTTGGCTCCGCCCCGGCTGGCCTCATAAATCCACAGTTTGAGAGTTGGTATCAGGGACATCTGGTGCTGTTTCATTTTGGCGATCAGACTGTCGTCCCATTTCCCGGACATCGGAGTAGTGTGCGCGGCCACATCCACGCCCGCGTCCAATGCGACCTCGAGCCCTTCTATATTCGACGGGTGCGCGAATACCAGTTTTCCTTCCGAATGTGCTGCCTGGGCCGCGGCTGTCGCCACGCGTACGTCCATCGGCACCACTTTCGTGGGACTAGCCAGGGAGCCGGTAAAAAGCTTAATCACGTCGGCTCCGCCGGCGATGTCCTGCCGGACGACGGCCACGGCGGCCTCCGGCGCAGTCGGCTCCAAATGGCTCTCGGTGTAGGCCAGGATGGCAGGGGGAAGCGCATCTTTTAGATAGAAGGGTGTGCCGCCTGCGGCATACAGGGGCAGACCAGCGGTTCGAATTCGCGGACCGGGAACTTCTCCCGACTCAATGCGAGACCGGAGCGCCACGGTGTTCGTGAGGGTCGAAGCTGTATCCACGACGGAGGTGAATCCGTACCGTGTCAGCATCGCGCCAAGCTGTTGCGCGAGCTTTAAGGCGGCCTGCTCTTGGGCGCCGTCCCACTTCTGCTCGGTGAAATGGACATGGCTGTTCTGGAAGCCTGCGGTGATAAACAGTCCTGTGCAATCGATCTGCCTCGCGTCCGCCGGAAGGCGGATGCTTCCAGCCCCACCGACCGCCTGAATCTTGCCGTCGCGAATCAGCACCGTGCCATTTCGAATCGGCATCTCCGTTGGCGAGGGATAGATGGTCGCCCCGGTCAGCGCCAGTGCGTCTGCTTCCGCGGCCTTCATGCCTCGCTGTGACAACCCGAGAGCGATCCCGACCAGCAGCAAAAGCCCAACCATCGGTTTCGAAGTCATCATCTGTGCACCATTCCGGTGAGTTTCCTCCTATCTACACGGAATACGCACCTACGGCAGAACCTGTTTCACCCCCGCGGCCCAGAATTCGAGTCGTTTCGCCGCGGGTGGACCCGGTCGACCGCGCACACCCCGGGCAGAAGCGGCCGATGATCGTGTGATACCATTGCCTGCACGAAGGGTGAGAGTAGCTTGAACAGGCTGCGCATTTCCATCGTCGAGTATTTGAATACGGCGCCTTTGGTCTGGGGCTTCACCGATGGACCGCTCGCCGAGAAGTACGATCTTTCCTTTACCGTGCCTTCGCAATGCGCCGAGGCCCTTCGTCATGGGGATGTGGATGTGGCCATCATCCCCAGCATCGAATACCAGCGAATGGGTGGCGTCGTTGCGCTGCCGGGCATGGCCATCGCGGCCAAACGGGAGGTTCGCAGCCTTCTGGTCGTGTCCAAACGGCCCATCGATCGGGCCAAGAGGATTGCCCTGGACACCAGCTCACGCACGACCGCTGGGCTGGTCCGCATCCTGGCCAAGGAACAGTGGGGCATTCAGCCGGAATTTGTGGATGCTGCCCCAGACGCCGCCGAGATGCTGAAAGGCGCCGACGCCGCTCTGGTGATTGGCGATCCTGCCCTGCGCATTTCGCTCAAGATGGAGGCTCTTTCCGGAAAGAGCCCTGGTGGTGGCGGCTGCTGCGAGGGGGATCCGGAAGAGATGCCCGTGCCCGGATTTGAGACCCTTTTCGTCTACGACGTGACCCACGAGTGGCGTGAAATGACCCATAAGCCGGCGGTCTTGGCCATTTGGGCAGGCCACAAAGATCTGGTGAGTCCGGAGGTGGTTGCCGATTTTTTGGCTTCCAAAAGATACGGCATGGAGCGGATTCGAGAGATCAGTGAGGCGGCATCGATCAAGCTGGATCTGCCGCCGCGGGCTCTGGAACGCTACCTGACTGAAAACATCCACTTCGATCTCGAGGAAGAGAGTCTCAGCGGTCTCCGGCTCTATTTTGAAAAGGCCGCGAAACACGGACTGATCGGACAGGTTCGTGAGCTAGAATTTGCCGAAGCGGCTTCTGGCTCGGCCGTCCGCCGGGGAGCGTGAGCTTCTTCAGCCTATCCCGATTTACGCCGGCAACCGGATGAAGTGAGAGACCAAGCGAGCGATGGGAATGACCCCACAAGAGGCTCTGGACCTGTTTGAATCCGATGACCTGATCGGCATCGGCATGGCCGCGAACCAAGTCCGCCGCGAGAAGACGGATCCGCGTGTGGCGACCTATCAGATCGACCGGAACATCAACTACACCAATTTCTGTACCGAGTACTGCTCGTTTTGCGCCTTCTATCGTCCGGTCGGCTCGAAAGAGGGATATATTCAGCCGCTCGAATCGATCTACGCGAAGATTGAGGAAATGCTCGCGCTCGGCGGCACGGGGGTGTTGCTGCAAGGCGGCCTACACCCTGACCTCAAAATTGAGTACTACGAAAACATGCTTCGCTCGATCCACCAGCGCTTTCCGCAGGTGCACCTGCACTGCTTTTCCGCGCCGGAAATCCTGTGCATTGCCGAGGTTTCCGGGCTTTCGATTCCAGATACGATCGTGCGCCTGCGCGAGGCAGGATTGCAGTCGATTCCGGGGGGCGGCGCCGAGATTCTGGATGACGAAGTCCGGCACCGCATTGCGCGCTTAAAGTGCACATCAAAGGAGTGGGAATCGGTTCACCGCGAGGCGCATCGGCTCGGGATGCGCACCACGGCGACGATGATGTTTGGTTGCGGGGAGGAATACCGCCATCGCGTGAACCATCTCGAGCGCCTTCGCCGACTTCAGCAAGACAGTGGCGGCTTTACAGCCTTCATCCCGTGGATTTTCGCGCCGGAAAATACTCCGCTGGGTAAGCGCGTATCAGAGACAACGGCCTTCGATTACCTCAAGACGCTGGCCATCAGCCGTCTCTACCTCGACAACATCGACCACATTCAGTCGAGCTGGCTTACGCCGGGAATCAAAATCTGCCAGGTGGGACTGGAGTTCGGCGCCGACGATGTGGGCAGCATCCTCATCGAGGAGAACGTCGTGTACGCCGCCGGTGTGCGCAACCGCACCAACGAACAGGAGCTTCGCCGCATCATCTCTGACGCCGGTTACATCCCCGCCCAGCGGGACACCCTGTATCGCTCCTACGTCCTTAAGCCGTCGCCGGCTTCCGTCTAGCTGGGCCGATCCCAACCTACCACCAGGTGGCACTGGCTGGCTGAACCAGCGCGGGCTGAGGCACGGCGAAGGGCAAGTCAACGGTGACGCTCGCGCCGTAGGGGTTCAGGTTAGAGAGGGTGATCTCGCCGTTACACTCCTGCATGATCCCGTAGCAGATGCTGAGGCCCAGACCGGTGCCCTTTCCCACGGGCTTCGTCGTATAGAAAGGATCGAACGCGCGGGCCAGGTCTGCAAAGCCCGGGCCCGTGTCCTCGAAGCGAATGATGGCGCGGCCGGACTGGCTAGACGCCCGGATTCGGATTTCGCGTTTGGCGCTCTCCTCGACGGCGTCAATGGCGTTGTTCAAGATGTTCAGCAGGAGTTGCTTCAACTCGTCTTCGGAAATTCCTACGGGCGCCAGCACGGGTTCGAACTGTATGTCGAGGGATATGCCGTGCAGGCGCAGGTGATATTCGCGGAGCTGGACCACATCGCGCAGCACTGGCTCGAGCGCTGTCGAGCGAGCCGCCGAGCTGTTCTGGCGGCCAAAACGAAGCAGCCCATCGAGGATTCGCTTCATGCGGCGCGCTTCGTTTCCCAGTTTCTCGACTCGTTTCCGCGCATTTGTTTCTCGCACTTCTTCCGCGAGTAGATCCGCATAGCCGATGATGCCGGTCAGCGGATTATTGAGTTCGTGTGCGACACCCGCGACGAGCTGACCGAGTCCTGCCAGTTTTTCCGATCGCACCAGCTGCTGGTGCAACCGCACGTTTTCGAACGTCACCGCCAGGTCGGAGGCGAAGATTTCCAGATTGACCATCTCGCGGGAGTCGGGGCCCCCGGGCCACCTGGAATCCGCCACGTAGAGACAGCCCACATCGGAACCGCGCCAGGAAACCATGGGAATCAGCATCAGGTCCCCGGTCTCTGACATCCGGAAGGACTTCTCGGCACGCCCTGGGGTCTGCTCCCGTCGCTTCATCGCTTCGATGGCGTAGCTGCTGGAGTGCATCTCGAGCGTTTCGGCCTCTTGCGCCGTGAACCCGCTTAGGCCTGCCAGATAGAATCTGCGGTTTTCGCCCAGCAGAAGCAGCGCGGCACGCTGAAAACTGCTGGCCTCGGTGATGGCCGTGGCCACCTCTCCGCACAGCGCGCCAGGATCGTTCCCGGCCAGCAGACGCGAGGTGATCTGCGACAGGCGTTGCAACAAAAGGCTCTCCGCCTGAGCGCGCAAGCGCGCCTCTTCGAGGAATTTCGTCTTTTCCTCCAGCAGGGTCAGGACCATGCCGAGGGCGACCAGGATTCGCGGAACATTCCAGAAATCCAGGTTCGCCTCCGTCGTGGTCAAAAGATTGTGAATCGGGTACTCCGCACCCCAGGCGATGAATCCGATCGTCGTGGTAATCACACCCAAAGAAGAGCGCCGGTAGATCTTCCAGAACTGCAGGCCGGAAAGGCAGAAGCTGATTGCCAGAAACAAGGCCATGGGGGTGGAACTGTCACCCCCGACCTGCGCGTGGACGCCCCACAATCCGGCTGCCGCGACGACGACGGCTGCTGCCGTGTGATGAAGCCGACGGCGCGACGGGGCAAAGAACAAGAAGCTCACCGCCAACAAAATCGTGGGCACGAGCAACACCGCCCGGAGTGTGTGCGAGCCCACATGGAAGCCAACGACCAGAGCGTGAACGATCGCCGGTGCGCCGAGGGCCGTGATCAGTCCGATGCGCTTGGTCCGCTCAGAGGGTTCAAAAACGAGCGACGCCAGGAAAACGACGGCGGATAGTTCCAGAGCCGCGAAATCAACCGGGGTCAGGACCTGTTGAACGATCCCGCCCTGGCTTTCCATCGCTTGTGCGAAGAAATGGAGAAAGGTCAGCGACCAGGCATAGGCCCAAAGCCGCACCCGTGCCACCGGCGCCTGTCTTTCCAGGGACAGGAAGATGCTGACAAGTACGGCAAGAACGAGCGTAATAGGCAGTGCGTCCGGCACGCTGATCACAGGCCTCTCCCGCCCCGAACCGCTAGCGTGGCGGCTCGGTCTTGAACCAGCAATAGAGCCTTCGTACCAGGGGATTGCCAGACGCCGCCGAACGTACTGTGGTTGGATTACTCGCGGGGTGGAATGTGGACATCCACGACCAGGTCGCTGCCTTCGGTCAGTTCCAGCGGCTCGAGCGGTGTGAAAACGCCCTTTTCGAACCGGGCGCGGATTCGTCGCACGGCACTTCGAGAGCCTCGAACCGGGGCTTTTTTCAGAGCGTCTCGCTCGGTGGAAACATTGCCCGAGTCGAGCGCGATGTTGGCGAGCGCATCGGCATCGCGGTTTTGCTCGCGGGGTACATGCTCAATTGAGAGGTACACAAGCTGCCGGGCAAGCTTCGAAGCGCGTTCGTAGAGGGGCTTGAGGTCCGCACTTTTCACTTTGTATCGCCCTTGCATCTGCCGGACGAGCAACTCGGAATCGCTGCGGATCCGAAGCGCGCCGATTCCTTGGCTCGTGGCATAGTCCAGCGCGGCCAGCAGTGCGTAGTATTCGGCAACGTTGTTGGTTTCGCGGCCGATGCGCTTGGCGAGTTCCAGCACGAGCTCTCCGGCGGGATCGCGGATCACCACCGCATAGGCTGCCGGTCCGGGATTGCCGCGTGAAGCGCCGTCAATCTGGGCGATATGAACTCCCGAGGCGGGTACTGTGGAATGCGGATCAGAAAACAAGCGTGCACCTTCCGGTGCTTGGGGCTTGGTTGGGCGCCTCATGGGAATTGGCAACTCCCGCGCTCGATCGGGCCCGTCCCGCGATTAAGCCTCACTGCTGGAAGAGGCCGTCGTGGATGCGGCCGCGGCTTCGGCCGACGCGGACGTTTCCCGGTAGTAGAGAATGCGCGTGCAGGTCTCGCAGTGAAACAGCTCTTCACTGCCAGAGCGCCTAATTTCCTGAATGACGTGTGGCCGAACCATCATGCCGCACGCGCTGCACTTCTCGCCGCGGATTTCGGCAACCGCGATGCCGTTGTGCTTTCTGGCGATGCGCGTGTAGTGGTCGAGCAGGTTTTCGGAGATTTCCAAGACCGTGCGCTCACGCTCGGCGTTCAGCTCGGCTAGGCTTTTTTCTGCCGCGGTTTTGTCTGCTTCGATCTCGGAACGCTCCACTCCCGTAATTGCTTCGATTTCCTTCACCGATTTCTCCGACGCTTTGATGCTCCGGTCATATTCCTCGCCGGCAACCATTTGTTCGAGCAGGCGGTCTTCGGCTTTGGCAATTTCCGCTTCGGCTAACTGGATTTCGTGCTGGAGGGCGCGATAGGCTTCGTTGGTCTTGACCAGAGAGCCCTGATCCCGATACTTGCGGACTCGCTCCTTCCATTGCTCAACGTCCATCTCGTATTTCTTGCGTTCCTTGATGGCACGGAGCTGCGCCGCCTTGCTCGAGTCGACGTCGGCTTTCGCCGTTTGAATGCGCTTCTCGATGTCGGCAATCTTTTGAGGGAACCGAGCCAGCCGGCCGCGAAGGTCGTTTAGCCGCAGGTCCACGCTCTGCAGCTCGAGAAGCGTCTGGAGGACTTTTTGCACTCTAGGGTCATTCTAGCACAGCGATCGCGGCCGTCCGGCAGGCACAGAGCCAGTCCGGAGGCGGTTTAGGGGGCGGGTTGAATCTCCATCGTTTGATCGATGACGTAGCTGGTGCAGCCAGGAAGGGTCGCGCTGGGGCAGTGGGCGATGATGCGAAAGCTTTCGGCCGAGGCCGTGGCTTCATACGTGTAACCGTCCCGACCGGGCTTTTTCATCGTCATCGCGCCGCTGGTAACGAGATCGTCGAGTGAGCCATAGGAAGTGTGCTCGGCTTGATAGACTCGCTCAGCCTGGGCCATTCCCAGCAGATCGTTCTTTACGCCGGCGACATCGATGGTCTGCTGCGGATGAGAAACGGGCGCGGCTGACTGATTCTGTGAAAAGTAGTACTTGTAGATCAAACCGACCACCGCTGCTACCACCAAAACCGCGACTAGGCTGCCTAGGCTTCGCACCCTTGCCTCACAAAACGTCTTGCTCCTTATAAGACCACGGGGAGGGTGTCCAGACAACGTCCCAAGCAAGAATCGAAGCGTATCGGGAAACAGCGCGCAGAGTCGGGGCGGAACCGGCTACCCTTTTCGAGCGGCCACGCGTCAAATCCGAGGGGTTCTGGCTAGCTAGAAACTTAGGTCTGTTTGACACGTCAGCCGGGTCTCGTGATACTGGCAGGCGCAGTTTTACGGGACAAGCGCGCGCCGCGAGGGAGCGATCGATGACGATGAAAGCGACTCTACGGGGACGGGTTCAGGTCGCCCTATCGATGGTGTTTGTTCTTATTACCACTGCACCCCTTCTCAGAGCGCAGGATCGGTCGAGCGAGGCTCGCCCGCCCCATCTGCATTTGACGACGCACAAACTTACGAATGGCTTAGAGGTGATCCTGCTCGAGGAGCATTCCGTCCCGGTCATCAATCTTCAAATCTGGTATCACGTGGGAGGCAAAGACGAGCAGCCCGGTCACACCGGATTCGCTCATCTGTTCGAGCACCTGATGTTCAAGGGTTCGGCGCATGTGGGACCGGATGAGCATTCCCGCATCATCGAAGCGGCGGGCGGGTTCGACAATGCCGAAACCGGTGATGACACGACCAATTTCTTCGAGACCTTTCCGAGCAACTATCTAGAGCGGGTCCTGTGGCTTGAAGCCGACCGCATGGGCAGCCTGAATGTCGATGAGGCCAATTTCAAATCCGAGCGCCAGGTCGTCGAAGAAGAGCGCCGCGTCCGCGTCGATAATCAGCCCTACGGTTCCATCGAAGAGGACTTACGCGCAGTCGCTTTCACCATTCACGGCTATCATCACCTTCCCATCGGCAGCATCGCCGATCTTGACAAAGCCACACTCCAGGAAGTGCGCGATTTCTTCAACACCTACTACAAGCCGAACAACGCGACGCTGGTGATCGTCGGTGATTTCAATTCCGATCAGGCCCTGGCGTGGACCCGCAAGTACTTCGAAGGAATTCCGGCATCGACAAAACCGATCCCACGCCGCGAAACCCCCGAGCCCCCGCAAACCGCGGAGCGCACGGTCGAAAAGTCCTATACCAACACACCATTGCCGGCCGCCGTAATCGGCTACAAAATCCCTGCGCGGTACACTCCCGATTCGTATCCGCTCGATCTGGCTTCGAACATTCTTGCCGGCGGGGAAAGCAGCCGCCTGTATCAAACACTCGTCTACAAGGACCAGATTGCCGTGCAGTCCGCCGGTTTCGGAAACTTCACCGAGGATCCGAATCTTTTTTGGGCATACGCCATTATGAACCCGGGACACACGGCGGCAGATGGAGAGAAGGCTGTGACCGCGGTGCTCGACGGGCTGAAAGGCTCACCGGTCGATGAACGGGAGCTCGACAAAGCGAAGAACCAGGAGATTTCCGGGTTCATTCTGGGCCGCGACACAGACGAAGAAAAGGCTGTCGCCATCGCGACGGCAGCCGTGATCGGCAAGGATCCTGACCTGGTCAATACGGAGCTGGAGCGATACCTCGCCGTCACGCCCGTCGGCATCCAGAGCGTGGCAAAGGAATATTTCGTTCCGTCACGGGCTACGGTCTTGATTGTGACGCCTGCGGCCCCTGCTCGATAGCAGCAATCCCGAATCAAGGAGCACCGATGAACCGCACAAAAACATCTTGGACTGTGTCGCTCGGGCTGCTGGCAGTTGCCGCGGCCGTCGCATCGGCCCGTCCACAGCCTCAGTCAGCTACTGGCGCAGCGTCGGGAAACCCCAGCCA
>Ga0187780_10001525_pt1 | contig 17481 bp, 11 predicted proteins | sample 1015_Q2_SP10_20__FD_132429 | JGI IMG/M metagenome (GOLD analysis project Ga0187780, IMG submission 132429) | Tropical peat soil microbial communities from peatlands in Department of Meta, Colombia - 1015_Q2_SP10_20_MG | ecosystem: Environmental > Terrestrial > Soil > Wetlands > Peat | place...
GTGGCAGTGGTTGGTTTCGCCTGCCAAGGCACCTGACCGGCCCGCCACAGTCGAAATCGGCTTTGAAGCAGGGACTCCCGTCTCCGTGAACGGCAAGCGGCTCGCTCCGCTGGCGTTGGTCGAGCAATTGAACGAAGTGGCTGCGGCGAACGGCGTCGGGCGCATGGACATCGTGGAGAACCGGCTCGTCGGCATCAAGTCGCGCGGTGCCTACGAAACGCCGGGAGGCACATTGCTCATCGCCGCGCACCGCGAGCTCGAATCGCTGTGCCTCGACCGCGAAACGGCCCACTACCAGCAACTGCTATCGCTCCGCTACGCGGAAATGGTTTACTACGGCATGTGGTTCACGCCCCTGCGCGAGGCCCTGGATGCGTTTTTCACCAGCTCGCAGCGGCGCGTCACCGGCTCCGTGGCGCTCTCCCTTTTCAAGGGCAACGTCAACGCCCTGTCGCGCCAGTCGCCCTTCTCGCTGTATCGCACCAATCTGGCCAGCTTCAGCATGGCCGGCTACAACCCGAAGGACGCCGAAGGCTTCATCAACCTGTTCGCTCTGCCCATCACCATTCCTCCCGAGGCTTCTCCGCGATGACCGCGGCGGGTGGCGCCAAAATGTGGGGCGGCCGCTTCGAGCGGCCTCCGGACGCGTCGTTCTACCAGTTCGAGCGCTCCTGGCAATATGACCGCCGGCTCCTGCCGCACGAGTTGGCGCTGGATCGCGCCTGGGCGCGCGCCCTGGCCGCTGCCGGAATACTCACCAGCGAAGAAAGCCAGCGCATTGTTGCCGCGCTCGATGAAATCGAGGCCCGCGCGCAGTCCGATCCTGCTTGGCTCGACGGCTCGCAAGCGGAAGACGTCCATCACTTCGCCGAAACGGCGTTGGTAGAAAAGCTCGGGCCGCTCGGCGCCAAGCTTCACACCGGGCGCAGCCGCAACGAAATGGTGGCCACCGAATTCCGGATGTACGCGAAGGAATCGGCGCGCCAGACGCGGCGCGCCATCGCCTCCCTGCTCCGCGCCATCGCCGCGCAGGCGGAACAGTATCTTGGTGTGCCCATGCCCGGCACGACGCACTTGCAGCACGCCCAGCCTTTGCTTCTTTCTCATTGGCTGCTGGCGCACGGCGAAGCGTTCCATCGTGACGCCGAACGCTTCGCTCTCGCGGCCGCAGCCGCCGACGCTTGTCCGCTCGGCTCGGGCGCGCTGGCCGGCTGCGCGTTTCCGCTCGACCGCAAGCAGCTCGCGCGCGACCTCGGCTTCTCGCGCATCACGGCGAACAGTCTCGATGCTGTCAGTGACCGCGACTTCGCTCTGGAGGGCCTCTTCGCCTTTGCCCTCGTCGCTACACATCTCTCCCGGCTTGCCGAGGACATGGTTCTCTTCGCCACGCCCGAGTTCGGCTTTCTCGAGTTGCCGGACGAATACTCCACCGGCAGCAGCCTAATGCCGCAGAAAAAAAATCCCGACGCCTGGGAGCTGATTCGCGGCAAGGCAGGACGCATCTGTGGCTCGCTTGTCTCGCTGCTCACGACGTGCAAGGGCCTGCCCACCAGTTACCAGCGCGATTTGCAGGAAGACAAGGAAGTGTTCTTCGCGGCCCATGATCAGGTTCTGGCGATGACGCAAATTGCCGCCGCCACGCTCGCGGCCACGCAATTCCGTGTGGAGCGGCTGCGCGAGGCCTCCCAGGACCCGGCGCTCGTGGCCACCGAAATCGCCGATTATCTCGTCGCTCACGATATCCCGTTCCGCGAGGCGCACGAGATTGCTGGGAAGATATGGCGCGCCGCGGAACAAGAAGGAAAATCTGTGCGCGAAATGCCGCTGGCTCGCCTGAAAGAGTTTTCACCGCTGTTCGGCCCAGAACTCGAAACTGTGCTGAGCCTGGAATCCGCTCTGGCCCGCCGCGCTGTCGCGGGCGGAACGGCCCCGGCTGCCGTGCGCGCCGCGCTCGAAGTATTCAAGGCGCGGCTCGCCAAGCTCGAGGAGAATCCATGAGGCCGCAGCAAACCGCCGTGTCCAAATCTTCCGCTGTCGTAGCGCCCTCCGCTTCTGGCGGCGAACGCCAAAAGGCTGTGACGGTTCTATGAACCCGCCCCTTTCGGCTTCCGACGTTCCCCGAGGGTTCACCTTCGCCGCCGCGCACTGCGGCCTAAAGCGTTCGCGGCTCGATGTGGGAATCCTCATCAGCGAGACTCCTGCGGCCGCCGCCGCTGTCTTCACCACTAACCGCGTCGTTGCCGCGCCTGTCGTCGTATCCCGCGAGCACCTGCGCCAGGCGCGCCGCAAGATGCGCGGCGTGCTCGTCAATTCCGGCAATGCGAACTGCTGCACCCGCGAAGATGGCCGCCCTGCTTCCCTGGCCACGACCAGCAAGTTAGCGGCAGAGCTGGGCGAGGCGGATCCGTCGCAGTTCCTGGTCTGCTCGACCGGCGTGATTGGCGCGCCCTTGCAGGTGGATAAGATTCTCCAGGCGGTCCCCGACTTGGTGGGCGCACGCAGCGCCGATTCCGCGGCCTTCGAGGAATTCGCCCGCGCCATCATGACCACGGACACGCGCCCGAAATGGGCTGCTGCGCGCTGCCACGTCGAAGGAAAGCCCGCGCGCATTCTCGGCTGCGCCAAGGGTTCGGGGATGATTCATCCGCGCATGGCCACCATGCTGGCTTTCCTGGCCACCGACGCGGCCATCTCGCCTGCCCTGCTGTCGCGAGCCCTGCGCGCCTCCGTGGCTCGCACATTCAATTCCATCACCGTGGACGGCGACACCTCGACGAACGACACCGTAGCCGTGCTGGCCAATGGGCAGTCTGGCGCGCCCGCGATTGCGAAGGTGGCGTCGGCTGGCTACACAAACTTTTGCGCCGCGCTTCAGCGAGTTTGCCGCTCGCTCGCCCTCGCGATTGTCGAGGATGGCGAGGGCGCCCAGCGCGTGATGGAAATTGAAGTCCGAGGAGCGCCTTCCGAGCAAGCTGCCGACCGCGTAGCCCGCACCATTGCAAATTCCCCGCTGGTGAAAACCGCATTTGCCGGCGCCGACCCCAACTGGGGGCGCATCTTAGCCGCCGCAGGACGCGCAGGCGTACGCTTCGATCCGGCTCGTACCAACATCCGAATCGCCGGAGTTCTCGTTTGTCGCGACGGACGCGAGCATTCCTTTGACGAAGCTGCCGTGCACGAAAAGATGCTGGCGAAGTTTGTCCCCGTTCGTCTGGATCTGCGTTCCGGCCGCGCTTCGGCCCGCGTCTGGACTTGTGATTTCACCCAGGAATACATCCACATCAACGCCAGCTACCGCACCTAACGACCAGCTTCGCCCCTTCATCGTTGTATCGATGGCTTTCCCGCGCCGCGGAGCCACATTCCTACTCAGGGAAGACCGGCGTCCACCAGTCCCAAAACGGGACGCCAGCAGCCATTCGAAATTTCACCTTCTGCGCTAACCGCTTGAAATTCTGATGGTTGAGCGTCCTCGCTGCTTGGTCAACCTAATGCAATGGGATTCGCGTGCGTGTGCCAACACACATCACGCCGAGGACTCGTTTGCCAAGAGGCGCCCCCCGCGCCCTGGAATACGCGGTGGTGCTGGGCATCGCCGTTCTCTCTGCCTACTGGATCGTGCAGTGGCGCTGGTAGGAATTCCGTGAAACCTTTGGATAGTGTCGCGCGGTCTGCGACGCCCAACTCGCTTCTCTCCTCAAGGAACCCCGGGCCCCATTCGGCGGTGCCCGCGGCGGCTGTGTATCCTTCCGAGGTTGTCTTCCACGCCGTCTTCGACTCCAGTGCCGAACCGCTGCTGGTAATTGACTCCGCGGGTGTCATCCAGAAGGCTAATCCGCGAGCCCTTGAGTTGCTACGCCTCCGCGATGCTGGCGCCCAGCGAGCGCGTCTGAGCGACGTCCTGCCCGGTTCGTCCCCCGAACAACTGGCTCGCTTGCAAGGGCCGCGCGCCACCGTCTCGCGCAGCCTGGAAGCCTCCCTCCCGGGCGGGTTTCCCATTCGCGTCACGCTGCGCGCCATCCTCCCCGGCACGCAACACCTCTTGCTGTGCCTCGAAGAAGGCCCGCTCGTGCAGCGCAGCGAAATCAAGTGGCGTCAGGTAGAAGCCGAGCTCCGCAGCGTGCTCGACTCCGTGCGCGCCTGCGTCATTCTGTTCGATGTCTCCGGCCGGCTGCGATTCGCGAGCCCCCGCTTCGGACAGCTCTTCGGCCTCGAAGCCCGCCAGCTCGAGAAAATCACGGCCTATGAGGACTTCGCCGAAATCGTCGCTGGGCGGTTCCGCGCTCCCGAAGCCTTCTCCGCGCCCTGGAAATCCTTCGTCCACGGCCGCGCAGAGCCCAGCCACGACGAACTCGAAATCCTGCGCCCCACACAGCGGCTGATTGAGCGCTTCTCCCGGCCTATCCTCGACGCCGAAAAGCGCCCCGTCGGATGGCTCGAGATTTATTCCGACGTCACGGGCGAGCGCCTGGTGCGCTCCAAAATGCTGCGCACGGAGAAAATGGCCGCCCTCGGGCAGTTGGTCTCCGGCATCGCCCACGAATTGAACAATCCCCTGACCGCCATTATGGGTTATGCGCAGCTCCTGCTTGGCCACGGCCTGGCCCCCACCCAACTCTCCGAGGCACGCAAGGTTTACCAAGAGGCTGAGCGCGCCCGCCGCATCGTCAAGAACCTGCTCTATTTCGCGCGCCGGAACAAGCCCGAGCGATCGCGCGTGGACTTGAACGAGATTGTCGAGCGCACCCTGGCCTTGCGCAGTTACGAACTCAAGCTCGAAAACATCGTCGTCGAATGTGATCTCGCTCCGGATCTGCCGCAGACACTGGCAGACCCTTATCAACTCCAACAGGTCATCCTGAATCTCGTCATTAACGCCGAGCAGGCCTTGCTGGAAGACCGGGGGCAGGGGCACGTGCGCATCCGCACCAGTTATCGTGCCCCGGCCGCACCGTCCGCGACTGCCGGACGCCTCGTGCTCGAGGTTTCCGACGACGGCCCCGGCATCCCCCCGGAGATCGGCTCGCGCATCTTCGATCCTTTCTTCACTACGAAGCCCCCAGGCGTGGGCACAGGCCTGGGGCTTTCCATCGTGTACGGGATCGTGCGCGAGCACGGCGGGGACGTTACGTTCGAGAGCCAGCCCGGCGTAGGAACGAAATTCATCGTCGAGGTGCCCATCGTCCCGGTTGCAGCCGTGGAGCCCACCGGGCCGCCCCGGCCCACTCGCCGCGCCAAAGCCGCGCGCACCGGACGCATACTCGTCGTCGAGGATGAGCCCATCGTGGCGCAGTTGATGGTGGACGTGCTGCGCGATGAGGGACACGAGGCCGAGGCGGTCCTCGACAGCCAGGAAGCCCTCACGCGGCTCTCGCGCAGCCGGTATGACTTGGTCATTTGCGACATGCGGATGCCGCGGCTGGATGGCCCGGCCTTCTACGAAACGCTGCTCCGCACAGACAGCCCCATGCGCAAGCGCATCCTTTTCACCACGGGCGACACGCTGGGAACGCGAACCTTCGAATTTTTGGAATCCAAGCGCTTGCCCTACCTCGCCAAGCCTTTCTTGGTCGAAGAGCTGAAACTTTCGGTACACCGCCTGCTCGATCTTGCCCACAAAGAATCAGCAGGGACACCGCTCGGGCCTCGCGCGAAAAGCCAGGGCGCACCTTCGAGGACCTGAGCCAGATGGATGCCGCTGCTAAGAAAGCACTGATTCGCGCCGAGCGCGGCGTGTTGCTGGGCATAGGAGACCCATCGCTTGCCGAACGCCTGGCCCGTGAAGTGAAGCGCTTCGCCGGCACCGCGCCGGTTACGCTCGCCTCCAGTCTCGCCCGCGTGCGCGAACTGGCTGGCCGCATGACGCCTGAAGTTCTCCTTCTGGATGACGACCTGCTCAAGGGCCAGCCGCTTGGCGAAGCGCTGAGCCAATTGGCAGCCACCACGCGCGTGATTCTGCTCGCCTCGCTAGAACGCCAAGCGGAGGTGGCCGCGCTGCTGGCCTCGAGCGACATCGAGTTCGTAGCGCGTGCCGGGGATTTCGTGCCGATGGCCGCCGCGCTCGTGGAGCGCCGGCTGCGAGCAGCGGTGAAACTCCGTGAGATCTCCGGGATGCTCCGGGCCGCGTCCGCGGACGAGCTCGCCACCGTCTTCCGCCACGAGGTCAATAATCCGCTCACCGGGATCCTGGGCAACGCCGAGCTCGTTCTCTCTCACCGCGAAAAGCTCAGCGCCGTGGATGCCCAGCGGCTGCAAACCGTCGTGGACCTCTGCGTGCGCCTCCGCGAGACGATTCGCCGCCTCACCAGCGCCTGGGAAATGCGCCGCGATAACCTGAAGTCCGCCTGAGAACCAAACTAGTTCTGACAATACCCTCTCCCTCATCCTACCCGTGTGTCATTCCGACGACCGAGCAGCCCGACTTTCGCGCCTGAATCCTCCCGTTGCGCGGAAATCGGGCGCAGTGGCGAGGGAGGAGGAATCTCGGCGCCGGGACGGCGGAAACTTCGGCTCTGGTCCGGAGATCTCCGCTTGCGATGTCCGCCGGGCCCAGTAAGTTCCCGCGTCTAGTGCCCGTCTCGCGCGTTTACGGCAGCGCGAAAGTGTAGATGGCGTTGTGGCCGTGGATGAGATTGATGCCGGACTGGCGCGAGAGCACTGGCTCCGCCAGATTGTCTCCCGTGATGACGGAGACGTACTGCTTGCCGTTCACCGCGTAGGTAATCGTGCTCACTGAAATCGGCCCGCCCAGAATCGTTTCCCAGAGCTGCTTGCCCGTCTGGGGATCGAACGCCCGGAAGCGCCGATTGATGTCGCCGTGGAAGATCAAACCTCCGGCGGTGGCCAGCATGGCTCCTGTGCTGGGCGCCTTTTCAACGTCGAAGCGCAGCATCTCTCCCGTGGACAAGTTGATTTTGGCCAGGCCGCCGATGCCGTTCGGGTCGTGGCCTTCGCGCAGGATGCCGCCTCGGATGCCGCTGGTGGTGTTGGCGGTCATATCGAGGCAGTTATCCACGTACGAGGTGTAGAGAGAATTGGTGTCCGGGTCATAGGCCGTGGGCCAGTAGCTGCGGCCGTTCCAGTAGCAAATGACGTGATGGTCGCCGGGCTTTTTCATCACCACGTCCCAATTGATAGTCACCTGGCCCGTTTTCCCGTCAATGTTGGAGATGTCCAGGTTCGGCGAGTCAAAGGGAATCGGTTCGGCCCACAGGAACTGCCCGTTCTCGCGGTCGAGCACATACATCACGCCGCTTTCCCCGATCATCGCCGCAATGTCGTGCCTCGAGCCGCGCGGCACCACGGTATTGAACCATTTCACGGACTTGGGATCCGGATTGTAGGTCGTGGTCACCAACGTGCGCTCGTGCGTGTGATCGGTATCCCAATCGTCGCCGGGCAAGTGCTGGTAATACCAGATAAGCTTCCCCGTTGCCGGATCGAGCGCGATGGTGCAGTTGCTGTAGAGGTCCGAGGGAGTGGTGCGCGACGTGCCGTCGGGATTGCCGCCGTGGCGCGCCAGGCGCTCGTAGGGGGCTGGATTGGCGATGCCCCAGTAAATGACCTTGCGGGCGGGGTCATAATTTCCAGGCAGCCCCCAGGTGGACGCCGTAAAGTTCGTCACGTCCGCGCCGTTCCAAGAGTCGTAGCCGGGCTCGCCCGGAGCGGGAATGTTGTAAAACCTCCAGATCATCTTTCCGGTGTCGGCATCGTCCGCTTCGATGAAGCAGCTTTCCCGGCCCTTCCCGCAGGTGCCGCCCGAGATGACTTTCCCTTCGACCACAATTGCTCCGGAAGTGTTCTGCGAGTCCGTCTTGAATGTTTCCCAGCGGACTTTTCCGTTGCGGGCGTCGAGTGCCACGACGTAGCCATCGGGCGCCGTGTAGTAGAGCATGTCCTTGTAGATGGCGAGGGCCTTGGTCCGCTCCACCGGGCCGAGTTGTTGCGCGGTCTTGGCGTCCTTATATTGCCGGTGGTATTGCCAGATGACGTCGCCGTTGGTGGCGTCCACGGCCATGACGTCCGATCCGGGCGCGATCAGATACATCACGCCGTCGTGGACGAGCGGAATGGTTTCCGTCACGCCCTGGGGCAGCCCCAGGACCCAGGAGGTGCGAAGCTGGCTCACGTTCTTCTTGTTGATTTGCTTGAGCGGGCTGAAGCGCCAGACGTCGTAGGTGCGGCTGTACATGAGCCAATCGTCGGGGCTTGGGTTCAGGAGCATTTCGTTCGTGACGGGCTTGTAGTTCTTTACTTCGCCGGCCGGAAGCGCTGGGCCCCGGAACATTCCCGGAGGCGGCTGCTCCTGCGCCCCTTGCTGCTGCGCGCCCTGCTGTGCCGGCGGCTGCTGTCGGGCCGCCTGTCCGGTGCCGGGGACTTGCTGCCCCGGCTCCTCTCCTTGGGCCCGCGCGCGCGGCGCAATCGTAACCGCGAGAATCAGTGCAGCAATCAAGCAGAAAGTCTTATTCATGCAACCCCCCAGAGGAAGACGAAGTGTCACGTCCGCAGACAGTGGGACGCGCCCGTGCGCCTTTCCGTTTCGCCGCGTGGTTATACCCCATTCGCGCGCGCCCGTGCAAGTGACGATGCGACCAGTATCGTCATCCCGCGGCGGCGCTGGCATCCTGAACTCTGATTGGAACGGCGCAAGGCAGCGGAGAGCCGCGACCGCGTTTCTGCTTGGTCGAAACTGCGTCCCGGCCTACAATTTCGCGCGGGATGCGGTATCCAGATTCTAATGATCAGGCTGTGCCGCCGAGTCTCGCGCATTCCGGTGACACAGCCCATTTCTCTTGCAAGGTGAACTGCGATGCCTGAGACCGTAGTGGACGCCAGTCTTTTTAATAATGTCGAGCGATACAACCAGTTGATGGAAGTGGTGCGCAGCCGGATGACGAACCGCGCTTTCGCGCCGTTCGAGGTCCCTCGCGAGCACTTTGGGATGATCCTGGAAGCGGCGCGCCATGCTCCTTCGGGCGCCAACTGCCAGCCGTGGCATTACATCGTGGTGACCGATCCGGCCACCAAGCAGACCATCGGGCAAACGTTCGTGGACGAGCAGCAACATCGCGCCCGTTTGCACATGGGATTCCCCACGCCGAATTACAACGGCGTGAAGACCGCGCCGGGAGTGATCGTCATCGTCGCCGATTTCCGCTTCATCCGGGCGTTTCCGGTCTTGAATGACGGCTCGGAGCTCGACCGGCTCTATCGGCAGAACGCGGAGAGGATTTTGCTTCAATCGGTGGCGGCTTCCACCATGTCGGCGCACCTGGCGGCTGCGGCGCTCGGCTATGCGGTCTGGTGGATCACCGCCATCGGGCAGGAAGACATCCAGCGAAAGCTGAAACCCCTCCTGGGCGTGCCGGAAGAGCTGGCAGTGATTGACGTGATGTGTTTCGGCCCGCCGCTCAAGCCTTCCTACAAACGCTGGAAAAAATCGCTCGAGCAGATCATGAATTGGGAGCGGTTCAACCCCGCGAATTTCATGACCCTGGCTCAAATTGACGAGTGGGTCAAGAACACGCGCCACAAGGTGATGTATCGCGACGAATCGAAAATTGACTGACCAGCGAATCGTTCGATTTACGGGTAGGCGGTGGCTTCTCTCAGATAGTCGGTGGTGGGGCGCTCCATCAGAAAAGTGCTGGCAAAATCAACACGCGGCTCGAGGAAGGGATACGCGTTGTGCTTCGCCCAAGACGGCGGGGTGTATTGGGGAGGCGCATCAATCACAGACTTTCGCCAGCCGTGAAAATCCTCGTACCACTGCTCCGTTACCCTGTGCCAGCGGTAGGGGCGTCCGGGAATAGCAATCGTCCGATGGCTCGAATACGCGATTAATCCGGGCTGCTGCAAGACTTCCTTCGAGTGCACGTTGAGGAACCACTCCTCGCCTTCTTCGACCGGAACTCCCTCCGGATATTTCGTCACGATGAACCAGCGCAGGATCGTCTTCTCGTCGGCCTGGAATTTGCCGCCCAGGAAAATCTCGGTGGGCTGCGCCGGAACCGTGCATTCGATGGGCGGCAAGCCACTCTGCCCCGGGAACACATTTCCCTTCACCCACGGCGCTACCCAGCGGAACGAGAGGAGGGCCTGCAGCGGCCGTTCTTCTACGCTGCGAAACCAGGCTTCCGTGACGCGCAGATTGTAGTAGCCGTAGGCCAGCGCCTCCGGTATCGGAGGAACCGGCCGGTAGCCGACGAATCGCACCAAAAACGGGCCCCTGCGCGACATCACTTCCGGTGCGTGATAGCGCAGATACCAGCGCTCGAACGCCGGCAGTTCGTTGGGTAGGTCCGCTGCGTCGAGCATAATGACGTCCTTGATCATGTCGTCCCCCCTGATTCTAGCCGTGCTCTTCAGCGAGCTCGATCATCGCACCGCACGTCGCCTGCGAGTCCAGAAAAATAATCCTTAGCCGCGTCGCGCCGAAGGCCGAACAGAACCACAGAGCGCACCCAGAAACACCGAGGGCACGAAGAAGGAAACGCGCCAAAATCGTGGGCGAAGCGATTTTCCGCGCGGGGAAGCCGACCGAAATTATGCCTGAGTATTGCGTTCGCGTGTGCGCGGTTGTATGTTTCCGGTCGGCTGGGGGAGAAGGCGTCGCGACGCCGGGGAAGGAGCCTATTCATGAGCATTCATTCCAGCACGGGAGAGAAAACGGGGGCGGACAAGAAAGGACAGCCACCGCGCCGGGCCTTTCTCAACGGCGTAGCTGCCGCCACAGCTGCCGGAGCACTTTTGAAGTCGCAACAACTCTTTGGCGATACTGCGATTCCTTCCATTCGCATACCCAAGGCGGTGACGGATTCGCTGGCTGCGCCGCCGCGCCGCGCCGATTTCTCGGGCCGGGGCATCACCGGCGCGCAGGTGTTCGCCAACCTCTGCAAGGATGAGGACCTAGGCGCGCTATTTTGCGCCGCCGGGAACTACTACATCATCAACGAAATCGCGCAGGTGGGGATTCCCAGCTACGGAGGCCGGACGGAGGGCGGGATGTGCGCGGCGGCGGACGGCTTCACGCGCGCGACGGCCGAGGTGGCGGCGTGCTCGGGCACCGAGGGGCCGGGATTCGCGCACATGATGATGAACATCGCCACGGCGCACTTTGCGCACAGTCCGGTTCTGGTGCTGGCCAGCAATCAGTCCATTCAGCAGGAGGACAGTTGGAAGCGGATCCAGTTCATGTATCAGCAGCCGGCCACCGAGGGCCTGAAAAAATTCGGCAAGCGCATCACCGTGCCGAATCGCGTCTACGAATATGGCGCGTACGCGTTTCGAAATTTGAAATCGGGCGTGCCGGACGTGGTACACCTGGATTTTCCCATCGAAGTGGCCACGGAGCGGTTCCAGGATCCGGCGAAACTGTGGTCCTTATACACGAAGGAACAGTACCGCAGCGAATCGCGGCCTTGCCCCGGCTCGAAGGAGATGCAGCAGGCGATTGACGTGATTGGCAAGGCCGAGCGGCCCGTGCTGATCGCCGGACAGGGCATTTTCGCGCGCCAGGCGTGGGACGCGCTGATGCAGGCCGCCGAGAAGCACGAGATGGTGGTGGTCGGGTCGGGACCCGTGCGAGGGCATTTCCCGGATAATCACCGGCTGTCGGGAAGCCTCTCAAATGGCGCGCTGATGAGCGCGGACCTGGTGATTTTCGTCGGCCAGTACCACATGCCGACGCCGGGCGAATGGACCCTGCCGCCGGGAGTGAAAACAATCCGCGTGCATCCGGTGCAGGAGGATTTGGGCAGGAACTGGCCGGTGGATCTGGGAATCGTCAGCGACGAAACGCTATTCATGGAGGCGCTGGCGAATGGGCTGCCGCCCAAGACGCGCAATAGCTGGGTGGACGAAGTCGCAGCGGACCGGCAGAAAAAGGAGCAAGCGAATCTGGAACTCTACGGCCAATTCCTGAAGTACACGCGCGACACGAACACGCTGCATCCGTTCGTTCTGCTCAAAGAGTTGCACGATTTTCTTTACAAGGGCGACATTGATCCGAAGCAGACCGTGACAGGCTGGGGCGGCAACATGATCGGCTTCTGCGCGATGCGCTGGTTGCGCGCCAACCGGCCGGCGCAAGAAATTCCCGTGGTTTACCAGTTCGGACCGATGGGCCCGGATCTGGCGATGATGTTCGGAGCGGGCGTGGCGGTGCAACGAGGCATCGGGCCGCAAGCGGCGTATAAGGGCGCGCCGATTGTGGTAGTCACCGGAGACGCGGGCATGGGCTTCAGCCTGCTCGAACTGGACACCTTCGCCAAATACAAGGTGCCGGTGATCTGTATCGTGTACAACAACGACTCGTGGGGAACGTTCCCATTTGCGTTGAGCATGGACACGCCGCGGGCCCTGCACATGTACCTGTTCCAGGAAAGCATCCGCTACGACAAGATGGCCGAAGAGCTGGGCGCACGCGGCGAGTACGTGCGCACGCCGGAAGAGTTGCGCGCGTCTTTGCGGCGCAGCTACGACGCGGCGGCCAAACAGGGTTATTCGACGCTGATCAATTGCCAGGGCATGAAGGAATTCAACGTGGACAAGCTCTATCCGCCGGGGCTGAGCTTTGCGCCCGAGCCCGGAGTCGGCGCCGTCAGCCACTGATCGCCAAGACGATGGTAACGAAGACGGCGGCGGTTCGAGCGCTGATGGAGGACTACGCGAAGCGTGGCGTCTTCCGCGGCTTCACCGCGAAGCCCGTGCGCAACAGCGTGGCGGCGTTTCGGATGATTTGGCACCGCGACCGCGTCTTCGATCTCATCGTGGACACAAAGAAGAAGATCATCCGGATACCCGTGGTGCTGCCGGCCGTGCCAGTTCGCTCGGCGCTGTACAAGGATTTCAAGGCGTTCGTTGCGTCGCGCCAGGCGCCTACTTTGCCGGATCACCGGCGGATTGAAAAATCTAAGGTGCGGGTGAGCTGCGCGAACGTTCGCGGGAGCGTGTCTCTGACGATGGCCGTTCGAGACGAGGATTACGCGTACGCTTTGCAACGGCTCATCCACCTGGTCCACGAGATTTTCGTAAGTTTTCTTCCTGGCGGGCCCTACCGCGATTACATGGTCGAGCAGCTCGGCGCCCCCGCCGAAATCGGCTGACGACGAGTTTCCGTGTTCTTGTAAGCGGGAAAGTCGTTCAAATGCGAAGCATTAGATGCGTCAAACTCAAAACAATTTGACGCCCTAAACCGCCCCTAAACGGTCAAGAAAAAGCAAAAATGGCGCGCCCGGAGGGACTTGAACCCCCGACCCCATGCTCCGGAGGCATGTGCTCTATCCACTGAGCTACGGGCGCGCAGTTGACAACAAGAAGGCCGCTCGAAAACAATTGCTGCAAACTAAATTTTACTCTCGTTCGTGCGTGGTAGCCAAGTAGTCTCCCTCCGGCAAGACCCAAAGACAACAGCAGATTCCCCGTCGTCCCGGTGTCGCGCCGCGCGCGCCGGGACTCCTCGGAATGACAATGCTCGGGGGTTTTCCAACGAGTTCTTTGGTACGGGGAGCCGGCTTGTGTGTGGACAAGAGGAAGGGAGGCGGCGGGCCGGTGGTATAATCCGCGTTTCCCTATGACCGATTCGATCACGCACTGGGTGGAAACTATCGAGACGCGCGGGCTGCGCGTTGTGGTGATTGTCCTCATTGCCTTCATTCTGGTGCGCATCCTCAAGGCGCTGACCTCGCGGCTGGTGCAAATCTCGAAAGTGCACACGCGCGTAGCGCAGATGCGCGAGCAGCAAACGCGCACGGTGGCCGGGCTGCTCCATAGCGTCGGCACCTCCATCATCGTCGCCGTAGCGATTCTGACGGCGCTGCCGGAATTTGGCTTCAACGTGACTCCGGTGGCCGCGGCGGCGGCAGTAGCCAGCCTGGCCTTCGGCTTCGGCGCACAGACGCTGGTGAAGGATTTGATCAACGGCTTCTTCATCGTTTTCGAAGACCAATACGTGGTGGGCGACCTGATCAACGTGAACGGCGAGACGGGGCGCGTCGAGTACCTGACACTGCGCCGCACCGTGCTGCGCAACATTCAGGGCGCCATGGTGACGATTCCCAACTCTCTGGTCGGACAAGTGTCCAATTTGAACCGGGACTGGTCGCAGGCGTTTGTGGACGTGACCGTGCCGTCGGACCAGTTGGTGGCGCCCGCGCTGGCGGCGCTGGAGAAAATTACCGCCGATTTTCGCGCCGATGCCGATTGGTCTGCCGCGCTGGTGGATGGTCCGCGGGTGCTCGGCGTCGAGTCGCTTTCGCTTGACGGCATTGTCCTGCGCCTGCAGGTGCGGACGGCGCTGGGTCGCAAGGACGAGGTGGCGCGGGAAATTCGGCGGCGGATCAAGCTCGGATTCGAGGAGGCGAAGATTCCGTTGAGCACCACGCATAAAGTGGAATTGCCGGGCGGGGCGCCGCCCCAGGCGTGATTAGGATTTCACGGCTATTTTGTGGAACGGCTAGTTGCCTTGGACACTCGAAAAGGAGGAAGTGATGGCGGAAGTGACGCATTCACAAGCGGACTTGTTGTTGCGGCTGTACGAAATGCGGCGTGAGCCGGTGATGCGGCAGGCGCGAGCGTGGTACATGGCCAATTATCACCCGACGTCTATTGAGGACATGCAAAGGCAAGCGCCCATGGGGAGCCAGGAAAATGCTTACGGGCGCATGCTATTGACCTATTGGGAGATGGCAGCGAGCATCGTGAACCGCGGCCTGATTGACGAGGACTTCTTCTTTGAAAATACGGGCGAGCAGTGGGTCGTCTTCGATCGCATTCGGCCTTTCCTGGAAGCCATGCGCGCGGCCTATAAGAACCCACACCTCTACGCCAACCTGGAGAAGCATGTGCAGCACCTGGAGACCTGGCGCGAACGTCGCGCGCCCGGCTCCACCGAGCGCATGCGCCAAATGATTGCGCAGATGATGGCTCAGGCGCGCCCGAGCGCTCCGGCGAAAAAGCGCAGAAAGAAGTAGGCGCGGACGCCCGGCTCGGACCCGGAAACAGCTAGTAAGGATGCCGTCGAGTCACCCAGACCCTGAGACCCCGCCCTTCCGGCGCCATTTATCAGATCAGCCCTAGAGCCAGGCGGCGTTGACTCGCGCAGCAGCGCACCCTAAGATATTGCGCCATGGCGGAGTCTGACCCCCTCGTGGGGCGCACGGTCTCCCACTATCGCGTGGTGGAAAAGTTGGGCGGCGGTGGGATGGGTGTGGTCTACAAGGCTGACGACACCACGCTGGGGCGGGCCGTCGCACTCAAATTTCTTCCACCTGAAGTGTCGAGCGACAAGCAGGCCCTCGAACGCTTTCTGCGCGAAGCCCGCGCGGCCGCGGCGCTCAATCATCCCAACATCTGCACGATTCATGAAATCGGCGAGCACGAGGGCCAGCGCTTCATTGCCATGGAGCTGCTCGAAGGCCAGACCCTGAAGCACCGCATCCTGGGCGGGGCGCTGGACGCAGGCGTCATCGCCGACCTCGGCGCGCAGATTGCCGATGCGCTCGATGCCGCGCACTCGCACGGCATCATTCATCGCGATATCAAGCCGGCCAACATCTTCGTCACCAATCGCGGCCACGCCAAGATTCTGGATTTCGGTTTGGCGAAACAGGTCCGCCAGAGGCGGATCATGACCGGCCCCATGGATGGCACTACGGAAGATGCCGAGCCGATGCTGACCAGTCCTGGCGCGGCCATCGGCACCGTGGCCTACATGTCGCCGGAGCAGGCGCGCGGGGAAGAGCTGGATGCGCGCACGGACTTGTTCTCGTTCGGGGTGGTGCTCTACGAAATGGCTACTGCGCGCCAGGCGTTTTCCGGAGCGACCTCAGCGGTGATCTTCGACGCCATCCTGCACAAGGCACCGACGTCGCCGGTGCGGCTAAATCCCGACCTGCCGCAGGAGCTGGAACGCATTTTGAACAAGGCGCTAGAAAAGGACCGCAATCTGCGCTACCAGCACGCCTCGGAGATGCGCGCAGATCTGAAACGCCTCCTGCGCGACACGGATTCGAGCCGTGCCGTTTCGGTGACCGTGGAAGCGCCCGCTGCGGCAGCCACGCCGGTTTCGTCTGCGCCGCAAACAGCCGAGACCCGTAGCGCGCTCCCCCTGCAGCCAAGATCGGCGTTGCGCCGCTGGCTGGCACCGAGCATAGCAGCCGTGATCCTGGTCGCCGCAGGTCTTTTCGCGGCGCGCTTTGCGCTCACGCGAGGCACTCAAACGGTCCACTCTATCGCGGTGTTGCCCTTCACCGGCTCAAGCGCCAATCCCGACGCAGAGTTTCTGCAAGACGGCATCAGCATCGGCGTGACCGACGCGCTTTCCGAGTTACCCGGCCTGAGGGTGATGTCCAGCAGCGCGTCGATGCGCTACGCAGGGAAAAATCCCGACCCGCAGAAGGTGGGCAATGATCTGAAAGTGGATGCCGTGCTGATCGGAAGGATCGAGCAGCAGGGGGAAATGATCACGGTCAACGCCGAACTGGTGAACGCATCGGACAGCAGCCAGATTTGGGGCGAGCAATTCAGCGAAAGCATGGCCAACGTCTCGATGTTGCAGCACGAGATCGTCCGCGACATCTCCGACAAGCTCCGCATGAAGTTATCTCCGGCTGAAAAGCAGCAAATGACCCAGGCTAAGGTGGAAGATCCCGACGCGTACCGCCTCTATTTGCTCGGCCGCCACGAATTCGACCTCTTCAATCCGGAACACTTCCTCAAGGCAGCGGATTACTTCCGGCAGGCGATCGCGAAGGACCCCACCTATGCGGCCGCCCACGCTGGGCTCGCGGACGCGAGTATTCTGCTCGCAGTTTTTGTACCTTCGGTGGCGGCTACAGCATTTGCAACAGCCCAAACCGAGGCTGCCGAGGCGCTGGCGCTCGACCCGCGCTCCGCCGAAGCGCACCAGGCCCTCGCGGCGTACGATCTGTTTTCCTGGAAATTCGAGGCTGCCGAATCCGAATTCCGCCGCGCGGAGGAGCTGAACCCGAACGAAATTTATGCACCCGAAGGTTATTCCAGCTACCTCATCCGCATGGGCCGGTCGCACGAAGCCACGGACCAAGCTCAGCGTGCCTTGGCCCTGGACCCGTTATCCACTTTTGCCAACGCGGAACTGGGCTTTGTGCTCTATGGGGAGCGCGATTACCCCAACGCGATTGCTCAGCTCCAAAGGACGCTGCAAATTGACCCGAATTATGTACTGGCCTATGCCATTCTAGGCGGATGCTACCTCGGAATGGAAAACTACGACAAGGTCGTGGAATCACAGGAACGGGTTCTCCTAATCTTGGGGCAGCCCCAGGCCGCTGCCGAACTCAAGCGCGTTTACGCGGCCTCCGGTATCAAGGGCGTCTATCGAGGGGCCATTAAGGAGGGGAGCGACCCCTCCAAGCCGGGCTACAGTCCCTATGCCGTGGCGGAGAATTACGCACTTCTGGGCGACAAGAACAGCGCATTCCTTTGGTTGGAAAAAGCCTA
>Ga0187780_10001526_pt1 | contig 17477 bp, 17 predicted proteins | sample 1015_Q2_SP10_20__FD_132429 | JGI IMG/M metagenome (GOLD analysis project Ga0187780, IMG submission 132429) | Tropical peat soil microbial communities from peatlands in Department of Meta, Colombia - 1015_Q2_SP10_20_MG | ecosystem: Environmental > Terrestrial > Soil > Wetlands > Peat | place...
ACGCTCGCCTTCATTGGCTTCAGCCTTGGCCGATACAGCAGGAGCATGAGGCCGGAGAGGGTGTAGGCTAGTCCGGTTATGGGGACTGGTCCGTTACTCTCCAGGAGGTACTTGGTCAGTGTGGTTACTGAACCGCCGCAGACAGCCCCGACTACGGCGTAGACATACCCCTTAGCGACCTCCGAACCTGTCTCGCTTCCCAAGGAACCCGCTCCACTGGCTCTTGAGGTGGCGAATTAACAGTGACTCGGGCTTTAATTCTTAAATTCCGACCTCCGATGGCGTCGATGTGGCCTCGGACGCGGAGATACTGGCTGAACTTCAGAAGATAAGAGAGCTCCTGACACCTAAGCCAGCACCGCCGGCACCCCCCGAGCCCAAGGGGATTTCGGCCGAGTTCAGCGCCTTCTTGAAGAACTACAAGGTCCTCGGCCTTGCGGTAGCCTTCATCTTGGGCGTCTATCTGGGCGCTCTTGTACAGGCACTTGTCAAGGACCTTATTCTTCCGGTCATTGGTATTCCTCTAAGCAGCATAGGGAACCTCACCACGTACCAGGTATTATTCGACAAACAGACCTTTTCAATTGGAGATTTCCTTGTCGCAGTCATCACATTCATCATTGTCGCCTTCGTCATATTCCTCATCGTAAAAATAGCCAAGCGGTACCACATCGATTAGGAGCTCTCCTCCCCGTTTTTTCTGCCCATATCACGGTGTAATTCGTTAAGCACTAAGTCAATCGTTCTTGCTATAGTCAGTATTGTCCGCTTCAGCCAATATCAGCCCGGATATCACGATGAGCAGCAAGTTCGAAAAGGGATGGAAGGCCCAAGAGACGGAGCCCTTCGGGAAGCAGGTCCGCGAAACGGTCCGCGGCCCGCAGCCATTGCGTCCCCAGATCCAGAAGGCGACCCAGCAGCTCACTGGGGAGATCAACCGTCTGGACCAGGCGATGAACCGGCTGAAGCAACGCGAAAGCTCCATCTTCAAGAAGACAGTAACTGCTGTTCAGGCACACGACCAAGAATCCAGCAAGGCGTACTCCAACGAGCTCACGGAGGTCCGCAAGATGGAGAAGATCGTCACGCAGTCTAAGATCGCCCTCGAGCAGATCACTACAAGGCTGCAGACGGTCACCGACATCGGAGACTTCGCAGCTACCATCGCCCCGGCGATAGGAGTGATCAAGAACGTGCGCGCCACCCTCGGCGAGGCCATGCCCGACGCCCAGGGCGCACTCGGAGAGATCGGGGCCCAGCTCAACTCGATAATGGTGGACGTCGGCCAGATAACTGGCACCTCGTTCTACCAGCCGGAGAACAGCGAAGAGGCCAACAAGATACTGGCGGAGGCTTCGGCCATAGCCGAGAAGCGCATGGCGGAGTCCCTGCCGGAAGTGCCGAACAACACGGGCCAGTCCGTCTTCACAAGCGAATAAGCGGGTCTGAGTCCCATATTATTTTGGGACTCCGCCGCTCCACCGTATTTTCTTAACACAGGCGAACTTATCACCGATAGAGGACATCTTCAAACGGGCGAGTGATGCGGTGGCCGTTCTTAGACCTAGTTTTTTCGACGACATCAACGGTGACCACGCCGACCACCACCACTGTCACTGTGGTAACCACAGTGATCTCTCCCACAACCACCACCGTCACATCCACGGAAACGACAACCCTGACGTCTACCACCACTTTGATGAGTACCTTTACGCAGCTCGCACCGACTGGCTTGTCCCTTTTGTGCTCCCCCAAGTCCTTCCAGATCAAAGGTTTCACTCTCTGCACTGCGACGGTCACTAGTCCTGCCAGCACTCCAGCAGGCATCGTATCGTTCACCAGTAACGGTGCGGGGACCTTCGTTAAGCTCGGCTGCGTCAGCCTCAGCTCTCTGATTTGCGTCGTCGGGTACACCCCTTCGGTAACTGGTACACAGACGATAACCGCAAACTATCTGGGGAACAGCTATGATTCCCCGAGCAGCGGGACGTTCCAGATCACTGTGACGAGCAATACTGGTGGCAACAGCATTGGAACGGCGCATGCATCGGCACCCGGGATAGCCCCGACGTTCTGGTTCGCTGCATTCGGGGCCGTCCTAATCACGGCTGTCGTCGCACCTTCGTTTCCTAGACTCGTGAAGGCCCTCGGGCCTCGAATCGAAAAGCCGAAAAGCTCCAGCCAAAGCCCGACGTCTCTCGCGTGGCTACATGGCGAGAGTCGAACGCCAAGCGGAAGCTTTTCAGAATCAAGAACGAGAACAAATCGATTGCTGCCGGATTCACTTCATTCGACCCCCGTAATCGGCAGGCTCGTTGCTAGTTGCATATTCCCGAACCGCGGCAGTCCGGAAATCTGAGCCACTTCCTCTTTATCCCAATTGGTTGGATTCCACCTTCAAAGTTGTGCAAAAGAGAGAGAAAAAAGAATAGTGTTCCATGGCTTTCATTCCAGGAAGTCAAGTGCAGAGCCAGGGTCAGCAGGAAAGGGAGAAAGGGAACGTCAGCTTCTCCGACAGCCTTCGTGAAATCCAAGGGGAGTATATGATGCTAGGGGAAATCTACGAGAAGCAGAAGAGCTATGCTCAAGGGCTCTCCGAGGTGATCAGGACGATGCAAACCGAGGTCGATACTGTTATTCAAATAAGGCCGGAGGCGATGCCAACCCCCTGCAGGGCGGCATACGTCGTCTCCGAGGGGGTCGTTGTGGTCTTTGACTTGCACGGCGGGGTGGCGTCGAAGCCCCTCTACGCCCTCCCGTCAGACGTGATAGTATCGATAATCCAGGAGTGCACGCCGGAACTCCAGAGGCTCCTCTCTGAGAAGAGGAGGATAGAGAGCAACAAGGTGAAGTCCATGGAAAGCGTACTGAACGAGCTGAAGAAGGCCCAGTTCATGTTCAAGTCCGCCAAGAGGGAAGAAATGGGGCTCGAGGAGGAGGCTGATTCCGCCCCCCAGGCAGAGAACCAATCCGCCCAGGCGGAGAAGATGGAGGAGTTGGCGAAGGAGCCAGCGGCGGAGGTCCCCAAATCAAGGAACCCATTTGCCTTTATTGGGACGTTCGGGAAAACCGGGACACAGCAGTCGTCCACCCCTAATAACGCAAAGAAAACACCCGCACGCCAGTAAGCTACTCACTGCTTAGCGGTGAGCTTTCCCCTTCGGCGCCGCGTATCCCGTGGACGGACAGATCACGTTGCGTTTGGTGCCGAATAGACTTCTATGCGAACATGGCGAGTAGGCAACCCCAGGCAGCTCGGCCCCGGCCGGGCGCCCTTTCTTTCTGTTTTTGGATGGCAAGGGGACGACGTACCAGATTACTGAAGGGTTATACATGGATAATCTGGACCGGCCAAGAGTTTGCCCAGCATGGGTTCCAGGCCCGGCTACGACGTGATCATAGCGGGCGGAGGGATGGCGGGCCTCATCACCGCCGCCTCCATCGGCTACCATTCAAAGGGGAATGCGCGTGTCCTCGTCGTCGACAGGAACAGGGAGAGCGAGCCCGGGAAGAAGACGAACAACGGCTGGACCTGCGGGGACGCTACCAGCAAAAGGTCCTTGGACTATCTCGCGGATCACATAGGGATCAGGTACGGGCCTCCGGATTTGGAGCACCCAGTGAAGGGAGTTTACGTTTACTCGCCGGACAGAAAGACCAAGGTTCTCTTCGAGGGAGAGGGGTACCTTTTCAACAGGAAAGTCCTTCCAAGGAGGCAGGTCAGCGATGCGGAGAAGTATGGCGCCGAGTTCATGTTTGGGGCCACCGCGGAGAGGCTGATTTCCGACGACGGGCGGATCACGGGTGTAGTCGGTAGGAAATCCGATGGCTCCGCGTTCAGTGTAACCGCGAAGATGATCATAGACGCGACGGGGTCCTCCTCCACACTAAGGAGGTTCATGCCAATACCTTCGATGATTGAGAAGGAGATAGATTCAGACGACGTTGTCGGGACGGGGAGGTACATATTGGACTTCGAACCAGCAATTGAAAACAAGGCGTTCTTCGATCCAGACTACTGCATAATCCATCTCGACCAATTCATCGCGCCAGCTGGGTACGCTTGGATCTTTGCGAAGGGAAAAAAGAAGGTGAACATCGGGCTAGGAGTATCCCACTCCGGCCTTGCTAGGAGGAACAGGCTCTTCGGGCTGAACGACAACTTGCAGAGCCTGATTGACAAGTACCTGGCTGACAACCCTGTCATCAAGAACTACTCCCAACCAACGGACGACGCCAACTCCGGCAACACCAAGGGTAACTGGCAGGTCCCTGTCAGGCGCCACAATGACTGCATGGTCGCCAACGGTTTCGCCGTGGTGGGGGACGCAGCCTGGATGCCCAGGCCAATAGACGCCGGGGGGATCAGCCCGTCGATCTACGGGGGGACCATCCTCGGGAGGGTGGTGGCCCAAGCGCTCGAGGCCGGAGACACAAGCGAGGCTGGCCTCTGGAAGTACAACGTGGAATACATGAACACCCATGGATACCCCATGGCTAGTTTCGAGGTCCTCAGACGCTACCTGCAGACCGTTACGAACGAGCAGATCAACTATGGAATGAAGCACTTCCTCTCGGAGGAGGACGTCACTGCCATAACCGAAAGGAAGCACCCCGAGTTCAACCAGGCGCGGTTCATGAACCCAGCCTTGTGGTTCAGGGTGCTCGGGCAGATGTCGCTCGCAAGGGGGCTACGGTACACCGTGTCAAAGAGCGCAGCCTTGGTTGAAATCAACCTCTCCTACCCCGAGTCCCCGAAGGGGTTCGCAGAGTGGCAGAAGCGCCTTGGAAAAGAGCTGGCGGAGACGGTCGGGAAGTTCAAGCCGCTTGACGTAGGCACGTAGCCACAGATCGCTGACGCCTTCCCCACATCGGTGAGTGATGATTTCGAATCTCTCATTCTGTACGTGGGTGCTGCCGTGGAAGCGTCGCCATTGGCCTTGTGCGACATCGTGAACTAGAAATAGCCCACCCCCGACCCTCGGCACGCATGATTTCTGATTCCCTCGATAACCAGATCATGGGTCTCGTGAAGGAGGTCATGCCTTCCGGTGCATACCTTATGGGGTTCAACGACTACGCCGGCAAGCTCTTCGTAGCCTCTGGGGCGAACATCAGCGCCGCCCTCAAAAAAGTCCGCGCCCTAAGGGCGAAGGCGAAGTCGGAGCTCCAGAGGAAGGTCCTCGATGCCATAGAGACCAGCATCATGTTCGACGAGCCGCAGCCGGTCTTGGATGACATCGTGGGGACAATATTCGCCCACCTGGCGAAGGAGGGAATCAACGACGCCCACATGCTTTCGCTCCTGGATTACGCCATGAAAGACGTCGACGCTTGCAAGGCAAGGTACTCGAAGAAGGAAATTCCTGTCGCGGTCAAGGCACTGGCTCTCTATAGGTTAGACGGTGTTCTAGACATCCTGGACACGGTGAAGGGTCAAAGCAAGAGCCCAAAGGTGAAAGAAGCCTGTGACGCCCTGAAGGGGAATGTCTCTGACTATGTCAAGCTCTTTGAGCTGGAGGGGTGGGGGAAGGGGGAGTTCCCGAACGTCGAGCGGATTTTCAAGAAGATGGGTTTCGACCTAAGGAGGCAGAAATTCTATCCGCGGGCCCTCGAGAAGGGGTTCGATTATGGCGAAACACCTGCGCAGCTGGAGGCCAGGGCAATCAGGTGGATCGATGAGGAGTTGCCGAAGTTCAGAAGAATCACCCAGACTCTTGCGAAGCAGTTAAAGTGCAAACCCACTCCAGAAGAGGTCGAGGAGAAGATCATCGAAAGGAACGCTCTCGACCCGAAGGAGCTGGTCGCCCTCACCGTCGGGGTTAGGAAAGTTATCCGGAACCTGGTCAACGAGGATGTCAACGGAATCAACCCGAAGTATGACACGCGTGTAATCGAGACGCCGTCCTACCTCACGGGAACTGTGCCAACCGGGGCTGCACAGTTCTTCGACACCTACACCAGGAAGCCCTTCCAGGTGTTCTTCCAGACCACCGATCCCAAAAGGGATCCCGACAGGTCAGTCGTCGCCCTAATCAGCCTCCTTGTCCACGAGGAGTACGGCCACTGCGTCCATCACTCCAACAGCGCTCTCGAGTTCGTGGAGGAGCTCCCCATCCTCCAAGTCATGAATGCACCACTCACGAGCGCTCCAATAACCGAGGGGCTCTCGTTCAACAGGGAGCTGGAGTTCTTCGACGTCTCAAAAGGTCTCGAGACGAAGAAGAGGCTAACGCCAACGGAGAAGGCCTATGTCAAGCTCATGGAGAAGTACGGCGGACTCAAACAAATCAACCTTGAGCTGGAGTTCACGACGCGGCGCTGGAGAATCGTCAGATTCCTCAGGGTCGTCGGAGACGTCTGGATCAACACAGGTAAGAGGACACTCCTCGAGTTCGTCGACTGGGCGCACGATTACACCGGGGTACCCAGGAGCAGTGTCTTCTTCCAGCTCTTCCCCGCCCACGAAGGTATGTTCCCGGGATACGCCACAAGCTATGCCGTGGTCGGCCAGGAGATTAGAGAAATCGAGAGGAAGATCAAAGACCCCAAGAGAAGGGTGAAGTTCTCAACCTATCTCTGTAGCATCGGCTTCCCGCCGAGGAGCATGTACGGGAAGATGCTGAGAAATTACGCCGCGAAGTTGAAGTAGGCGGGCTCTCGCTAGTAACTCAAATGGCGAAATTCGACCCCAGGGTCGAGAAGTTCCTCGGGGGCAAGTACTTCGGCAAGCTGGCTACTACGATGAAGGACGGCTCCCCTCACGTGACCCCCATCTGGTACATGCTCGAAGACAGGAAAATCCTGGTCAACACGACCACGAACAGGGTGAAGTACTTCAACATCAAGCGTGACAACAGGGTGTGTTTCCTGGTAGACAACGGCTACCAATACGTCATCGTGTTCGGCAGGGCAACGATGACGAAGGATCGGGACGCCAAAAAGGACATCGAAACCCTCGCGATCAGGTACACGGGGGCGAAGGCAGGACGGAAGGCGGCGCGCGAGCGCTACTGGAAGCAGGAAAGGGCGACCATTGAGATCATCCCTGAGCGGGTGGTGTCCCAGCTCTAGGTCGTCACTTCATCGCCCGCACGAAAAAATCTGTCACGAATCGGCCGTATGCTTCCCTGTCCGAGATTTTGGCGAAGTGAATGTGTTGGAAGATCACCCGGTTCAGCATCCCGAGAAGGCAGTCCGTGGCAAGGTCGGAGTCCGTCTTGCGAAAGAGCCCCAGTCTCATTGAACTTTCGACGAGCCCGACTGCAAGCGCCCTTATCCTCTCCAGGTCTTCCGAAACCATCTGGGCGCTCTGTTTGTCGAGGGTCGCAGAGTCGCGCATGTAGAGCCCGACGTCAAAGGTGTGCTCAGGGAAGGACGAAAGATAGGTCGAGACGAACAACTCGAGCCCTTTTCGGGGATCCTTCGACTCGGACGCCTTTGAAAGCTTCCTGATGAAGTCCCCCATCGTAATCTGCTTTCGCGCCACAGCCTCGAAGAGTCCCTTCTTGCTCCCGAAGTAATAGTAGATTACAGGAGGGGTGGTCCCGGTCTCCCTGCAGATATCCCTCACGGAAACGTTTGCGAACCCCTTCTCCGCGAACATCTTTGATGCGACTTGGAGTATCTTCTCCGCAGTTGCGCGGGTCTCCTCGGTCTGCATCAGAATGAGAAACATTCCGAGAGCGTATATAACGATTGAAGCCTCTATGGAAACTTCATCGCATTCATCAGGGACGAGAACTCGGGGTTGCCCCTGAGCCAGTCGAACCTCGGCTCGACGTTGCACCAGACGAGCCAGCTTGACCTCTCCTCGTAGGCCCTACGTAGCCACTTCAGAACTTGCTCGGTGTCTTTGAACCCGTTGTAGACCACCGCCACCCAGTAGGATGGCACGTACCGGGTCCTCGAGCGCTCGACGAGCTGGTCGAGTATCTTATGCGCGTCCTCTTTCTTCCCTGCAGACGCCAGCCCATGCCCGAGCATCGCCAGCGCCAGGGTCCCCTCTCCCGAAAGCTTGACTGCAGTCTGGAGCTCAGAAATGGCCTCCGTGTACATCCCCTTCTCCAGGTACGGCCTTCCGAACCAGATGTGGGTGAGCGTGAAGTTCGGGTCAAGGTCTACGGCCTTCTTGTACTGCTCGATCGACCCGTCGTACTGTTTCGAGAGATAGAGCACGTGCCCCACGCCTGTGTTTATGGCCAGGTTCAAGGGGTCAAGTTCCTGCGCCTTCCCTATTTCCACCAGGGCCTCGTCGAACCTCCCCATGGCCTTCAGGTAGTCGGCGAAGAAGTGGTGGGCGGGAGCGTAGCTCGGGTTGATCCTCAGGGCCTCGTTGAACTCCTCCTCGGCCCCCTTCCAGTCCCAGTCGTACTGGAATCTAATCAGCCCAAGGGAAGTGTGCGCCTCAGCGAGCATCGGGTCAAGTGCCAGAGCCTTCCCTACCGCATCTTTAGCCTTCGGATACGCCTCGCTTGGCGCTATGAACTCCAAAAGGGCGAGGGTCGAGTAGCAGTCCGCCAAACCTGAATACGCCCGGGCGAAAGTCTCATCCTCCTCAAGGGCTTTCTGGAAGAACCCTATCGCCTGCCTGATACCCGGTTCAGTGCGAGTATTCCACGATTGCCTCCCTCTCAGGTGGGCGACGTAGGCCTCGGGGTTGCGCGTGTGCGTTCCAATCGTCCCTGTCCCAAGAATCTGCAGTCGCAGGGCCTCTGCCACCCTATTGGCGATATCGCTCTGAATCGCAAACATGTCGCTGATCTCTCTGTCATACTGCTGGGACCACTTCGGCTCCTCGTCTGTAGGGTCCACCAACTGCACGCTGATTCGAATCCTATCCCCCGCTTTCCTTACGCTCCCTTCGAGGATGTTACCCACCCGGAGCTCCCTGCCAATTTCGGAGACTGGCTTGCTTGTACCCTTGTACTTCATCACCGAGGTCCTCGCGATGACCCTGAGGCCATGCGTTCGAGAAACCGAGGAGATGAGCTCTTCCGTTAGTCCGTCTGCGAAGTAGTCATCCTCGCTTTCTTTGGAGATGTTGGTGAACGGAAGCACCGCGATCCTATCCTTCTGGACAAGAGGTGCGGGCGCCACCCACTCCAGACGCGCCCCGAACCCCGAAATCTGATACACCTCGACGGGGGCAGTCACGTTCTTCAGTCTTGGGGTTCCAATAGAGTTGAACGCGTACCGGGTCTTGTTGAGAACGCTGTCCCTTACCTGGGCGCTTACGCATATCCCTCCCGGCGGTGCCAGTGGCTCTATGCGTGATGCCACATTGACGGCATCTCCAGCGACATCGCCCCCCACGTGTATGACATCCCCGAGGTGAATTCCGACCCTAAGTGCTATTTTCGTCCGCGAATCGACTGCCGTTTCTTCCTTCAGAGCGCTTTGAATCTCACCCGCGCAGTTAACTGCTTCAAGCGAGCTGGCGAACTCAACAAGAAAGGCGTCTCCAATGGTCTTCACCTCCCTCCCGCCGTGCCTGACTATGATGGGGCGCAAGATCTGCCGCTGCTCCTCCAACAGTCTCATGGCCATCTCTTCGTTTTCCTGTGCTAGCGCTGTAAAGCCGACCATGTCGGTGAACATGATGGCAGCGAGCCGCCGCTCGCCCTCCAATCGCTCGGAATCACTCAACGGATTTTCCGTTATGGGCCGTCTTCGGCTAATAAGCCTTGGTCAGGCGTGCTGTTCGGGGCTCTGACTAGTCGAACTCGCCGCCCTCGCCACCCATGCCACCGGCTCCGCCTCCTGGCGGACCTGGGGGTGCCTTCGTCTTCCCGGCGGCGATGACGTCGTCGATCCTCAGGATCATTGAGGCAGCTTCTGTCGCTGACCTGATGATTTGGACCTTCACTGCCAGAGGCTCGAACACCTGGCGCTGGTACATGTCCTTCACCTTGCCGTCGGCAGCCTCGATCCCGTACCACTTGCCGTTCTCCGTGGCGTGTTTGGCCCTGAACTCCACTTGGGCATCGATGGGATCCATGCCCGCGTTCAGCGCCAGTGCGATGGGTATCGATTCAAGCGCTTCCGCGAACTTCTGGGCCGCCAGCTGCTCCCTTCCTGATAGCCTGTCAGCCCACTTCAGGACCTGAGATGCCGCTTCTGCCTCGGCCGCCCCTCCGCCCGCAACCACCGCTGGCTTCTCGATAACGTCCTTGGTAACCATCAGGGCGTCGTGGAGCGATCTCTCACCTTCGTCGACGATGCGCTGGGTCCCTCCCCTGATGAGGATGGTCACAGCCTTCGGGTTCTTGCACCCCTCGACGAAGACCCACTTGTCCTCCTCTACCTTCCTCTCTTCGACGTTTGCCGCGTATCCCAGGTCGGATGGGGATAGGTCTTCGAAGTTGTTCACCACTCTCGCGCCCGTAGCCTTAGCCAGCTTGGTCATATCGGACTCCTTCGCCCTCCTGACCGCGAGTATTCCAGCCTTGGCTAGGTAGTGCTGGGCGATGTCATCGATTCCCTTCTGGCAGACGACCACCGTGGCACCCACCTCGACGATCTTGTCGACCATTCCCTTCAGCATCTTGGTCTCCTCGTCCAGGAACTTTTTCATCATGGACGGGTCGTTGATGTTGAGCTTGGCGTCGAATTCCGTCTTCTCGATCTCGAATGGTGCGCTCAGAAGCGCGATCTTCGCCTTCTCGGCCATCTTGGGCATGCCGGAGTGTACGACCTCCTTGTCCAGGACTATTCCCTGGATCAGTTTGGTGTCCTTCAGGGAGCCTCCCGGCTTCTTCTCAACCTTCACGTTGTCTATGTCGACCCTGAATCCTCTGTCGGCCTTTTCTGCGACCGCCAGGGTCGCATCGACGACCATTTCTGCTAGCGGTTCCGCCTCCTTGAATACGAGCTTGGTCTGCATGCTCGTTCTAGCCACCTTGACCAGCCAATCCTTGTTTTCTGGGCTGACCTTCTCGGCGATGTCATCGAGCGCCTCCATGGCCTTCTTGGCGGCCTTCGAGTAGCCGTCTACGATGACGGTCGGATGAACGTCCTTGTCGAGCAACTCCTCCGCCTTTTCCAGGAGAGCGCCTGCGAGTACTACGGCGGACGTAGTGCCGTCCCCCACCTCGTTGTCTGTGGTTTTCGCCACCTCGACTAGCATCTTTGCCGCCGGGTGTTGGACGTCGATCTCCTTCAGCATCGTCGCGCCATCGTTCGTAATCGTAACGTCACCCAACGAGTCGACGAGCATCTTGTCCATACCCCGCGGACCGATTGAGCTCTTCACGATCTCAGAGATCAGCTTAGCGGCGGCTATGTTGTTCCTCTGGGCTTCCCTGCCCCTGCTCTGGTTCGACCCTTCCTTAAGAATCAGGACGGGCTGTCCGGACGACGTCATCGCTGGAATAGCGGTTGCAGACACATCACTTCACTTGGTGGTATACAACCAAATGGGGTATATGAGTATTACGCGAGGAAGGGCGATTAGGGCAACGGAGGTAGCGTATCCAATAGAGCATGCCCGCCCTCAAGGGGAAGAGAAATGAAGAGCAGAGGAGTTAGGAGATTCGACAGGGGGATAGATGACTTTCGGGTGGAGGCGGAGATGAACTACCTGATGCCTCTCGTGGATGTCCTCGAAGAGAAGGGCGTCCTAAAGGGCAGCGAAGGGAGCAGAGGATCAAAGAAAGGCTCCCTTCAAAGTAAAGGGTGATCGGTGAAACCGTTGGCTGAGCGTTCGCTGAGGGGTTCCAGCGCAACGACCGGGCAGGGAGCCTTGACCTGACTACGCAGCCGACTCCCTTCTGACCGCATTCTCCAGAACGTCGATTGCCTTTGCCAAACCTATGTCCCACTCAGTCACTCCCCCCTCGGAATGGGTCTGTATCGAGAGCTTTACTGTGGTGTATCTGATGTTCATGTCCGGGTGATGTTCTTCCCTCTCGGCAGCTTCCGCCACCTCGTTAACGAATGCGATGGCGTCCATGAAATGGTCGAAATCGAATGTCTTTGTGATGAACTTCCCCTCGTGCTTCCATCCGTTCAGCTCCTTCAAACTTGCTTTGATTTCAGTGTCAGTCAGGAGCTTAGGCACGGACATGGATGATACCGCCTCTGTAATTAATTTAGCGAACCGGCAACTCACTTTGACTGCTACCATTAACGTATGCGTCGAGCATGCCGGATTGTTCGATGGAAGAAAAGAGAATCGCCCGTTCCGTCGCCGACTCTCTAACGAGGCTGCAAGAAGCAAAGAGCAACGTTGCTTCGAGCATCGACACAAAGCACGTGGTACATCACTTGAACAAGGTCTCAAGGCCGAACTCTCCGAGCTCGACGCTGAAGAAGGCGGGCGTCGCCCTGATCGTCGCCACCCCTGACCCAGTCACCGCTGTCCCAGGTGTCGCACTTATTGCTGCTTCCTATGTGGCAAAGCGCAAAGAGCCGACGAAGTTGGACGATCTTGCGGTCGAGGCAAAGAAAATCCTGCGCGACATCCAGAGCCTCAGAGTTTAATTATCCGAACGAGCCGTCCGCCGCACTCGATGGAACTCAAGCCATCGAAGGGACTCAAGGTCCTGGTGAACGCGCACCGCGAAGCCATATTCGGCGACGAATCCGTCTCGGTCCAGAAGGTCACAATCAACAACGGCGCAAACGCCGGAGTCATGACTGGCCGCACGCTGATAGGATTCTGCGAAGTCGAGATGCAGAAACTGGACGGCCACAGCCACTGGTATCCCGTCGAAGATCTAACCGGAGAACACGGCGAAAAGATAGTCGAAGAGGAGGTCCCGATTGAAATGCCCGAAGACGACGGCCCTGAAGAGGAGCTAGCATAACGTGGCGTCGGCCCAACAGGCCGAACTCGTGTTCGTGGTGGACGTTTCATCCCTCACGGCAGAGGGTTTCATCGGGTCAACGAAATACGAGGGGAAGACAGTCGAGCTTGAGTTCGACGACAGGGACGCGGGAATCTTCCTTTCACCTGAGATGGCGGCTAGACTGCACGTGAGGAAAGGCTCGAGGATCACTCTGACAACGGAGAACGAACGCAACCAGGCGACTGATGCGACAGTAGCAGGAGTGGGCAAGACGGTCCGTGTCTCCGACTCGAGGGTGTACTACGGAGTCGGCAAGGAGGGCGGCGCTATTCTGAGGATACGCAAGTCATAGCACAAACCAAGAGACCTTACCGAAATTGGAACAAATTTAATCAATGTGTGCGCTTATTCAGTTTCGAACATGAGTAAGCAGATAATGGTGGGAGACACGGCCCCGGACTTCTCACTCCCCTCCCAGAATGGGGGCGTGGTGAACCTTCGGGCCCTCTTGGGGACCAGTGAGGTCGTGCTCTACTTCTACCCAAAGGACAACACCCCTGGGTGCACTGCAGAAGCCAAAGCCTTCCGGGACAGCTACGAGGTCTTCAAGGAAATGGGAGCGGAGGTCGTCGGCGTAAGCTCCGACTCGGTAGACTCGCACGTAGACTTCGCGTCGCGGTGTGACCTGCCGTTCACCCTCCTCAGCGACCCGGGAGGAAAGGTGCGGAAGCTCTACGGCGTCCCTTCGACCCTTGGCGTTCTGCCAGGGCGCGTAACGTACGTAATCGACACACACGGTGTGGTGCGACACATCTTCAACTCGCAGTTCAACGCGACCAAGCACGTCGAAGAGGCAATCAGCGTCCTGAAGTCAATCAGGGAGCAAAGCAATCTCTGAACGACTGGGCGCTGACTTGCCTACTTCTCCACAGTGTCGACAATCAGCGCGCGCCCTCAGCCTCCCCGCTTGCGCGCCCTCTCGAGGACCTGCCGTGGCTTCTCCCACAGTTCCTCGCAGCCGGCGGCATTTCGGAATCGGCACTTCATGGCCGTCGTTGTCGAGCATTTCCACGGCAGGGAACTCCGACTTCAGCCTGGCGTGCTGAGCGTTTGTAAGCTGAGCCGTTTCCCCCCTCCCGATGGTTGCGTGGCAGTCGGCGCTCCTCCCGTCGAGGGAGAAGAGGAGTGACATGGGCCCTGCCTGGAGGTAGACCTTGGCGTACCTCGGCTTCCTTGGGAGCTTGCGCTCGAGGAGGAACTTCGTCACTTTCAGGGACGCCTCTCCCTGTTAATCATAAGCGCGGCTCTATTCTTTAAGCCGCTCACGAGGGGGTGTGCACAGCTACTTGTCTTCCCCGTCAGGCGACGCCATGTCCTCCGAGATAGCGGCAGACCTTTCGCGGCAGACCCGGGACCTGATCTCTAGGTTTGAAGGTCGAGCCAGTAGTTTCTCGAGGAGGAGGGACCTGGAGGCGCTCACCGTTGCCGCGGACCCGAGGGCAGCGGAGAAGACCGCGCTTGAGATCTTCGGTCGCGGGGAGCACGTTGCCACGGGCATCGACGGTTCAATGGACTTCGACGAAAGGCTGCAGATGATTCTCTTCTACGCGAACGCGACGGCCTATAGCTGCCCCTTTACGGTCGGAGAACACGCGTGGTTCGACCTGGCCTCTGCACACCGTGACACCAAGCTAGGGGCCTCAGCGGCTGTCCCCCTTTGGGCCGAGGACTTGTCAAGTGTGATGAGCAGCGAACCGGAGATAGACATAGACCTTGAACATTCCATGGAGCGAATTCCCAATTCCTTCATGACCCTCGGGGAACTCTACCTTGCGTACCTTTCATGCGAAAAGGCGAAGCTTGTCTTCCTCGATCGTCCGATGTCCGGGACCTATTCCACTCTGGCACGGGACGCGAGACTTATGCTCAAACAGGCATACAATAGGCTTGGGAAATGGTCGGCAGACCATCCCCTGTCCTCCCTGGATGCATACCTCGCGGTCAACCTGGGATCGCCATCGATGACGATTCCCACGCGGCCGCGTTACCTCCCCTTCGCACTTCTGAGGTCCTTGATGGAATCTCCAGGCAGCGTCGCCGGGCTCTCCGCCCTTCTGGGTACGACCGAATCGGAGGCCCGACGCGCGGCCAAACGCCTGGTCAAGCTGGACAAACAGCGCGACGGCGTGATACTCGCCGATTCATCCGAATCCCATCTCCAGCTCCGCGACGATGTGGCAGGCTACTGGAACCGCGTGATCTCGCTTTCCCTGCGGTACGCGAGGGACGTCTTCTCCAGGGCGCGTCACCCTCTCGCCCTGAAGGGGGACGAGTACCTTACCATCTTGGACGTGAACTCAGTCGCCTTCTTCCTCTTGGAGGGCGTCCTCGAGAGGGCCAGGGCGCGGGGGTGCCTTTTGATCGGCATTGCGAAGGACACAACAGCGACAGACGTTTCCCGGTCCGTGCTCCCCTTCGCGTCTGCCGAGGGCTTTGTCAAGCTAAGTTCCCCGGCCCCGATGCTAAAGAACGATAGGGCCTTCCTTGCCATCCTCAGCGCTGAGAATCCGGGCATCCTGACCCCGTGGAGGACCATGGGCTACGATGGCGCCTTCTCCACCATGGTCGAGCTTGACCACGAGCTCCGAAGCGCGAGAAAGATTGTTTCCCGAGAGAAGCTCTTCGTCCGCTCCTACTTCCAGCTCAGGACCCTACGAAGCGACCAAACTGTTCGCTCGCAGGTCTTCCTTTTCGACAGGGCTTTCGACCCGAAGTACGACTCGCCTGCCGTGCGGAGGTTCGGCGTCAGAGAGAACTCTGGCCCCACCCACATCGACGGATATTTCGAGGGGAAAGATATGAGCCAGCTCTCCAACCTCGCCCTTCACATCCTCTCGATGAACGACAACCCCGAAGTCTTTGAGGCGTTCGGGCACAATCAGCTCCTCTATCTCGCCGACAAGGCTGTGAAGACAGAGGTCAGGATGCTTAGAAGCTCGCTCCGAGGGGTAGCTGATCTCCGGGTAGGAGGGGTGACGAGCAGGCGGAAGATATTCGGACTCGTCACTCCTTATAGACAGCAGCGGGCCGAGGCGGAACACGCGAGGATGAGGCAGTAGCATGATTGCAGGGTCAGAGAAGCCATTCTTCGACACCATGGGCGGTGAGTTCGACGCTCGCCTCAAGCGGAACACCATCACCACCCGAACTTCGAAGAGCGAAGGGAGAGAGCTTACCGTTTCCAATCCGCTCGCCATAATCGAGGCGCGTTTCAGCTACAGGGTCCTGGACAGGCTCTATTTCCCTAGCTTCGTCGCCATAGAGAGAAGCGTCGAAGGCAAAAACAGGTACGTCATTTTCGAGGTGGTGGGAGTGAGCCCCACCCACTATCAACTTTCAGGGATTGACTCATCGATGCCTACGCTTCTCAGGAAGGAGTACCTTGACACGATAAAGGAGAGTTGGGGGAAGTCGCAGGAGACCTGGATAGATCTGGCCGCGATCCCAACAAGTTACATGGCGAACACAGACTCGGGCGATCTCGTATTCTCCCGAACTCCGTTTTCGCCGCTACCGGGGGCCCAAGTCTTCCTGCTATCGAAGGAGGCCGTCGAGCAATTCCTCTGCGTGATGGGCGGTGTGACGGTGGGGAATATGGCTGGCTTCGACCTGCCATTCACCGTCGACATGAATTGCCTCATCCGTTTCCCCTGTGCTTTCTTTGGATTCACTGGTTCTGGAAAATCCAACCTCGCGAGTTCACTAATACGTCAGGCGATGGCCCATGACCCGGGCCTGACCGTCGTGGTGATGGACATAGCAGGCGAGTACGGCGTGAACTTGCTTGATTTGCTGAAGGACGATGCCAGGATGTTAAGCACCGATTGGTTCGACAGCGAAGAGGAGTTCTCGACCTCCCAGGCGGTCCCCGAAAGCTTGGAAGAGGCAGCGGGAAGAAAAGCGATCGAAGGCGCCCTTTCAAAGCTGTATGCCAGAGGAGTCGAAAGGCTCTCCCTCCAGGAGGGGGGAGGACTCGATCTGGCCTGGATTCAGCGGCTACTGGACAACGCCGTTGAAAGCGGGAAGCCGGGAGGAACGGCTGCGAAGATGGCGCTGGGCACCCTGACCACCGAGTTCTACGAGAAAAGGCGGCTGAAGCCTAGTACTCGTCTGAGTGATCTCGACCAATCGGCGGCCTCGGAACTGTCGTCGCTCCTGACCGATTTGCACACGAACGTTCACCAGATGTCGGCCCTCGTCAAGGATATCGACCTAATTGTGAAGCAGCTCGAAACAGGAGATTTCGGGGTGACCGGAGCGACCAAGCTAAGTCCTGAGAAGCTTGCTGAGCAACTGGCGAGAGGGACCGCGCCGCGGCTGAACGTAATCTACGCGCCGGAGCCAATGGATGCTAGGCAGGTTGCCCAAAGACTGATTAGCAGATTGCTTTTCCTGAAAAAGAAATTCGGGAACAAGGAGAGGGTTCTCATGGTCCTCGACGAAGCGCAGGAGTACATGCCGGACGAACACACACCGAAGGATTTCACGACTCAATCGAACCGGGCTGTCGAACAGCTCCTGAGGCAGGGGAGGAAATACCGGCTCCACTGCTGGATGGCCACCCAAAGGGTCGCCCGCCTCAACGTCAACGCCCTCCAGCAGCTACACAGCTATTTCGTGAGCACC
>Ga0187780_10001527_pt1 | contig 17472 bp, 20 predicted proteins | sample 1015_Q2_SP10_20__FD_132429 | JGI IMG/M metagenome (GOLD analysis project Ga0187780, IMG submission 132429) | Tropical peat soil microbial communities from peatlands in Department of Meta, Colombia - 1015_Q2_SP10_20_MG | ecosystem: Environmental > Terrestrial > Soil > Wetlands > Peat | place...
CACGATAGCTGAGCCGTTCCCCACCTTCAGCCTTTGCCCTGAATGTTGCAGCACTGCCCCGGAGATTATCAGAACCCCGCAGGCGACTCCCATGACGAGAAGAACCAGGTGCCTCCACCGCCGTAAAGTCGACGAAGCCAATGATGTACCACAACGAGTAGGTGAATGTTAGACCGGAGTTCGAGTACATGAAGAGCCAGTCATTGATCAAGAGCAAGGAAGCACCCAGGGTGATCAATCCTCCTATCAGGGAGCAGGCGAAGGCTGAGGTGGGTCCATCAGCCATCGAGACTTCCAATCCCCTGGTTGCTACTCAAGGCGAAACACCGACTTCGCCGAAACCTCCATATGGCTGCCCTCCAGAACAAAGAGGAATGCAGTGCAGCAAGTGTGGGAATGAATCTATGATAATCAATGATCTGCGCTACTGCAGCGGCTGCGTCAAGACCTTTGACGAGTGTACTTGCGACCCACTCGTGCAAGGATGAGGCCGGCCCTCGTGCCTCCGCCGAATGAAGTTTAGGGCCTGCTTCAGCGTGCCAAGCCTTGCTTCATGCGACCTCGTGTTTGCCTGTGCTTGAGGGGCTTGAAGTCCACGGGAAGCATGTATCTGTTAGAGTAAGCAAAGGAAGATTATCATGAACCTTAGGCGAAATCTAAGTTTCACGAGAAAGACCCGTGGTTTCGAGTCAGCCGCGGTACGTGTAGGATGGTTTCCGGTGCCGGCGTAAGAGGAACACGACACCAAGAACGATCGCCAAGGCGACAACGATGAATGCGATAACCATGGCCCAGCTGATTGGCAGATTGGCCACCACTGTTTCTTGAACTGCCGCGTTGCCGGACAGGGGAGATGATATCCCGAAGGCGGACGCTGTCCCCTGGTACGTCCCCAAGGGTATCATACGAAGGGTGACGGAGCCGTCCCCTCCTGTCGATGTGTGTATCGTCGTACCGTTGGCCAGAGTGATGGTGCAATCAGCTCCCCCTATCGGCAGCCCAATGGGATCCTTGACAGTGATAGTCGCGTCATATACCCTTGAGTTGATTGTGACCGTCAGGGGCGAAGAGACGACGTAATAGGCGGGGGGCGTCGGCGCGACGTCAACTCCTCGCCACATGATGGAAGTGACCTGGAGGCTGGCCCCGCTGTCCGCCCAGGCTGAAGATTTTGCCATCTGGTTTCCGCCATTGACGTTCAGGGTAATGCTGTCCGGGCTCAACGTGTTGGCACCAGCACTGTCCTTCACAGAAATGGTGACTAGGTACTGGGTGACCGACGAGAACGAAACCGAGTGCGCCGAGTCCATGACGATGGCCGAAGTGGTCACTACGCTGGTCGTTCCCACCTGATTGCTCTGACCTCCGTCGATGCTCCACCCTGAGATCCGCTGCCGCACGCCCGCGCTAGAGTCGTATGTGCCGTTCGTCGAGACTCGGACCGTTGTCCCGGAGTCGTACCACCCGGTGTCTCCCACGATAGGGGAAAGAACGCTGTACGTGCTGCCGGAACCTCCCCCCACGCTCAGGAGGAACTGCACCGTCGCATTCGAAGCTATGGCCACTGGTCCCGACATGGCGGCCAGGTCCAGTATGGTCACTGTCCCTGAGGATGCCACTGGGATCTCGGATGCCCCGTTGATCGAATATGAGGAGAGCCTGAAACCTTCCGCGGTGTTCCTTCCCCAGACCCCATGGATGACGAGTGCGACGTGTGCCCCGCTGTCGTACCAGTAGTTGTCCCCCGACACCGTGGGCGGAGTGATCGAGTCAAGGGCGGTCGTGAGCGGCTGGTCGAACGACACCTGATACTGGTCCACTGTGTGGACGGAGATGGTCTGGGGGGAGGTAAGGGTCAGGGATGCTAGCACAGAAACGCTCCCGGCTGTGGACGTCGGGATGGAACCTCCGTTGTTAACCGAGAAGGACACCATCCTCAGTCCCGTGCCTGCCACCCTTCCGAACTCCCCCTGCAGCGAGACGCTGACTACAGTCCCGGCGTCATACCAGTAGTCGTCTCCCCCGATTGTCGGGTTGGTGGCCGACGAAACCCCGTAGGTGCCCGCGAACCCGACCTCATACTGGGTGACCGTCGTGGTGTGAAGTGAGTGAGCCCCGACCATGGGCACCGTGGCTGAGAATGTCCCCGTTGTCTGGATGAGGGTAGGCGATCCCGAATCAAGCCACCAGCTCGCCATTCTCACGCCGGTTCCCGATGCTCTCGCGAACACGCCCGTCCCTGTGTATGTCACCTGGGTTCCTGAATCATACCAGTAGTTGTCCCCGGCAACCGAAGGGGGAGTTATGGCCACGATTCCCCTCGCAGCCCCAGAATCGAGCACGAACTGATACTGGGTCGTGGATATCGCGGTGATGAATTCCTTCCCGTACATGGGAACGGAGCTCAGGATGGCCACTGTTCCCGTCGTAGACTGGGGGATACTGGCGCCCCCGTTGAGCGCATATGAGACCAACCGAGACCCCACGCCTGCCGATCTGGCTCCCGTCCCGTTCAGGACCACGGTTACGGCTGTCCCCGCATCATACCAGTATTTGTCGTTCGTGATGGTCGGAGGGGTGATCGACTTCAGGTACTTGGCCGAAACGCTGTCCAGGCTCACCTGCCACTGCGGTTTCACCGTGACGTGTACCGTATGGGGGGACGCCATCGTGGTCGAAACCGAGAAGCTGCCCGAGGTTGAAAGAGTGGCGGGTGTCCCGGAATCTAGATACCAAGAAGCGGACCTGTTACCGAAACCATTCGCCCTGGCGAAGACCCCGTACCCTTGGTATGTGACTGCTGTCCCCGAATCGTACCAATAGGAGTCACTCGTAATCGTCGGGTTGGTGAGCGTTTCTGCGGCCAGCTTTGCTCCATCGTCGAGCGTTAGCTGGTACTGGGTGACCTTGTTCACGTTGAACGCGTGGTGAGACTTCAACGTCTGTGAGGAAGAAGCGAAGTAGCCAGTGGTCGCGACCAGATAGTCAACCCCTCCATCCCAGTTCCAGGAATTTGCCCTGTTTCCTGTCCCACCAGACCTCCCCCATACACCAGTGCAACTCACCGTGAGAGCGGTCCCATAGTTGAACCAGGTATCGGAGGTGGGGGACTGGACGGAATACACGGGGCCGTTGCAGCTCGCGCCAACTGCTAGGAGTTCCTGCACGTGCGCTGTTATGGAGACAGTCGGGCACGTCCCGCTCGAACAGCTCGTCTCAGACAAAGAAGTGAAGTAAGAGCCGGAGAGCCTGTCCCTGAGGGTACCGTTCCCTGTCGAGCTGCCCGCGCTAATGACGTAAGTGCAGCTCGAGTCAATGGTGACCGTCTGGGAGGTCCCCGACGTGCCAGAGGAGGGTGAAGCAGCGCACCCTGTTATCGTCCATGCGAATGACGGCGCCCCAGCCTCAGCCACAGTGACGTTGACAGCAACGGACACCGAGGCCGCGTGGGCAGGGATGGCTGGAAATGCGAATAGGATGACAAGTAGGCCAGCAGTCGCGAGCAAGATCCCTCCCCTGCTTGAATGCAAGAGGCCCAGTCGCCTGCCACACCATGCCTTGGGACGATATTTAGTGCTACGGGTTAGAACAGCCGACCCCTGCCAACTGCCACCAATTGTTGAACAACCCTCGTCTCTTAACCTGATTTCGAGTGGTGTAACACCAGTAACATCACGGCCTTTTAGCCCCCCAAGGCTTATAGTTGTAATACTCTCTGCTGTGTGCGGCGATATACGGCCGTTGAAGCCGATCATAACAATTTACTCGACTGGGACGGCAGAGCCTACGAAGAAGTTCGAGGGTTACATCACGGCTGCCTTCTGGATAGGCGTCGACCACGCGGAAGGAGAAGTAGCATCTGTCAAGGTCCGCCAGCCGACCGAATCCTACGACACGGAGGTCGAACTTCTGAACGAGTTCACGGGTCTCCTGGTTCAGAGACAAATCAACTTCTCTGTTGAGTTCTTTGCTGAACCGGCCGAAGCCAAGGCTGCCGAGATAGACCAAGAACAGGCTCCTGAAGAGAAAGTGGAGCTCTCCTTTTCGACGGAGGGAGGGGGAGGGGGGGAGTTCGACTACGAGGCTGAGCTCGTCAAGATTAAGAACCAGTACAAAAAAGGAATTATGACGAAGAAGCAGTACGAGACGAAGAAGGAGGAACTGATAAAGAACTGGAGAGAAAGAATCGAGGGAAGACTCGGAAGATAAGTACAGGCACTCAGGTAATTACTCAGATTCTAACTTCCGGATTGTCCTCCGTCTGGACTTGCGTATAGCTGCGTGCCAAAGGCCCGGACAACCCTTTCCATCGAAGATAGACTCCGCATCCATTTTGGATAAATAGAATGTTAGGGTCGTTCGTCACCTTTGCTCTGCAGCGAGTGTGAAGAGGAAGCGGAGGGGGCCAAGAGAGAGAAGGGGTTAGGGTTTCTGGTGAATAGGACCATTAGGGTTCGCAATCCAAGGTACAGGTCTCTCCTTGAGGAGTGCCTCAACCGTATTCCGAGCTCCGGGCGCCCGGTTCGACTTCGCACTGAGATTAGGCTGCGGAGGAGAGGGACCCTTCTTGGGGTCGTGGGGCTGACGACATTTTGTGTCGAGGGGTACGCCCCCAACGGGATAGCCAGGGAAGAGTCAGGGGCTCACACGATTACCTTCTACACCAACCTGATGGACAAGCTCACCGACCGAGCGGTAGTCGCTGTGATGGCTCACGAGCTCGCCCACGCCTGGCTCAACGAGCATCTCCGCCCAGAGGCATCCAAGACCAGAGAGAACGATGCAGACATGCTCGCTGAGATGTGGGGTTTCGAGGAGGAACTCTCCGCACTCGCCGAGCAGACAGAACCCGTCACCTGCTAGCTGTGGTCGGTCTCCGAGATGAGCCTCTCAATCCCCGCCGATATCCTGGCGTCGACATCATCCCGCGTCTGGGGTGTGACTTTTCCAATAGACAGCCTCGGGCCGGATGCGGGAAAAACGAAAATGAATTGCAAGGGCAAGAGCCCGATTATCTCCCAATTGACGATCCTGGAACCGCTCGAAATGGACGCGGTTCACTGGGTCAGGGGTGGGCCCACCACGCAGAGATCAACAAGAAATGATCGCGAAGCTCTCCGCATGAGGGAAACCCATGCTTCCCTCTTCAAGACTGTGGGGTTCACACGGGAGTTTCAGCATTGATCACATGGGTGAATCCATAGAACTCAATTGCGAGGAGCTGGAAAATCCTTGGTCTCCGTGGGGGTCGAAGAAGAACGTATCCCGGCAAGAAAGAAGACTGTCCTGAGGACAATAAGAATCCCTGAGAATCTCTCTACGGAACTGGAAGAGGCAGCGGCCGCAGACGGAATATCGTTCAACTCACTCAGTTCTGCCATTCTTCAGGAGTACATAACCTGGACAAGAAAAGCGAGGAAATTCGGCTTTGCATACGTATCCAAGAGCCTCTTGAAGATCATACTCGAATCAGCCAACAGCACTGAACTCGATATGCTCGTGAGGGAGAGATACGGCGGAATACTGAAGGACATGGCGATGTTCTGGTATTCGGACGCATCTTTGACTTCGATTATCAGGGTGCTCGAACTGCTCAGCCTACACAACTGGCATCTGGACATGGGCAAGAAAATCGATGGGAGGAAGGTCACTTTGAGTTTCCATCACGACCTCGGCCCGAAGTTTGCCGTCTTTCTACGCGCCATGCTGGACTCGACGTTGAAGGAGGAATTCCATTCTACCCCTGTCTACGAAGAAGGAGATAGTTCCCTTACGGTGCACTTCTCCCTTCCTTAGTGCTTCTTACCCACCTGAAAAGCGGAAGACTGGCGCATATGAAGCGGACGTGCACACCTTAATCACTTGTGCACCGAATCCCCTTTTCATGTTACATGGTGACTTCCAGACTGTCTGTGCTGATTCTCAAACAGTGCCCATGCGTTTTGTCGTCAGGGAAGTGCCACGCGCAGCCGACCTCTCGGTGGTCCTGAGCGTGGAGAGTAGTCTCGGTGCCATTGGAGAATCGGGAAAAGCGACGATCCTCAACTACCTTGAGAAAACAGGAATGAGCTTCAAAGACATCCCGCATCAATGTTGAGGCTGGGAGAGTGTCCATCCCCGGGCCGTTTGGATCCCAGCAAACCCTAGCGAGACGACCAGGCCGAACGCGAAGATCCGACTTATCCCTGCAAGCAGGTCGGAACCGACTGAGACAACAAGGAAATCGTTGAGGAAATCGGCAAGTGACGCCGCTGGAAGGATAGAAATCAGGAAACAAAAAGAGAAAAGATAGATTCTCTTCGAACTCAGAATCCTTCTCCCTGAAGCGATGGCCAATGACAGAAGGTAGGCCAGGGAATACAACGAAGCGATTTCGACCCCGCGGACGAGGATTCCCGCCACGCCCAGCAGGCCAAGGAGATAATCGCTTGATGGGTTCGTTTCGACGATGGTGCTCCCGTTCACATATTCCACGGTGATGATTCCTGCCAGCATGTTCAGGACTACAGCGATGATCAATGAATAGATCGTCGCGTGCGTGCGGTTCAAACGGCGGTCCCCCTTCGGTATCGTTGTTAAATAACGCAGAGGACGGCCTGTAATGGTCGAGGTCCCGGTTGAGACTCTACTACTGCCCCGCATGCACCCGGGTTTACTATCTGTCTGACTACTATGAGTATCTGTGCGGAAGGGTCCATCCTACTTCCATCTGGTCGGACGGGAGACTTCGGCGCTTCTTCATATCAGAAAGAACCGAAATCAACCGACCCCCCTGGGCGGTCCCGAACTTAGTCGAAGAGCGGGAACTCCTGAATCAGGACGTTACCGAAACTTGGCTAGACGCCTGCAAGCACCCTGAGGACGAGGACTACAGGGACGTGAGGAGGCATTTCGGGTACGGCGCGCCTGGTGGAAAGCACTTAACGAAAGAACAGGTAATCGAAAGGTACGGGGATTACATCCTGAAGCCAGTCGAGATAGAACACGCTTAGGAAATCTGCTCCAGTCCCTGAGTCAAGAGAATCCAACAGTGCGCGTTTTCAGCGCCCCGCGAGGACGGCTTTCGGCGACTTGATGAACTGAGTTATCCGGGAGCTGAAGAAGTCCCCTACCTCCATGGGGGTCAAGACGTCGATGCCATAGTTTCGTGCCAGCTCCTTCGCCTTGTCGTCGGGCCTGCCGCTCAGGCAGACCACGTAAGTCTCAGCCATTGTATCCATCTTCTTGACATAAGTGCGAAGTATGTCAGTCTCTCTAAGATCATTGTAAACGTCAAAGGCATACTTCCGGGTGCCGTCTGCAGCGACGAATGTGAACCTGTGCTCGATCCCGGATTCTCCCACTATCATTGACGGCTTGACCACCTCTAGCCCGGCCACCGTCGCTCCCACCTCAAGCGCGAGCTTCTCGTAATACATCTTGGAAGCTCCACCAACGAAGAGATTCTTAAGCCATTTAGGACTTTTCGGCCAAAGTTGGAAACCGACAGTGTGCATTTATGCTGGAGTTCGGAAATGAACCAGGAATCCATAGTTCCCGGGCGGGATGCGACGCGCAGGATTGAAGCTCTAGCGACTTTCGACAATGACGATTCCCTGGTTCGGCTTCTTCAACGGAAGTTGCCCCACACTAGGGAGCCCAAGACTACAAAGTTTAAGTCGCGAAAGTAAGCACGCGCAAGCCCCGTGAGCGAGTCTTTCCAATCCGCCCTTCGGAAGATAGACTATGGCAAGTACATCGACGAGATACAGAACGAGCTCAAGAGGGCGATGGTTGACATCGGGCCTGGTAAGACTCGGGGCGAAGTGGAAGCTATCCAGGCGAGGCTACAGGAGTGTATCAGAAGGCAATCGATGGAGCTCGCCAGGGAGTTGGGCTTCCTGGGAGATCGGGTCATGGTGTTCATGCTCTCGACCTCGATCATATCCACCGCCTGGGTCGCCTTCGCTCTGAGACGCGAGACTTCCGACCTCGCGAAGTCCCCAGAGGACAGGCTTGCGCTCCTTGAGATGTTCGACGCACTCGCAAACGCCCTTGCGGACGTGGTCCAGGCAGGCAGCGGCTACGCGGACAGGTATGGCGGTCCGGCTGGAGGCGCCCAGGAAGGGGCGCCGGCAAGAACGTAGCCGACTTCGACACCAGTGGGGCGCCGAACCTAGCCAACGGCGGTCAAGCCGTTTTAATTCGCGTTGTCTGGGTAGTTTCCGTCTTCGTCCTTTATTCGGTGTTCGTGAAGTGGCACTCCACCCGCAACTGTTTCGCCGCCCAGGGAGGGCCCGAGCTGCCGAAGAAGCGCCAGGACTGGAGAGTCTTCCGCTTGGCTGTAGAGCCCCATGTCCACATACCTCACGATTGGCTCGTAGACCCCCATAGCGCCCCTGCCGAAGATTTTGGCGAGCTCCTTGACAAAAAGCTCGGGGTCGTCCAAGGCCTGCGGGCTGAGATCCCTGAGAAGAACTTCCGTAGCTCCCCCGAACTTGCCGACCAGCGCCTCTCTGGCAAGGGCCTCGAAGCCTATCCCCGCTCCTACAACGCGCTGCATCTTCAGGATGAAAGACTTCTCATAGTCATTCAATCTCTGTCCCTCAGGCGCCCTGTGAAGTGACGCGGTGCCATCAGAATTCCTTCCTGTGCGCGTAGAATGACATGGCAAACGTCAGGTAACCTAGAAGGAAAATGAGGTCGTCGACGCTGCCGTTGTAGTAGGTGCCATGGGCGACTTGGTAAAGGAAGAACTCGTCTCCAATCACGTACAGTGAAGCCCCCGCTCCGAAGAGCACCCACCACTTGGCAATGCTCCCACCGGCGAATATCGCAAGCGACAACACCGCCAGAGAGAGCAAGATGAGGTCCAATGCGGGGTATATCATATCGGTGAGGAAGTTGATCGTCGGGAGATTCTCCCCGAGTTCGACGGGAAGGACGAACAGCATGGCAAGAGTCACGCCGGCCCCGATGGCAACAACAGCGTATCCCAATCTCCTCCTGGACAGAGCCACCCAGAAGGTGCTGAGATAGCCTAGCAGCCCCGCAATAATCGGGAGATACCCCCCCGCGTAGAATATGTCGGCCACCGACGGATAGGGCACGGGAACTTTGAGGACGAAGTAATAGAATGCCCAGGTCGACTCGGCCAAGACCCAGAGTCCTGTGCCGATGGTGAATAGCAGCCAGATTGCGCTGAAGTTCAGCTTCCGATCGAATCCGTACCTCCGGAGACAGGAGAGTGAGCTAACGAAGGCGGTCAGGGCGCAGGCCGCAGGCAGGATGTTGGAAACGGGTCCAATCGAAGCGGGATACAGAGGTTGGAAAGCGAAGATCAGAGTGACCGCGACCATTGCAGCCATCCATAGCGGGAACCCCGGGAGGGATGTCAGGCCCCTGTCACCCTTCGGCTGAGGAAGGGGGTCCGCTTCGCTCTCCATGGCCATTAGGCTCTCGGTGACAATAAAGTCGATTGTGGATTCTCGGTCTATTTGCTTCTCCTGTGAATTGGTCGTCTGAGTGGATTACTCGTATGAATGAGCAGTCCAGAATTCCTTCCTGTCGCAGCACATGACGGTCTCGGAATTCGCTTTCTTCTTACCCTTGGCAAACGACAGGAGCGTAGGTATGGCGACCGGACTGGAACAAATTCTGTGCATGCCAACCCTGCAGTGCTGGCATGGAACGGCCTCCTCCTGTAGCATCGGGACGACATTCTTCCCCTTTGTGCTTTTGACAATTGCGGAGACGCGATATGGAATTGGGGCCCCAGGTCAGGGGATGAGAAGGTTGTCTATTATTCCGCTCTGAGCAAGTGAGTCTTGGGTGCACCGGATGGTGGAACCGACTTCGAATCCGGTTCTCAATTCCATCTATCCTTTATAGCGAAACCATGTGCTCTCATCCGTTGAGCTCCCCAACCGACCAGCTCGGGCAACTTATCATTGAATTCCTGCAAGACTACGTCATACCCTACTTGATTGTCCTTGCCATCGCTTTTCTCACAGTCGCCTTTGCATTCAACTTGAACGAGAGGAACCAAAGGTACAAGGCGCGGAGAGCACTCGCCCTGGAGATCCGGACAAACGCAAAGGTAACCACTGCAATCGTCTCCTACGCCGATGCTCAGCTCAGCGGGGAGACTTCGGTCCAGCCGATGCCTCGTTACGAGACTGACGCATTTCAGGCCTATAAGAAACTGGGGCTCCTCAGGAGGCTCCCTCCCAAGGTCGTGGATGAGCTCGAGTCCCTATACCTCAGCAAGCAGAGCGTGAATGAGGCGGGCCGGAGACAGGAAGAGCTGGCATTCGGGCCGGCGGCGGCCTTTCCCAACGCTCACACTCTCCGCCTAGAGAACCTGACCTATCTGAGGGACACGGCTCACAACGTGATCGAGCCTTACCTCGACAGGCTGAAGGCGACACCGGTCTGAAGGTCTAGGCAAAGGAACTTCGAGTATAGACCTGATGCTCTGTAACAGCGCCAGAGGTCCCCGTGATCGACCATGGCAATGGCGCGCCGTATCGGACATGTTACGCAAGAACAATGGACTTCGGACATGCGCATGAAGGCAGGAAGAACTGCACCCAATCCAGCTGGTTCGGCCCTAACTACCGGAGGATCTCTTTCACTACCTTCTGGTAGGACTCCACCATCTCGGTCCCTTTCGGCGTTATGAGGTACCTGCGCCTGCTCCCGTACTCTTCTACGGCCAGCATCCCGGACTCTATGAATGACCTGAGCTGCGCCTGGAGGACATTCCAGGAGAGGTTAGCCCTGTACATTATCTGCGTTGGCTTGCCGTATCCGCTTTCGACCGCCCGAAGTATGTCTACTTTGATCTGAAGAAGTGATCTCCTTCCTTCGGCAGGTGGCCGGTTGAGAGTGGCTGCCTCCTTCCCCGTGGCGGCCTCATCAAGCTTGTTTGACATTGTCCCAAACGGGCGGCTACGACATATTAGGCATTGTCAATCAATAATATGGATTCGGAGAACATAAGTCTGGAATTGGGTCAGAATGTAAATCTGGCCGCGTTCGACATGGTGTATCCTGAGAATAGATTGTTACTGCATAACGGCTTTAATATGAATTAACTCGTGAGTAGACAATGAGTTCAGCACAGCAGGACAAGGAGAACGGCCCCAACGGTTTCGCCGACAGCCTTCGCGATATCCAGGGTGAGTACATGATGCTTGGCGAACTGTACGAGAAGCAGAAGAGTTACGGTCAGAAACTTTCAGAACTGATGAAGGCGATGCAGTTCGAGGTGGACACGGTCATCCCCATAAGGCCCGAGGCCCTCGGCCGGCCCTGCAGGGCAGCATATCTTGTCTCGGAGGGAGTCGTGGTAGTCTTCGACCAGAACGGGGGGATGACTTCCAAGCCCCTTTACACGCTCCAGTCTGACGCAATAATCTCGATCATTCAGGAGTGCACACCCGAGCTGCAGAGGCTCCTCGCTGAGAAGAGGAAGAACGAGAGCAACAAGGTGAGGTCGATGGAGAGGGTCCTGAAGGAGCTCAAGAAAGCCCAGGCGACCTTCAAGCAGACGAAGCGGGACGATATACTGGGAGAGGACGAGGATGAGGAAGAGGCAACCCCAGCAATCGAGCAGAAAGGCCAGAAGGACACGACCGAAGTTGTCGCCCCGGCGCCGGCAAGGACCCAGCGCGACTCCTTCGCCTTTAGGGGAAGCTTTGGGGAGAAGAAGGACGTCTCCTCGGTCTCCACCTAGTCCGGCAAGAAGACCCTTTTATCCCGGTATCACCCAACGGTTTGAGGGACAATGCTGGAGAAGACGAGGAACAAAATGAAGGAGAGATACGCCGAAGCCCGTCTTCGCGAAACGAAGTTCCTCATGTCGTTCGACCTCTTAAGAGTGAACAACAGGCTACTGGTGCTTCTCGCGATCTTTATCACGCTGAACTTCTTCGACGCGCTAACGACATTGGTCGCCATCAATTTGGGGCCAAGCTTCGTTGAACTGAACCCCATTGCCTCTGGCCTCTTTAGGCTGGACTTCTTCGGTTTCGTTGCCGCGCTCGGGCTGAAGTATATCCCCATGGTTCCGCTCGCCTACGTAACGTTTCTTCCGCCCGGCCACACGCACCCCCTTGCTCTCAGGGTGGTGAAGGTGAGCGCCTTTGTCGCGCTGGTCGCAGCGGACGTGTTCTTGCTCACGGTGGTGGGGTCGAACTCGTTCAACCTGCTACACTACTACTACGGATAGTGGCAGACGGTGCCTCCGCTCCACAATGTTTATTCAGTCACGGAGTTTGATTGGACCCCGTGATTCAGGAGACTGGGACTACTCTCTACTCGGGAATCCTGAGGTTCTATTCGCTCAACGATGTCAGGAAGTACATGAAGGAGCTGCTGGAGCGTTACCAGCGAGACTATGACAGGTCATCCAATGTTATTGGTTCATTGCTAAGGACAGAAGGCGGCAAGGGGATGGAGGTCATAATGTCCAAGGGGTGGGCAAAGGTGGGTGCGATGTTCGTCGATGCGACCGACCCAGAGAAGGGCGGGATGGAGCTCACCTTTCAGCTCGTGACGGAGATGAAGCCGAGGATCTCGAAGACAGAGGAGGTCTTGAAAACTTTCGAAAGCGTCGAGACACTCCCCATCCCCAGCGAGGCGACCTTCGTCCTTTACCTTCACAGCGGCATACCTGAGCGACTTGTAATCGACACGACGGAGACGAAGCCAGAGGCATACGCCTACAAGGGAGATTACATCACTATCGAGTAGACGCCGAAGAGCGGGCAGAACTCGCAGGGGTCGTAGAGCCTGTTCGTGCCACAATTGAGATTTAAGTGAAGTATTTCGAACTCGATTCGAAGACTATAAAGGTTATAGTATGCCCTATGAAAGGGAAGACGTGCTCGAAATCACCGTCGTTATAGAGGACGTTGATGCCGCGAGACTATCCGAAAAGGCGACGGAAAACGCGACATCGAACTACAGCTTGAACGTCTCCCTCGCAGAGAGGGACCGAAACCCTGAGCACCTTGTCCTGAGCTACAGCCTGGAACTGACTTCCCAACCCGCGATGGCCAAATTCAAGGTGTCAGGCAGTGCCATACTGAAGGGGACGAAGGACGAGATCAGAGGGGGCATCGTGGCGCCTGACGACAACAGGCCTCCGCCCGTCCTCCTTGAGATATACGAGCGAATCTACAGTACGGTCTACGTCCTGGCGGGCGCTCTCAAAGTGCCACATCCGATGCCTAACCTACTGAAGCGGAGCTCCTGATCTCATTTACGACGATTGTATGTACACTACTCCCTCCTGCGGGTCAGTATTTGGAATATGCACGTAAAACCTTATATTATCTCCATGCGAATTCTCGCCCGTGAGCGCAGAAACAAAGAACGGGTTCGCGGTCCCGGGCGACGCCATTAGCCAGGTAAGACGCTCCCCCATGGAGATGATCTGCGACATTCTTCAGGTCGTCTCAGGAGGTCCAACAAAGCCGACCCACATCCTCTACAAGGCGAATATGAGCTGGAAGGTCCTTTCCTCATACCTTGACTTCTTGACATCCAGCGGGATGCTGGACAAGGAAGACCAAGAAGGAGGGAAGCGCAGCACGTACAGGCTCACAACGAAGGGGAGGAAGGTTCTCAGCCTCTACGACGGGCTGAAGGAGAGTCTCAACGGGACGATCAGTTTCGAGACTGCAGAGAACCTGGGCAAGATGCTGGAAAGCGCGAAGCCTATCGGGCCACGAGTGGCCGTTTCGTCGCCGTGGTAGGGAAGAACTCCGCCAAAGCTGCTTCCTGTTTGCCGAGAAGATTTATTGTCTCCCTGTAGTGGTCGAAAGCCTTGACGAAGGCGCGGCCCCTCTCGGTGGTGAAGTATCTCTTTTCGCCGGGCCTGAACTCCAGGGCGCCATGGGTGATGAGGTCCCCCAGGTAGAGATTCAGTTGCTTGAGGTTAAGTCCTGACTCGTACATGATGTGGGTCTTCCTTCCGCCGGGAAGAGCTGCCATGAGCACTTCGTACTTAATCTGGTTTGAATCTCTTCTTCTCCTCTCGCTCAAATCAACTCCGAATGCCATCATAACGAGGATAAGCGTTCTGGACTTTCCCCAAGAATGTCGCTGATTCGTATAACTCAAACGGAGAAGGAAATCGACACGCTGAGCTATTCGTTTAATCAGTATTTGGCATACGCTTTCCAGGAGTTCTAGCCTAACCTAGCCGCTCGATTAGTATTTCGCACACGGCGTCCCCCTTCGCGATGCACTTCGTCTCTGACACTCTGTGTGACACGTTCAGGATTTCATCAGCCATGCCGCCGACGAGGCCTGTCAGGACGTGACAGACAGGCTCGGCGGACTCTCTGGCGTGGAGACAGAAGAAGCAGTCCTTGACGGTGATAGCTGCTTCTCCTGCATTGAGATCCCCGCTGTTGAGGTTGAACCCTCCCCAACCTGACTCCCTGGCGAGGTTCTGCATGGCTTCGAACGCATGTTCGGGATCCAGCTCCTGCTTTTTCGCTGCCCTGCCCACGGCCCTGCCGTAGCTGTACCCGAGTCTCTGGAGGATGACCGCTGCGCCCGTGATGAACGTGGTCTCTAGTTCCCTTTCAATCGTCGCCCAGCCGTGGGAACCCAGGGCCATCACCCTGGATCCGTCAAAGTTCCTCGTCACGATTCCGTGCTGCATGTCGACCGTCAGGACCTCTTCTACAGGCTCATCCTGACGCTTCTTGCTTCTGAACAAGCTAGGCCTTTTCCTCTCGCACTCGCTTCCGCAGGGTCGTTCTTAAGATAGTTTGTGCTTTCTCCAATGCGCCGCTCACTCCGAGTAGGGTTTCCTTGCAAGGACGACGTGGAATGGGGGGAAGCTGGAAAACCTCAGCCTGTGCATCTCGATGTCCCTCATGCCCAAGTCCTGAAGGCGAGCCGAGTATTCGTTTCCGTTCCCCAGGTCGAGAATGCCGACCCGTCCTCCGGCCTTCAGGACCCTCGCAATCTCCGCAAAGAGGACGTCCCGGTGCCTTCGCGGGGCAAGTTGGTGGATGGCCACGCCGGATATGATTACGTCGAAAGAGCCGTCCGTAAACGGGAGCTGAACCGATGACGCCTTCACTGCAGCGACCCTGGCCTCGACTTTCTCCGTGGCTGCATTCGCAAGCACTGAATGTGGGTCGTTTCCCGAGACGCGGGCCTTGTACCACATGTCCGCCCCTACTACGTACCCCGCCTCCAGCTTCTTTGCAGCCATGATGGTGGCAAGGCCCCTTCCGCACCCCAAGTCCAACACAGCCTCTTCGCCTCCCCATGGGATGCTGCCTACTAGCTTGGTCATCTCGCGTGGCTTCCCAAGTCTGCTGCTCCAGTAAAGTGCTGCCATGACCACAAGGATCAGGAAGCCTACCCCCGAACCCCCTATGAGGGCGGCGTCTGCCGTCCTCGGGCTGGATGGTGCGGTGTAAGCGGAGATTATGACTCCAACGACCACCGCGAGGATTCCTGCAATCAGGAGTTCGACTATGGTGCGGGGCTCGTCTATGCCGTACCCCGTCCTGCCGGCCGTATGCTTTGGCAGGTCAACCGTGCCTCGAGAAACGGCACCAGGTGACTCTCCCTTTGACACGGTGGCGCGGCACCAGGATTTCTCCTATAATTCTTTTCTTCTTTGCTACTCAGATTGGAATATTGATGAAAAATCTGGCGAGAAAGATTGCAATCAAGCTGGCTATGACCAGGAAAATCGAATGTTTGAACCCATCTGAGATGCCGCTCTCCCCCATCTTGCCTGCGACTATCCCGATGACGAACGAGTCGAAGACGGCGGTGGTCAGGAGTAGATCGATTGTGTTGGGGTCAACCTGAGGAAGGCTCGAGGCCCCTATCCCAGATATCGCTGGTGCATTCAGCAGATACACAAGAATGAAAGTGGTGATAATTACCATCACACCGGCGACATAGGTGATATACACAAATGGCCGCAGGGCTGCTCTCCTCTCCCCCTCCATTTCATTAATGTCGCGTGTGAAATCGGCCATGTCGGAGAAACTTCTGATGGTCCCACCACCAACGTCGACGACTTCGATCAGAAGCACGCCGATTGCCTTGGTGATCCAGCTCCCCACCGCCGCCGTGAAGGTGGACACGACCGTAGACAGAGAAACACCCCAGGAGAGCTGGGCACCCATCTTCTTGACGTGACTAGAAAGGATGCCGTAGTGCCTCCCGCCGAGCCTTTCGATGGCGACCTCGGGGGAGAGACCAGTCTTGCGCCCCTCCGCAACGTCGCGGATGAACTCCGGAAGTACCTTCTCCATTGACCTCCTTTCCCTTGAGTATCTAGACGATTGGAAAGCGGGGACAGACATGCCAATGATAAGGGAGATCGAAGTTCTAAGGTAGAGGTGCAATCCAAGAGGCAGGAAGAAGACTATCAGGGCGACGGGTACAGTGTACATGAAGTACTTGAATGGTCTGTAATCTACGTAGGGCCACTTCGGCTGCACCGCGTCGATGAGCCAGATGAACGCGGCGGAGATAAGGGGGACTATGATGAATGCGAAGAAGTAGAGGTTAGTCAGCCCTCCCATGTCGTGGCTGATCAGGGTCTGAACCATGTAAAGCGTGTAGAGGACCATGCCAAGGATTACGGTCACAGTGAGGTACGCCTCTGCCATCGTTCCTGTGGTGTCCGCAGACCGCTTGACTGCGGCAGCCTTTGACTGCATGATGTCTCTGAGCTTCCCCTGGACGTACGCCATGAAGTTCCCCCCGCTCTTCAGGATGGCTGTGTACCCGAATAGGAACTCGCTGAAAGTGCGGCTCGGGTTCCATCTGGCTATTGACTCGATGGCTGAAATCGGGTCCTGGCCGAATACGTCCACCTCGACAAGGATTCTCCTCGCCTCCTTAGCCGAAGCGGGGAAGAGAGTCATAGTGGAGATGCGTCTTAGGGTCGCGAGGGGTGACACTCCGCCCCCTGCCAGAACGGAGATGTAGCCAATTACGAACGGCAGTTCAATGTTGATGGCTGAAGCCCTCGAGGACGAACTGATCTTGGGCATGTTGATTACGATCACGAAGGCAAGGGGCACGGCTGCAAGGAGTGAAAGGAAGTATGGGATGTGATAGACTACGAATCCGACGTAGATTCCGACGGCTGCCAGGCCCCCGGTAATCGTTGTGTAGAACAGGGCTAGCGAGACGAGACCCTCGGGAGTGATTCTCAGGTTGGATTTCATTATGTCGTCCCTCAGGAGAGGGACGGAGCGGGAGATGCTCGTCGCAGGACGAGAGAATATTCTGAAAGCCAGTCTCGTCAGGGAATCGCCGAAAGTCAGGATCGTCTTCTGCTTGTCGTTCCCCCTCGTCAGCCGAATTCTGAAGCTCACGCGGCAGGACCGCCGCTGCTGTGTTCGCCCAGAATTTCGGCCACGGCTATGCCTTTGGCTTCAAGCTCGTTGGACGCGGTCTTGAAGACCTCTTCCGGTCTCGAGACGTACA